>Ga0123355_10007250_pt1 | contig 16578 bp, 13 predicted proteins | sample TergutEmb28metaG_3_FD_89872 | JGI IMG/M metagenome (GOLD analysis project Ga0123355, IMG submission 89872) | Embiratermes neotenicus P1 segment gut microbial communities from Petit-Saut dam, French Guiana - Emb289 P1 | ecosystem: Host-associated > Arthropoda: Insects > Digestive system > Gut ...
AACATGTTGAGTAATGAGTAATAAATGAGTATTGAATAAATAATAAAATAAGTGGCATCAAGTTGGTTTTTCCCTTCACGCAACTATAAAGATGATGCACGGTCCAATAAACATAAGATTTATTAAACAGTTCTTTAACCGCCCTGGGTTACAAAAGTAACAATTTTGTGATATTTATGTTTGTTTGTTTGTTTTGGTCTCTCAAAAGGAAACGGAAAGAGCGAGAACCCGACAGACGTCAAGTTTTATAGATATATTGGTACACATATAATTAATAAAGATGTACTGGTGCACACATACTTAATGTCAGTAAACAGAAATTCCCTTAAAAGCACATAAAAAATTTTAACTCAGACATACACACAATACTTATGAATAAGGACAAAGGTAATTGAAACAGTGCTTAGGTATGTACCTTGAGAATGATAAATGTACTTTCTGCATACTCATGGTTCAGGGTGTTGTATACCGAAGTGATAAACTTGAGAATTGCACCGAAACAATAAATCTGACGGCTGTACTGAAGCGATAAACCTGAGAGCTGTAATGAAGTGATGAACTTGAGAGCTGTACTGAAGTGTTAAACTTGAGAGCTGTACCGAAGTGTTAAGCCTGAGAGCTGTACTGAAGCGGTAAACCTGAGAAATGTAATGAAGTGATAAACTGGAGAGATGTACCGAAGTGATAAACCTGAGAGCTGTACTGAAGTGATAAGCCTAAGAGCTGTAATAAAGCGACAAACATGAGAGCTGTAATGAAGTGATAAACATGGGAGCTGTACTGAAGTGATAAACCAGAGAGCTGTCATGAAGCGATAATCCTAAGAGCTGTAATAAAGTGATAAATTTGAGAGCTGTACTGAAGCAATAAACCTGAGAGCTGTAATGAAGTAATAAACTTGAGAGATGTACTGAAGTGATAAACCTGAGCGCTGTACTGAAGCGATAAACATGAGAACTGTAATGAAGTGATAAACTTGAGAGATGTACTGAAGTGATAAACCTGAGAGTTGTACTGAAGTGATAAGCCCGAGAGCAGTAATAAGGCGACAAACCTGAGAGCTGTAATGAAGTGATGAACCTGAGAGCTCTACTGAAGTGATAAACCTGAGAGCTGTAATGAAGTGATAAACTTGAGAGCTGTACTGAAATGATAAACCTGAGAGCTGTACTGAAGTGATAAGCCTGAGAGCTGTAGTGAAGCAATAAACCTGAGAGCTGCACTGAAGCGATAAACGTGAGAGCTGCAATGAAGTGATAAACCTGAAAGCTGTACTGAAGTGATAAGCCTGAGAGCTGTATTGATGATAAACCTGAGGGCTGTACTGAAGCGATAAACCTGAGAATTGTCCTGAAGCGATAAACCTCAGAGCTGACTGAAGTGGTATGCCTGAGAGTTGTAATGAAGTGATAAACTTGAGAGCTGTACTGAAGTGATAAACCTTAGAGTTGTGCTGAAGTGATAAACCTGAGGGCTGTACTGAAGTGATAAACCTGAGAGTCGTACCAGAGTGATAAACCTGAGAATCGTACCCGAGTGATAAACCTGAGAATCGTAACGGAGTGATAAACCTGAAAATCGTAACGTACTGATGAACCTGAGAACTGCACTGAAGTGATAAACCTGAAAATTGTACTGAAATGATAAACCTAAGAACAGTCTTTTATTGTAAAATGTAAATATAGATATTTTTAATCCTTCCTGCTGCACTGTAGCTCTGGGTTCGATTCACGTTCTAACAAATACGAGTGCCATATATATTTCCTTGGGGTAAAGGGGTCCGGTGCGTAGGGGTGACAACCTTACCAACTTTATGTGCCGACAGTCTTGAAATGTGGCAGCCTGAACCTCCTGGACCCTCAGGACCTGTCCAGGCACGTAGTATGAAGTTTATTGTATAATGCGTTTTATTGCATTTAATTAGTGTATTTTGTTGGTTTGAAATATGGAATGTAAAATTGCACGGTGTGACTAACCTGAACAGTTTGTTACTCGATACATAATCTGTTTATATGAAATATGTGGAATAGATTCTGAACGTTTTTTACTGTCGCTCTATTTGTAGCTTGTAACTACTGATGTTTCTGTGGTCTTTGTCCGCTCAAAGTGTCGGTTCCACGCTTCCGACGGCTTATTAAATATCGTCATAAGGACGAACACTAAATAAAAATTTCCGACGACGGTCATCGTTGCATTTCACACTTTCCAAAATTTCTCTCAGTACAGCTCCATATTTTACCAATGTGATGCCAAGCATCGTTAATGTTACTGCAAGAAATTAAAAGTTTGTCGTCGGTATGGCCTTCAAAGCTAAACATTCCTACCGGCTGCCGTACAAACCAGTCAAGTTGTTTAACAACCAGAAAGGAAATACACAGACACGCAAGTGTAGAGAAAACAGTGAGCCCATAAGCTCATGCTTTTCTTTCTTAAGAAGGCAGTTATGCTAAAAGAAATTACTACAATGCACTGCCTTTCATAAGAATCTCTATTTACGATTTTCTGTAGTGCATTCCTAAGTATGACAGTGACACTTCACAGGCTCTGCTCCAGTGGGCGTCCATCGCCAGATAGTGGGAAGACTTTCCTCTAGACCATAACACCACAAGGTGGCCTCTTCCTGTGTAGGCCTAAGCTAAATATTCACAGCGAAGAAGGCAGCACCGAGTACAACGTGTTTCTTGTTAGACAATGAAAGGAGGCTGATCTGTGGTTTCCAAAGCCATACTTCATTATTTGCATTATCGAAAACCAATAGGAACAACGCGCCAATGAAAGCCAGTAAAACTCTGGTATTCATTAATTTGTAAGGTTCTAGTGACACTGCGCACCTTAACATGAAGAAGTCAGATCAGTTCTGAGGTACACAGAGTACCTTACGGACAAAACTCTGATTGCTGGCCTCCTTCTGCACACTGCCGTCCAAGGTAATGTGGCCATTAAACGAGATGAAACATCATTTTATCTTTTAATGTGTGTTTTGTAAATATGTTTTATTTACTTAAACAAAATCATGCATTGGTAACGTTTCTTGCCGAACGGCGGTGCTTTGTGTCCAAACGCACAGTGAAGTAAGATCCACACATCAGTTGCTTTTGACTGCAACGTGGTATTTGTAAGCTACTTTACCTTCACCGTCTGACAAGTCAGAGACGCTTTGTGGTTAAGGCCCCTCTTTCTGGGTTTTTGAATTTTGTCTGCAGACTTCTGGTAGGGCTCTCTGCTTGCAGAAGCGTTCTGTCTGCAGGCCTGTAACTACGCAGGAAAAAACAAACAAAACCACGTGCCTAGTGGGGACTGAACTCAAGATCACAACCTTGTCTCGCGCGACCACTGGCCTGCCATTCGTTTGCGCTGCCTGCTTTGTATGTGATCAGGAGTTTAATATTTGTCCTGAGGCCATCTCTACTGACTGAGGGCTTTCTTGGTGCTTCTAATTTGTCTGACCGCAACATTTGAAGCGCTGAGGGAGGAACACGGCTTGTATACGCACCACAACTGCAACATGACGACATGACATTCCAGGGTCAACAGGAATAATGACAGCATGTACCATTGTGACTGTGTAGTGCTGTACTGTGCCCGAAACAGCAAGTGTGGCTGGAGTCGGTGTGTTTTAGTGTAAGGTTCGGTGCCGTAACAAGTGTGACATAGGTAGTACCTGGAAATATCGTCTGTATACCTTACGTAAGGAGGGCACCGCTGCAGTAAGTGACTGTGACTGTGACTTGTGGGTCTTATTTTCAGACATTTTTAGTAATTCTTTATTCTAATAAACTTGAACTAAATTTGAATTAATTTAATTTGTTCTTTAGTTGATGAGGCGAGGTGTATTTTATGTTTTGAAAAATCAAAGACAGAATTCTTGAATTTTTATGTTTAAAATACATTGCCTGTGGTGTTTTCAAGGAGTTATACTCTGTTGTAAGTCCTTTAAGATGTTTATTACTTAAAATCAGTATCAAACACCACACCTCTCCTTATTTCCGTCACTGACGAGGGAAAATGCCGTTTGCACATTTTACATAAGCTTGTTATTTAAGTAATTTCGTAATTACGTAAAGAAATAGACTGGCGGTGTGAGACAGGTTCGGTAATTGCGCTTCTAAAACTGGAAGTATAAAAGTTATATTAATGAAAGGATGGATTGGTGGGCTAGACAAACAGTGCAATGGACTGGAATGGGCGAGAAATGCTTGCATTTGGCCAAGAGGTGTAATTATATGTTCTTACAGACAGATGTAGATGCTGCTGGACTGGCATGCACTGCAGTGTGTCAAGTTGTAATGGTTGAGATACGAATACAATACACGCAATAAAATGCACGCAATACAATACACGCAGTAAAATGCACACAATACAATGCACGCAGTACAATGTACGCAGTAAAATGCACACAATACAATACACGCAATACAGTGCACGCAATAAAATACACGCAATAAAATGCACGCAATACAATACACGCAATACAATACACACAGTAAAATGCACGCAATACAATACACGCAATACAATGCACACAATACAATGCACGCAGTAAAATGCACGCAATACAATACACGCAATACAGTGCACGCAATACAATGCACGCAATACCAAACCTCACAGGACATTCCGTCCCTGCAGCTACTGGACGCACTAAAATTTTTTCACCTCTATCAGTGACGAAAAACTGCTATGATTAAATTATTTTTTCAAGTATAGGTTTATAAAGCAACTGTTGATTCCTGCCTATCACATAGAGCTTTTTAAATCAAATGGATTTATTTATGTACCAAAAAAGACGAATATTGTATGACGAAGTAACTGACTGTATAATAAAGTGTCTGAAATATTTTATGCGATTCAGACATGGCAGTGTCTGTAGGGGTAGGCGTAGGCTTAAATGTAATTAGACATAACCAGGAGGTGTGATGGAGCAGAGTTTCAAACGCACAGAGTTGAAACACTCCAAATTACTTCATAACTAATCAACTCAAGGCGGCAGTGAGTGCGCGAGAGACTTCAAAACGTCCATCATCAGATTGCACCTTATCAAAAATTGTCTGGACTCCTCTCCTAATGACTTCTATGCACAGATTTTTTTCCTCGGTGGTGTGAATGAGGGCACCTAAAGTGCAGAGGTTATGCACCGTGGCATGATGTGGTGCTAGAGCTTAGCGACGTTTCGGTAGGTGGCGATCGTGAAAATGTCGTGCTTTTGTCACTCTGCAGACTAAGAAGTAAAGAGCACACATTTAGAGAAAATAAAGCACTAAATGTTCAGGCAGTAAAGGGGGCGTTATTTGAATTTTTTCGTCTTTTATCGGTTTATTTGGAAACAAACAAACAAGCAAACTAAAAGTGAATTATGTAAGTTTGCAGATATTGTATTGAGGTTTTTTGGACCTCTGTACGCTTGGAAAGGTAGGAAACCTGGTCTTTCAGAAAGCTGCGTGCTGTATTACTGACAGCATGGCTTCGCATCTCAGAATAAATGGGTCACTGATGTAGGGAGACAGCAAGAAAGATCTCCTCAGTTTTAAGTTAAATAACTCATTTACATGATTGGTGGGGGTTCGCTGTAAAATATGCAGATATCCGCAGTTTCTGGCTGTTGTCTGCGCGCACGTTGCACCCTCTGAGGCAGTACACCCCTGTCTGCGGAAGCTGCTACAAGCAGTTCACCATGAAGAAGGCTCAGTGAGTCATAACATGTTACTGAACTCAAGTCCACTCTACTAAACGGTTCGACACACTTTTAGAGGTACGTGTACATGCACCCTCCGATTTCCGCAGTAATTGTGATACGGAATTTACTGCAAGTCGGAATTGCCTATACTTGTGGTCAAATATACAAGCTTTCCCAAGGAGTCGAGGTGAAACCCCAAATCCAGCACAATGGACCTGGTCAACTGCAGCATGACCGCCCACGTCCCCCCTTTACCCCGTGTCTGCGCCCATCAGTATTCTTCATCCATCTTCGTCTTTCTTTGCGCTTGAATTCCCGCTAGGATATTTCCGATGCGCTTTTACAAATTTTAATTATTTCAATCTCTTTTCTTTTAAAATTGCACAAGTCTGGAAATTTCATAGCTTTAAACTGCGGGAGTCGGGGAATGTCTGTACAAAAGGAAAAGGACCTCAAATTTCCAAATCGATTAATCGTTTTGAGCAAATCTGAAGCATGTTCAATCAGATAACACAATTGGCCATAGTGGGGGATCTTGAATGTTTATCGACATGTTGGGTGCAATGTCGCTCATCCCAGTCTGCAGCTTCATGTGCACCTGCAATATTGCTCTAGTTCCCTGCCTGGCAATGAGCACTTGTATATGCCTAGCTTTAGGCTCTACCCTGCGTCTTCGCTAGCTTTCCCCGCTACTAGTGTAAGCATCCGGTATGTGGGCTTCATGTTTATGCTCTTCAGCGTCCTTGCACACTGTTCCCGAGTTCCTGGCGTTGTACGTGCGTTCGGGGATCATGTGCGTTTTCAGGGCTTTATTAGGTAGTAATTGGTAATGAGAGACCGTAGCGTCGAAAGGCGTATTTAGACACAAAACGGTGTTCAGTACAAGACAGACAAAATGAGACACAATACTGTATAGCATGACATGTGCACCGAAAGTATGGATTGAAGTTCACATAAGCCGTAAAGGTTAAATTTTACCACCGATTCCTGACCACAAAAAGGCAGCTAATGACAAATGATGCTTAGAATTGGTTCAACAAAGGCTGAATACTAAACCGTTTATCCCAAATACACCAAGAAAAGAACTATAAGCAGTTGTATCGTCGCCAGGTAAAGATAAACAACAGTAAGTGAAATCAGAATTAGGAGCAGGGAATGTGTCAAAAATAATAAACACGCGCAGGTACCGTGAATAGGTCGAACAATGACGAAGATTCAGAGTGGCATCGAAACGCATTTTTGAACACAAATTAGTGTTCTATGGACCAGTGTAACACTGCACAGCACACTCGCACAATGTGTGTGGAACAGCGTCTCCAGTTTGTCGTACAAGAATGTGCTACACGCCTGTCAGGGATTTTATCCTTACAAAATTTAGGCTGAGATATGAGCTCTCCAAAAAGAATCAGTGCGCAGATTTTATTTTGCACTTGAATGTCCACCACGGCCAGTTCGTTCCACAGACGAACCTTTTATCAAATTAGTGACAATATCCATCAACATGTGCATGACGCTTCGAAAGCTGACCTGTCGTATAAAGTTCTGTTTGGCCGTGTGGTAAGCCCTCTTTTGTTCATGAATACCACTAAGGGAAACATTTGTGTCTATGTGCTAAAATAATTTTTTGTTTCAAAATATGATATATTACTAGAGAGAAATAAACTGCACGTTTTTGCCAACAGGATTTGACGCGACTTGTAGGTTTGCACGTATTCAAAACGCTGCATTTCGTAATGGATAGTTTTGGGGAAGAGGATAAATAACGTGACTAATGGGAAATTCCAGATCTTACACCACTGGATTCTTCATGTGGACTATAAAGAACTGAGACCACACAGAGAAGAATCCATGGAAGGAAGACTGCGCTGTTCGAGGGTCAGGCACTCCCGACTGTTGCGCCGTAGCGTGGTTGAAACCGCACGCAGAGCTGCAGCGGCTTTTCAGCGAGACTTGTCAATAATGTAAGAAGTTGCAGCGTTTAGGTTCCTGAAGGTACCGAAAGGAATACTATTTTTGTCTTATATTTTATTGTTTATTACAGCATTTGGGATGGGCCTGTGGGTATTTGATGAGGATTCCATTCTTTTGGGATATAAAGCTGTGTCACTAGTAATATGAACGGCTCAGGGAACCTCCCACCCCCGAAAAATACGTGCCGTGTCTCTTGCTCGGAGGGAAAACGGCCGGCGCCGGGCGTTGACCCCCAGCCCATCTAGCGCTGAGGTTACATGAGTAGCGCTAATCCTGCATTTAATATCCGGACTTTCGTGACATGCTGTGGGGCCAAGTTTACCTTTACCTTTTATCACGGGATGACTTAACCCAAAATGTTGAGGGAACCTACTGCCTTCGTCTTTAAACGCAAATAGTTCCTGAACGCATTTCTTTTACTTTGACCTGTGACAGGCAGTTACTTATGGAGGACTGCGTATTGTCGACCCGCAGCAGGGTGCTTTACAACCACATTGCCGGTTGTGATATGTGGACAGCACGTTGTAAATTTGGCTACTCAGAAGAGGAAGACTTAGGGTTGTGCTACATTGCCTACAGAGCAGACGTAACATTATCCAGTTCACCATGGAAAGTGAGGCAGACGGACACTTGCCTTGCTGGAGTATTGGCATCTACAGAAGGAGATATGGTTCCTTGAATCACAAATTGTGCTAAGAGAAGAACTCGATTCTGTACTTGCATGCAACATCGCACTACTTCCCAGTCAACAAGATCTCAGTTCTGTCCCTCTTGGCGCCTAGGCCTAAACCATCCGTGACCAGGTCAGTCTGGGAGCTGAAATGGACACACTCCAGTTCAGCTTCCGTAACAACGATAATCGGAAAAATGGAAGGCGTTTTGTGTCTACCAGAACAGCTTCGACTACCGCGAGAACTAAGGGCCATAGCCTACTTGCCCTTCGATCAAAATGCTTTCAACCGCATCAGCAGCGGAATGTCAAAACACAGCATCAAGAAGATTGGTTTGCCACCTGGGAAAAATTGTCCGGACTGCTACGTCTGTTTAAAGTCGACCTAGACCAGAAGTCACCTGGCATATGCACAAGAGTAGCATCTCTTACGAACGGGAGAAGTGGCATATCGGACAAACCAGCCAACAACAGAGACTGGGCTCAACGAACAGCACCACCATGTGCAACTGTACCAACTGGAAACGTCAGCGGTGACGGAACACAAAGCTGGTCTCGGTCACAGGATCTGGCTCAATAACAGCACAATTCTGTCCAGAAAATCTAGGTTTATGGGCCGGCTAATAAGGATAGGAGCAGGGATTGATCTGCACCCCATTCCTACCTAACCCTCTGGTCGGTTTGCTCTGAACTTCAACTGTTCCTCCTCCTCTCCGGTTGAACACAGTGCTTGTGATCCAGGGCGAGTTAGTCTGTTCCTCAGGGTCTTTGTATTTGGGTACACTAGGAGCCGCGAGCTTGGGGGCACGCCTGCAACCAATGTGACCGACAGACTTTGGGAGTGGTGACAGGAAGTTATTGCTTGTTAGAATCTTTGCGTGTTACAGGATCAGGTTTGTTTGTTACTGGCGCGACAGTCACCAATGGGCCAGGGCCTCCTCAACATCGATGTTTCTAGATCACACACAACGACGCACCACAGTTACACCTATAGTTTATCACACTCGAGTCTGGTGGAGGTACTGTTACTGTTACTGTTGCTGTTATTGTTACTTGATCTCTGATTGCCCGAATAATTATTCTCTGTTTGCTACTTCACTCCTTTCATCCCTCGCTCAAACCTCACTGTTTCACATCATGAAATACTGTCGTCAGAATTTGCAAAACAAAAATCAGTTGTTTCAGTACTATTTCGAACATTTTTTACTGCATCGCACACGAGCTCGCGACCCCTTATGAACACTACAGCACTTCCACCTGCTTACTTATAGAAGTTTTCATGACGAGTGTTTCGCCGGTTTAAAGAAAATTTAAAAAAAATAATGTTTTCCGAAAAAATGTGTGATCGGGTGAATAAAAATGGGGGTTTCCAGCAAGACGGTTCAAACCTCCGTGAAGGCAGTGACTCTTTACCCGGTTTAGGTTAAAGATTTGGGGAATTAAAAATCAGTAATCCTTTGTGGCCCGCTCGTCCGCCCGATCTGCACTTCCAATTCGGTGGTGTCTGAATGAATTAACTTGAAGACGCTCTACACACACAGGACGAAACTACTGACATCTGAAGGCTGCTCGAATACCAGCAGTTTATACAGGAAAAGGAAATTCAATTTTCACCATTTTTTTTCATGAGGTGCCCAACACACTTGAGGTTTTCGGGAGGTTATTACCAACATCCTTCGGATCGCACTATGGCCCTGGGGTCGACTCAGCCTCTAACAGTAATTACTACCAGGAGTATTTCTTGGGGGCAAAGGCGGCCGGTGCGTAAGGCTGACAACCTACCATCAATCTGTGTCGTTGTCACGAATTCTGGGAACCTTAATTTCCTGGAACCCTCTGGGCCCCTCCGGGCCTGTAACGGGACTGCTTTACCTTTACCTATTACCAACACGACGGTATTTATATTATACGAAACGTATAGTTAACCTTTTAAAGCCTACCGGTCACGTGATGCACCAACAGTTTAACATTCAACAACTGTACGCTCTGTCCACACTGTATTTATGTGTTTTGTATTTATCTCAGAACAAAAAGCGACATATGCCACTTACAGCGTAAACTGATTGGTTTTTGTAACCGCGATGAAAAGTGTTTACAGCGCGGTACGAACTGGGCCTTTAAATAAAGCGGTCTGTCATTCGTCTCTAAAGGGTTAATGCTGATTATTCTGTGGTTGGATGTTGCTCTCATCTGTACGCTATTCTGTAGCAGTCAGTTTGCTCTACACATGTCAACGGTATTATTTTACACTTCCCATCTCTCTCTACGGTTTTCGCAGACTCCAATTTCATTGTTCATTATAAGGTAATGCATCGTAACCCTTGAGGGACACTTCGAAATCACCATCACGCTGAATATGCATGTTGTGGACGCTTGCAACAAAGATCGAAACCGGAATAGCGATTGAAGCACATTCGTATGTCTCACTGCCATTTGTTGTGACAGCTTGTAGTCCGGTCTGCACTATCACTTATGTTCCATATTTGTATACAAATCAGACACGTACAGTCAATAACCAACTGCAGCCCTATGTATACTACAGGGCCTTTCTTTTAGCTTCTCGCTGAACGCTGCAGCTTTATCACATTTAAAGCATGCGTCTGGTGTGACAATCCGTGACAGTTGTGATAATATGGACAACGATGAAAGAAACATGCTGTATATGTTATTGTATGAGAATATGTGTGTGTGTGTGTCGTTGGAGTGTGTATTCTCTTATTTCACAGACTGCCTGGCTGCTGTGCACATCAACTGAATGTTTTAGTTAAATTTAGCACTGTGACTGCTTGGATTGCAAAGTACATAAAATTCCTTGCCGTAGCGGTGATGATGTTGATTGCCTAATTAAAGTTCCTGATTTTTGATTACAGAGTGTTGCTGAGACTCTCAGGTAGTGTCAGAAGTACGAGGTTAAAAAGAGCGGAATTATGCCTGTACTCCCCTCTGGTCCTTTACGGCCTCTTCTACAGTGAACTGTACTATCAGCAATATCCGTCGGTCCGCACACAAAGTGCCCATTATTCTTGTCATATTGTAATAAAACTTGGATTTTCTGGACAGACTTTAAAAAAATCCTCAAATTTCACGAAAATCCGTCCAGTGGGAGCTGAGTTATTCCGTGCTGACGGACGGATGGACAGACATGACGAAGCTGATTGTCGCTTTTCGCAATCTTACGAATGCGTGTGACAGCAGTACCGGAACGCAACACGCACTTCCTTAAGTACAGTCTGCCAAGAGATTCACGCGATCATCAGCTCGTACTTTCCCATAAAATATGAAATTCAGTCCAGTAAGTTCCTTTGTGCTTAGAGGGGATTTGAGCTGCTGTTTAAATTGGGAGGTACTTTCGGCGTTCCGAACTCTGAACTTTCCGGATTTATACAGTTTTGGAAATAACGAACTCGATAATTCAGTTGTTTTGCATTCAAGGAACATATGAGACATGACGGTTATCAGCAATGGGTGGCGATAGAAGCCGAGTCTGGATGTGTATATTTTTGTCCCTAACAGACCTTTAACCTTACCTTAAGATGCAGCCGTTACCCTCAACACGTCGTCATTATCGTCGTCTCCCCAGCTTGCATATTCCTTAATAGACGTGCGATGTTGCCACTTCGACCGAACCTGTTAACTTTAATTGGATTGCTAGAATTTTGCACTAATTGGCATGCATGCCCCTCCCCCCTCCCCTCCCCAGGCAGTACACTGCAGATACACACCCTGTGACGTCAGTGAGCCTTAGCGTAAAGAATGCCAGGTAGTGTCCATCCAGGTACCCTACCTGACACGGACCGGAAGCGTTACATTATAACATTTCCTCTCGCTTTGTTCTGTATTTTTATTTTATAAATTCTTACTGAACATTATATTGTGCACTTTTGTTTAAACTCAATACATCATGTTACAAATTCCATGTGAAAAGTTGTGTTGTGTTGTAATGTGTTGTGTTGTGTTGTGTTTTGTTGTGTTGTGTTTTGTTGTGTTGTGTTGTGTTGTGTTGTGTTGTGTTGTTCCATCTTATTGTGTAGAACTTCCCACAAAATCCCACAGAAAGTCATGGACTTTCTGTGGAGATATCGCGCCAGTGTTTCCTAATATACCCGGACCTGTATGGCTGAATTCGTTGTACCTTGGGATAGGTTGCTCGATGAAGGGACAGATCCGACCAGAAAGCAGAGACGATGAGAAATGTCTTAACCTGTAGCAATTTGCGAATCTGTATTTAACAAAATCCGTACCTTCATGTTCTATTTCTTTAAGATCAATTTTAATATTGTCTTTTACTCTAGGCCTGTGTCTCTACAGTGTGAGCTTTGAAGTCAATTTGTGTATGTACTGCTTATTGGCAACTCGCACTGTATGCTCTGACCATCTCTGTGACCTTCATTTGTACCGACTAATAATATCTAAGGAACTGTATAAATTAAGAATCTCCACATTGAATAGTTTTCTCCAGTCCTTTGTTACTTCTCGCTTAGGATTAAATGTGCCTATCAGCACGCTGTAAATGTAATGAGAAAGTTGTCTCTCTTTCTTGAACGAATCTAGGGGAGTGGAAGTGAAGCTACACTCGTTCTTAACCTGGGTACCACATTGAAGTGAGTAGTTAGCCCCACCCTCGGTAGGCACTGACTGTGTGGCTGGCGGAATCACGGACTGTCCGGACGTTTTGAAGGAGAAATAAATTTTTTGCCCTTACCGGGATTCGAAACCTAGATTTTTCAGCCCGTATCCCAGTCACTAGAGTGATGGCGATGTTCGGTGCCTGTCAGCTTGCTCTTCTCTCAGGTTATGTCCTTCCCGTAGGAAGCGAGAAGGTCAGAGAAGTTCTTCGGATAGACTTCGCGTTGACAATTTATCTCGTTCTCCGAAGTCACGGTGCAGACCGAAAGGTAAGGTAAAGGTACATTCGTCCCTGTGTTTAATTAAGCAGCACACAATGAGGGCTTCAACTTCACGCGTCGTTAACCTTTGCTTTACTTCACTCCCCAGCCGCATTAGCCCCAGGGAAGGAATCCCTGATATCTTTTGCTTTAGTGGGCCCGAGAGCCGGTGGGGCTATTTCAGAACACAGAAATGTCCGCTCCTGCCCAAATCAGATTCGGACAACTCGATCGCCCCCGCCGTGTTTGGGTCACTACACTCATTGAGCTATCCTGACTGTACGTAAACCGAATGTTAAATCCTACAAAAAGGAAATAAATGCAACAATGCTAGGCAGAGCCCTTTGTCCTGTTTTATCACTGCTTCAGACAATATCGCATAGCTTCACTATATTAAATGCTTACTGTTTCTTTAATTCCCGTTCTATTCCTTTACCGTTTTCCACTCCGCATTCAGAGGCCTTTCTTACTATCCGGTTCGTCTCAGAGAAAGAAGAGAAATAAAAATTATAAATGGGGTAGAAGGTAGAGGCGATTGAAGCCATATCTTGTGCTATCTTCTTCCCGTTTTTCATTTTTATTGTGTAAGGAGGATTCTCCAATTCTGGAAGGAGAGAGGCAGTCGGAGATCTGCCGTGTTGTGTCACAAACGTACGTACGGTACGTATACGTCACTGCAGCCTGCAGAGATTGCCGTTCGCAAGAGATTGGAAGGAGAGGTCTCTCGTGTTGCGGGCGGATACAGTACACTGTGTCCGGGTCTTACAGCAGGCACCGCCATTGTCACGTGGTGATTGACGACACCAACTAAAGCGACTCCTTACTTGCTGTCGCAGATCAGGAATGATTTTTTAAAGTATTATTCGTCATGTGTTGTTGTTACTTTTATTGCTGTATCAAAGCCCTCACTAAGGCTGCTCCTAAATCTCGGCGAATAATAGGAGCGACCTTTCAGCTTCTGGGAGATTCGTTTTTTCTGTAATTTTCATTCATTCAGTTTCTTCTCTCTTGTTCAGATACTGTTATTTTATTTTTCCCATATCCTCTTTATCTCTACACGTTCTTCCTTTATTATTTCTTGTTTTCTTCTGCCTTGATGGAACCAACGTTTCTCCAAGTACTCGGGCCTGACCATGTTAATAGGAACTAGAGACAATTATACATTGAGGAGATTCATAGCAATATCTTTACGTCATTAAGATTATGGTCGTGTAGCAGGTGGGGCCATGTAATTTGCCACACGGTGAAGGACACGTGACAGAAAATTGTGCCACCATTGTCAGGGTATGAGAGGAATTTATAGATACAGGCAATATGTTTTGATGTATCTACAGGATATTTGAGTGCGTCGGGTTTTGGGATTGGATTTAACTGGCTTATGGTGTTGTCAAGTGACACGCTGTTACGAAAATAGTAATCAGAATTCGTGTTCGTTAAAGGAGCGAATTTATCGTTTAACTGCTGATTATCAGCATAGCAAGTTATACAGGGCGATTGAATGGAGGGAGAAACAGAAGGGTGGGACATGTAGCATGTCCGAGTGAACTGAGAGTTCCGTAGTGTGTGTGCATGTGTGTGTGTGTGTGTGTGTGTCTGTCCGTAGCTTGTGTCTGTCAGTAAAAATTAAATGTACAATTTAGCTACTGTCCTTACCGTACAATGTGGTGATACACAAATATTAACAGTACCAACAAAGTCACATTTCTGCTATTTTTTAATACATTTACGGTGCATATTTTATTATTTTGTACATTGACCAACACTTGCACAATTATTTCACAAATTATCACACTGCTACATGTTTCGGCACTATCGTACAGCTGTTGGTAATGCAATTTACAATTAAGATGTTTGGTTTAACAAGACCAAACATCTTAATTGTATCTTGTATTACAAGCAGCTGCATTTGAAATACTTGTGTAACTTGACAAGGTATTGATTACAATCTCCCTGAGGAAGACAAGATAGTGTCGAAACATATAGGAGTGTGATTTGTGAAACAATTGTGCGTTTGTTGGTCGCAGTACAACATAGAAAAAAATAAAGAAATCACATTTCTGTCATTTTGCATTTCACTCCTAATTAGCTTACACAAGTTTCGACCAAACTGCCTTCATCAGGGACCTAACATCTCTATTACTAAAAGGTACAACAACAAAAACAACAAAATATTCTCCCAATGCCCACGCACAACAAATGTACAGATTATATTGCATATTTTACTTTTTTTAAAATTATAAAATACCGCTACAATTTTTTGTTGATTGTAAATTGTTACAAAATACTACCATTAATTTACACTAATTTCAATCAACAACACATTTTAGTGTGATTTTATAACATTTTAACAAATGGAAAATTTAAACTACAATCTACACATTTGTTGTGCGTAAGTATTGTAAGAATAGTTTATTGCTGTAAGTTTTAACAATACAGATGTTAGGTGCCTGAAGAAGGCGGTTTAGTCGAAACATGTAGCAGCTAATTAGGAGTGAAGTAACTAAGTACATTTCTTGGTACTGTAAGGATTTGTAGACCATATGTACAGTCAACTGGGTGTGCTTAGGCGTAGAATGAAGAAAAATATTCACGTTTATACTGAAAAGTTCTGTTTCAAGTTGTGGATTTGATTCGCCAATCTGCGGACTGGCGTAAATGAATGAATTTCCGAACACAATAGTTTGAGTGCGCGGATAATTTACGGCGCCTCTTGACTACCCGAGTATATACACCACACTATTTAGATCCTTGTTCAGGTATCTATTGTATTGTAACCTAACTTATCCCTTAAGCTGAGGCGATTCCTCAGTTTTCCACTCTACCTGAAGTACTGGCACAGCCAAACCAAGAAAGACCACAAGTTGATCAGTGCAGGAAACATGGACTGATTTGGGTTCTAAGACCTAAGGGAAGAGACTGTTTTTGAACTGGTCGAAGGGTGATAATGATAAGAGGGGAAAGGTAAAGTTGTCCCAAGCGTTTACGTAAGAATTACACTTCGAATACGGTGGAGGTACGGCCCCATGCATTTTTAATTTACACGCGTGGCGATGTTCGGCCGGTCTTACTCCCCGGTCCCTTTACTCCGGGGAAAGTCGGTCTGGACGCGCGAATCGAAACTGATTCACCTCTTCTCCAGCCCGTCACACATTTTCTTACGTTGAATGAGCTATCGCACGCTCTGGATCTTAGAAAAACTTGCGCGAGTTTGGGCGGTTGATGCATGTGCGTGAGACGATAACCTAATGGCTCGCAACTGTGAGTACGGTGAGGGCCGCTGAACTGTGAGTACGGTGAGGGCCGCTGAACTGTGAGTACGGTGAGGGCCGCTGAACTGTGAGTACGGTGAGGGCCGCTGAACTGTGAGTACGGTGAGG
>Ga0123355_10007251_pt1 | contig 16577 bp, 14 predicted proteins | sample TergutEmb28metaG_3_FD_89872 | JGI IMG/M metagenome (GOLD analysis project Ga0123355, IMG submission 89872) | Embiratermes neotenicus P1 segment gut microbial communities from Petit-Saut dam, French Guiana - Emb289 P1 | ecosystem: Host-associated > Arthropoda: Insects > Digestive system > Gut ...
AAAGATCCTTCGCGGAGTTTATCCTTGAGCGAAGCGAAGGGCTCAGGATGACAAATGTATGAGCAAAGTGCCTGACAAGTATTTTCTGCAGCTATACGAGGAAAGAGGCGCAAAGCATGAACAACTTTGAATTTCTCAACCCGACCCGCATCATCTTCGGTAAAGGCGTGGAGGAGCAAACCGGCGCCCATGTCAAAGCGATGGGCAACAAAGCGCTGCTTCACTACGGCTCGGGAAGCATAAAACAAACCGGGCTGTATGACAAAATCGTCAAGTCGCTGCATGAGGCCGGCGTTCCCTTTGTAGAATTGGGGGGCGTGGTTCCCAATCCACGCCTTTCCCTTGTAAAAGAGGGGATTAATCTTTGCCTAAAAGAGGGCGTGGATTGCATACTGTCGGTGGGCGGGGGCAGCGTTATCGACTCCGCCAAGGCGATCGCGATGGGCGCCGCGATGGGCGCCACCGATATCTGGCCCATTTTTATCGGCAAAGGCATTCCCACGGCCGCGCTTCCCACAGGCAGCGTGCTGACCATTCCGGCGGCGGGCAGTGAGAGCAGCTTCTTCACCGTTATCACCAACGACGAAAACTGGTATAAGCGCTCTGTCCCGAACCCGATACTCTTTCCCAGATTCGCAATAATCAACCCGGAGCTTAGTTTTTCGCTGCCGCCCTATCAGATCGGCTGCGGCTGCGTGGATATTCTGGCTCATTTAATGGAGCGCTACTTTACAAACGTCGAGCATGTGGACGTCAGCGACCGTATGCTGGAGGGCATTATGCTTGCGGTGCTTGACAACGCCGCCAAAACCTGCGAAAACCCGGCCGATTACAATTCCCGCGCGGAGATAACCTGGGCGGGAACGCTGGCGCACAATTCCCTGCTGGACAGAGGCCGGATCGGCGATTGGGCCAGCCACGGCGTTGCCGCTGAGCTAAGCGCCCTTTACGATCTCGCCCACGGCGCCAGCCTGTCGATTGCCTTCCCCGCGTGGATGAAATACGTCTACAAGCACAATACTGCGCGGTTTGTGCAGTTTGCCGTGCGGGTGATGGGCGTTGAGCCCGCCCACTCAAGCGGGGAAGCGGTTATTCTTGAGGGAATAAACCGCCTTGAAAAGTTCTATACTTCTATAGGGATGCCCACCCGCCTTTCCCACGCAAACATCCCGGCTGAGCGCCTGCGCGAAATGGCGGAAAGAACCGTCGAGTTCGGAAGCCGCGGCAATATTTTGTCTATCACCGCAGATGACGCGGAGAATATTTATAAGTTGATGGTTTGACAAATTGACCACCCCGGCGCTCCGCGCCACCCCTCCAAGGAGGGTAATACCCCTCTCTTGTCACCCTGAGCCCTTCTTGTCATCCTGAGCGGAGCGAAAGATCTTTATTGCTCAGGGTAAACTCCGCGAAGGATCTTAAGATTCTTCGCTGCGCTCAGAATGACAGATGTTTTTGAGCAAAGGAGCCCGTTTATGGATTGGGACAGAAAACCGCGAAAGATTTCCGCCGTGCGTTTGGCAGGTTTGATTCTGCTTGGCTTTGGAATTTTCGCGCTGACGGCGGGGATTGTCCTGACCGTTACGTTCGGCACCATTCTTGCACCGATACTTTTGGGCGGCTCGATTTTTATAAACACGGCGGCGGTTATGTGCCTGCGGCATAAATGACATTACCCTCGTTTGTCATCCTGAGCGAAGCGAAGGATCTTTACTGTTCAGGGCAACCCCCGCGAAAGGTCTTTAAGATTCTTCGCGGAGTTTACCCTTGAGCGAAGCGAAGGGCTCAGAATGACAGGTGTAAACTGGAGTGATACAATGACCGATCATTCAAGCAGAAACTGGGTGGAAATCCACCTTGAGAGGCTGTCCGCCAACCTTGACGCCCTGCGCGAACACTTGCCGCATGGCACCAAGGTGATGGCCGTTGTAAAAGCCAACGCTTACGGCCACGGAGACGGCTTTGTTTCGCGTTATCTTGCCAACTCGGGCGTGGACTGGCTGGCCGTTTCCAATGTGGAGGAAGCCGTTGCCCTGCGCAGGCAAGGGGTGATCTGTCCTATTCTGGTGCTGATCGGCAGCCCCGTTTCCATGATCGGCGACCTTTCCGAATATAATTTGACTCAAACCGTTTTTTCGGCCGAGTACGGCGCGATACTGGAACAGGCCGCCCGCGAAGCCGACATGCGATTACCCATACATATCAAAGTGGATACCGGGATGACCCGCCTTGGGTTTCACACGGATCAGATTTCGGAGATCGAAGCCCTTGCGCGCAGCCCTTCCTTTGAGGCGCAGGGGATATACACCCACTTTTCGAGCGCGGACGAAGCGGGCGCAGAAGACGAGGACTACACCCGCCTCCAGTTCAACCGCTTTATGGAGCTGCTAAACCGGCTTAAGCAGCGCGGGATAACCTTTCCCCTGCGGCACTGTTCAAACAGCGGGGCCAGTCTTTTGTACCCCGAAATGGCGCTGGATATGGTGCGCCCCGGCATTATGCTTTACGGCCTTTGCCCGAGCGAAGACTGCGATGGGATTATCCCGCTTCAACAGGTAATGGAATGGCGCGCGGTGGTGAGCATGGTCAAGACTGTCCCCGCCGGGGTGCCGGTAAGTTATGGCCGTCAATTCATCACCCCGCATGAAATGCGCCTTGCCACGGTTCCCGTGGGGTACGCCGACGGTTACGGCAGGGAACAATTCGCGGGCGGATGGCTGCTCATACGCGGCGAAAAAGCGCCCATAGTAGGCCGGATCTGCATGGATCAGCTTATGGTGGACGTTACCCATATCCCCCGCGCGCGTGCCGGAGATATTGCCGGGCTGGCAGGAATGCCGGGCGGAGCTACCTTCCGGGAGATGGCTGTGCGTGCGGACACCATCACCTATGAAAAGATATGCGCCGTGGGCCGCCGGGTGCCGCGCATCTACCGCAAAAACGGCGAAGTGGCGGGGATCAGCAGCGATCTTGGCTATTGATCTGATCTTCTTTTTTTCTTGAGGAGAAAAAAAGAAGCAAAAAAAGACCTTTTTAAATGGTTTTTTCGTTACGTTTGTGTGGTTCGTTAGCGGCTGCGCCGCTCCAAAATTCATACATGATGGCGTTACCGCTCGTTGTTGCACCATCCAGCTAACCCCGCCGCGGTTTGCCGGGGTAAAGCCCGGCAAACTGCTTGCGCTTATTATTTAAGATATCGCGCTGCGCGCGCCATAGTGGTCATCGCTTAAATGTCATTCTGAGCGTCAGCGAAGAATCTTAAGACCCTTCGCTGGCGCTCAGGGTGACATATATAGGGGTGCCATGCTTTGTAATGTTTCCCGCAAAATGTTGGTTATATTGTCAGGTAAGGACAATAAAAAAACATAGCAAGGAGCATAATTATGAAAAAGTTTAAGTTCAAGAAAGCGTTAATCCTGCTGCTGTCTGTGGTGATGATCGTCGGGCTGAGCGCGTGCGGCGAGGAAGAAATAGTCGTACAGCCGGAAGCCCCGCAGCCGCAACCCGGGCCGGGGTATGAGCAGCCGGTCACGCTGCCGGAAACCATAGATCCGGAGTATGTGCCGCCCGTCACCCTGCCGGAAACCCTGCCACCCGCATACCCGGTGCCGCCGATTGGTGAAGTACCGCCGCCCGTCTACCCCGTGCCTCCGATTGGCGAATTGCCACAGTATGAGCAGCCGGTCACGCTTCCGGAAACCATAGGGTAGAATATGTGCTTATATCAAGGCACTGCGCCAATTCCTAATTTATAATTCCAAACCGCCATTTTATGCTTGCATATGTTTGCAAAATGTGATATCATATCCTTCACTGTTTAATAAATCCCCTTGTCTAGCGAAAGAGGTGAACATAGTTGAAAGAGGGAATCCATCCTAATTACGAGGCCACTGCCATTCGTTGCATTTGCGGCACCGAGATCGACACAGCTTCCACCAAAAAGGATATCCGCGTGGAAATATGCTCCAAATGCCATCCGTTTTTTACGGGCACCCAAAAGCTGGTGGACAGCGGCGGCCGCGTGGATCGCTTCAGAAAGCGTTTCGGCATTGATAAATAAAAAACCCTGGCAAGCTGAACTTTTCGGGTGGCGTTCTCTGAGCGCCGCCTTTGTTCGCATAAATGTGCAGTTGACAATAACCTAAGTGTAAAGCTGTAAAACCACCCCGTCAGGCTTCGCCTGCCACCCTGAGTTTTTCGCTTGTCACCCTGAGCCCTTCGTTTGTCATCCTGAGCGAAGCGAAGGATCTTTATCACTCAGGATAAACTCCGCGAAGGGTCTTTAAGATTCTTCGCTTCGCTCAGAATGACAATGTCCATAGGGGAGGTGTGCCCATGCGCATCCGGGAAGAAATCGAGGCAAGGGAACAAGAATCCCTCAGCCCATACGCGGCCCTTTCCGCTGCCACCAAAGGCCGGGAATTTCCCTCCACCCCATGCGCGATGCGGACTGAGTATCAGCGGGACCGCGACCGCATCATCCACTGCAAAAGTTTTCGCCGCCTCACCCACAAGACGCAGGTTTTTCTTTCTCCGGAGGGCGACCACTACCGCACCCGCCTTACCCACACGCTGGAAGTTTGCCAGATCGCGCGCACCATTGCCCGTGCCCTGCGCCTTAACGAAGACCTGACCGAGGCGATAGCCTTGGGCCATGATCTTGGGCATACCCCTTTTGGGCATACTGGAGAAGGCGTCCTGAACGAGGTTTGCCCGCACGGATACATACACGCAAGGCAAAGCGTAAGGGTGGTCGAGCGGCTGGAAAACTCATTTAAGGGCTTAAATCTCACTTGGGAAGTGCGCAACGGTATCCTCTGCCATTCGGGCGGGGAAGACGCCGCCACCTTGGAGGGCCGGGTGGTTCGCTACGCCGATAAAATCGCCTACATGAACCACGATATAGACGACGCTATCCGTGCCGGGGTAATGACCTATGACGATATTCCCGGCTACTTCTTAAAGGAACTGGGCGAAACGGTATCCGGCCGGATCACCTTTTTTGTTGAAAACCTTGTGAGGAACTCGGGGCAGGATATCCGCATGGACGCCCGCGGCCAGCAGCTTTATGACGAGCTGCGCGCCTTTATGTTCCGCACGGTTTACACTAACTCCGTAGCCAAAAAAGAGGATGAAAAAGCCAAAATGGTCATCCTCCGCCTTTATGAATACTACACCGCAAACCCGGGCGCGCTGCCAGAAGAATACATCCGCATAGCCGCCGAAAGCGACGTTCCCCGCGCGGTATGCGATTATATTTCAGGGATGAGCGATCGCTTTTGCATTTCGACTTTTGAGGACATTTTCGTGCCGCGCGCATGGGGGAGCTGAACGGTTGACAGTTAAAGAGCCCGCTAAGCCCGTTCCGGGCTGCCGTTGGTTCTGCGGACATTGTCATTCTGAGCGGAGCGAAGAATCTTTATCGCTCAAGATACCTCCGCGAAAAGACATAAAAGATTCTTCGCTCCGCTCAGAATGACAGTAATTATTGTCCATTGATAAAAAGGGGGCGTTCAAGATGATACCCGATACCTTTATTGAGCGCCTGCGGGATGAAAGCGATATCGAGAGCGTCATCGCGTCCTATATCACGCTCAAGCGCCGGGGGCGCACATTGAATGGGCTCTGCCCTTTTCATTCGGAAAAAACGCCCTCCTTTACGGTTTATCCCGATTCCCAGAGCTTTTACTGTTTCGGCTGCCAGAAAGGCGGCAGCGTTTTTACATTCGTTCAGGAGATCGAGCGGCTTGATTTTGTCGAGGCGGTAAAGCTTCTCGCCCAGCGGGCGGGGCTGCCGATGCCAGAGCAGGCCGGGGAAGACGGCTCCTCCCGGCGCAGGGCAAGGGTTCTGGAGATCAACCGCGCGGGGGCAAGGTTCTTCCATGAGTGTTTGATGGGCGATCAAGGAGGAGCGGCGTATACATATCTCACAGGGCGCGGGCTGACGCGAAAGACCATCCGCTCGTTTGGTTTGGGTTATGCGCCGGATAACTGGGACGCTTTATCTAAGCACCTTTCGGGTATGGGCTTTTCGGAGGCGGAGATGCTGGACGCCGGCGTTGTAAGCCGGGGAAAAGGCGGGCGGATCTACGATCAGTTCCGGGGGCGGGTGATCTTTCCGATCCTTGATCTTAGGGGCAACGTGATTGGCTTTGGGGGACGCGTGCTTGGAGAGGGCAAGGGGCCTAAGTACCTCAACAGCGCCGATACGCCCGTGTTTAAAAAAAGCCGGGGCATTTACGCCCTTAACTTTGCCAAAGCCGCCAAAACGGACATGCTGCTGCTGGCCGAGGGTTACATGGACGTTATCATGCTGCATCAGGCGGGGTTTACCAGCGCGATCGCAACGCTCGGAACCGCCCTGACGCAAGAGCAGGCCAGGCTGATATCCCAATACGCCAAGCGGGTATGTATTGCATACGACAGCGACGGCGCAGGCCGCAACGCGGCCCGCAAAGCTTTGAGTTTGTTTTCGCAGCTCGACATTTCGGTCAGCGTTCTGGATATTCAGGGCGCTAAAGACCCGGATGAGTACATAAAAAAATACGGCCCGGCCCGGTTTCAAAACCTGATCGACAGCGGCAAAAGCGTGTTCGAATTTGAGGTGGATAGGCTAAAGCTTAAACACGACGTTAATTCCCCGGAGGGAAAAACCGCGTTCCTGACCGAGTTTTGCGCGCTTATGGCCGACATTGGCGGAGAGATCGCGCGGGACGTTTATATCTCCCAGATCGCCCGCGAACTTGACGTAAGCAAAGACCGCCTTGTGTCGGCGACGCAGGCGGTGCGCAAAAAAAGGTTTAACGCCGCACAGCGCAGACAGGCAGGCGCTTTGCGCCCGTTTGTGCAGGGCAGCCCGAAAATGCATGAAAATCACCCCGGTACGGATTCCCGGCAAAGCTTGAGCACACTGGCGGCCGAGCGCGGGCTTTTGGCCCTGTTGCTGCAAAATCCCGATTATTACGGTGAAATTGCGTCAAAACTGACTGAAAAAGACTTCGCCAGCCCCGACCATGCGGCCATCTACCGCGCCCTGCATATTTTGATCGAGCAAAACAGGCCGCCCGACCTTGCCCTGCTAAGCCCGTATCTTGACTCCAAGCAGATGGGCGTTGTATCCGGGTTGATTACAAGCGGTCGGGAAGTTAAATATTTTCGCGAACAGGCCGAAGAACTGCTGGCGGCGATTCGCAGGCAAAGGGAAGACAAAAGCCCGGACGAATTGGGGGAAATGTCCCCGCAGCAGTTGCAGGAGTACATAAACACCCGCCAGGCAACCAAATCATAGGGGGAAACGCATTTGGCGTCACAAGAAAAAAAGAACCGCCTTATCGAGGAGCTTACCGAACTGGGTAAAGCCAAAGGCAAGCTCACCACCAAGGAGATCAACGACTTCCTTGAGGAGCTTGAGTTCGACGTGGAACAAATCGACAAGCTATATGATACGCTGGAAGGGCTTAATATCGAAGTGATTGAAAACCTTGCCCAGTCCATCGAATTGGATATAGCCGTGGCGATCCCCGTCAACGAAGACTTGGAAGTGGCGCTCTCAGCCGAAGGCATAAACATTGACGACCCCGTAAAAGTTTACCTCAAAGAGATCGGCCGCGTTCCCCTGCTTACCCCCGACGAGGAAGTCGAGCTTGCCACCCACATGGACGCGGGTGACCCCAACGCCCGCAAGCGCCTTTCAGAAGCGAACCTGCGCCTTGTGGTCAGCATCGCTAAACGTTATGTGGGGCGCGGGATGCAGTTTCTTGATCTTATTCAGGAGGGCAATCTCGGGCTTATAAAAGCGGTGGAAAAGTTCGACCACACTAAGGGCTTTAAGTTTTCCACTTACGCGACATGGTGGATTCGGCAGGCGATCACACGCGCTATTGCAGATCAGGCGCGCACCATCCGCATCCCCGTTCATATGGTCGAAACCATCAACAAAGTCAAAAAAGTCAGCAGCCAGCTTTTGCACAAAAACGGGCATGAACCGTCCGTCGAGGAAGTTTCCAACGAGCTGGGAATGCCCGTGGATAAAGTGCGGGAGATCATGCGCATCTCTCAGGAACCCGTTTCGCTGGAAACCCCCATCGGCGAGGAGGAAGATTCTCACCTTGGGGATTTTATACCCGACGACGACGCCCCCGCCCCCGCCGAAGCGGCCAGCCACACCCTGCTGCGGGAACAGTTGGGCGAAGTACTTTCCACCCTGACCGATCGGGAAGAAAAAGTGCTGCGCCTGCGATTCGGGCTGGAAGACGGCCGCAGCCGCACTCTGGAGGAAGTCGGCAAGGAGTTTTCGGTCACCCGGGAGCGGATCCGCCAGATCGAGGCCAAAGCCCTGCGCAAGCTGCGTCACCCAAGCCGCTCGAAAAAGCTGAAAGACTTTTTGGAGTAGACGTAGTGCAAAATCTACCCCGCCGAATGTCACTCTGAGTCCTTCGCTTGTCATCCTGAGCCCTTCGCTTTGTCATCCTGAGCGAAGCGAAGGATCTTTATTGCTTAGGGTAAACTCCGCGAAGGATCTTAAAGATTCTTCGCTTCGCTCAGAATGACATTCGCCTTTAGCTCAGAATGACAAAAATTCCCCTCCTTGGAGGGGTGGCAGGCGTAGCCTGACGGGGTGGTTTGGGCAAGTAGCATAATAACGGGCCATCAATTCCCTAACGAAAAGAGGCGCCAGATATGTATATAACTCTGGAAGCGGATTATGCGCTGCGCATTGTTCACACTTTAGCAAGCAGCGAAGACCGCATGGACGCAAAGGCTATATCCGAAAAGACAGGCGTTACCCTGCGCTTTTCGCTTAAAATTCTGCGCAAGCTGGTACCCACCGGTATGGTAAAATCCTACAGGGGTTTTGCGGGCGGCTACGAAATAGCAAAACCGCCGGAAGAAATAACCGTTTACGACGTGCTTTCGCAAATAGAAGGCCCGCTGACGCTTAACCGCTGCGTTCTGGAAGACTCTGAATGCACGCGCGTGCCGGATAAAAACTGCCCTTATCACTATTTATTTAAGCACGTGACCGACCAGATCAAGGCGCAGCTTTCAAGCGTTACGATTGCCGATGTGCTAAAAGGGGTTAAGGAAGACCAGCCCTTGTTGCCATTGTAGGGGGCGTTGTTCTACAATACATAAACTGCCATTCTGAGCGGAGCGAAGAATCTTAAGACCCTTCGCGGAGTTTACCCTGAGCAATAAAGATCCTTCGCTGCGCTCAGGATGACAAGCGAAGGGCTCAGGGTGACATGCGAAGAAGTACAATTTTGTATAATCAAAACAGGGCGCTTTGTTGTGCGCCCTGTTTTCGCGTTTTTTATATACGTGATACACACGGCCGGTTAACGGCGGTTGCAGTCGCAATCGCAATCGTCATGATCTTCGCCCTGATCGTCGCAGCAATCATTTTTGTCGCAGTCGTGATCGTCGCATTTATCGTGACACTCACACTTGTGATGACATTCGGTTATAGTCTTGCAGTGGCATACAGGTTTGCATTCCATATCTTTTACCTTGCGGCATACGCACCTGCACTCCCGCTTGCACTCCATCCGCTCAACCGGACGGCATACACGCTCCCACCTGCACTCCATCTCTTTCACAGGACGGCATACGCACTTGCACTCCCGCCTGCACTCGGTGCGCTCAACCTCGCGGCATTCGCACTTGACGCAGCATACGGTCTTTTTTACACAGCAGCGCTGACAACTCAATTGTTTGACCTCCTTTCATTTCGCAGTCAAGATCAGGATATGACTGCGGGTGAAAAAAGGTTCTCGTTTACAACTGCGCGGGCATATTTTTACCACCCCGTCAAGCTGCGCTTGCCACCCCTCCAAGGAAGGGAATTTTTGTCATAGGGTGACATACGTTAATATCGCCTGCTAACATCCCCCAAAAACTCACGCACATCTTCCTCCGTTGTGGCCCACGACGTCACCAGCCGCACGAGCGTTTTATCTTCAAACCGCTTCCACGGGCGCAGCAGGTATTTTTGGTTTATCTTGTCAAAGGTTTTGTTGTCCATGTACACGAACTGCTGATTTGTCGGGGAATCCGCCAGAAACTCAAACCCCGCCTGCGCCAGCCCGTCTTTCAGGATTTGCGCCATTTTGTTGGCGTGGCCGCCGAGCTGCGTGTATAGGTTGTCCTTAAAAAATTCTTCGAACTGGATGCCCAGCGTGCTGCCTCTGGCGAGCAGCCCGCCCTTTTGCCTAACCGAGAACAAAAAGTCCTCCGCCAGCGCTTTATTGGGGATGACCACCGCCTCCCCGAATAAGGCGCCGTTTTTTGTTCCGCCCGCAGTGAACGCGTCGGTCAGATCGGCGAGGTCGGCCATTGTCAATTCATCTTTCTGGGCCGCGAGAGCGCAGCCAAGCCTTGCGCCGTCTATGTAGAGGTACAGCCCCTTTTTTTTGCACAGGGCGCTGATATCTTCGAGATCATTTTTGCTGTAAAGGGTGCCAAGCTCGGTGGGATGCGATATATACACCAGCTTGGGCTGCACCACATGAGGTATATGGGTGTGGTTGTCAAGCGCCTTTTGGATCATCTCGGCGGTGATTTTTCCGTCTTGGCTGGCACAGGGGATCACCTTGTGTCCGGTGGCCTCGATCGCTCCCGTTTCGTTGGTGAAGATGTGGCCGGTGTCCGCCGATATAACCGCCTGATGCTGCCGCAGCGCGTGGGAAATCACCGTCAGGTTGGCCAGCGTTCCCCCGGCCATAAGCGTCACAAAGCAGTCGCGGCCGATTTTTTGCTGTATCAGCCTGACCGCGTTTTTGCTGTGTTCGTCCGCGCCGTAGCCGTCGCTGTGTTCCATGTTGAAATTAAGCAGCGCCTCCATGATTCTGGGGTGCGCGCCCTGCGCGTAATCGCTTTTAAAACTTATCACTGTTTAACAACCTCGCTCTTATGTTTATGAATATAGGTTTTAAGTATACCACAAGTCCAATTGTGCCGACAATACAGTCATTGTCCTTATGCGGCTGGTACCGCGCACTTTGTCCTGCCGGACGGGCGTTACTTTTTGCTCGTGCAAAAAGTAACCAAAAACACGCTCAAGGGGGTGCAGGGGGCTCGCCCCTCTTAAGCGGCCTTTTTTTTGGTTGCTTTTTTTTGGCCGCGCAAAAAAAAGTGAATAGGGGTTTGGGGCGCATAGCCCCATTTCTAAATCATCGCGCGTAGCGCGATACAATAAAGGGGGCAAAGCCCCGTCCGGCAAGGACAAAGTGGGCGGTTTACAGCCGCAAAAGAACAGCACGCAGCCGCGTATGGCCCCCATAAATATAACATAAATTTGTTACAAAATCGCCCCAAGTAGGCTTGCAAACGCGTGGCAATCTATGGTAAAATAATAAATAACAAACAAATAAGCAAGCAGGAACTAGGTGCGCAAACACCTAGTCCCCTAGCAGTCGGAGCCTGAACCCTCCTATGCCAACGGCCAATGGCCGAGCCTGCAATCTACATTATACCGTAACACTCGCCATTTTTCAAGTCGGACTGGCAGGGCTGCTGCGGGGTATTTTTGCATTGCAACGGTGCAAGGTATAGGGATAATATTCCTGTAGCCTTGCGCCGTTTTTGTTTGTTTAAAACAGTAAGGGGGCGGTGATATGTTATACCTGATTACAAAAAAATGTACTTAACCCTTGTGGACGAAGTAGCCAAAACTATCGACAATCTGACTGGCGCGCTGCAAAAAGCGGAAGGCGTCTACATCGAAAGCGATGAGCCGCCCGAAATACTTCTGCACAAAAACACAAAAAACAAAGCGGACGCTTAGAGCGTCCGCTTCTGGTTTTTCAGAGGTTTAGAATATTGAGTAGTAAGCCACAATGCCGACTACCACGATCGAAACCGTGGATACCATCTTAAACAGGGTGTTGAGCGACGGCCCCGAGGTATCTTTAAACGGGTCGCCCACAGTGTCTCCGATAACGGCAGCCTTGTGGTTATCCGAGCCTTTGCCGCCCAGCTCGCCGCTTTCAATATACTTTTTGGCGTTATCCCACGCGCCGCCGGCGTTACACATAAATATCGCCACAAGGAATCCCGCCACCGTGGCCCCGGCGATAAGCCCGACAACTCCCATTACGCCGAAGATCAGTCCGGTAACAACCGGGGTGACTACGCCTAACAGGGTGGGCGCTACCATTTCACGCAAAGCGTTCTTGGTACACATGTCAACGCAGGTGGCGTAATCCGGGTCGGATGTGCCTTCCATAATGCCCTTTATCTCCCTGAACTGCCTGCGCACTTCCACAACGATGCTCTGAGCGGCACGCTGCACCGAACTCATGGTCATGGCCACAAACACAAACACCAGCATAACGCCGATAAACAGGCCGATCAAAACAGACGGGTTGCGGACGCTCAAATACAGTGGAACTTCGGTACCCGCCGCCTGATTAACGTAGTATTGTGCAATGTTGATGTACGAAACCAGCAGCGCCAGAGAGGTAAGCGCCGCGGAACCGACCGCGAAGCCTTTGCCGGTGGCGGCTGTGGTGTTGCCAAGCGCGTCAAGGGCGTCGGTGCGCTCGCGCACAACTTTGTCCATGCCGCTCATTTCGGCTATGCCTCCGGCGTTGTCGGCCACGGGGCCGTAAGCGTCGGTGGCAAGGGTGATTCCCAACGTGGAGAGCATTCCAACTGCTGCCAGCGCGATCCCGTACAGGCCCTGAGAGAACGCTATGGTAAAGAGCCCGTGATCGGTTGTGGCGTCCAATATGCCGCCGGAAGCGATAAAGCTGATCGTTACGCCTGCAACCACGATAAGCACCGGCGCAGCCGTCGATTTCATGCCCAGAGAGATGCCGCCTATAATCAGGGTGGCGGGGCCGGTCTTGGAAGATTCGGCCAGCTCGCGGGTCGGCTTATAGTGGAAGGAAGTAAAGTATTCGGTGAAGTACGCGATCAGAACTCCGGCCACCGCGCCGGTGAGAACCGAGATAAACATTCCAAGCCTGTGCTGCGCGCCGTCCATGATGAAGTATATAATGGGCGCGGCCGCAACTATCGAAAGCGCCGTGGCCAGATATGTGCCTTTGCGCATGGTTGTAAGAAGCTGCTTTTGCGTAGCGTTTTCTTTGGTTCGGATAGCAAACGTGCCGATCAGCGAAGCCAGCATTCCGGCTACCGCAAGGGCCACCGGCAGGAACATCGCGGCCCACACCAGATCGGTGCCCATAAACGCGGCAAAGCCCAGTGCAATACCCGCGTGCATGGATTTTACATAGCTCTCGTAAAGGTCGGCGCCCATGCCGGCCACGTCGCCTACGTTGTCGCCTACGTTATCGGCGATAACGGCGGGGTTTCTGGGGTCGTCTTCGGGGATACCGGCCTCTACCTTGCCCACAAGGTCGGCGCCTACGTCGGCGGCCTTGGTGAAGATGCCCCCGCCCACGCGGGCAAACAAGGCGAACACCGCAACGCCGACGCCGAACATTACCATGTTTTCCTGAATAACATGGGCAGGCTCGTTAAAGACAAAGCGGAGGAGCAAAAACCAGACCGAAACGTCCAGAATCGAAAGCCCCACCACCGTAAAGCTTAAAACCGAACCTGAGGCGAAAGCTACCTTCAGCCCCTTGTTAAGGCTTTCGCTGGCGGCCTGCGCGGTGCGCACGTTGGCCCTGGTGGCGATTTTCATGCCAATAAAAGCGGAAAGCTGTGATAAAATACCGCCGCTAAGAAAAGCAAACGGTATATACGGGGAGGCGTAGCCCAAAAACGCCATTACCGCCAAAATGACCACCACGGCCACGTAAAACTTTGAGACTACCTTAAACTGCCGCTTTAAATAAGCGTTGGCGCCTTGTTGAATGGCTCCGGCGATTTTTTGCATCATGGGCGTACCGGCGGAGAACTGCATTACCTTCCGGCTCTGGTAAAAGGCAAACATCAGCGCTATCGCGCTGCCTGCAATGCCAATCCAGAAAGCGTTTTCAAAATTCATTGACTGCCATCATCCTTTCGCTCGTGTCTCTGTTGGACACTTTACATTAAATTTTCACACTAATTTTTACATAATAACAGATTCCCATTTAAAAATCAAGATCGGAAAACAAAGCAGGGGCGCCCGCCCCTGCATAATTTTGTTGTGAACTTTGTCTATTGAGAACTTTGTCGTTTTGTGCTAGGATTTTTTTGCCGGAGAAGTCCGGCATACATAGGGCGAGGCTAATAACGGCTTAAAGCCGGACGGTTGTTGCCGCCACCTTTCTTTTTCGCGCTTGCGCGAGGTTACTACGAAAGGGGGTGGGCGTATTGAGTATTTACGAGACTATATACTTAGTGTTAGTCTTGGCAAAGCTCGTACTAGCTTTTATAAAAGCGAAAAAATAACCGCTCCTTGTCACAGTTGACGGTTATTTTTTCATAATCTTCTTCTGATGGCGGCGCAACCGTTTAAGGTCTTGCCCTTATGTTTTTATTTTACATCAAACCCGGCGGCGTGTCAATCAGATTTCAACGTATTTTTACGTAATATACCGAAATTTACATCTTCGTTCAATTGCCGCGCAGCCCGCGAAAAAATTCCCTCAGCAGCGCCGCGCATTCGTCTTCCAGCACGCCGGGTACGATCCCGGGGGCGTGATTAAAAGGCATGGCGGCAAAGTCGGCCACAGAACCGAAACAACCTGCTTTGGGATCCCACGCGCCGAACACCACACGGGGGATCCGCGCGTTTATTATCGCTCCCGCGCACATGGGGCAGGGTTCCAGCGTAACGTATAATGTGCAGCGGTGCAGCCGCCAGCCGCCCAGTTTTTCGCAGGCGGCTTGTATAACCAGCATCTCGGCGTGGGAAAGGGCGCTGCGCTGCGTTTCGCGCAGGTTGTGCGCGGCGGCGATTACTTGCCCGTCCCAGACCGCTACCGCACCAACCGGGGTTTCTCCCATAGCGGCGGCAAGCTTGGCCTGCTCGATGGCAAGCCGGATAAAATATATATCGGCTTCACTGTGCATGTTTGTTCTCCGATGTTTTGATGTGCGTTTAACCACCCCGCCCCTAACCCTGCGGGTGCCGTTGGCTCGGGGCGCCCCTCCAAGGAGGGGAATTTTTTTCATTCTGAGCGAAGCGAAGAATCTTAAGACCCTTCGCTTCGCTCAGGGTGACATATGGGAGGGGTGGCAAGCGCAGCTTGACGGGGTGGTTCTACAGTTCTATCTTGCATATAAGAACATTATACAGTAATATAATAAGGCTCGGATAGGAGGGAACGCCTTTGAACCGCAAAGTTAAAAACGCGCTGATGCTTTGCGCGGGAAGTTTTATGTTCGCGCTGGCAATCAGCCTGTTTTTGGAACCTTTCCACATATCTCCCGGCGGGGTGGCGGGCATGGCCATAATCGTAAGCTACCTGACCGATATAAGCACCGGCGTGGGAATGATCGCGATGAACGCCCCTCTTGTCATAATAACCTGGATAAAAATGGGCAAGGGCGTTATCATAAAAACCGCTGTGGTTGTGGCGATCTCCTCCGTTGTCGTTGACCTGATCGCGTGGGTTCCGCCGCTGGTTGATTATCCGCTGCTGGCCGCTTTTGCCGGGGGGATTTTCCTTGGCGCCGGCTTGGGGCTTGTTTTTCGCGGCGGGGGCACCGTGGGCGGTACCACCATCGCCAGCAAGCTTGTGCTGCACTATAAACCCCACCTGCGGGCGGGAAAAACCATCTTTATCATGGACGCCTTTGTGGTTGTGCTGACCGCCGTCGTCTTCCGCGATTTTGCCCTTGCGGTGTATGCCGTTTTCGCGCTGTTTATAGCCTCATGGATTATGGACTATATCCTGTACGGCCTCGATTTTGCAACGGTTACATATATAATATCCGACCAGTACGAAGAAATCGGCGCCGCGATACAAAATCGCATGGGCCGCCGCATAACCTATCTGGACGCGGCGGGTGGGTACCGGGGAACTCATAAGCGCGTGATTCTCTGCGCGGTAAAGCCCGGTGAGCTGACCAACCTGCGCAATATTATAGAAGAAACCGACCCGCAGTCTATACTGATAGTCACACAAGGGCATCAGATATTCGGCGGGGGGTTTCTTAGCAGTTGACAGTTGACAGTTGACAGTTGACATTTGTCACCCTGAGCGCAGCGAAGAATCTTAAGACCCTTCGCTACGCTCAGGGTGACAAGCAGAAGATTGTTTCGCCATAATCCATACTAAAATGCAATCGCCCATCTTTTTCACTAACATAAGGCTGGCGGTTTTTGATATATGTATATTCAGAAAAACGGCTTAAACAATTACGCATAACATAATACAACACAGATTGATTGACTTTGTTTCGCTCGGTGTTCATAGGCACAGATTTTCCCAGTCTTTCCAACATTTCATTTTTGTATTTCAAAAGCCCCTGCTCTGCAACATCATAGGGTAATTCTGACAGACATAACCAATAGTAACCGGCGGCATTACCCTTATATTTCCAATCAATTCCTTTATGTATTTTGGCAACAAGCCTGTTCATCCATTCTTTATCTTCTAGGTTTGCAACAGCAAAAAATCGTAGTGTAGGAACTGATGAATGGAAACATTCGCCATACATACAATCGCCAC
>Ga0123355_10007252_pt1 | contig 16577 bp, 10 predicted proteins | sample TergutEmb28metaG_3_FD_89872 | JGI IMG/M metagenome (GOLD analysis project Ga0123355, IMG submission 89872) | Embiratermes neotenicus P1 segment gut microbial communities from Petit-Saut dam, French Guiana - Emb289 P1 | ecosystem: Host-associated > Arthropoda: Insects > Digestive system > Gut ...
ACAAACATAACCAATTTTGCCACATCACGGGGCGTGCACATTACCGCAGAACCGGCAAAGGAATCTCCGTCTGGTGTCTCGCCACAATAGCAACCATCTTCAAACCCAATAGGCGTAAGTAGCTTTGGATACATATAGTCAATCATCTTCGTACCTGTAACCCGCTCTACAATAGCGGCTACAAGGTTTGTGCTGGTGGTGTTGTACTGGAATACCGTACCAGGCGGGTGGTCTGGCGGTGTAAGAAACCAGCTTTCAAGCCAATTTGCCTTAATACCATGCCCATGAGTCGTATGGTCATGAGGGTCTTGCATGGTTAGCATGTCATAAATGGTGGCGGCGGCAAGCAGTGGGTTAACAGGGTCTACGCAATACTCCGGGAAGAAATCCACAACCTTGCTGTCAAGAGAAAGCCTACCCTCGTCTATAAGCAACCCAGCCGCCAATGCCGCGAATGTTTTACTTACAGAAAACATACGGTGTTTACTATCTTGGTTATATGGCTCGCGATAAGCCTCTGCCACAAGCTTGCCATGACGCAGTACAAGAACACTGTGCATATTAAAACGGCTATCGTGTAAATCACGCAAAAACGCGCTTATACTGGCAGAATGTATGCCAACGCTTTCTGGGGTCGCTGTTTTCATCTAGTATTTTCTCCGTCCAAACATTCCATGTTTTTTTGTATCGGCCCCGCGCATGTACCAACCCCATATACCTGGACATATAAAATGTCCGTCCTCCAGCATTTGAGAATGGTTATTATCTAAACACCACTTAAGCAGTTGGTCTCTCATTTTGGTCAATCTTTTTGCGTGTTTACGAAGGGGTGCTAGGTTATTTAACTCGTGAGGGTCGTTTGTCATATCATACAGTTCTTCTACACTGCCACATGCGTTGTAAATATATTTGTATTGCTTATCTGTTATCATGGCGCGTGTAGCACCGGTACTTTCTTTTGTACTGAAATATGCTACGTAAGACTTTCGGCCCTTCGCTTTGCCGTTTATCAAAGGCGTAAGGTCAATGCTGTCGGGGGTTTTTTCCTGGCGCGGCTCTCCCGTAAAGGCCAGTATTGTTGGGAAAATATCTTGTAGCCCTACCAGCTCGTCACTTATAGCATTGGTTGGCCATTCCTTCGGGTAGCTAACAATAAACGGCACATTAACCGAAGCACGATACATAAGCGTTTTGAAGTAAAGCCCAAAATCCCCCATCATATCGCCATGGTCGGATGTAAAAATTACAACCGTATTATCACGTATCCCGGCAGACTCCAAAAACTCCAACATCCGGCCTACCTGCTTATCTTGGAAGGATATAAGCCCGTAGTAATGCGCAAGAATTACCTGCTTTGCCGCATCAGAAACTGTATCCCAGTGGTAATCGAAATATTTTTGACGCACCTCATGTAGTTCACGCTCGCGGATATCCTCTATTGTGCCTATTGGCGGCGGGATATCACGCGGGTCGTACATAGCGTCATAAGGGCGGGGCGGGTCATATGGCGAGTGTGGTTTTGGGAACGATGCCCACATGAAAAACGGCTTATCCGGCGTGTCGTCTACATGCTGTTGCATATGCGCTATAGCCCGGCTTGCCACCCAGCTATCTACATAATGCTCCTGCGGAAGCGGCGAAACCGATGGGAAAATATCGTTATTGCCAATAGCATGTGCCCTGGAATAACCACCCCACCCTACTGTTTCCAAGTAATCAAGATAATCCTCCAGGCCAGCCGCACCGTCGTATAGGTTGGCCCAGCGTCCAGATTCTGCGAATTCTACGGTTTCTATGCCATGGGTTACCTTTGGCTCACCTGGCGGGCTGTATGGGTGATAGTGCAGTTTACCCATTGCGTATGTGGAGTAGCCGCGCTTGTTTAGCTCTGCGCCAAGCACAGGGGTATCTTTATTAATTTCTTCGCCGCCGCTTGCGGGGTTAAAGGTTAGGCATTTATGCGGGTAGTAGCCCGTTGTGATAGATGCCCGGGCCGGTTCGCATACTGGATATGGTGTGAAGGCGTTTGTGAAGGTAACACCGCTTGCCGCAAGTGCGTCTAGGTTGGGTGTTTTAACCACCGGATGGTTGCAACAGCCCATTGCGTCAGCACGCATTTGGTCGCAGGTTATTAGCAAGATGTTTGGCTTTTTCATAGTGCCCTTCTTTCTGCCTCTACTTCGTTAAACCAGGTTGTAAGTTCTTCTAGCATTTGCTTGGCACGCTCTGGGTATTTTGCGGCTAGGTCGTTTTGCTCGCATGGGTCGCTATCTAAGTCGAATAGCATTGGCGTAACCGGAGGTGGCAGTTCCCTTGGCGGGAATGGGGATTTATCGAATTCTGTGTACTTTTCGGGGTCGCGTTCTACTATGCGGTCTGTGTTCCAGTCGTCACGGTTTACTGTCATGGCAGCCCTTATTGGCGGGCGTACCAGCTTCCAGTTGCCGTCTCGTATTGCGGCGTTGCAGGTTACCTCGGGAGCGTAGCGGTTCCACTGCCAGAAGCGTTTTATGTGTGTTGGTTCTACTTCGCCAAGTAGCTGAGGCAGTACGTTTTCGCCGTCTAGTTTTAAGTGAGCGGGTACTTCTATCCCTGCCGCCGCCAGTAGTGTTGGGAACCAGTCTGTACCATGAACGAAGCAGTTTTCTCTTTCGCGGTGCGTTAGCGTTCCCGGCCAGCGCATTACGCCCGGCACTTTTATGCCGCCTTCGAATACTTGCTCTTTTGCGCCGTTTAGGTTGCAGTTGAAGCGGTCGCTACAATTTTCGCCTTCCCCGCCGAATTGCGGGCCGTTATCGCTGGTGAATACTACTAGGGTGTTTTCATCCAGGTTTAGCTGTTTTAGGGTTTCGAATATCCTGGCGATACCCCTATCCATGCCTAGTATCATTGCGTATAGGGTGCTTACTGTTTTGTTATATTTATTTCTGTCTGCGAAAATTTTTATATCTTCTTCCGGGGCTTCGTAGGGGGAATGTGGGGCGTTGTAGGAAACTTTTAAGAAAAATGGTTTGTCTTTGTGGCGGGTTATGAAGTCTATGGATTCGTCTGTTAGTACATCTGTTAGGTGGCGGCCATCGGATTCTCGCATTTCGTAGTTGTAGTATAGCCGCCAGTCGTAGTAACGCGACATCCCGCCTCTAAAGCCCACAAACTCGTCAAAACCTCTGGAGCATGGGTGGTACTCTTTACCTATGGTACCGTTGTGCCATTTGCCCATTAGGCCAGTTTTGTAGCCATTTTGCTTGAAAACATCGGCTATTGTGGTTTCTTTTAATGACATACTGCTTAGGCCGCGTAGCTCGCGCATGTCTATTGCGCCTGTGCGGTGGTTGTAGCGGCCTGTTAGTAACGCCGCGCGGGAGGGTACGCATACCGGTGCCGCCGCGTAACACTGGGTTAGGCATACGCCTTCGGATACCATTTGGTCTAGGGCTGGGGTTATGGCGTTGCCTTCGCTGAACATGCCGAAGTCTCCGTAGCCCATGTCATCTGCTAGGATGAATATTACGTTGGTTTTTTTCATGTTTTAATTCATGCCTCCTTCGTCGGCGGAAAAAATAGGTTGGTATGAAAATCCGCTTCGCAGATATTTCACACTTGCCTCCCGTGTTGTTTTTGAATGTGTTACTTTTTAGGTTGTGATAGCGGTATCAAAACTGTATGATGTCTGTGATGCGGGTTTTTAGCCCCCTTCTTTAGAAGGGGGTGCCGCCGCAGGCGGCGGGGGTTGTAGTCGCGAAGGTATAGTTCAACCCCCGGCCCTTCGGGCCACCCCCTTCCAAGGAAGGGGGCTTTGCGCCCGCTATGCGGGCTTATCTATACCTTGTGGTCTAGGGTTATGTCGTTTATATCGTCGTAGCGTTCGTTACCACCGGCTCTTGGGCCGTAGAATACACTGCCGCCGAAGGTGGTTATATACATCATATCTTTGTTGTATGGGTCTAGTATTGGGTTTTTGCCTTTGCTAAAGCAGTACCCCTTTATACGCTCCCATTTTCCGCCCCGGTCAAGGGAGCGATACGCGGCGTAATCTGTTGTTACTATATAAATCGCGCTAGGGTTTTCTGGGTCTACTTGTATGCCGGAAACCATTACTTGTGGGTCAAAAATATTCTGCCATGTTTCGCCACCGTCTTCGGAGCGATACACGCCGCCACCGCTTAGCAGTTCTTTTTTATGCACGCGGTAACCGCCCCGTATCCCTTCCTCTACATTAATCGGGAATGCGGTAAGGTATATATACTTGGGGTTGGTTGGGTCAAAAGACAGTTTTTGCGGGTTTTCTACACCTTTAGGCAGTTTGAGTCTACGCCAACTTTCTGCACCATCTTCCGTTACATATACACCGCCTAGCCACATGGCCTGCCGTATATCGTCCGGTGTTTCTTCGTCTGTTAGCGTTTTCATCGTAACTGCATACAGCTTACCGTCCGGTGACATCTGCAAGTGAAATACATTCTTATTCACATCAAATCCGGCAGTTTTATTTTTCCAACTCTTGCCTCCGTCCGTAGACTTAAGCACACCCACCGGGCATTTTGAGATATACAACACCCGATTTTCCGCATCAGAGGCAGGGTCGAGGGCGATGCTGGTATAAATATAGCCCTTCTCGTAAATATCGGTAATATTACGCCAACTGGACGCGCTATCTTCGGTAACGCATACTCCGCCCTTGGCATATGGCGGTATCTTTGCTACAGGAAGCCTGCGCATCATATGGTCCGGCAAGTCGTGTACGCTGGTCCACACACTCCAGGCCCGGCCTTTAACCGCTGGGTCAAACACCATTTTGTAACATGTATTTATCCAGTCATATGGCACACCCTTAATCGAATGCCGCCATGATTTGCCACCGTTTGTGGATTTAAGCATCCCGTTATCGGTATACGTGATAAGCATGGTATCCTTATCAAACGGGTCAAACACAACATCGTAACAGGTAGTGCTTTCCAGCCCCCGGCCATACCAACTGCCGTCCTCGTACTGCTCTGTATAAACCTGGTGCCAGGTATCGCCGCCGTTATGCGTACTCCACGCAAATCCCTGCAATGCCGAAAACACAAAGTTAGGGTCTCTTTCATCAACATCCATGTACCACGGCGGGCCAATCCAGTCCACGTCATATGCATTCTCGTACCATCCGGCGATAACATTATCTGGCAACGCCAAATCCATAATCATACACCAGCGCCATGTATTGCCATAATCATCCGAAACCATAACACCCATACGATTAACTGGCCCAAGCTTTTCGCCCTCCGCACCCGGTGCTAAATGCGGGTGCCGATATTCCGGCTCATACGCCGCCCCAGGCACATTACAAGAAGGGAGCACAAGCGGCCTACGCATAACAGAAGCATATACCCGCTTAGGATTATAATAGGAAACAGCAATTTCTTTAACAAACCGCCTGCCGTCACCCTTATCTACATAATCGGCATCAAAGCCACTAAGCTCACACCAAGTTTTACCCAAGTCGAACGAGCGGTAAACACCGGAATAAACCCCACCATAAGTATCCACACGCATTGCATTAGAAACATAAAACACAGTAAGCCCTGTATCCGGGTGCACCCCAGCCTTAGCCAATGTAAGCGGCGTACTAACATAAAGCGGTTGCTTTACCAAAACTTCACCATCACGCTTATAATAACCTTCATCGGTAAAAACAACCAGCTCGCGCCCCTGGTCTGTATTTGCCATGGTAATAGCCAAAATCTCCTTACCCTCTAAGTCCCCTAGCTCACGCCAAGATACAGCCCCATCATAAGAAGCATACACCCTCAAGCACCCGCCAGGGTTAGACCTTTGAAACCTCTCGGTATGAATACCTACATATATAAAATCAGAATTTTCTTTATCAATATGAATCTTTTTAACCCTACCAATCACCGTCTCATGCTTAACCGCCCCACCGGTAGCCACCGGCAACACCAGTCGCCAAGTAGCCCCCCTATCATCGGACCGGTAAACCGCCTGTGACCCGGCATAAATAACATCCGGGTTAACAGGGTCAAACGCAATATCTTGTACCATCCCATTCAAATGCAACATCCGCCAATGCTTACCGGCATCATACGTAATGTACGTATTAGACATATCACAACAAATCATCCACAAATTTCTATCATGCGGGCTAATCTTAGGATGAAACAAAGCACCGCCGCCGCCCGCACCAACATTAAACCATCCATTAGAAGCACGTGGACTATAATCTCTATCAAAATTCAATTTTTCACTTAAGCGGACCATAATGTTCCCTCCCAATGTATCCATAACATCACAAAAGGCCCCGCCCCCACCCCACCCACTTATAAAAGCGGGGCAAAAAACTTTAATTAATGAATCCCAAAATCGTGCAAAACACGATTTTATTAAAGTTTTATATAAAGCTTTTTTCAAAAAGCTTGCGGGGTGCGGGGCGGAGCCTGCGGTTTTAATAATTAATAATCACTATGGCAGTCTTACAGTAACATGTGTAAGACCCCTATCAATAAGGAACTCTTGTAGTTGACGCAATACTTCTTGCTCGTATGCTTCTAATCCGGCATCAATTTGCGCCTGTAGCAATGCGTCCATAGCCGCGTCTGGGTCTGCGTGTATGCCTAGTCCAATCATTGGCAACGCCTCGATTGTGATAGTGTGCATGTTAGCTCTAATTGCACCATAAGTCGCGTCTGTTGTGTCAAGAACCCACTCTACAAACGGGTTAACAAAGCCCCTTGCAGATACATCGGCCCTAAACTGCTCGTATCCTGGCCATTGGTTTGCACCCGGCCTTGCAAAGTTGGCGTTTTCGTAAATTGCGCCCCAGCCTATTGGCATATCGCGCCCTTCTGGGTCAAGGCGTTCAATTACTCCGCCTTCTAATACATTGTAGTCAACACCTTCTACACCATAACGCCATAACATGTATAGGTCTTCATGGGTGTAAAGCAGTTCGAGTAAACGCAGTACATCAGGTACAGAGTCAGCAGAACGGAACGGGATAGAAATACCACGGCCCATTGCGCTACCGCGGTCTGCCAAAACATTATTGGCGGCACCAAAGTCAAAGAACGCAATTTCAACTTCGCCGTCATGACGTGCTGTCATTTCTTCGTTAATCCAGTTCATCCAGCTTGGGTTAGCAGAGTTCATAACGGCAGATTCGCCATGCCAGAACTGCTCTTGTTGTGGGAACGGGTTAGCCATAAGGTCTGAATGGAAGAAACCGGCTTCGTGCCAAGTTCTCATTGTACGCATAAACTCTCTGTAGCCTTCATTTTCCATTGTGCGTGTAAGCACAAAGTTCGGATAATCGCGCTTATCCAATACCAAGGTACTTGGGCTACGTGGTGTACCCGGTGCCATGATATGCGATGCGGCAAATGCCATAGCGGCTACTTGGAAACCGGTTTGGCCTGCTGTCATAGAAAACGGGATAATGTGCGGGTTTAGATATAGTGCATGCGCAAGATATTCATACAAATCATCCATAGTATCAACTGAAGTCATGCCTGGCGGGAACCAGTCTGTACGTAGGATAAGGTGCGGTACATTGTACCCGATTGCATTGTTGGGGATTGCATAAATGCGCCCGTCAACTGTTGCAGATGACAGGAATACTGCATTTTCTGAATACCATACTGGCATGTACCTTTGAATCATTTCCCTCGGGATTTCAGCAAAAGCACCAGCGCGGGCATTATCGAAGAAACCTTCCCAACGTGCAGACATGATTAGGTCTGTTTCTAAGGCGGCCAGCATAATGCCGTAAGCTTCAGATTCATATCCTTCGAACTCTAATATGAAACCATGCTCGTATAACGCGGCGGCCATGGCATCAAGAGCGTGTTGCTCGGGTACACGCACGGGGTTTTGTACAGAGTATACTAGGGTTACTGCTTCCCTTACCTCTGGTTCCGGCTCTGGTTCTGGCTCTGGCTGTGGGTCTGGAGTTACTGGTTCTTCTACCTGCACATCCGGCTCTGGTTCTGGTTCTGGTTCGTTGCTATTACAGGCGGCAAATGCCATAGCAAGTGCAAGAAGCAACATAGCAACAACCAATACTTTTAACATTTTTTTCATTGATTTACATCCTCCTTGTTTATGTTTATGTTAACTATTTGCGGCAAAGCAATATCAGCCTTTAACCGCGCCTATGGTAAGGCCCTTAATAAAGTATCTTTGGATATAAGGGAAAAGCATGAACATTGGACCTATTGCAATACATACCATCGCAAGCTGGAACGCAAAGGTAGGCACCTCTGCCGATGGTATACCGGCTTCCTGGGCCGCCTGGGCGGCTACACGTGCATTGTTTAGGATGCGGTGCAATTGGAATTGAAGTGGGAACAGCCTAGGGTCGCGGATAAACAGCATTGCGTTCATCCAAGCATTCCAGTAACCCAGGGCAGAGAATAAACCAACCGTGGCAAGGGCAGGTACCGCCATGGGCATATATAACTTAAAGCAGATAGTTACCTCATTGGCACCATCTATCTTGCCAGATTCGCCTATTTCTTCCGGCAACCCTTTAAAGAACGAACGTAGTATGACTATAAACCAAAAAGTCATCATACCCGGCAAGATTAGAACAAGTATATTGTCTACCATCCCAATGGTATTCATCCATATAAAAAACGGAATCAGACCGCCAGAAAAAAGAGCGGGGAAGTAGAAAAAGAAAGCAAAATAATTACGATAGTAAAAATCTGAGCGAGAGAGCGAGTACCCAGCCATGCTACAAAACACAATAGTTCCCAAAGTGCCTGTGGCAGTGATAAAAATACTAACTGCGTAAGAGCGGAGTATAATATGGGGTACCTGGAAAGCCATGCGATACGCATCTAAAGAAAACTGTGACGGCCATAGGCTAAACCCTTCACGGATGATGTACCCCTGGTCTGTGACGGAGCCCATCACCAGTAGCCAAAACGGTAACACACCCATAAGAGCCATAAAGCCAACAATGCCATATGCCATTATGTTAAACCCAATAGGGTTACGATTTAAGCGGTTTTTTCCTTCCATTCCTTGCATATAATTCAGTCCTTTCTAGCGCTTTTACGGGTATGACACAATGCATTGCTAGATTAGAATATTGCGTGCTCTGGTGCGGTAAACTTGATTGTTGTGTTTACTGTTATGATTAGTATAAATCCTACAAGTTGCTGGAACAGCCCAAGTGCAGCGTTAGTAGCAAATGGCACAGCACCCCCACCTACAAGCGAACGTAGGATAAAAGAGTCAATAACGTCAACTGTTGGGTGCAACATCGTGTTCAAGCCTACAATCTGGAAGAACATTTCGCCACCGCCTTGCAGTATCCCGCTTAGGCCCATGACCGTTAGTAATATTATAGTGGGCCTTAACAGCGGAAGGCTTACATACCACATGCGTTGCCAAACACTGGCACCGTCTACGCGGGCAGACTCGTGAAGCTGTGGGTCTGTACCGGTAATAACGGCTAAGTAAATAATGCTGGAAGAACCTACGCCCTTCCATATTGCAAGTATCGGCATAATAAAGCGCCAAAGCCAAGGCGTGCCGTAGAAATTGACCCTAGTACCGAAAATAGCCTCTGTAATGGGCGGTAACATACCTGTGCGGGCGGCAAATAGGGCAAATGTAATAAACGAAACAACAACCCATGATATAAAGAATGGTAAAAATATAAATGAATGAGATATCTTCTTAAACCATTTGCTACCAATTTCGGATAGCAAAAGTGCCAAACCTACAGAGGCAATAAGCCCCGTAACCATAAACACAAGATTGTACTGCACTGTGAGCCAGATAAGGTTAGTGAAGCGGTCGTTACCTAAGAAGAACCGGAAATTATCCAGGCCCACAAACTCGCTACGAAGTATCCCTTGGTCAAATCGAAAGTTTTGGAAGGCAATAACTACACCACCCAATGGGATATAGTTAAAAATAACCCAGGACGCGATAGCAGGGAGTATCATTACATAGAGGAAGGGGTTCTTCTTCATGTCTTGCCAAGGTGACCGCCACTTGGTTTTTTCTCGCTTAACCTTCGTTTTGCCCGCTACGCTTGTCAATTCAACCACCCCGTTATTAAATATGCACAATTATTATTTCCTGTCGAATTCAGTAAACGTTTACTGTTACAACCGCAGTGTAATGTTTACCGCATCATTTGTCAATGTTTTTTTGCAATTTATACAGCTCGCGTGATATACTCGGCAAAAATTACACAGGAGTGGTGAAAATGAACCAACCAAACATTTTGCTAATAATTGCAGACCAGCACCGTGGCGATTGTATTGGCATAAACGGCCACCCAGACGTTAAAACCCCCTACCTAGACACACTGGCAACCCAGGGCGTAAACTTCGAAAATGCCTACACCGCATGCCCGTCATGTATACCGGCTAGGGCTGCGCTTTTCACAGGTATGAGCCAAAAACTAAACGGCCGCCCCGGCTACAGGGAAGGCGTAACCTGGACATACCCACAAACCCTGGCCGGGGAGCTATCAAACGCAGGCTACCAAACCCAGGCCGTTGGCAAGATGCACGTCCACCCTCTACGCAACAGCATGGGCTTCCATAATGTTGAATTACACGACGGGTATATTGCCCACTACCGCAAGCCACACACCCCACATCACGAGCATCAGTCTGTGGCAGATGACTATTTCTACTGGCTTAAAAATGAAAAGGGCATAAGCGCAGATGTTACAGATACCGGCTTGCAAGCCAACTCCTGGGCCGCCCGCCCCTGGATATATGACGAGGAGTTGCACCCAACCAACTGGGCAGCAACAAGAAGTATAGACTTTTTGAGGAGGCGTGACCGCTCGAAGCCTTTCTTTCTTATGACTTCATTTGTACGCCCGCACCCGCCATTTGATGCACCTGCGTGTTATTTCGATATGTATAATAATAAAAACCTGGCAGATTCACCAATAGGCGACTGGGCAGATACAGAGCTTTATAAAAAATTTGGCACAGTTTATGATGGTGTATACATGACCCCAGACGAAGAACTGCGCCGCCAGGCAAAAGTTGGCTATTACGCCTGCATAACCCATCTAGACCACCAAATTGGGCGCATAATAATGGCCCTGCAAGAAGACGACACCTACAACGACACCTTCATAATGTTTGTATCCGACCATGGCGAACTGCTGGGCGACCATAACCTATTTAGAAAAATGCTACCCTATGAAGGAAGTGCCAGGGTACCAATGATAGTACGTCCGCATCAAGAGGCCACGTGGAATCGCGGCCAGGTACTACCACATGTAACAGAACTACGCGATATAATGCCCACACTGCTAGATTTAGCAGGTGCTGAAAAGCCCGGCAAAATGGACGGTATCTCGCTGGTTAATACAATAGCCGAAGGCACACCAACCCGTGAATACCTGCACGGCGAACACCCGCAGGGAAGACGCTCGGCCCATTATATTGTAACGGAAACAGACAAATATATCTGGTACTCCCAAACCGGGATAGAGCAGTATTTCCACCTAGAAAGCGACCCACAAGAGTTAAACAATAAAATAAACTCCCCAGCTTACCAAGAAAGGATAGGCAAGCTAAAGGAGTATCTGATACAAGAATTAACAGGCCGCCGCGAAGGTTATACAGACGGTAAACAGCTTATCGTAGGCGCGGAATTCTGGAATGCTGATATAGAGAACCAGTATATTACGCATTAATCGAATAACATACGGAAATCAACTTACGGAATACTAAGAAAACCCCATCCGTCACTAGACTTGTTCCGAAATTATTTACCACACCACCACGCTGTCATTGCGAGGAACGCAGTGACGAAGCAATCCAGGGAAACTAAAGACTTTCGACATGATTGGATTGCTTCGCTACGCTCGCAATGACAGTGTGTTGGCAACGTTAGCTTACTTCGAAACAGGTCTAATAACAGACGGGGCGTTTCCTGCTTAAACTGGCGTATATGGGGTAAAGCCGGAATGACGATGTTACTCCTTCACACGCACGGCTGCGTCCATGGGTAGGCCGGTATGGTAATCTAGCTGACGCTTCTCGTAACGTTCGTCTTCTTCGCGTTGCCGGGCCATGCCGGTGTATCCCCATGTGGCTTTTGCCGCGTCTTTGCGCCATGGGCGGCGTTCCCAATAATAACCGCGGAAGGGGTCACGGGTGTCGTTCATATGCTCTAGTATTACGTTATGCAATCCATCCCGTATGGCGGCATGCGCCTCGTCATTAATTAAATTATTCATCTCGTACGGGTCAAGCTCCATGTCATACAACTCGTCTGTAGACAGCAGGTTTATGCTTAGCTTATACCGCCCATCGAATACAGACCGCATGGGTTGAAACGCCCCAAACCCGTCTTGGTCTATTTCAAAACGGCCAAATTCTATAAACACATGCTCATTTGTGCGTATTGTTGGGTCTGCAAGCTCGGCGGCGATGCTTTTGCCTTCAATGATATTTGGGATACTCATGCCCATCAGCGCTAATATTGTAGGCGTAATATTTATATGCGAGGCCGGGTGCGTACTTACAACGCCCGGCTTCACGCCTTTACCGGCAAAAATAAGCGGTATACGCGCAATTTCATCATAAACCGCAGGCCCTTTGCCTGAAAGCGAATGGGAATGCAAGAAATCCCCATGGTCTGCCGTGTAGATAATAAGCGCGTCGGGGGCTGTTTTCTCTATGGCATCCAGTACCCGGCCAATTTCGCTATCTACGTAGGAGTTACAGCCGAAAAATAGTCTATTCTGCACTTCCAGTGCATGTTTATCGTCATATAGTGTATCCCCGGCCCATACACGCTGGTAATCTGGTTTGTTTTCCAGGTTATCGTAGATGTTGGGGCTTTTGGGGAAACGGAAATCCTCGTACATACTGCTATACGGCTCCGGGCAAACATACGGGTGGTGCGGCTCGTCAAAAGATACGCACAGCAGGAAATCTTCTTCGTGGTGGTTATTAAGAAACTTGATGGCCCTATCTGCACAGCGGCGGCCAAAGGTTTTTTCTACTGGGTATGGGGTTGTTAGCATGTGGCTCATGCGGCGTGAGGTTAGGCGTTCTTCATCTGTGAGCTCGTCCAGGAAGTTACGCATATCGTACCAGTAATTGCGATCCCAGCCGGGCGGGCATACGCCTGTGCCAAAATAATCGCCGCCATCTAGGTGCCATTTGCCGATATAGGCCGTGTGTACACCGTTATCGGAAAGCCGCTGGCCTATTGTTTGCGTATTGTCTGATATGCCCATGCCGTTGGCCCATGCCGCGCAAGAGTGTGGGTACTGCCCGGTAAATATACCTGCGCGTGCGGCTTGGCATACCGGCTGGGTGGTGTACGCCCGCTCGAACCTTAGCCCTTTTTTTGCTATGCGGTCTATGTTTGGGGTGGAAAGGCCGGTTTCGCGGTAGCAGTTTAGCATGTCCCAGCGCTGTGTATCGGTCATTATTACTACTATTTTTTTGTTTTTAAACATGATTGCTCCTCTTTAGAGTCAGCATCTTCGTCATTCCGGGTCAAGCTCCATACGCGCCAACTTAAGGGGCGAAGCCCGGAAAAGCCCCCTTTTTTAGAAGGGGGTGCCGCCAAAGGCGGCGGGGGTTGCAGGTTGCGATAGGCTAAAAGCCAACCCCCGGCCCTTCGGGCCACCCCCTTCTAAAGAAGGGGGCTCGATACCCGGCTCTTTAATTTATTTCATGATGGGTTATGTGTTATATCTTTATTTCGCTTACGTTGGCGCGTATGGGGTCAAGTCCGGAGTGACGGGCTGATTCCCGTGCTATCTGGCTTTAACGCTTGCCCGTTCTACTACCCTGCCCTCCAGAAACACGTTGGCGGATTGGTCTTTTCCTTCTAATGTGTTAAGTAGCATGCTTGCGGCCATCCCGCCCATTTGCTCGGACGGTACGCGTATGGTGGTTAGTGACGGGTAGCACATCATGGCGTATACGCAGTCGTCGAAGCCTATAACGGATATATCGTCTGGTACACGGATGTTTTGCTCGGCCAGCCCTGCCAGTAGCCCTACTGCTATCGAGTCGTTGGTTGCGGCAAGTGCCGTGTAGTCTTTACCACTTTGCATTATCATGCGGGCCAGGGATACGCCTGCTAAAAAGTCGTTACTGGCTTCGTATTCGAAATAATCGTTTACTTCGTAGCCACGGGCCTGGTACGCGGCTTGTATGCCTGCCCACCTGGCTTTACGGGTTTCGCGGTCCATTGGGCTAAAGGCGAAGGCTATGTTGCGGTGGCCTTTGTCGAAAAGGTATTCTACCGCCATTTTCGCGCCTTCGAAATAGTCAAAATACACGCCGGGGAAACGGTTGTTTTTTGATTTATAGTCCATTGTTACTATGGGCAGTTGGCTGTTTTGGTTTAGCTCGTATAGTACTTTGTAGAAATGCGGGGCCATGCTGTCGGCGGCTACTATTACACCTGCCAGCATTCTACCGGCTAGCCTGTTCATTAACGCGTCTGCATGCAGGTCGTAATGTTCGGTTAGGTATAGCGACATGCTAAAATCTGACGTGGCAAGCTCGGCTTCAATACCGCCTACGAGTGATGTGTAGAACGGGTTTTGGATAGATGGTATAAGCACGGCTATCTCATTATTGACCTTGGATTTTAGCCCTCTTGCCATCATGTTGGGTACGTAGCCTACCTTTTCTGCGGCATCTAGTATCCGTTGCCGGGTTTGGGGCTTTACGGGGTAATTGCTACCGCTTAGCACACGGGATACTGTGGCTATGGACATTTTGCTTTCTTCGGCTACATCGTTAATTGTTGCACCAGACATATGCGTTATGCTCCTTATGGTTAATGTAAAAGCCCGTCATTGCGAGGAGCGCAAGTGACGAAGCAATCCAAGATTGTCGTAAATATACAGCTTCTGCTGGACTGCTTCGTCGCTATGCTCCTCGCAGTGACGGGCGTTGCGAACTGTTCTTAGTAGTCATGTTTATGATTTAGTCTTAGTATGCTCCCAGATCCAGCCCTTTTTCTATGAAATATTTTAGTGTTTCATATTCCACTGTTTTGGGGATAGAATGGTCGCTATGCAGGCAAAAGCCGTAATTTTGTTTTACTATCGGGATTTTTGATTCCAGCTCCCTATCAATTGCGGCCTTGTCGTTTTCGCATAGTACGCGTACGTCTAGGCCGCCCATTAGGCTTATTTTTTCGCCGTAATCTTTGTAAATACGTAGTAAATCCATCCCGGCTTTTATTTCTATTGCTTGCAGGCAGTCAATCCCGGCTTCCACTACCCCCGGCAAAAGCGGCTCTACAAACCCGCATATGTGCATTATAACCGGTAGTTTGCGCTCGTGTGCGAAACCGATTGTACGCTTATGGGCCGGGAGAATTAGCTCTTTGTACATATTAGGCGACATAAACGGGCGTTCTTTGAAGCCCATGTCTTCGTAAAACCATATGCCGTCTGGTGGGCCTTCTTTTTCGAATAGAATTTCTTGTAGGTTTATGGTCATATTTGAATATACTTGAATCATGTCCTGAACCCAGTCTGGGTCTTCTATCATGCCCATTAGCATGTATTCATGGCCGCATATTGGGTGCATTTGCTCGAAAACATTAATCCCAGCCCAGCAGAAAAATTTGTTTTGGGCTTTGGCATCGGCCCTCATTTTGCGGTAGGCTTCGAAGTTTATTCGCCTTTCGTCTGGCTCTATTAGCATTTCGCGTACTTTTTCCCAGCTCTCGCGGTCTCTTACAGTAAAATCAACATGCTCTGGGGTGGAGTTATGCTTTTTGTGGCGGCGCATTATTGCACCATTGCCATCTTTTATTAGCATTGTTTCATCTGTTTCTTCTAATGTAACCCAGCCGTGGTTTATGTCTGCTACGCATTCGAAGGGCCAGCACTTTCTTATATCTAGGTTAAAATGGTCTTCTAGGGTCTCGTTTTCGGATACATGGCCTTTTTGGGCGTAGTGGGCGTGCGTGTCGTTCCAAAAATGCTCGTACAGGCTTATGCGGTCGGCTTTTTCGCGCTTTAGCATGCGGCTTACGCGTTCGTGTGCTGTTAAAATTTCCATGTGTAAATTCATGCCTCCTTCGTCGGCGGAATAAATAGGTTGGTAGGAAAATCCACTGCAAGCAGCACAACGGCTACGCGGATGCTTCACACTTACCGCCTGGTTTAAGTAAAACCCATAATTTACATGACTTAGTGCAATATAGTTTTATGTACAGGGTTTGTCAAGATGTGTGGTTATTCGCGCAAGTAAAAAGGGTGCTGTTTCCAGCACCCCTTTCGCAATTTATTTTTTTAGTAGTACTTCCTTAGCCACATCTGCGGCGGTGGCCGCGTCTGCGGTGTAGTAGTCCGCACCTATGGAATCGCAGAAACTTTGCGTAATTGGTGCGCCGCCTACCATTATTTTTACCTTGTCACGTGCGCCTTTTTCTACAAATAGGTCTACAATTGTTTTCATTTCGTTCATTGTGGTGGTTAGTAGTGCAGAGCAGGCTATGATTTCCGCACCTTCATTTGCATACGCATCATAGAATTTTTCTGCCGGTACGTCTACGCCTAGGTCTAGTACTTCTATGCCTTTGCCTTCTAGCATCATGCG
>Ga0123355_10007253_pt1 | contig 16576 bp, 12 predicted proteins | sample TergutEmb28metaG_3_FD_89872 | JGI IMG/M metagenome (GOLD analysis project Ga0123355, IMG submission 89872) | Embiratermes neotenicus P1 segment gut microbial communities from Petit-Saut dam, French Guiana - Emb289 P1 | ecosystem: Host-associated > Arthropoda: Insects > Digestive system > Gut ...
CACTGCTACATTGCTATCCTATAGCACTGCTACATTGCTATCCTGCGGCACTGCTACATTGCTATCCTGCGGCACTGCTACATTGCTATCCTGCGGCACTGCTACATTGCTATCCTGCGGCACTGCTACATTGCTATCCTATGGCATTGCTATCCTGCGGCACTGCTACATTGCTATCCTGCGGCACTGCTACATTGCTATCCTATGGCACTGCTACATTGCTATCCTATGGCATTGCTATCCTGCGGCACTGCTACATTGCTATCCTATGGCACTGCTGCATTGCTATCCTATGGCACTGCTACATTGCTATCCTATAGCACTGCTACATTGCTATCCTGCGGCACTGCTACATTGCTATCCTGCGGCACTGCTACATTGCTATCCTACGGCACTGCTACATTGCTATCCTACGGCACTGCTACATTGCTATCCTACGGCACTGCTACATTGCTATCCTACGGCACTGCTACATTGCTATCCTGCGGCACTGCTACATTGCTATCCTACCACACTGCTACATTGCTATCCTACGGCACTGCTACATTGCTATCCTACCCCACTGCTACATTGCTATCCTACCCCACTGCTACATTGCTATCCTACGGCACTGCTACATGGCTATCCTGCGGCACTGCTACATGGCTATCCTGCGGCACTGCTACATCCCTATCCTGCGGCACTGCTACATAGCTATCCTGCGGCACTGCTACATAGCTATCCTGCGGCACTGCTACATAGCTATCCTGCGGCACTGCTACATGGCTATCCTGCGGCACTGCTACATCGCTATCCTGCGGCACTGCTACATCGCTATCCTGCGGCACTGCTACATAGCTATCCTGCGGCACTGCTACATAGCTATCCTGCGGCACTGCTACATAGCTATCCTGTGGCACTGCTACATTGCTATCCTGCGGCACTGCTACATTGCTATCCTACGGCACTGCTACATTGCTATCCTACGGCACTGCTACATTGCTGTCCTGCGGCACTGCTACATTGCTATCCTGTGGCACTGCTACATTGCTATCCTCCGGCACTGCTACATTGCTATCCTACGGTACTGCTACATTACTATCCTATGGCACTGCTACATTACTATCCTATGGTACTGCTACATTACTATCCTATGGTACTGCTACATGTGTTACTAATAAAGTTATTTCTTTTTTTTTTATTTCAATCATTATATCTGGCTTATCTGTCAGAACCTGTCTGTCCATCCATCTGTCTGTAACCCTTGGTTCCAAAGTACTGCTTTTTCTTCCTCTTCACACACTGATGTAGGAAATGTAAGAACCAGATTATGTTGTTGTTTACAATGATAACTTGATCACACTTTAGAGCATGTCTGCTGGGAAACCTTCACCTTTCCCAGAATGTCAGTGGGATTAGGCTCAGTCAAGGGAAGGAAATTCACCCAATCCCCCAAGGTCAAGGGATATGTCCTAGAAAGTTGCATATTGTATGACATTTGTAATAGTACTGCTTTACACCCCACTCTTATAAACCTATATTCTCTAGATATTGTAGGAAGTTTTTTGTGACCACTCCTTCTGCTGAGATGACTAAGGGCTATGTAGATACATTGTTAGGCTTCCAGATACTTTTGATTTTCAGGGCAAATTTTCATATTTTGTAATTTTCTCTCCCTCTATATTGGAAAGCTTATGGGTCAACGAAACTGCGTAGCTGTTACAAGTGCTGTGTTGTTCTCCCTGTCAATGAACTCTTTAAAGAGGTCTCTTGAAGTCTGTTGTTGTTGTTGTCATTACCACCACCACCTAACCGCACAGTATTTACAATTATATACCTGAAACAAACCCTGTTTCTAGGGTATACAGTGTTGCATCTGTTCTGCAGTTACAGTTTATGGTACATGTAATGTCATTTCCCATGTGTGCAGTGCCCAGTATGGCTGTTGTCTGTAGTTCTGGATTTTGTGCTTTCCTGGTATGTTTTTCAGGTATTTTATGAATGAGTTTGAGACGGTTCCTTTATTACTGGCACCACTGTTGTTTTTATGTTCTCCATGCACTGTTTTTCTGTTGTAAGGTCTTTATAGTTTAGAATCTTCTTGGCTTCTTTCTTGTTCACATCCCTGCCTCTGGCAATTGCAACATCTGTTCCTATACACGTTCAAATAGCAACATCTGTTAGCATACAGGTTCCTCTTTCATTATCACAGATTATGATGTGCACATTACTGTTAGTATGGTTCTGTCAGTTTTTACTTGTGGGTCCCTTAGTATGGTTTCCTTACCTTCATGAATGGTTGCTAGTAATTCTTGTACCTGCTCATATCAGTGTTGTCTGTTACCCCTATACTACATCATCATCATCTTTAATGTTGTTTTGCTGTTTTGTGCCATTTGATACTGTAACAGAGCAGTTCATTATTGTCAGTGTTATGCTGAAGGTCTCCTTGATGAGCTGGCAGATGATTGACATTTTAGATGACAAATGAATAGAGAAGACCACTTCATATAGCTGAGTGTAGACTGGAAGAAAGTATAGAAATTAATATGAGTCTTCCAGCTGCAAGGTTTGGGTTTGTCTGGCTCAGAAGAGGGTCCATTAACTGGTTGCACAGAGCATAGTCCTTCTTGAGAAGCTGACAGTTACACAGCTTGTGATATTTACCACACTTTATGAAACTGGATGTTCATCACCAAGGTCACAACAGCCTGTCACTTTTGAGCCAGATGAATCCAGTCTAATTTGTCCCATCCTACTTAAGATCCAGTTTAATATTATTCCATCTGCACCTAGGTCTTCCAAGTATTGAATCTTTGGTTCATAAAATTATGGAATTTATTGACCAACTGAGCAACTGTCATCTTCTGTAGAAAGACTGGGCACTGTGGATTTACTGTGATTGGCAGCAACTGGAAATGATCCTAGCACCATGTGACCATATAATTAACTTTTGTTATGAGTATTTAGGAATGGCTGCTTGAGTGACCCACTTTTGTACAGCTGGTGGTTTTGTGGTAACAGTACTGATATGGAAGATATCTAGTGCTGGGTTGTGCCATCACAGTCATGGTTATACATGGTAATATACGGTTCTGCACTGTGTTCTTACTTGTGCTAACAAAAGTGTAATCAACAAATGTCAGCAGTGCAGAACACTTCTACAGCATTCACATAACCAGAGCAACAAGTGAACATGTAGCAATGGTAATACTGGTAACTATAGCAACCAGCATAGACATAAATGTTCATCTGTCTCCATGTAAAGTGACAGCTTTGTCTGATTTTAATCAAATTTGAATTCTCTTCTCAAATTTTACCAAAAATCACCAGTATAAAATTTAACAAAAATCGACCCACTGGGGGAAGAGTTGCCCTGTGCAGACGGCTGGAAGGACAGGCAGATGTGATGGCACAGCTAACACTCGCTCTTCACTCTTGTTTTGTGAATGCACCTGATAGAACATAGTGTAAAGAAAGTTGGGAATGGATCTGCATAAAGTTATTGCTAGAATTTTGTTTGATTGTAGATTGCTCACATGAATGACCTGAAGGGGCTGCTACCCATTTTGCAGCAGTTTCAAGAAGGAAGACTGTCAGTAAAGAAGACTCAAGGAGCCAACAAGTTGTACTGTGTAGAATACCTGCGGCTGTACTGACAACACAGATGTTGCACGTGTTACATCATTTTTGTAAGATTTGATGTTCTCATGGCAGGGTTGCTGAAGATTCCAGTCTTCTGGGATGTTCCACTCTCTCATTGGGTGTGTATTTTCTGATATTTTTAATACACTACAATCCTCTGGCATCACCTGTCATGGTGTCACATCCCAGAAGACTATGAATCTAGTCATTTGTAGCATGTGCTACTTTTATTGTATTGTATTATAAAACAATGCTGTCAGTGAACAAGCAATTTAAACTGTCCAGTGTACATTGCCACCATCGCTACAGCCTTTTTCTTCATCAGTTTGCAGTTGCAGTCTCACCACTACAGAAACACTGCAGTGCTGCAATGCAAGATGGTGTAATTACTCCATACCTCATGGCTAGATATGCCACAGAGCAGTCAGAGTACTTACTGCAGAAATGAGGGCCATTTTGCCCATCCGTAAATTCTCACGATTGACCCCCGTATGAGAGTCGGGATAGCTCTGTCAGTATAGTGACCAGTCTACAGGCTAAACAGCCAAGGAATCATGGTTTGATTCCAGGCAAGGGTACATATTATTTTCTGCTAAGTGTTCAGAATGGCCTTAAGGCCCACGCAGCCTCCTGTTCAGTGGGTAAAGTCAGCTTTTCCCCTGCGGCAAGGTGATGGCAAGAAGCTGATCTCTCGCCCCGTCTAGTGCCATTGTGAAGCATCAGTGGAGCATGTTGCTGAGAATATTTCCTTACAGTCAGTAGGGTACAAGGAATTAGCTTAAAGTATTTGGAATTAAATACAGTAAAACCCTCTTAAATTGTTTATGGAAAAATCCAACGAATTTGCCAGCAGTTCTATAAGTAAACTGATGGTCACCTTACTAGGATATTATTCCATATAAATTCTCCATTCCATTTGGAGCATCCAACCACATTTAAAGTCTTACCTTCTTTAGTGAATTTGACACATTATTGAACATAATATAGTATATTTTCTTACAGGCCCAGCTGGTACATGAACAGCCACTTTCTGCCAGGAACTATTTCATGAATACTGTTTCTTCCTTCATATGTTTTTCTGTGTCTCATATTGCAAGTTGACACAGAAATTCCAAGTACTTCAGAAGCCTCCACCACCAACAAGGAATATTTTAAGTAACAACCACCTTCTCTGTAATGTCCAGCTGTTGTATGCTGGTTTCTAATGGCTGTACAGAATCAAAATGATGCACACATGGCAGTTCAGAAATCTTGCATACAGGTTACTTCAGAAGCATTGACAAACTGGTTATGTTCGCAACACACACCATTCAAACCATGTTTACTGTGCTGTTCAATACACGTGCCACAAAATGCAAATGTGGAAGCAGCCTGCAGTGCAACTGGAATGTGCAGTCATTTTCCACACACACACACACACACACACCCTCCCCCAAGTTCCTGCAGATTAACACTGAGTTGCAAGTCTGTGTACCTCGATGTGTAGTCAAAACAAACCTGGGGTTAGATGTCGTGAACTGAGGCCATTATTTGTCATTCTATGTTGGGAACAAACTGAACAAAATTGAGCTTGGGGGAAATTGTTGAAGATTTTTTATGTGACAAGCATACTAAATGCGTAAAAACAGTTGTGCTGTAAACTTCTTGTGCATCTTAGGCAGGAAGTCTATTTAAGTAGGACATGTATTAAATGGGTGGCATATATTTTAATCTTTCAGGAAATTTTTGGTACTAAATTATTCTAACAGCTTAGGTGGAAAAACTTCTTAACTCTGGTCACCTTAAGCTTCTCTCACTGTATGTTAATGTCTGCTGGACAACACTAAAGACAATGTTCAGTCACCACCTTCTGTACTGGCATTTTATTGTGTACAAAGGAACATTATACATTTTAGTCATATTGCAATGTACAAGAATGAACATTCTTTTAAACACTTTACTCCATACAATTACCTACTTGGATGTATAGACACTTGAAGCATTGCTATGCCTAAACACATCCTTCTACTTCAATTCATCAGCATATGGTACATTTGACAGGCTACCAACTGCCGCCACTGACAGCTTGCCTGCCTTCACCCTACTTGCAGCCTGCAAATACAAACCAATCTGACTTTAATAAAATAAGTCGTGATTATGAAAAAAACAGATATCGTATACATCACTTCACAGCCTAGTGCACACTATACATAGGGCCTTATTTAACACTACAAATTCTGCATTCTGCCCACACAGTGTATTCATGTGGTTTGTATAACTGAGACAGACAGTGCTTCTTACTGCACAGTCTGTCCTGAACATTTGTACATGATGTTGATTAATTTCAGCCTTCAGAGGGCTGAATGCATACAACTAAAACCACCTATTCTCTTCCAGGTTTTCCTTAAATTAACTTACTGACATACATGAAACAGTGTCCCTTTTGTGACAATATTATAAGCGTCTACTCCCTACAGCCAGAAACTAGGTTGCTGAAAGTGCAGATACTTTACTTGGGTTTCTCAAAATGAATTGCACTACCATAATCAAATTACTTTGGTTTTCTACAACAGCTATTTGAACTGTGACCTGACTGACATGTGGAGGTCACAGGACTGCAAGAAACACTGTTGAGTCCTCTCTCAACCTGTGCAATGGACAGCCACCTACTGAGTGTGATGATACCAGATGCTGTATAATACAATTTTGACCTCCTGATGATGAGCACATAGTGCTCGAAACATGTGCAGGAATATAATAAACTTATTATAAAACAACAATTTGTGCATTAAGTTGGTCAATTACCAAGATTATACTGAGATTTATGGTCAGCAAAACATCAAAAAATTCTTCAAATTTGAATATCCTAAACATACTGGATGCACAATAATTTGGAAAATGATACAGTATATATTTATTGTTTATGTAATGACACTATCAGTGGCTCAGATTAGCATCAAATGATGCCATGATTACTGTGCAGTGACGTTTACAACAGTAGGGTCTATTGGGAGTCACTGTCTTGGAACTGGCCTGGAGGGAAGGTCCCTCCAGGCCAGTTCCAAGACGGTACTGTAACTTGACCGCAACTCACCGCGTTAACTTCAGCATCTGTTACACTGTTCACGGCAGAAATGAGAGCAGGGCCCGACAGAACACTGCCAAGTAATACAGCTTGTGTTCCAATCTCTTCTGCCAATGCAGAGTCACTTTCCTGGTCATGTAGAATGGCTGCTTTCAGCTGAGTCTTGCCACGTGCTATGTCAGCAGGAGAAACAATACCACTTCGCAGCTGCTTGATTGCAGCATCTACTACCTGTAAATAAGCACCTCTGAAAATGGTACACTGTGAAAACATTCGCAGAAAACATGAGGATAATAAAATGAAACTGAAGGTAATTTTGTAATACACTATGATGTTCTATACATATGTCACTGAGATTGAATTTTGTTTACTGTAGGGAATTCTTTAATATAGGAAGATTCTTACACAGATTTCATTAATATGATATATATATGTGTGTGTGTGTGTGTGTACTGCTTACCATATGTTATGGGGATTGCATAAGCAGGCCACGTGGTACAAATGTGGAGAAGAACAATACATACAGGGTTTGGTGGGGGAAACCAAAGGGTAAGACCATTAGGAGACCTAGACACAGCTGGGAGATGATTATTAAAATGGAGCTTATAGAAATAGGCTGGGAAAGCATGCTTTGGACTAATCTGGCTCCGAATATGGACAAGTGGCAGGCTGTTTTGCACACAGCAATGAAATATCCAGTTCAATACAGACTTGCTGAGGAACTGTTAGCATCTCTGGAATTACTCTGCTCCATAGTTAGCTACCTGTATTGGCAGAGTATTATAAATGACTGTCTTAAATGTTTAATAGTGCAGTAACAGAGGCCAAGGTCATCACAAGCAATGCAGCCCACTCAGCTCTCAGGTGGAGCCATAATGACTGCCAGTTAAAAATGGACTGTGCCATGGATCAGGCATTTAGTTGCTAGCCTCTAACCATGCAGCTCCATGTTTGATCCCAGGCAAGTCCAGTGTGACAGTTGTAACAAAGTGGTGCTGGAACACATTTTTTCTCACAGTACTTCAGTTTTTCCTCCCTCACCATTCCAGGACTGCTCCATATCGAATCATTCATGTATCAGTAATGCTGTGTAATCTTAGCACCTTACTCCACCAAGTAACATGCACAAAAACGGTTCAAAACAACAGATATGGCCCCGTGAACCACGGTGATCCTCCAGCAACATCACCAAACAGAACAGTAAATCTCACCTTTCCTGCAATACTTGCTGGACTGGAAGCCACAAAACCAAATAGTCCAGAATCAGTATAGTTGGCACTGAATGCTGTCACAGCAAATGGATCATTTCCAGCTGCTGAACCCACTACACGGGTTAAAGGGGAGGCACTTGACCCCCATTTAACATGTGGGCCCACTCCCAATGCATAACGCAGTACTGCGAAAGCAAGAGCTTCCTTTGTGTTTTTTAGGCTGCAACAAACAAACTGCCTTTAGTTTTACTGTATGACTGCTACAGTATGACCTCCAGGCTGTAAAACTGACCATTACCTCCATGGAGGGTCAAGGTTAAGAATGACTGGAGCTATACTTCTGCTCCCCCTGTATGTGAAGGGCCAGGGTCAGCTGTACCATTTTACCATGTTAAGGCATTTATTCAGAACAGTCAAGTCACACCAAGCTGTCTACAAGAACATCACATAATTGGATGTTCTGGACATGTTCCTCAGATTCTTGGACAACAAACGAAACAGTAAGTGTATATGGCCATTGGACAATTTGTGGAACAAATCTGGCTTGTTCAAAGAACCTCCATCAACCATGACAATGTTCCCTTGCAACAGCAGCGCTGTGTAACACAACATGGTGCCAAATGTCAAAAGACTACAGTCCCCATTAGGATATATGCAGTGTCATTATTTTATCTGACAACATTCTGTTGGCTTCTTTATCATTTAATCATAACCCACTTAGCCAGTTTCTCTCACATGCAGCAGAGTAATGGTGGGAACTGACAAATGAAGATTACCAGATAAAATCAGAGCCCCATATTTATTACCTTGCACCTTCTACAGCCACAGCCACGTGGGCAAGATTATCGGCTGTATCCTTCCTCGCATCTCCTCCAGTGTACTTGGTTGCAGTATCGCTTGGACCAGCGCCACTTTCCAGGGAAAGGTTTTGTGCAAAGCAAAGCAAATCGCCATGGTCAACACCTACACCAACCACAGCTGCACGGTTTGTTGTGAACAGACTTTGCACATAATGCTGCAACTGCAAGAGAAAATAATTTATAGCGATGCAGTTGCTTGGGGGGGGAACTTAAATTTCACTTGCAAAGGTTGAATTGGTTACTGGAATGTGAATAGACTTATGGGCTTCAGATAACTACAGTAGACTCTTGATGTTCATGGCTAACTGAGAATGACAGAACTATCATCAGAATCTGTGTACTTTCCCAAGCTCCCATCATTGGCATATGGTTGCTGCATCTTGTAGACACTGCAGAAGCATGTGTTTCTTGTGCAACCATGCTGGGTTACTCAAGGTTACTTCCAGCAAGATGTTGAAACATGCCACATGTCACAAGAAATCCATGGCAACAATTTAGACTTTCTTTGAGGATTGAGTGACTTCCAAGAATCTGTGGCCACCCCTATCACCCAATTTGACCCCTCCTGATTTCTTTTTATGGGGACTATGTTAAGGAACGCGTTTTCCATAACAAACCACACACAACTGACGCATTGAGAGAGAACATTACAAATGGAATCAGGCAAACTGACAGCATGATACTGCAATGCCACATCCAGATGTGCCTGGTGGAGGATGGTGGTCATTGTCAGCACATGAAGTGACGTAAATTTCTTCAGCATGCAATAAGGTATGTGTCCTATCAGTATTATCACATTTTGTTCATATGTTGGTGATCTATAGCTAAATATTTAGGTTGAGTTTTATGTGCGTCACTCTGCAGTTACATGACATGGCAGCTGCCATTATAAAGCAGTCAGGAGGTAAAGAGGTACCTATGCTTCAGTCAATACTGCAGCATTGTACTTTGCTGGTAACATCTATCAAGCCAGGAACTTTTCAAATTCATAATGTGAATATTCAGTGACAGTGCAATTTCATAGTGCATCTCTCTGCAGGGCCATAATATATATGAACAGATGAACTGAGGGGCCTGTTAACCCTTTCAAGTGACAGGCCATGGCTAGTTTATATTCCTGTGACAAATTACACGATATTTACTTACTGACTCTGTGTTATGACTGCCAACAAGGTAATCGGGGCAGAAAAGTGAATTGCCAAGCCCTCTTCTGTAAGCTGCTCTATGTAGTAAATCCACCAATTGTGCAAATGGTGAAATAGTTGACAATTCATACTTCAGACGTGGAATGCTGTCAGACATTTCCCACGGTTTGAATACTTGTTTAGATGCAACATCACCAAGGAACTTCAAACCAGTTTCCCTGTACAAATTAACAAAACTAAGACACCACCTACATGAATTTTCAGGTTTCCATGGTGGTGGTTGTTCAGCTGATGGTAATCTTTGGGCTTTTATGCTGTGTAGTGACCTCATGTTCCAACACTTCTGAGAATGTCACAACACATAATCACTACAATAAATTATGGAATGCAAAAATAACCTTTTCTTCTGTGATAATGTGCAATGAGTACACAAATAGAGACTTCTGTGTAGCTCAATACAGTACTGTCCATCTCTGTCTCCATTTGTGAACCCTCACGAAATGTACAGCATAATGAAGAAACCCTCTTTAAAACCATTAAGTATTAAAAAAATGCATAAAGTATATGAATACACATTATTTCTGAAAAGGAATCATAAAGAACAATACAAAATCACAATTTCACAGCCAGTAACTTACACACTGTCACTGGTGCTCTGCAAAGTGTATGCAATTGTCTCGCGGTCGGTCTGGCAAGTTAGGGTTGCTCCAATCTGCTGAAGATTACGCATTATACCAAACTGTGTGGAATCCTTCGTGGTAAGTCCTGCTGCAATTCGCAATGCATGTGTAATGCCCACTGTGTTGGGCTGCTCATAACGGGATCCAGCCCTACAAGAAAATAAAAATGTTTTGACATTTCAACACTGTATAGTGATGCCTACAAACACAGACACCATGCAGATTGGTACATAAGCACCTACTCTCTCAACTTTCAACCATGAAGTACAAAGCAGTAGTCTTAAACAGTGGTGATGCAAACAGAGAGTGAAATGTGTAACTTGTCTCCACTGTTAAGATATGTAACAACTAATTATTAGCAGCTGTCTATATACACACCAATTGTATTATCTATTACCAATGGCAACCCAGTTTGTTGTAGTGTATTTTGACATTGGTGGGCCATTTTCAAGGCTTACTCACCTTTGGAAATGTCCCCCCCCTCTCTCTCTCTCTCTCTTACAACCATACAATTTAATACTCCCTTAAGGAGTGATGCAAACATTTTTTCATTAATACATCAGTCATATATGACTTACGACTCCCTACTCAGTCATGAAACCACATAAAGCTGCAATACATATGCACCATGTTGCAGAAGACATTTTACTGTATGATCCACTAAATGTGTTACTTGGAGAAAATTGGTAAGCATTTTAGTACAGTGTAGTAAATCACCTGAACAGCACTGAGACAGTAGAGATAGGTGAACTGCTATCTACAGATGCCACTACCAGCTTATTTGACAAGACTGCTGTTTTCACTTCAGTACTGCGTGAGAAAATTACATTTGCTTTCTTTGCTGTTTGTGTAGCAATGCCGCATTTCTGAAAATGAACATTTATGAAAATATCAGTTTCATACTTTCTTGTATCAGTTTACATATGTCTAAAAAGTGTCAGCTCTAAGAACACAGAATATGGGATATTCTGTAGCCATTGTTAGTGCGGTAGCAGGAGGTCAAACAGTGGCAGGCACAAGGCCCTTAAGTTTGGCACACACTGGAGCCATGCTATGTGTATGACACTATGTCACTAATTAACAACAAACTTTAGGCCAGAAAGAAGCTGAAAGTGAAGGAATATAGCTCAGTCAATATGCTTACTAGAGTACAGGATGGGCAATCTCAGGTTTCATTTGTGGCAGGGGCTAGACATTCTTCTCTGGGGTCCATCCAGCCTTCTACACAATGAGGAAAAATTGAAGTCCACCCTACAATATGCCACAAAGGCACATGAGGAGTGGAGGTACAGCACTACTCATTCTGTAACTTGCTTAGTACCTGTGCCCTGCCTGTTTTACCCACAGGAATAACCCAGCACTCACTGCGCAGGAGGCTGGGTGGGCTCCTGGGCCAGTCTGGATGGGTGCAGAAAATCTTGCCTCCATGATTTCAACCCCAAACTGTCCAGCCCATAGTGAGTTTTTGTACTGGCTACACTATTCTGGCCTATGTACAGTGGATAATGGAGGCTTTTTCATTCCAAGGTACAGTGGCTGGGATGTGAGACTGAGCAAGCAATCTCCATCTAGTGCTGATGTTAAGAATCAATCCAGTGCCTTTGTGGTGTGTACAGATATGGTACCTTAAATGAACGATGAGGACATTACATGTGAGATAACAGGAGACAGTAGCTAAGCATTACAAAGATAAGAGGCAACAAGCACTAAATGTAAGTGAAGGAATAAATTAAAACCTCTGTGTATTGGAAATGCAAACAAAACTTGTCCTTTTGATTTCATATGAGTGGAAAGATGGTTGAATGCAGTAATTTTTAAAACCCATGGAAATGGACAAAGACCTCTTGCTGTTTGTCAACTGAACCTGAATGCTTAAACAGTTTATAACTCATTTGGGGTCAGCCATATTCACTGAGCGTTTTACAAGATAAGGACCTGTCATAGTCTGATGATGATGCACAGCATATAAACATGTCTGTCAACATATGGTCATGGTCAGGCATCATGACCAGCAATTCTTGTCTCTGTGACTTCTATACTCAAATCCCTGGCCTACTACAGATCACTCTCAAAGATGCCTTTGTGTTTATCCAAATTTGAAATTATCAAACAGAAGTGCACTGCTGAAAATGTCTTATCAAATGCAAAGTGGCCTTTGCTGTGATGCATGTTTTTGTACAACGGTTTCAGTGCCGAACTTTGCAACAGTGATTCACATACATAGTGTGGTGTGATCTCACTGAACACTTCTAATGTTACAAGCAGTGTGAAATTAAATGAGCCAGAAATGAAACTGTAACCCATGTGTTTCCAGTCACATGTACTTAGACGGGAGACAGTCTTTCACGTCACTAGCTTCTTTTTCACAAAACATTTTTTTAATGTTCATAGCTTAAACTTCTCTTAAATTTTGAAACTGTAAAATATGCATAAGAGTAATGAAATTTTAACATCACTGCTGTGATCACAGCCCTTCACAATGCTTTTCACTGCACTGCAGAAACAGCACTAATATATAATCATTTTAACAGGGCAAAGTAGTATGGAGAATTTAAACCTTAATTATATGCTGGGCATTTACATTTGACTTGGACTCTACCATAAATATGATTGTACTTTATGGTCATTTAAAGAGTCAGGGTATTACAGTATACTTACAAATGTGGAAGTTAATGGCATGCAAATAAGTAGCACTTATATTAACAGTTCATGCAACAGGGACATCAGCAAAATTTACTGACCATATACCCTTAATATAACCAAACATCCAACACCGATATCATTCTCTGCCCTGCTACTGGTAATAGCTGATGGGGAAGAGAAGAAATGTTGTATAAATCTCAAGTTTGTTTCGCCTGGATTAATAATCATTAACAACCGGATAAATCCTACACAGACACATTATATATCGAAAGTAGCCGTTGATATTTGGGTACTTTGCCTTCAATAAAAAAAATATTCATTTTACATTTCATAACTTCGTTTCACTTGGCACCTTCAGTTACTGTGAATTATTTTTGTTGGCTGCTTACAAAAAAATACCAAAACTGAGTATGACCAGTGACGATGAGGTCTGAACAACGCTATATTTGCGCCAACATCGAATTCAATAGACAAAAAATAGAAAGCTCCATGCCCAAAATACCGATCGGCCTCTAGCAGAAAGCTTCATACTGTTTATTCTCAAAAAGCTGTTCACATGTATTTCAGGGATATAATTCCACATATAATTAAAATCTGCTAGCCAAAATAACTCACAGTAATGGCTCCAAAAATTTGGGCTTTCGTTGCATTTGAAGCCATTTCCTTAATTAATTTCAACCCACTTCGCAAACCCAACTTCGCCCACCAATGTATCGCTGGGCCCAAGGAAGATACGAATATACATCAGTGAGCACAGATGTGAGAAGATACGTGACGTGACGTATTCAGTGACATGAACTAGATAGGTATATATACCTATAATCTGTACGTACGTGGCTTTACGTTCAGAAAACTAGACGAAGTCATGTTCCAGAATACCGGAATTTCCATATTTTACTTTCTTTAGTTTGATTTAGACAAATGTATACTGCCATCATTTCGTGTCACGTGGTTACCTCTCACTGCGTGTGTACAATACAGTAATATCTGCATATAGAGGAGTCCTTTTCTGGTATTTATCTCTGTACTATTTTGTCGCTTCATTGTGTTCAAAATCTATTCATCTTGTAGTCCATTACGCACGTCCGGGATAATTCCATCGCAATTTATGTGCTTTCATGGGGCCCTACTACTGAAAAACATCGATCACGAAACAAATTTTAAAATTTCTAACATACTGAGAATATCAGTCGCGATTCAGTTCTTTCGGGATGTGACATTCACCACAGGCACTGGGTAATCGGATTCCAAAACTGGGAGCGCGGGGGTACAGAATGGAAATGGCTGCCGGACTCTAGCACCCCAAATCGAGACTTAAAAAACAGATTTTATACGCTCGATTAAATTAAACTTCGTACGTAATTTAGGCTTCAATTGAAATGAGTCACTGAAATCGGCTAATACTGTAGAATTTTGAAATATAAAATAAGAAACTTAGAATGTCTTGGATAAACCTAAAAAAACGAGAAGGTATGACATTCTGATTTAAACTTGGCGAATCAGTCATGGAACATATAGTTACGTTTGTATATGCATAAATGCAAATGCAATTTCTTATGTTACAGTTATATTAACGATATGATTTTTGTAATGCTTCAATCAAACATGCAGTATTACAGCTTCAGAGTTCCCCCCCCCCCCTCCCCCCTTGTGAAGAATTCTGGGTGCTCACCTGATTTGTAGACAGCATAGCGCCCTCATCTTCAAGGGCTGAAATGTCTGAAACATTTACCAAAAAACTGAAACATTAGTGACACTACTGGGAAAACTCATAGCATTTCAGTCACTAGAACATTTCATATTGAGGCCGTGCTCTTGTTTCAAATGTAGCAAAATGTTGTTACAGGCCATTTGTCTGAATTTGCTATTGAAATTATTCATTCAGTCCTTTATTTAAAATCCCATAAATCCAAGCATAGGATACATACATATACATATGTATCTAAGCATAGGATGTAGAACATGTCATTCATATAATCTAGATATAGAAGCTACACAAGATATAGAACATCAGTCAAGAAATAATTATAATATAAATGAATGTTAACATGTTCCCCTTCAGGTACATTATAAAATTTACATAAAGTCCTTAATTATTACATTAAATTAAGAGCAATGAACTAATGCACAATTATAAATAATAAAGAAATTAATAACTATAACAAATATTTTGAAAGATACAATAATTATACAACAATATAAGAACATTAATTAATAGAACCAATAATTTCTTATTTCCAAATAAAATATTATTTCAAGGAATAGAAGGAATTTGTAAGAAGAAATATTTTTAGAGCTGAATTAAGTTTATAAACGTCATGTGATAACTGCTTAGGTTTAATGGAAGATGATTACAAATTTTTATACTGGGTGAGAAACTCCTTTTTGAAATATTGTTTATTTCGCTGTGGGAACATGTTAATCATAATTATATATCTTATTAAAATTATGACCATCATAATTTGTTTTGAATAAACCTTAGTTAGTTAGTTAGACAGACAGCTAGCCAGACAGACAGAGAGACAGACAGATAGATATATATATAGATAGATGGATGGATAGATAGATGGGTGGGTGGGTGGGTAGGTAGGTAGGTAGGTAGATAGGTAGATACATAGGTAGGTAGATAGTTAGTTAGCTTTATTTTCCATAAAGCCAATCGAAATACAATTTTATGTGGGTGTGGAAATAGTCAATATAAACAGCATATAGTTAACATGTAGATGGAAGAGCTATCAATAAAATTTACTCAAAGGAAGAATATAAGTGTTGTCAAATAAATATATACACATAGAGATTTAACAAACAATAAAAGAAATGTAATAAATGAATAATTTCATTATTAAAACTACAATATCAGCAATCATTAATTACTGGTAAATACCATGTACTAGGATTTCTTTTTTATATCATATTTATTCACCTTCCATTGGATCTTTACAGATATGGAAACAGTCACAATAATACATAATACATAAAAGTGTACAGTGCATTTTTCATAACACAATTAATAAGTAAAATACAAGTAGGACAGACAAGAAGGTAATGAATGGTAATAATAAGTTAAGTTACATATTAAATGAGATCTTATAGCTATTAATAGTCAAGTAAAAACAAAGAACCATAATCATTAGGATGCTGACTGATAAAATTCATCTAGACTATAGAATGTATGTTCAATAAGGAAACTCTTTAATGTGGATTTGAAAAGCTTAGTATCATTTGACAAAACTTTAATATTTGATGGCAAGTGATTATATAACTTACTTCCAGAATACAGCACTCCTTTCTGCACTAATGTTAAGTCTGTAGAAGGTAAATGTAAGTTGTGGTTGAAACGTGTATTCAA
>Ga0123355_10007254_pt1 | contig 16576 bp, 15 predicted proteins | sample TergutEmb28metaG_3_FD_89872 | JGI IMG/M metagenome (GOLD analysis project Ga0123355, IMG submission 89872) | Embiratermes neotenicus P1 segment gut microbial communities from Petit-Saut dam, French Guiana - Emb289 P1 | ecosystem: Host-associated > Arthropoda: Insects > Digestive system > Gut ...
ACAGAATCATGGCGGATAAAGCATACCTTGAAGAAGTAAGTAAAGAAGGAGCCGACCGCGCCAGAAAGATTGCGATGAAAACGTATAGTAAAGTTGCTAGAAAAGTTGGTTTAGCACAGATATAGCACATTTTTTGACCCTGCCAAACGCAGGGTTTTAATTTACAAATTTTACAATATATTACCTCTAATAAAAGCAAAGTGCGCGGATATACTATGTTATGTAACACCATTTAAATTTTTTCAGGAGGTAATTTTCAATGAACAACAATGTTACAAAAAGTTCTGTTCCTGGTGCGAAAGCTGCTATGGAGCAAATGAAATATGAAGTTGCCAATGAGATCGGCGTGCCTTTAAAACAAGGTTACAACGGTGATTTAACTTCTGCTCAAAACGGTTATGTTGGCGGCTACATGGTTAAGAAAATGATCGAAGCTCAACAAAGACAAATGGCTGGTAAATAAATTTACCCCACCATTTATTTTACGTAAAGCACTTTAACTTTATTTAGAAAGTTAGAGGCAAAATAAGCCATTGGCAAGATTGTATGTGCAATTTTGCCGATTGCCATATTTTAAAAACAGATCCCTTCATGATAATTTTTATTGTGAAGGGATTTGACTTTTTCGACCTTTTTATGATAGAATCTGTATATATATTTTTAACGAAATTTGTTACATAAAGGAGAATACATATGGACTCGCAACTTAAAAAACTAGCAGAGCTTGAACATTTAGTGGGTAATACTCCACTTACCGAAATTACTTTCAAGTATAAGCAAAAAGTTCGTAAGATTTTTGCTAAGCTCGAATATTATAACTATTCGGGAAGTATTAAAGATAGAATGGCTCTTAATTGCTTAAAGCGCGCCTATCAAACAGGTCAGCTTAAAGAAGGGTATACAATTACTGAAACGACAAGCGGCAACACAGGTATCGCTTTTAGTGCACAGGGTAAATTTTTGGGTCATGAATGTTTGATTTTTATGCCTAGCTGGATGAGCGCAGAGCGCGTTAATATGATGATTAGCTTTGGTGCTACTGTTCGCCTTGTTAGCCATGAAGAGGGTGGTTTTCCTAGGTGTATCGAACTTACTAAAGAATTCGCTGCGAAGGATAATGTTTTTTATCCAGACCAATTTTCTAATAAATATAACGTTGAGGCGCATTTTACTTCAACTGGTCCTGAAATCATTAAGCAAATGGACAAGCTTGGCTACAGAGTGCATGGCGTTGTCGCGGGTGTAGGTACTGGCGGCACTATAATGGGCATTGGCAAATACCTTAAGAGTGTTGATGAAAGCATTAAAGTATTTCCTATGGAGCCAGAGTCAAGCCCAACACTCTCTACAGGCTATAAAGTAGGCAAGCATAGAATCCAAGGCGTATCTGATGAGTTTATTCCTGACATTATGGACTTAGAATTCTGTGACGATATCATAATGGCTGATGACGGCGACTCTATAATAATGGCACAAAAACTTAGCAAAATTTTAGGTCTTGGCGTTGGTATCTCCTCTGGTGCTAACTTTATCTCGGCTATAAAGGCAGCTGATACCATTGGCGAGGGCGCTAATATCGTAACAGTGTTCTCTGATGATAATAAGAAATATCTCTCTACCGACTATACAAAAGAAGAGACTATTAAAGATGGGTTCTTGTCTAGCGACGTTGAGCTTTTGGATATGAAAGTTGTGAGATAGGTACTTATTGATAATTATGCAAAACAATATGTAAGGGACGCTAAGAATAGCGTCCCCTACGTGTATTTTATACATTTTACGTTGAAGAAGCGGGAGGGTACCAGTGAACAATATTCTAAGCACAAAAATAGGCATAATAGGCGGCGGTCAACTTGGAAAAATGATGATTCAAGCGGCGAAACAAATGGGTTTTTGGGTAGCAATTATAGACCCTGACAAAAGCTGTTCAGCACATAGTTTAAGCGACTTTCATATAGTTGCAGGGCTTAATGACAAGGACGCTATCAAGGAGCTGTCGGAGCTTTGTGATGTGGTTACGTATGAGTTTGAACATATAAATGCGGATGCGCTTATTGAGCTTGAGGCGGAGTTTGGCGCGAGAATCTATCCATCGCCTAAGAGCCTTAAAGTCATACAAAATAAGCTCAACCAAAAGGTCGAACTTACAAAAAATGGTATAGGCAATCCTGCTTTTATAGATATTGGATATATTAGCGATTCAAATAGTTTATGCTCTGTAGGCGATGAACTTGGTTATCCTTTTATGCTAAAGTCGGCTACGAGCGGTTATGATGGCAAGGGCGTGTTTTTGGTTAAGTCATTAGATGATATAGAAGAAGGCTTTACATCACTCGGTTCTGGTTCTTTGCCTCTTTTTGCTGAAAAGTTTGTTGACTTTGAGATGGAAATATCTGTCATCGCTTGTCGTGCGATAAACGGCGAAGTCAGCATCTTCCCTGTCGGACGAAATACTCATGTAAATAGTATCTTGGACGAAACATCCGTCCCCGCACAGATATCGGCTGAAATGATGAAACAAGCCAAGTCCGTAGCCCATAAAGTTATGGAAGTCTTTGAGGGCGTCGGCATTTTCTGTGTTGAAATGTTCATAGACAAAAACGGCAACATCTTAGTAAATGAGATAGCCCCGCGTCCGCATAATTCGGGACATTATACGATAGAGGCCTGCGTTACAAGTCAGTTTGAGCAGCATATCCGAGCTATATGTGGTTTACCCCTGGGTGATACTTCTCTCATGCGTCCCGCTGTTATGCGAAATGTTTTGGGCGAGGAAGGTTTTAGTGGTCCTGCTGTGGTTGAAGGTGTACATGAGACACTTGCTGTAAAGGGTGCGAAACTGCATATCTATGGTAAGACACATACTAAACCACGTCGTAAGATGGGGCATATTACTGTTACTGCCGATACGGTTGAGGAAGCGGCTAGGCTGTGTGCTGAAGCTTATGGGTTTGTTAAGATTGTTAGTGGGTAAAAACATGGATGGCTGTAATGTTTACGAGCTATCTACACCCTATGGCAAATTTTCACCTGTAAGTTCTCAAGAAGCGCACCTGATAGGATTGCGTGAAAGTGGCATTCGATGAGTTCGGTTGAGTATATACCTTCCGCCTAGCCCCTCTGTCTCACAACCTCATACATCAAAATCCCACTAGCTACCGAAGCATTCAAAGACTCCACTTGAGCAGACATAGGCAGCCGAACTTTTATATCCGCTACTTCCAGCATATCATCGCTTAAGCCTTTAGACTCATTACCAATCATAAGCGCAAGAGGCTTTGTAAAGTCAGCCTGATAAGGACTCATGTCCACTTCCAAATCTGTAGCGACAAGTGAAACACCATTCGTCTTAAGCTCTTTTATGGCAACCCCTATATCCATTATTGCGATAGGCAGATTGAACAAAGACCCAGCAGCAGAGCGAACTACCTTAGGGCTGAAAATATCCGCACTGTCGCGAGAGACAATTATCCCCGAAGCTCCCGCAGCATTTGCCGTTCTTATAATTGTACCCATATTTCCAGGGTCTTGCAGATTACACGCTATGAGTATAAACTTTTTTGGACATGATAAAATATCTCTGAGCGAAAATTCACGTATTTTTACAACAGCCATAACCCCTGCCGGAGTAATGGTATCAGAGGCTGCGTTAAAAATGCTATCTTTAAAAATAATGGGATTTATAGACTTATATACTTCGTCAAGGTTATTTTTTGCATAGCTTTCCGAGAAAACTGTGTTCGTTACTTCCCAATCTTTTGGGATGTTAAGCACAAATTTATTGCCCTCAACCAGGAACTCCCCTGAACTCTTTCTACCTTTGGAAGTTGTGAGAGTATTTATTTTTTTAACCAAACTATTTTTTGAACTTTCGATTGTGTTTACTTTCATTGTTTTAGGACACCGTCCTCGCTTATTTTTAATTATCATAATAATAGTATATCACAAAATAAAAGTTTTGAAAAATTTTGTTTTTTCGTGTATACTATAGTTAAAATAATCAAATCACAGGAGGCATCATGTTAAAGCTTAATTCAAAAGTAACTGACGCAGTTAATTTCTATAAAAATACCGACCCGATATCGCTAATTAACGAATTCGGCTCACCGCTGTATGTTTATAACGAGTCAATTCTGCGTGAGCGTGCGAATGAGATGAAGAACTTGGTTGATTACAAAAACTTTAAGATAAATTATTCGGCGAAGGCTAATTCAAATCTTGCTGTTTTGCAGATTATCCATGATGTTGGTGTGGATGCTGAATGTATGAGTCCGACTGAGCTTACAATGGAGCTTATGGCAGGGTGGAAGCCTGAGGATATTTTGTATCTTTGTAACAATGTTTCTGCTGAGGAGATGAAGTTTGCCATTGATAGAAATATTACTATGAGTGTGGATTCATTGTCGCAGCTTGAGCAATTCGGGAAAATTAATCCAGGTGGTAGAATATGTGTGCGTTTTAACACCGGAGTAGGAGCTGGTCATCATGAAAAGGTAGTAACATGCGGCGAAGATACGAAATTCGGCGTAAACCGTGAGTATATCCCTGAGCTTAAAGCTATTTTGGACAAGTATAATTTGACGCTGGTAGGTGTGAATCATCATATCGGTTCATTGTTTATGGATATAACACCTTACGTTCAAGGTGCTGCGAATTTATTTGATGTGGCTTTGAATTTTAAAGATTTAGAGTTTGTAGATCTAGGCGGCGGCTTTGGTGTACCTTACAAAAAACAAGAGGGTGAGGCAAGGCTTGACCTTAAAGATGCGGGTAAGCAATTAGGCGCACTTATTGATAAGTTCATAAAAGATTATGGTAGAGAGATTGTGGTTAAATGCGAGCCTGGCAGATATATCTCAGCTGAGGCCGGCGTTCTTTTGGGTGAAGTGCGCGCTGTAAAAAACAATGGTCCCGTGAAGTATGTAGGTACGGATTTTGGCATGAATGTTCTGGCACGTCCTGTTATATACGACTCTCATCACGATATGGAAGTCTACAGAGCAGAAGGCGAAAATTGTGGAACAATAGAAGAGGTTACAATAGTCGGCAATATCTGCGAGACCGGCGACATATTGGCTAAAAACAGAAAATTACCAAAGATTCAAGAAGGCGATGTTATTGGAATCCTAGATGCGGGGGCTTATGGGCATGTTATGAGTTCGAATTATAATAGCCGTTTACGTCCTGCAGAGATCTTGATTAGAGAAAATGGAGAGATTGTTGTTGTACGTGAGAGGGATACTGTGGAAGAATTGTTGGCGAAACAGAAGATGTTAAGGATCTAGCAGTAATATAATTAAAACGACCGCAGAGCTAACCCTTGTGGTCGTTTTAATTATATCTCAAAATCCGAAATACTAAAATCCGCATAAAACCGCCCAGAAACAGGAACAAACCGAAGCACACAAAAATCGGGGTCTGTGAAAGACTTCTGCGGATAAGCATCCTTAAAGTCTTCCAGCCAATACTTTTCTATAATCCTCATGTCATTCACTATATTCATATCGCCTTTTAGAAGACATCCTTTCCACGATACAAGCCCTTTTTCGAAGAAATAGACGCTGGACTTTTTGTTTTGTTCTACTGCAGCTGCGAACTTTGATGATGTGTTCGTGGCAAAATATAATTCGTTTAACGACTCTCTATATTTTCCAGGGACTACCGCTTTTGTCATAGGATAGCCGTCTTGACCTATACAAGTTAAGATGAATGTATCTACTTTTTTGTGTAGGTTGTCAGCTTGCTGTTTTGGGGTCATCTTGAGCCTCCTTCGGATGTGTTTTGGAAGAATTTTATTATAAAAGCTATAACTATCTTGCGCGTATCAATTTAACTATAAAATAAGCACTCTCTCCAACAAACATAAAAATAAACAACGGCATGAACCAAGCGTGTACGTTTCTAGAAAGTGATTGCATGATAGTTATATACACAAACATTGTAACCATCATCAATTTAGTCACAAGTAACAAGCTCTTTATAATTCTATAGACACGAAATTTGTTCTCCTCCGTGACCCGAACGCCCGTGTTCCAAATTTGCGGGAAGCGTTCAATAAGGCTCATTAGTGCAAAAGAAATCCAAGCGATGATAGTCATGGTGAATAAAGTGTTTTTATTACCATATCTGGTTACTGCTCCGCTTGCGTCAAAATGAGCGGGGATTTGTTCAGGAATATTGTTCCACGCTATGATTAGGTATATTACAATTCCAATTAGCTGGAGTAGGCATATGATATTGGTTACTGTGTGGGGGATGGTGTCCTTTATTCGCATTTTGGCTCACCTCGATTTGGTCTGTTGAGGGTAGTTTAGCATAATGTTTGAGCGTGGTCAATTGCTTTTGCGGGGGAGAAGCAAAGTGTATGCAGAAAGGCTATTGAATTGGGGTTAGCTTTACTATAGCATCCAAAAACGAGGCTGCCCTTTTTCGGCAACCTCGTTTTTGGATGTAAAAACTGACCTGCTATATCTTAACGAAACGAGGAATCAAAAATGTAAGTAATATATCCCGTCGGCATACCGTTAAGGTATATTTCGATGTAGACTGTTGCAACGTTGCCGTCGTTGTTTTCGCCATCTATCCATCATCTTTGCGGTAAAATTTCCCGAAATTCATCTCAGAACTTTTGCCTAAGGCAAAAGCCGCTCCCTACAGTCGCGTTCGGATTTTCTTCCGATTCCAGTCGTGCGCAAAGCGCCTGTACTTTGCTCCTCATGATTTTCGCTTGCAGTGAAAACACGGCTACGCCGTGCCGATGTTTTTCGGTCACTCGTACTGCACTCCGCGTACTCCTTGACTTTCAAAAAAAATTACACAAATCTGACGAAAGCAGGTTATGCACCGTTGCCAACTGCGTTTTCTTGAATTTTTTTCAAGTTTAACGACTATAAGTAAACTACCCCGCTGCAAGCAACGTGGCATCGGTTTAATACAGCGTGGCAAGCCGTGAGGTATTAAACCTGTTCACTCCGCGGTGTTCGCGAAAATAAATTTTGCAAACATGTTGAAGCAGATGTAAAAGTTTGTTATACTATTGTCAAAGGCAACGCATGAAGCAATTGAAAGACTATAGATATTACGCCAAAGAAAGGAAAGTGGAAAAATGCTTAATAAAGTAGGGCGTGAAATACCTGAAGTTATTGAACACTACAGAAAAGTTACTCCTTTTGCGGGTGCTTTTGCTACCCCGAAAGACGGATCTAAAACAGGAGCGCGTTTAAAGAGTATACCAAGGCGTGAGGACAAAATTGTAGCAAATATTAAAGAAGCTATTGAGAGATCGGGGCTTCGTGATGGGATGACAGTGTCTTTTCATCATCATATGAGAAATGGTGATAAGGTTGTCAACCTTGTTATGGGGACTATAGCAGAGATGGGCTTTAAAGATATTTGCCTTGCAGCGTCAGGGATATTCGAGTGCCATGAACCGCTTGTTAAAATGATAGAAGACGGTGTTGTTACTCAAGTTGTGACAAATACGTTTAACCCAGGTCCTGTGGCAAAAGCAATAACAGCAGGAAAACTTCAAAAACCCGCAATTCTTATGACCCACGGCGGCAGGCCGCGCGCTATTGAAGCTGGTGATTTAAAAATTGATGTAGCATTCATTTCAGCTCCGTCTTGCGACAGAGAAGGTAATATGAATGGAACAAAAGGAAAAAATGCTTGCGGCTATCTTTCGTATGCGTATGCTGATGCTCAGTATGCAAATACTGTGGTCGCAGTAACTGATACATTAGTTCCATATCCGAACTGTCCGATAGAGATATCTCAGGACTTTATAGACATGGTTGTAGTTGTTGATAATATCGGTGATCCGGGCGGCATAGTATCTGGCAGCACAAGAGTAAAGACAGATCCTATAAGTATGCAAATATCGTCAAACGCGGCGAAACTCGTTGATGCTGTAGGTCATATTAAAGAGGGCATGTCGTTCCAGACAGGTGCGGCAGGTGCTTCATTGGCAGTTGCGGCTCAAGTTAGAGACATTATGAAAGAGCGTAAAATAACAGGCTCTTTTGGAATTGGTGGGATACATGCGTATTTTGTAGAGATGTTAGAGGAAGGTTTGTTCAAGGCTCTTTATGACACACAGTGCTTTGACTTAAACGCCGTTATATCCGCAGGTAAGAATGAGAACCATATGGCAGTATCGGCGTCGCTTTATGCAAATCCGCATAACCGTGGCTGTGTAGTGCATCAGTTAGACACTGTTATACTAGGCGCGACTGAGATTGACGTAAACTTTAATGTAAACGTTATCACAGGTTCAAACGGTGTTATCATGGGTGCGTCAGGTGGTCATAGTGACACGGCTGCAGGTGCAAAACTTACTATAGTTGTTGCGAACCTTACGCGTAAGAATATTTGTGTCGTTCGTGAGAAAGTAACTACAGTAACGACACCAGGTGACACTATAGACGCTTTTGTAACCGAGCATGGAATCGCTATAAACCCACTTAGACAAGACCTTATAGATGCGGTTAAAGACAGTGGACTTCCACTTGTAGACATAGCAGAGCTTAAGAAGATGGGCGAAGAGATCGTAGGTCCTCAGACAACGCTCGAAGTTACAGATAAAATAATCGGCGTGGTTGAATACCGTGATGGTACGGTTATTGACCTTGTTTATCAGCCGAAAGATTATACATTTTAATTACAACTACTTAGGAGGACAATAAAATGTCATTAATGAGATCAGTGTTCTACGTACCAGCAAATAATCAGAAGTTTATTGACAAAGCGATTACGCTACCTTGCGATATCGTAACTTTTGATATTGAGGACTCTGTAGCTCCAGCTGAAAAAGCAACAGCTAGAAAAATGGCGGCAGAAAGCTTGCCAAAATTCGCAGGCGGCAAGGCTCAAGTATATGTACGCATAAACAGCTGGCCAACAGAATTTACAAACGACGATTTAGAAGCAGTAGTACACCCTGGTCTAAACGGCGTAACAGCGACAAAAGTTCGTGACGCGGACGATATCAAGCGCGTTGATTGGAAACTATATGAATTAGAAGCACGCCGCGGCATCCCAGAAGGTACAGTTAAAATCTGCGCCCTAATAGAAACAGCAATCGGTATAGTAAACGCATACCAAATCTGCTCTGCAAGCCCTCGTATGTCATCAGCAATCTTTGGCGCGGTAGACTTCTGTGCAGACATGCGCGTCCGCCTTACAAACAAAGGCGATGAGCAGCTCTACGGTCGTTCTGCTGTAGGTGTCGCTGCACGTGCGGCGGGAATCACTGCACTTGACGCACCTTTCGCAGACTTCTCAAACATAGAAGCCTTCAGCGCAAACACAGAAGAAGGCAAACAGCTAGGCTACGAAGGTAGAATGATAATCCACCCATCTCAAATCGAGATAGCAAACAAAATCTACGCACCATCTGACGCTGAAGTAGAACATGCTCGCAAGGTAGTAAAAGTGTTTGAAGAAGAAGGTCTTGCGAAAGGCTTAGCGGCTGTTGCACTTGATGGTAAGATGGTTGACATCCCTGTTTATGCTAGTGCGCAGGGCGTGCTTAGCCGTTATGCGGAGATTTGTAAGAAGGGGAATTAGGGAGAACGAATTAGGATACTTAAATATTAATTAAGGGGCTGTCTTGTTAAGCTCTTCCATATGAAATGTATGTTAAAAACGTGTAGGGGACGCTGTCCTCAGCTTCCCGCAAGCCGCTTGGTTATCCAAGAGATTAAAGGAGCATTGGGGGCAGCACCCCCTACGTTTTTTGCAGAACTATCATTGGCAGAACTTAACGAGACAGCCCCTTTTGTTTTTGGTTGCTGTGTTAACTAAAGTTGCCTATCAAATTACCGCTAAAATCTTCAAATCACCAGCCGTTAGCAACCAAGAACCACAAAGGGGGCATCCCCCTCCTTAGCAATGATAACAATTGTGCTTATGATTACAGTTGGAAAAGCGGCTAAGGAAGCTCCAAAGAACCCATTAACGTGTGCCCCGAAAGTAAAGAAGCCGCTGTGATTCCATGAAGTAAAATAGATAGCATAGCTAAACGCATATACCACTACTAAAACAAGCCATGTAACTCCTACCATAACAAAGATTCTTTTGAGAATATGCTTATTCACAATTTGTTGCCTACATATTTGCAAAATGCGGTTTATCTTGAATTAGCTAAATTGTTATTTAATAACTCAATAAACGCTGACGCATATCCGCAATATGAACCTTAACCGCTTCAGGGGCAGGACCGCCTGGAACTTTCCTTGCATTTACACAATTCTCCAGTGAGATAAACTCATATACATCTGTGTCAAACGTATGGCAAACACTCTGGTAGTCATTTAGTGACAAGCTTTCCAAAGTACAGTCTTTTTCTATGCAACTGCGAACAAGTTGACCAACTACTCCGTAAGCATCTCTAAACGGGAGGCCTTTTTTTACTAAGTAATCGGCGCAGTCGGTGGCATTTAAAAAGCCTTTTGCGGCAGCTTTTCTCATATTGTCTGTTTTGAATGTCATTGTCTCTATCATTGGTGCAAATACAGATAGACATTGTTTTACAGTATCGATAGCGTCAAAAACCGATTCCTTATCCTCTTGCATGTCTTTGTTATAAGCAAGTGGCAAGCCCTTCATTACAGTCAGAACCGCCATTAAATCTCCGAAAACTCGCCCAGACTTACCTCTGACCAGCTCGGCTACATCAGGATTCTTTTTCTGAGGCATGATTGATGAGCCTGTAGAAAACGCTTCATCAGTTTCTGCAAAAGCACATTCCCACGAACACCAAAAAATAACTTCCTCCGACATTCGTGACAGATGCATCATCATTATTGACAATGCTGATAACAGCTCTATACAAAAATCACGGTCACCTATTGCATCTAAGCTGTTAGGCGTTATTTTGCTAAAACCAAGCTCTTTAGCAGTCATTTCACGGTCTATCGGATAGGTAGTTGCCGCTAATGCTCCAGCTCCCAAAGGGCAAGAATCCATCCGCTTAAAGCAATCATTAAGGCGCTCTATATCACGAGAAAACATTTCAGCATAAGCCATCAAGTAATGCGCTAAAGTAACTGGTTGCGCCCTTTGCAGATGAGTATATCCTGGCATTATTGTATGGAGGTGCTTATCCGCTAGATTAAGCAGCACTTCTATAAAGTTGACAGTTAGCTGCTTTATAGCTTTAGTCTCTTGCATTGTGTAGAGACGCATATCAACTAAAGTTTGGTCATTTCTAGAACGCGCGGTGTGGAGACGCCGCCCAGGTTCACCTATCCGTTCAATCAGCAGAGACTCTATGTTCATGTGTATGTCTTCAAGCTCAGGATCTAGTTCTATAGCCCCTGCATCAATATCGTCTAAAATGCTCTTTAGACCTTTCAAAATTTCTGTTGTATCGTCTGCAGAAATAATTTGGCAAGCGCCAAGCATAGTGGCATGAGCCATACTGCCTTCTATATCTTGCTTATACAAGCGATAATCTACAGATAAAGACTCGTTAAACTCATTGACCAGAACATTCGTGTCAGTTTGAATACGCCCCGCCCATAATTTTTTCATAAGAAAAGTTCACCTCGTAAGATTAATCACGCCAGTACATCATATTTATATGTTGAGCTCCAGCGGGGCTAGTTTCAGGTACGGCAAGGTTTGAATTAAAGGCCCTGATAATCATGCCTTGAAATAGCGGAATCATACCAGTATGCTCATTAGCAAGCGCAGAAACCTGTTCAAGGATAGCTTCTCTTGCGTCCGCGTCAACAGTAGCGATCGCTTGATCTATTAAATTAGACATCTCTTCATGGTATATACGGTTTCTGTTTTGACCGTTAATTGAGCCGCGATGAAGCATCCCAACCATATAGGACATAAGGTTTGTCGGTGCAAAGTTTCCAATCGCCGCGTCAAAGTTACCCTCCGATGTTATCGCAAGGAAAGATGCTAAGTCCATTCTAACAACATAAACTTCGATACCTATTTCGGCGAGGTTGGATTGTATAACTTCAACCATACGCGCTCTTGCGTCATTAGAGGCAATAATACTAAACGATATCTCAGATGGATCTATACCAGCCTCAGCAAGCAAAGCTCTTGCACCTTCAGGGTCGAAGCTGTTTTCATTCTCAAAAGATACGCCAGGAAAATTAATAGGAACTTGGTTGTAAATAGGGATTGCAAACCCTGCCATACCAACCTCTACCACCGCATCTTTATCAATAGCCATGTCAAGTGCTCTTCGTACATTAATATCTGAGAAGAAAGGATGCTCATTATTAATCAACATAGCATTATGCTGTGTCGCTGTTCTCATAAAAACATCAATGCCTTCTTCTGCTTCTAAACGTGGAATATCTGAGGTGGCAACTTCCACTATATAGTCAACCTCACCAATTTCTAATGCAATAGTTCTTGACGCACCTTCAGGTATGATTCTCCAGGTTATGTCTCTGATTCTTGGCGCTCTTGCTTCATCAAAATAGTTATCAAAAGCGGTAAAAGTCAAAGAGTCTCCTGATCTCCACGATTCAAAGATAAACGGACCAGAACCAACTGGATCTACAGTAAAGTCGTGACCTGCTTCTATCAATGACAGAGGCATTATAGAATTGCCTTGGTGAGCCAAGTTGAAAAAAAGCATAGCATCAGGTACTCCAGTATAAATTGTTAGAGTATATGTATCAATTACCTCAGCAGCAACGATGCTACGCTGAGCAATTTCAGCCTCAGGATAGTTTTTTACATAATATAGGGAAGCGACAACAGCTTCTGCTGTCATATAATCTCCATTATGGAAGTAAATGCCTTGATGAATAGTAAACTCAAACAGTGTATCATTAATAGCTCTCCAGCTCTCCACCAAGTCTGGCAATGGATCTAGAGTATCATAACAAATCCTGAAAAGACCGTTATGGGTCATAGAGTTTTTAAAAGCGGCAGCCGTAGAGGCATGTCGTGCTGGAGCAATTGAGGGTGTTTCATTTTCAGTGGCGATAATGAGACTACCACTTGCTCCTTGTAGTGCTGGAGGTGGTGTGACTACCTCTGGGGCAGGAGCTGCAGTTGTGACCTGTTCTGTGGGAGCTGTTTGTGGCTGCTCTGTTTGTTGTTGAGGTTGAGCGCAAGCGCTAAGTACGCCCATAATGAAAGTAAGTACTACTGCTAGATATACAATCTTTTTCATGTAACTAATTCCTCCTAATATTGAATGCTTGTAGATGTATTTTAAGAACATCATACACTAGACAGCAATATTATACACACAAAAAAGTATAAAGGCAAGGATTTTGCACAAAATTATGAATATTTATGCAGTAAATAAATGTTGTTTTGGAAACAGGGCTGTCTCGTTAAGACTTTTCACTATATATAGTCGTTTAAGATTGCATTCCTTGCTTTTTGCTGCTCAAAAATTTAACGAGACAGTCCCTTACATAAATGCACTAAACCACGCTCATTTGCCCTATTTAGCTGCCAAAAAAGCTCTCTCTAAGTCCCCAATAATATCATCTATATCTTCAACGCCAATAGATAATCTTATCAAATCGTCAGTCGTACCCGTTGCTAGACGCTGCTCAGGAGTGAGCTGTGAATGTGTCGTACTTGCAGAGTGGATAACCAGCGACTTAGTATCTCCAACATTCGCTACATGCGAAAACATTTCAAGCGAGTTAATGAATTTAGGCACAGAAGATATCCCGCCCTTGATACCAAACGCAAGAATTGCACCTGCACCTTTTGTGAGATACTTTTTCGCCAGTTCATGGTCAGGATGGCTCGCAAGTCCTGGATAGCTCACCCACTCCACTTGCTCGTGCGCTTCTAAATATTTTGCTACGGTCAAGGCATTTTGGCTATGTCTCTCCATACGTAGGTGAAGAGTCGATAATCCATTGATGAACAAGAAACTGTTAAACGGCGAAATACATGCGCCCATATCACGCAAAATTTGTGTGCGGAGGCGCGTAATATATGCAAGCTCACCTAAGTCGCTGAACTTAAGCCCATGATAACTAGGGTCAGGCTCGCTCATAAGCGGAAACTTGCTGCTGTTATAATCGAATTTCCCCGAATCTATTACTATCCCACCCATACTTGTCCCGTTACCGTCTATGAACTTTGTCGCAGAATGAAGCACAACGTCCGCACCAAAATCTATAGCACGGCACAGATACGGCGAAAATGTAGCGTCAATTATAAGTGGAATACCGTGCTTATGCGCGACTTTAGCTACAGCCTCGATATCTAATACGTCTATCTTTGGGTTGCCGATAGTTTCCGCGAACAAAGCCTTCGTTTTTGGCGTAATAGCTTTTTCAAAATTTTCAGCTTTGCCTTCTGCCGCGAATTTTACATCTATGCCCAAGCGCGGCAATGTATATGAAAACATATTGTAAGTACCGCCATAAAGAGTCTGCGAGCTGACTATCTCATCACCTACCCCCGCTATATTGCATATCGCACCAACTATAGCCGCATGACCTGAGGCAAATGCAAGAGCACCCACACCGCCTTCTAGGGCAGCGATACGTTTTTCAAAAGCGTCGTTTGTTGGGTTCATTATCCTTGTGTAGATATTTCCTTTTTCTTTGAGGCTGAACAAATTGACAGCATGTTCTGCGCTTTTGAAGGCATAACTTGATGTTTGATAAATCGGTACAGCATTTGATAAAGCTGCCGAATCAGGTTCATAACCTGCGTGTAAAAGTATTGTGTCTAGTTTTGCGTTTTTTGGTAATGGCATGATTTGTTACTCCCTTCTGTTTGTTTTGTATAGTAAACTCTTATGCTCTTTTAGCCTTCCCACTAACATGTGACAAATCAACAGCAATCACATGAAGTCTAGACAAATCATACTTCTCCATGATAGCATCAAACTCTGCCATGCCATCTGGGAAATATTTCTTAGTCAGTATGTAGAGCGAGTCTCTGAACTCTTTCTCGTCGTTTACAAAACGCGCCTTGCCAAAAGCTATAGCACTTTCAAAAAATGTTGAATAGTCATTGCCTTCGTGTACAGGCTGAGTTTTGCCAATGACTGTAAAAGATACGTTTGGGTTAGATTGCATATTATCGATTTTATGACCCGCTGTGGCGCAGTGCATATAGATAGTGTTGTCAATCAGAACGTAGTTCATCGGTACAGCGTATGGAATATTATCATTGCCAACTGTTGCCAACACTCCATACTCCGCATCCTTTAGCAGCACCATAGCTTCCTCTTTTGTAATCTCTCTGTCTTTTCTTCTCATCTGTCTTTGCATTTTTATTCCTCCTTAAAATAGTTTTCTATTTCATTTTTATGTGAACTAACAAAACCAAAGGCTGTACCCTTCCCGCCGCCTCTGCCGTTTAACTTAGTATTCATATCTTTAATTAACACGGACAAATCTAGGTCACTTGATGTAAGCGCGTACTGATAGCCTCCCACCCCATTTTCTATATCTTTGCCAGAAAATACCGCTACCACTGCAAACTTATCCGATAAGTTCGCAATGTAGCGTTTCATCTCTTCACTAGACAAGTCCTGTTCAAAAATCAATATTCTATCACCCTCATAAGAAATCAAGAATTTCTCCGATTTCATATCGACAATCGCATACTTTGCCGCAAGGAGGCTAAATTCAAGCGCTTCCTTTTCCTCATGAAGCCGCTTTACATACTCTGCGGTCTCATATGGTTTCGCCGAAAGAAACGTTGATATCTCCAAGAGATTATCCTGTTTCATCTGATAGTCCTTAAGGGCTCTCTGCCCACACAAAAGATAAAGGCGACTGCCTCCTTTGTAATTCCCAAAAGATACTATCTTGATAACCCCAATCTCTCCCGTGTGACTAAGCTGTGTCCCCGCGCACGCACAAACATCATAACCGTCTATGGACACAATTCTAATCGTTCCCGAAAGCTCTTTTTTGCTTCGATAGTTAAACTCGGGAGGATTATCAAAATATTCTGTCCTTATAGGCAAATTCTTAACAACAGCGTCATTTGAAAGAGCTTCTAAGTTATCAATATCCTGGCGACTAAGCTCCACATTAAAGTCTATCGTAACATGCTGCTCGCCTATGCCAAAACCAACATTATCAGCGCCATATAGCTTATGCGCAATGCCAGAGAGCAAATGCTCTGCACTATGATGCTGCATATGGTCAAAGCGCCTTGACCACTCAATTGATGCGTCGTACTCCATACCTTCTAAGAGCGGCTTATCACCTATGTGTATAATGCTCTGTCCATCTCTGCGGACATGAGAAATATGACACTCGCCTATGCTGCCTATGTCCGAAGGTTGTCCGCCACCTTTCGGGTAGAAGATTGTTTCTTCAAGGACTATTTCGTATGCGTCGTCTTTTGGTGTACATGATAATACACGCGCTTTGAAGCTTTTCATGTAAGGATGCCTGTAGTATAATTGATTAATGCTCATGAGTTTACCACCTATAATATAAAGACTGTAGACAAACCCGCTTGCATGGCAAGGAAGGGTTCGGGAAACCTTTGGTTTCCTGAGTGAACTACCCCGCTGCAAGCAACGGGGCATCGGCTTAATACAGCGCGGCAAGCCACTCTGTATTAAGCCTGTTCACTCCACGGCGTTCGCAGA
>Ga0123355_10007255_pt1 | contig 16576 bp, 6 predicted proteins | sample TergutEmb28metaG_3_FD_89872 | JGI IMG/M metagenome (GOLD analysis project Ga0123355, IMG submission 89872) | Embiratermes neotenicus P1 segment gut microbial communities from Petit-Saut dam, French Guiana - Emb289 P1 | ecosystem: Host-associated > Arthropoda: Insects > Digestive system > Gut ...
AGTGGCAACTTGGAATCTTGGGAACCATCTCAGCATTTGCTTTTAGGCACAGGGAAACCAAGAAAAACCTGTGTCGAGATGGTCGGTCGCAGGACCTTCCGAATACTGACTTCTAGCCAGCAGCCCGGCATCTAAAGTAAAAAAAAAAACAATGCCCACACAGTACAATAATACACATAAAATAACACACACAAGACAACTACAACAATACACACCGTCAACCAACAACAATTACACAGAAGACAACTTGTGGCCTGCTGCATGTTGCTGGCTCCGTGTGATCCTGATTTCCTTAATTAGATTTTAAAAAAGGCGCTCACCCAAAATGGGGCCGGGATTACGTAGTCGGTAAAGCGACTTGCCGCGGACTGGATGGTTCGGGGATCGAATCCCGATGTGGGAGAGATTTTCTGTACCCGTCCAGACCGATCCTGGGTCCCACCCAGCCACCTATACAGTGGGTACCGGGTCTTTCCCGGGGATAAAGCGGCCGTGCGTGGCTTTAAACACTCACCCCCATCTGGCGACGTGGTTAACGGAAGAGTAGTTACATCTCTACTCCTCTCTGGGCCTTCGTGGCCCTTTCTAGGGTGAATTTTTATAAGTTTCAATAATAAATATGCTTCCCTCGCCCTCGGTAAATACAGACTTGTAATACATGATATATTTTTTTTTTTTGACGTTTTGCTGACCGTGCATCTCAGTTCATTTATCTCAGTAATTAACCAACTTGATGCACAAAATTTTTGTTTTACAATAAGTTTTGTTTCATGCCTCTACATGTTCCGAGCACCATGTGCTCATCATCAGGAGGTCAAAATTGCATTACACAGCCTCTGGTATCATCACACCTATAGGTGTGATGATACCAGAGGCTGACCTCCTGATGATGAGCACATGTGCTCGGAACATGTGGAGGCATGAAATAAAACTTATTGTAAAACAAACATTTTGTGCATCAAGGTGGTTAATTACTGAGATAAATAGCATGTTACTTACTTACAATGGTCTTTGTCAGTTCCGAAAATCAGAAATGGAAATATTACTCTGTACTTTTAGGGACTTTTTGCTGACAATAGCCATCTCCATTTTCAGGTTAGTGACATCTGGGACGTTCGAATCAAAAAATAAAGTATTTAATTAAATTGTATCCAACCAAGTAAGAATAAGTTGTAATAACCTGAAAACAAATGAATGCATAGTTTGTAATATATCATAAACACTAACACTCAACAGTCATAGGTTTAGGATTTATGAGACAAAAATGAACAGAACATTTTGATGGGGAAGCCTATTTTGAAGCACTTGTTTTGAAGACCGAAAAGCAGGTATAAGGATGTGTGTTAAGGAGATAGACATGAGGATCGGAATTGGAGGGAGGTACCCCAGACTTATGACCTTGCTGACGAAAGTAAATGAGTGAGAACCGCCTTGGCTTCCTTGCACGTGATGGTGGCAAGAATTCAGTTGAAGGAAGCTCACAGTGTCCACTATAATAGTAATACTTGTTTTTATTTAGAGATTTATTGGTGACTTAGTTTTGTGTACCGAGCTGCCTAATGCTTGCAGCATAATTATTGCAGCTTTTTTTTATTTCTTATACGAGGTATACAAGAATGTGTACCAGTTTTTATGCACTGAACAGAAAGCAGCAGAAGTTATTGAGGCTAAAACGTCCCTCCAGAATTGTGGGTCCCCAGTATGGTGCCTGCTTCATGTCACAATTCTGGCGCCTAGAATATGGAGGAAAATTTGAGAGTTTAGACGAATTTTTGGACGAAAGATCTAAATTCGTCCTCTGCATGTTGATTTTGGCCAACACGCCTAAGGCCTGTGTCACTGTTGGGTTATGACCTGTGGGGAGACACATGCATTCATCTGAGTCTGAGTACTGGGGCTGCACGACGCATACACACGGCCTAACACGGACCCCCCACCCCCCTCCCCCGATACTTTCTGTGACGAAACATGCAGCAAGAGTATTATGAGACATACTAACACCACACGTAGGCAACCTGAAGGCAGTCCTCTGTCACTGCTCAGTTTCTAATCATCTTGGGTATAACCCACTTAGCCCTCTGAAGCCCGAAATTCGTCTAAATACGTTTAAATAATGAGACATAAAAATGCATTCCTACATCACAGAGAACGAACTGCACCATCATGAAATCCGGTCAGTTGATAAGTCACATCTTACAAATTAATGCGGCTTATTTTGAGAAGTACGTAAGAATTGAGGCAGGCCGAATAGTTGTATGCAGTAACCATTGTATCTTGTGGGGTTAACATAGTTTTCTCAGTTGTCACAGTGTAAAGAGAAGACTTGACATACTTAGCTAAATGTCGCGTTTTTCAATAACTTGCACAGAACTTTAACTAAATTCATTGTAGCTTTATGAAAACGCCCGAGTACTGTGGTACAGTGACCACACCACGGTCTAGACAACAGATTCAACGCGGTTCGGTTCCCAGTAGGTGTAAGAGGTTTCTCTGTTCTTGAAGGAGTTCCGACAAGCTCTGGGACCTACCAAGCCTCAAAATGAAGGGATAAACGAGGTGCGCTCTAATGGGTTAATGCAGCCGTGGCGTGAAACACTTACTGCCGTCTAGTTCCAAGGTTACGAATGAGCTGAGATGTACATCACTCTCCGTATATTCATTCATGAATTCACTGGAAAAGCTTTACTTTGTCTTCATATATTTCTGAATTAAGTGGTGGTGTCCAGACAATTTTACATCGGTCCATGTGGGTCAGCAAGTACCTCTAATTAGACAGAACAAAGTTACAGTTTATCATATTTATTGGGTCTGATGAATTTATTAAAATTTTGAACATGAGCTACACCTATAGAGTCATTCTGATTTACTACTTGAGTCTCAAAGGAGGCGCGCAGTGGCGCAGTTGGCTGAGGCTCTGCGCTACAAGCCCGAAGGTCGCTGTACTATGACCTTGGGTTCGACTAACCTTGTAACAGAAATGGCCTCCAGTAATATTTCCTTCGGGGTAAAGGCGACCCGTGGCTGACAACCTTACCACTTTCATGTGCCCATCGTCTTAAAATCTGGTATCCTCAGCCTCCTGGCATCCTCAGACCCCGTGCAGGCCTGCAGAGGGATTGTTTACCTTACCTTTACTCGCACTTCAGATATTTTTGTCATTATATGACGTAAACAAAGCTCTATGTGAGCTTCCTTGCAGCAAAACAGCGCTGCGATTTATGTACATTGTCATAAGTAAAATCTATGTCTCTATAGTCTATAATGTCACTACTTACCGTTCAAGGGATTAACACTCATGCTTCATATTTGGAGGTCCAAAAACCAAATTTTGTCCCCAAGACGAACTATCCTGACTACGGACTTAATCCCTCCGGACAAGCAGCGACACTGCATTCTATATCACAATTTGGCCGAATCTCATCTCCTCTGTTTATCACTTACTACTCACCCTAACATCTGGGCTTGTATGGAAGAAATGTAAGGCCTAAATCATAACATAACACGAACATTCTTACAATAAAACCAAAGAGATGCACCAGTTTCTCAAATTTATTTTTGGAATAGAACTCTACATGTTTCGGACAATTTCTCTGTCCATCATCAGGATTATAGCCCTGTACACACAGTAATAGGTATAGGTCACACAGGTTATGCTGACTGCTTGCTAGCAAGCAGTCAGCATAACCTGTATGACATATACCTGTTACTGTGTGTACAGTGCTAGACTTCTGATGATGGACAGAGAAACTGTCCGAAATATGTAGGGTCATATTCCAAAAATAAATTTGAGAAATTAGTGCTTTTCTTTGGTTTTATTGTAAGAATATATCACGATACACGGTCCTCTGAATGTCAAAATAACACGACGACTTCCCAAGTTACGATAGCATCACCAGATGGCAGCAGCCTGAGAAAGGCGTTTAAAGCTGGTCTGAGAAGAGGCAATAAAGAAGTGTTTTTGCGTGAAGTCAGATCCATATCGAGGTAAGCGCGTAAAAATCATGTTAGTCCCTTCCTACGACTAATCCACTTCTCGTATATGAATAATATCTTGTTAAAGGAGTGAACCGGAAGAGCGCAGTCGTTATAGCGCCTCGCAACATTTATACGTTGTGTTGACGGATCATACATTTTAGCTGTATACAACGTTTTACTTTGCATTTCCGTTCTTCCCCCAGGGCGAGAAACGGAGTGAATAATAAAATTTAATTGAAGCTTCTCCAGTTTTGCCATAATATTTACGTAAGGAAACTATTTTAAATTTACTGTATGGTCTACATCAGTGAAAGAACTACAGGTTGACTGTGTTCGTGGTATAGTCTTTCGCGCTCACGACAGCTGTTCGTAGAGTCGAAGCGAAGCGATTGTCCCGCAGTCTCCTGGTGAAATGATTGATGATCTTAAGGGGGAAGTTCCACACCCTGCCAGAGCGGGTTGTGTGTTGCGAAGGGGTGCGATGGTGACCTGGACCAAAGGTTGGGGAGCGAACCATTTCCTAGTTCTCAGAGTGAGCAAAGCTTACAGATCTCTGCGATCAGCTGGCGAAAATGAAAAGTATAGGGGCACCACGAAGTTTAGTTATTGAGTATTGCAAGAATAGGATGTTTAAAATTTTTAATTATTCAACACATTTTAATACGTAGAGCTTCCTCTAGTTTTCAACTACCATAAAATCTTGTGCCTTCAAAGCCTAGTGATTTTTCATTTACATACCACCAGCTTTAACATTCAAACTTTTACTTTCTACCTGCACTGTTTACTTACGCGTTACCTACGGGACACGGAACGAACAGCGATTATTTCCATGCGCATCCTTAACTGTGACTCAGAAAGAATATGTTTACTGCAAGGCATGACCTGAATTTTTAATACCGTGTTACTTCGATAAGATGTTTTATATTTTAAGAAGCACCGCAGTTTTAAAGAGGAATTTTCAGGAAAAAATTGTCGGAAGCAAATTCAGTTCGTTGTCCATAAAGTTTACTGTTCTTTTAGTGAGGTCACTTGTTCTTCGGAGGAAAATTATGTTTTGAAGTTTTTCGAGCAGTGAATTTAGGAGTTGTGCCTTAAATTCGAATAAATGCGGTATAAATTAAGGTCAAATTTGTCTCCTGGCCGGGTCATTTTACAGGTAGTTGGTCTCCACCCTTTCACCGCCAAGACCCGGGTTCGGTCAATGGTCAATATATAGGTGAGATTTGTAGCGATAAAAGTAGCAGTTGCAGAGGTTTTCCTCCGAGTCCGTTGGGTTTCCTTTTCTGTATCATTGAACCAGTGCTCCATGCTTATCTTCTTCTACAAGCTGCTTTTATCAGAAGGAAAAATTGACGAAGTGTGTGGACCTTCCACAAAGCAACGTTTTTTACGGAAATCGAAGAACATCGGATAGTGAACCACGACCACTCTTTAGGAGCTTTCGAAAAATTGCGAAAAACGACTGTTATTTTCGTAATGTCTGTCCTCATGGAACAACTCGGTTCCCACTGACGGAGTTTCGTGAAATTTTATTTTTGAGAATTCTTCCAAAATCTGTCCAGAAAATTGAAGTTTTATTAAAATCTGACAAGAATAACGGGTAATTTAATTGAAGACCAATAAAAATTTTTAATAATATTGCGCTCATTTCTTCTTAGAATGAAACACGTTTCAAACAAATTTGTAGAGAAAATCTAAACACACATTTTATGTTCACTAACTTATTTTTTGTTTCGAAAATCGTGCCGTTTATGACTAACTAATTAAGTACCTATATGCTGCGTGCCACCGGTATTTATGTTAAATCCCAATGTGTTGTCTTGTAGTATACTGGATGCAATTATAATTTGTAGTAAAGTTATGTTGTGGAGATAAAATCCCCATTGATTTGTGTATTTGTTAGCGACGTTCCAATCAGATTCTTTTTGCTGTGAGTCAACTGCACTCATCCAGTAACAGAACAAACACCGGTCCAGCAGACAACCCGGATAAAAACAAATAAGTTTCACAATACATACTTGCTTTCAAGTTCTTGTATCACGGCCTGATGATGACCCGAATTTAGGGTCGAAACTATTTGCCGTATTACTACAAACTGTTTACAAGAGAGTTTGTTGTGATTGTGAATATTTATAGATATGGTGTTTGCTGCACCAACAGAGATGTTTCCCGTACAATTTAAAAGAAATTTTGCATTGTGGGCGTATTTATTTCAAAAACGTGCTTTCGCATACAGCAGCTGAAATTATGCACCACATTTCGTGACATTCAAGTGAAGCTCAGACCGACCTACTCAACATGACATAATCATTTTCTGCACAGAAAAGGAATTGGGTTGAGATCACTGACCGAATACTTCAGAAAGAATAGGGATTCCATAGAACAAAGACAATTTTCAAGATAGAAATTTTATACCTGAGTATCAGGTATAGGGTTCAGAGACCTCTATTTTGTAACTTTTCTTAAAGAAATGCACTTTTATGAGCATTGGAATTTCAAACAATTTTCTTCCTTACGTCATACATCCACGCCAGACATTTTTTAGAATGTCTGCTTACTTCCATTGCTTTACTTTGGAACTCAAACAATTCTATATCGCAGTACTGCCTACAGAAACACACAAATATTTGTCGGATTTCCCGATCCTGAAGGTTAGGAGAGAAGAATACGTTTTGTTAAAATGTGACACAGTGTAATCTGGTATAGATTTACTAAGTTTAGGAAGCTCCTGTTGTCTTCGGGTTCAGGGTAAATTACACATATTAAATGATAATATAAGCAATATGTAGTTTGCTCGAAGAGCATTGCAGCAAATTTATTAACCACTTACTTTATGATTGTTATTAGCAACTACATTCTTCTAGTACATTTGTCTTATAAATTACAATATATAATGTTCAGAAGCCAGCGTAAAGTGTTGAACTATAAGACATATCTCCTTTCATAAACACAAGCAATGCTCCGGCCAACACAAAGACTGAATGTCACATATCAATGTACAACATGTTTCAGTTCGGATGAACCGTTATTAAGCACTTCTTACTACAATAATTTAAATAGAACATAAGTACATTTTAGCGTTCAATTTTTCTGTGGGTGAGATTTCACTAAATTTTGGCAATTTATAAAAGTAACAAATGTACGTCCTGTTAATAGGTTAAAACAACGTCCAAATTGTGACATGAATAAAATCTCTGAATGTTTATCCCGGTCTAGACGGATCCGCTCTTTCAGATAAAATCAGTCCCTTGTGCTGTCTTGTGTTTTCTGTGTCATTCCGACTCCCGTTCGCACTTTAGGAATTAAATTTCATATATATATATATATATATATATATACTTAATTTTTAAGACAGTTTGTGCTCACCGCTTTGGATTTTAGGAATCTATTTCTATGCGTGTTAAATAAAGCTTATACCGTTTGTTTCTTTTTAATATATTTTACATAACACTGCCTTTTCACATCCCTGCTGTCTTTGTGTGCGCCAGGAAAATGGATAATCGGGTCGTAATGAATTTTTAAACTGAGCCCTCAATATTCACAGACAGCAATGCATACTGCCTTGCAGTGTTATTTAGGTGTATTTAGCCCGAAGACGACCCATTTGGGTCGAAACATGTTGCTTTAATAAACGCCAAACTTATATGTGTTAAAAGTTATTATTCATATAGTTATCATACGATCAAACAAAAGGATGTCCGCCTTGAAGTTCGACACTAAATTCAGGCCAGAAAAGCAGTGCGAGTCACGTCGTCCGCATGACAGTAAGAAACCTTCGCAGACAGAGTGGATTTTTTTATAATGTTTTATTGTGCATTGGTGTATACAAGATGTACCAAGATAAATTACAAATTTGTCCCTGTAACCAATTTCAATAAATATTTGCACTGTGGTATGTACAAGTGGAAATGATAATACTTATATTAACACGGGTGTAAATAACGGCAGTGAAAAATGAACAGAGAAAAAACATTGCGGCTTAGAGAGCGGATTGCAGTCCTTTCACTACATTGTAATAATGTGACTTTGTTATTCGGAAGTTATATAAGCTGAAATAGTTTAGTTAGTAGAATGACATAGTGAGCGTAACCGCGCCTGGATCCTCGGGACGTGCAGGGAATTGTGTTCAATCTAGTTAGGCCGGAGCGTGAAGCTCTTTACTCTCACGTCTTTATGGAGCAGAACGTAAGCATAGGGACGAAATTACTCATTTACTTTTAAAGTAAGCTTTATTTTGTATAAAATAGTAAAGAAAATATCACAGTATGGATCTTCAGTTAACTCTTTGAAGGCTGATATGCGTCTAGCTTGTATAAGAACTTCAATTCCTATCTGAAAACGGAGGGTCTATAAGCACTCGGAAACCAAACCGATGAATGTTGTACAGAGAAGAAATTAATGTTTTTTTAAGAGTGTCATACGAAAAGTAAAAATACACTATATGGGTAGAAGGCAGCTTTATTTTGCAGCTAGTGCTTCATGTAATAACATCGGGGCTTTAAAAAGTTAGGTACAAACAAAAAAAGTTAAAAAAGTTATTGAAGGTAAAATGTGTGTTGGATTTTTTACAACTTTTGTCTAAAAAGTTTCTCGAATTAAGAATAATTCGGCGAAATTTGTCATAAAAGTAGAGAGGTCTTCGTGTGAAATATCCCTTATCGTTGTCAAACTTTAATTAAATTTTCTAGACCAATTTTCAAAAAGTGCTTAAATACCAAATTTGATGAAAATCCGTCCAGTGGAAGTCGAGTTGTTTCGTGTGGAACTAGGGACGAAGGTTCGGACCTAATAAAGCCAATAGACGCCTTCCCCAATCTTGCAATGCGCCTAAAAACTCCAAAATGAAACATAAGTTTATAGCAATCCGCACTATATTAGAATAAGCATATTACATTCATATGGTACGTGAGGCATGTCCGGCTGTGTAATATTTTTCCATGTTGTCTCATAACAGGTAAGATTTTAAGGAAAAAAGTTCTTTGCACATAAAATATGTTTTGATTAACACTACAATTTTTGTCCGAAACATTTCTCATTCTAAGAAGAACTGCGCGAGATATTATCACAATTGTACACAAGTCTTTACTTAAAGTATTCGTTATACTTGTCATATTTTGATGAAACTTGAGTTTTCTCGCCAGATTTTCAAAAGTACTTAAATATCAAATTTTATACATATATCTCATGGGAGCTGATTTTATATGTGTGGACGGAGAGACGGACGGACAGACAGAGAGACATGACGGAAATAAATGTCGCTTTTTGCAATTTTGTAAACGCACCAAAAAAAACTAACTCAATCTAAATATATTTGTTTTAGCTATCCAAAATGACCTAGAATAAGGGGATTACAGTCATTTGTCACATGACGCAGTGAAGTAGAGTACAAGTTTATATTCTACGCTTTGTGAAAACACAATCGAGGATGTGTAGAAATATTTTGCTATATGAATTCAAAATATATTTTATCAAACAGTCTTTCATTAAATGTAGTTGGGTTAGGTACACATACAAGTATCTTGTGATCGCTGATTCTAAAAGTGTGAACTAAAAATAACCTGCCCTTAGAAGCTTTTTAACTTTCCGCTCTAAACTGTATTTTTTCGAAATATTATACTCGAAACTTCAGATTTTTAAAAGTTTGTACGTCGCATGCAAGACGGTTAATATATCACATTCACCCAAATGTCTTGTGTTCAGCAAAACATCCATCTACTCTTCTAAGGGCGTTGCTGCAATTGGCTTTTTGATTTAAAGTAATGGAGCAGATCCAGCTTGCATGAGTGTTGTATGTGCTGCTTGCAAAGAAAACCAGGTAATGTAAAGCTTACATGTAAGGTACAAGCGACATGCCATCAAGATGTGTGTTTTTCGTTACGACCATAAGGGTATATCCCGGCGAGGCAGTCTCACACTTATCGTCGCGACATCTAATGGACAAATCATCCTTACAGGCAGAAGCTTCGCGAAAATGAGAAGTTAATGTTCCTGTTTCGTTTTATAACAGGAGAAAAAGTCAGAATGTAGGGTAGAGGTGAAAAGAAGGAAGAGTGCTAAGGGAGGGTAAATGTAGTATATATAACGTATACATTTAAAAGAAGGGGAAAAAGTGGTCGGGGAGGCAATAAATTTTGTCCACTTGACACGGATTCAAAATGATCCCCCCCTTTATTGTTACAAGTTTGGCCCAGAGTTTATGGAGGTTTCAGTAAGCTACAAGGAAATTTAGTCAGTACCCAGACTAGTGGTGAGGACGACTGTTATTGTGCTGCTTGAACTAGTGAGCTACTGAGCTACCTTGTGGTTCACACAGTCTCTCCGTTTGGACCAGTGACTTTTCAACCAAGTTTGTGCTTACAATGGGCAGCGGTGACTAAGAAGTCTGCTTGCTGAGCGTGGTCCAGAAATTGCTGTTAAGTGCTGACTATACTGGTATAGAAAATGTAGGTTCACACGCAATTAGACACGCTTAGTATAGTTTTTATTTGTGTGTGTTGTATATTTAACGACGCTGTCAGAAATTCTGGTTAAATACCTTCGAATGTTTCGATGGTAATGAATTGAAAATGTCGTTGCAGGTAATTTTAGTGGCCTAATGTGGTGTATTACACTAATGTGGTGTACTGTACTAATGTGGTGTACTGTACTAATGTGGTGTACTGTACTAACAAGAGGCTGGAGTAAATGAAATTTACGAGAAGTCTCAGAATAAACATTGTCTAAGACAAGATCCGAACCGAGAACTTTACGAACAAACTTTCTTTACCTTTGCACCGTGCATTTCGTAGAGTCATTTAATTAGCACACCGACTAATACACACACATAAAATTTCACATTAAAACACTTAAAATCTCTCCAACATGTTTCGATCCTAAGATCATCTTCAGGGAGCTACACTGTTCCTTGCTAAAATCACATTTTAAAAACACTCACTGATTAATTTCCTTATATTAACAGGCCGCTGTGGCAGCATGTCGTGTGTTCACGAGGCACACCCATAGCCAGGCACATTCTCAGCAACCTACTCTTACACAATACGACATACTGCCACAGAACCCTGTTAATATAAGGAAATTAATCAGTGAGTGTTTTTAAAATGTAACTTTAGCAAGAGACAGTATAGCTCCCTGAAGATGATCTTAGGATCGAAACATGTTGGAGCGATTGTAAGTGTTTTAAATGTTATGTATGTGCATTAGTTGGTGTGCTAATTAAATGACTTTACGAACAAAATTCAGAAACTTACCGCTATACCAATACTCTCGACTGTCGCAGCAACGAACTTGCGCCCTGAAGACAGACATATAAATATTGGCACGAGCCGGAACAACATAGTCGGTGTTGTGACTAGAATAATGGCTTTACGCCCGAGGAATTGAGGTTTGATTCCCGGCAGAAATAAGGCTTTTATCGCTTTTCCAAAATTTTCGGAATGACTCTGCCGCCACCCTCGCACCCCAACATTTTTTTTCCTTGTGTACTTACGTCTGTTTCCTAGCAGGTAAAGCGAACGGGGCGTGAATCTAACAAACCTACTTCACTCAATGACGAGGTGCAGAACAAATTTAACTAACATTTTACCCTCCGATATTATACCAGTGTCTGAACAAGGAAAACATTATCTTTTACTTTTTTGCCTTCTTTTACCAAAAAATCAGTCCACTACAAGACTACAAGTAAACTTACGTAGTCGAACCTAAAATTCCTACACTATATCTTTTACTTACACGTACATTTCTTTATTGTTACTCATCTGCGAAAATTAAAAATGTTGAATTAACCTGAACAAGCACAACTGATAATGAAGCTGATGAAAGGATAATTTCCAGAAATAACTTAGGTAATCCAAGAAAGATGTAGTCTATTTTCACTTTGTCCACTACATATTCCACCAATCGGAATGAATTCGAGTCTCTCAACCCTCACCACTATTATTGTTTCAGACGGTAAATTTCTTTCGTCAAATTTTATTAAAGGAAGGAAATTTTTCCGAAAATGTTCGAGATCTGTTTCCAGTTAAAAAGGAGACCACATCAGTCCAAGCGACTGTCACTGAAATGCATAAAGGAGGTATGGAATACTAATTGACTCTTAAATTACGGAAGCCATGTTCATAAGCAGGTACAAATTCATGTATTATTAATAACGCTTAATGGAATGACGTTGCAATACACCGTCTAGCCTTGGCCTTGTCTAGGTTGTGGTAAAGACAGTATTATGCGGGTGTGTTATACCGTTTTAAGCTGGGGTAAGTAGGTTAATGGTATCCAAGGTTACTGCAGAGCCACGGCACAGTAAATCGCTTGTGAAAGAAAAGCAATTACTCACACCGAGCCCCACACGACAGAATTTGTCTAATGATGTTCCACAGCACAACATGGGGTCTTTCTCGCGTCCCTTGCAATATTAATGCCTTCTGTACTAATTATGAAGAGTGCTGACCAATAAAACACTACAAATAACACAAAAAGAAACTTAGGGAAACACGTTATCATTAAATTAAAAAAGGGGGGGAAGAAATATATGTTCACTCTTGAGGGGTTGTTCAGTGACCAAAATGAGTGAGCTGCTAGTGTAACAGCTGCATTACATAAAGGTGGGTTGGTGTTCTAGGGTTGCCTGTAATAAGCAGTGGAGTTGTACGTGACCTGTGTATGTTGGTATCTCTGCACATATGTGTAAAATGTGTACGCATTGGGGTTGGCAGTTCTAATAACCAACTAATATTTTGTTATGAATTTTAGTGCTCACCTTAGACATTTCATCGCAAGTCAACGGAACGACTTAAAAATATTCAAGAAGTTAATAAGAGCTAAGGTGTCTTAAGCCTATGCCTATTACTAGTAGTTATAAAGTAACGCTGAATTTATATTACAGACAGGAAGCCAAGTCGTGTCTTTTGTTTTGGCGCATGTCGAGATGTGTTTGTGGATTACAGATTCTCGCGTGTGTGACGTAAGTTATTATATTTCCATCAGTGTTTGTATCCCGGTGTCTTTTGTTTAGTTTTTTTAGTTTTATGGAAGAGATTAATTTTTTTGCAGTGTTCACTATAAGAAAGTTGTTGAACTGGAGGTTTGAAACAATGGCTTCCTCGGAAGGTATTCTTGGTATGATGGCAAATCCTTTGAGATTTCATCTACACCCTTTCCCTGGCGTAATTCAAATGCTATGAAGATATTCCACCCAGGATATTCTGCTTCCAAAACTCATCCATAAAAATCCCTGCAGAGAAGTAAGTGACTTTCGTTTATTGGGTATTTACAGTTCTGTGTATTGTAAAAATATTATTTTATTATTTTCAGGGTTCAATGTAAAAGTCTCTTTAAAATATAATATAATAAATAATTGCAGTTTCAGTGTAAAATACTCTATGCACTATTTAAATATTTTTTGCTGTAAGCCGATCTTCAAAATTTCTTTCTTCCTTTCCTTCTCATTCTGATCGTTGCTACCTACTCACTGTAGGTGTAGATTGTTATTGTTGCACGTATTCACACTCAGTGACACACACACACACCACACACACACACACACCACACACACACACACACACACTCGGTAGGACCCCTCTGGACGAGGGATTAGTCACTCGTCAAAACCTTGAAATATTCTTTCATCTAATAAATTCAGTTATTGATAAATATTTGTTGATTTGGTATTAAAATAATTATTTTTTACAAACCAAAGTCAAGGCTTCGTAACGGTACCTGACTGGAGGATCTAACACTTTCGATCTTGCAAGTATTGAATTATTTTTACTAGTTAGATATCTCAAAGCAAGCAATATGAATCCTCAGTTTCATTCCAGTTCTCAAAGAATACACGTATTACAACAAGCACATTGTTATTAACTTCATAATTATTGTATTTACAGATGGTCTGTCATGTCAAGTTAATTTAATTTAAACATAACCCAAAATAAGTACGAAAGTTGTGCGCGTAAGAAACACATGAGGATATTCCATAGATAATTTTGCGAATGTTGTGGAATATTAATATGGAGTGTGTTTAGTCATATATACTGTACAGAAAGTTTCGGTGTACGTTTTACTGCTTACATTTATTATTTATTAGCTGACCAAAATAAGATAAAGACTCACAAAAAGACTACTTCGAATACCTAGACGTAGATGGATAATAATATTAAGATGGATGCAAATGAAATACGAGGCGTGTGTAGACTGGATTCGTTTGGTTCACGACAGGGACTATCAGGGTACTGCTCTGACCGTGTTCCGTATTGTTTGGGCATTTCTAAACCACCTAAGCAACTAGCCGTTTACTACTGAGACACTTCCATGCAGTTAGCAAGAGATAACCAAATAGCTCGAATTTTTGTAGACTTCAGAGATGTTAAATTTCGTGGTCTGTTGCTACAGCGATCACTGAACATCTTTGAAGTTCGTAAATTAATAATATTTTGGACGCATATGTTCTCCATATATGCCTGAATGTTTATTGAATTTAACGTTAAAAACTGTGTTGTACAGACGTTACTCCGTAAATAGCATAGTACCCAAGACGTGGTAAGAACACATGTGCGACTCAACGCCGGTATGTCCATGCTGACCACGCCGGCTGGGCCTTCGTCACGTCCCGTGAGAACGATTGTGCTCCGTCCGACAATGATAGCTGCAGACGCTGAACAAAATGACGCTCGACCTGTGTAACTGTTCACAATTCAGATTTCTTCTTGATATTTTTGTATCAAATAAAAAGAATAATAACTTTATTAAAATTAACCCATTATAGGCAGAAAAGTCAAAGAAAACACTCCTTTTGTGATGTTCCTCTAATTTCCGAGAGAGCATAATTTTTTCGGAAATTCGCTAGGCTTCATCTGCTTATACTTCGGTTGAGAGGGTTTTTTGAAGTTTAAAAGGAGTGTGGAACTTTGGTGGAATAATACTAACAAGGGAAAACAAGGGAATAAAACCTGTCCCCACTCTGTCCTCCACAAATCTCACATTTTCTCGAGATCCATACTGGACCCAATTAACTGCCTAAGGTTGAACTTTATGTAAACTACATATAAAAAGTCAGTGCCTACCTCACAGAAAACAAAACATTTTCCGTTATATATGCGAAATGCGTAATACTTATTAAGGGAATAATTGACTTTAAGTTGGCGAATCGAATAAAAAATACATTGTGTAGGCAAAATAAAGAATTTTTAAATTGTTGGTTTATGTGATGTGTATTGTAACCACTGGCATTAAAAATTTAAAAACTTTGAATTAGGTGACTGCCTTTTAAAATTAAAAAGAAAACAAGATAAGATGTGAATTACAAAACTACATTATTTCACCCCCCACAAACAGTTTCAATTACGTAAATTTATAAAAAAAAAGTAGTTGAATTTATCCGTGCCTATAAAAAGCCTTACAACAGAGTGTTTTCAGTTGAGATCCGAAGGCAGCGTTGAAACAAGTAGTCATTCGAACTTTACTAAATAGGGGAAGGTAGTGTTGTTGATGCTGAAATGGGGGCTTCTTATTTGACATATTTATTGTTACGTAAACAACGGCCAACTACACCCTAAGGGTTTCAAAATATGTCATGAAAATTCTATGTGATCCATAGTCTGCACAGTAATCGAACATATGTTTATATAACAGTAGTACCAACAAATACACACAAATATATTGAAGTTAGTTTATATCCGCACAGAATGTGGGTATAAACTAACTTCAATATATTTGTGTGCCTTTGTTGGTACTACTGTTGTGTAAAAGTTACGAAAAATTGTGCTTCAGTTTTATTGGCGATCCGACAATTTTCATACTTCCTTGTAGTTGGAGGAAAGTGCCGCTAGATTTCACTCTGTTTGCACTTCCTCTCAGGTTTAAATGACAGTATTTTCTGCGCATGTCCGTTCAGCGAATAAGCGTACGCCTTAGGATTTCGAGGCTGCATACAAGCCTGTAACCTTTGTCCGACCTTTAATTTTTCGTTCAGCTTACTTATAACGTGCGGATGTCCCTTAATAAAACGTGAAGATTGTAGGAGAGTTTAAAATAAAACTGAAATATCTTTTTTAAAATCGATGTGCAGCACAGTACTGACCAGTACATGTCGGAGCTGCGTAATGTGCATAGAATTGTAGTGACTTTGTTATCCGGGTGTCTCACAGCGGTGTTCTCGTAGATACAAGACAGAATGTTACGGAGTGCAGAATGGTAAATAGATACCGAAATTTCAAAAGGCCTAATTCTATTCGAAACATAGGTAACGAGTTGCCAGTCGGCAAAGTGTGATATCGCAGAAGGCTTAATTCCTCCTTTCTAATGATGGTCATCATTTCTTTTGTTTGTTTACTCTTATAGTTATGTGAACACTTGGGTTTATGATGTACTTCAAATATTGATTTAAAGTTCAAGCCTCTTGTAAGATATCTTCTCCGTATGTCTTTTTAATTTTCTAAAGTAGTCCTTGTGAGACCGCCTCTGTGGTCTAGTGGTCAGAGTTTCTGGGTACAGATACAGAGGTCCCGGGTTCGATCCCCGGCGCTACCAGATTTTCTGAGTAGTAGTGAGTCTGGAACGGGGTCCACTCAGCCTCGTGAGGTCAAACTGAGGAGCTACTTGAATAAAAAAA
>Ga0123355_10007256_pt1 | contig 16576 bp, 9 predicted proteins | sample TergutEmb28metaG_3_FD_89872 | JGI IMG/M metagenome (GOLD analysis project Ga0123355, IMG submission 89872) | Embiratermes neotenicus P1 segment gut microbial communities from Petit-Saut dam, French Guiana - Emb289 P1 | ecosystem: Host-associated > Arthropoda: Insects > Digestive system > Gut ...
CATCAAATGCTGCCATTTTCCTGCCAAACTACATGGTATCATATCAAATGCTGCCATCTTCCTGCCAAACTACATGGTATCATATCAAGTGCTGCCATTTTCCTGCCAAACTACATGGTATCATATCAAATGCTGCCATCTTCCTGCCAAACTACATGGTGTCACATCACAGAAGGGAAAACATTAATATTCATTATTATGAGAACTTCAAGTCTCATATAAGTGCCACATATTATAGTAGAATATGTAGGCAGAATTACAACTGTAAGTTTAGTGGAGGGAAGTCTGATAGCTAGATCGGGGTGTGGAGTGGAGTGGCAGGGCAGATAAGGGGATACAATGCTATGTCTGTATACTGTCACACACTGTAACAAAAACTGTTAAAATATAAATTATCTATGAGAAGTCACGATAGTTCAGTTGGTAAAGTGACTACATCCGAGGCTCACAACCAAAGAATCGATGTTCGGTTCCCAGGAATGGCAATAATTGTTCTCTTCCCCCAAAAATCCAGACCAGGTCTTGTCAAGGCTCAGTTCAGTAACTCGTTGGATCTCAATTGTAAGCCACAACCTTCGTCCATATCCTTCCCAATTCATCATTCTGCAACCATGCTAGCAATGACATAAAGCCCGAAATTTTAATAGCACTGTACAGGACGAAACAACAGCCACAATTCAGAAAACTCTTTATATTTAACAATGCACAAGAAAATCTGATAACCACACAATGATACACTGGATCTCAGACTTCTGTTATGGTGATAAGAGTTCAAAGTGTGTGTCTCTTGTACTTCTAAACATGTCGAGACAGTAATCCAGTACCTCCCAGACGTGACCCTACGTTCCTGTGTGACACATCTAATTGCCTCCCAGACAGTACCTTTCAGTCATACTAAATTGACGACTTTCATATATAACTTTCGGTTATTCCAAACTGGTCACTCTGTTCAGACACAGTCCTTGACATAAATATCTTATCCTTCACCACAGAACACCACACACTCACACGGGAGGAAAAACACAAAACATACGGTGGGCCACACATGCAACTGGTTGGGCAGAAATGGTTCAACTTCTACATAACAACTTACCACCCACAAACAAAACGACAGAAATACTATAATCCTGGTACCATACCATACCTATAATGTACACATATAGAGCATGCTCTTGAAATTGCCAGTTATCCACACCCAACTGTTTACTTGCTTACAGTTTCCCTTACTTTGTTCAAAAATGACTCTGAACTTCTCAATAATTTCAGGAATTCCGGAATGCTCGGCAAACTCCTTCTCCATTATGTCCGTTTATTTTGAAATACACACATTTAAAAAATGAATGTAGGTTAGGTATCTCAAATGAAACTACACCATATTTTACTTTGGGGCACGCTATGTGTATTAAATACACTTAAAAAGCTGATGAAATCAGAACGTCAAAATCTCACGCCTTTCAATTTTAGCACTCTAATAAAATAATAATATTTTCGCAATATATACTCGTCATTCAAATTACACTATGTAACCATCTATTACCAAAACACACATTCACTGTACACACACAATTCATCTATCATCTCACTCGTCGCGTCACGGATACTATCGCTTCGTTCCGCCTCGTAACTTTCCGCGCGAGGCAGGAAAAAAATTAGCACAGATTACTTACGCAGTGGCGGTAGGCGTTGGTTGACTTCCGGTCATCGAACCAGAACAGCATAGTCTGTAGGTGAAAGGAGCTAACGTTTATACGGTAAAAAGTACCCTAGAGGAAAAATGCACAAATATCAATTGATAGTCGTATGTACAAGAATATAATTAATGTGTAACTTCTATGGTCTTTGCCACTTCTAACTGGGACTGCAGTTGCGTCTACATGGCTTGATGCAAAAGACTTTTGTTGATTTGTCACAATATATGTATCTGAATATTATTTGGATCGTCGACGGAAAAGCAGAATGAGCATGGGCTGTTCTGTGCCACTCCTTATCGTAATGTGAGTAACATACTCGAAACAGTGACTGTAAGCATGAGTATAACGGTTCGATTTTCGGCAAGGCTTAGAATTTTTCTTTTCTCCAAACGTCCACGCTGCTCTGGCCCAACCCAGTCTCTTATTCGATAGGTAAGCAGGGGCTATAGCAGCCGGATCATGAAGGTGACCGCTCATCTCCATCTAGTGTCAAGGTTAAGTATGAGTGAAACCCAACTTACACTCGATGTACTTTGGGTGCGCACGGAGACAAGCTTATTTTTATATGGATAATACAAGTAGTAAACACCAGTACTGTTCGACAGCATCTCGTCTACTTGTACATGTTTAGTATCCGTGGTTGGTTATGGCACTGTATCAACATTGCAATACAGCTGTACTGCCAGTACAAAAATGTCATAATATATTGCCAAGGTAGAATTCTAACTCCGTGGAGCATTACTTCCTAAAAATTGTCGCTCAGCTACTTAAAGCGTTCCCCAACATGTATTAAACCTGAGCATCTCACACCCTCCTACCCTGCTTCTTGAGGATGGATGTTAATTACATCATTTACTTAGTATACTTTCACCTATGCCAAAGCCTTACAGATGGTCACTTCCCCTACACATTGTTCCACCAAAGTTTCATATTAACATTTCACCACTGTGTTGGCACATAATGAACATAAGACCATTTTAGTAAATCTTATATTAACCCAGATTATGTTGACATTTTTGCATCAGTCTAGATAATCCAATGATCCTCCTCCTCCTACTTTAGATTAGGTTTCATTTGGCTTGGTTAGAGTTGTTGATTCACACTGAATTTACAAGACAGTATCATTGAAAATATTTTCAAATGCTTCACCCACAGCATTTCATCTTGTCCTCTCATCTCATTCATATCCTATTCCTTCCTACAAAAAGCACCAGTCTTAATAAAAACACCAGAATTGTTGGTCAGTGGTAGCATTAATGCTGCAAGAGTAACCTACCAAATTTTGTAGTACAACATTAAATTTCCAACTAAATTAGGTTTCAATGGAGAACTGTTAAAATTGACTGTCTTCAACCTATCCATCAATTCCCCATCAAACTAAAAATGTTGCTCGACCCTGAACATTCATCTTTCCTTCCATTGCAACATTCCCAGGTTGTAAATAGCCCAACTAATGTGCACCTGTCACACATGGTCCAGCATAATGTCAGGGAAAACAGTTCACTTACATTTATCTTCCAGCTTCTGTTATTAACATGCAGGTTTTCATCCGTCTATCCAAAGGTCAACCATCAAAACAGCCACACCTTCACTCTCTGAAGCAAAGTTTGTCATCCCCAAGGTCTTAAGAGCCCTCTGATGTGTTGGGAACTATCACAATACAACTTGATGGCTTACACCAGGTGTTGAGTAGGTGCTGAAACTGTCCGGAAGACACTGCCAACTTTTGATTTTGGTTTAAGGACAAAAATAGTTGAGTACCACTGCTGTCTGAATAATACAGATGTCCAGGTGAAAATTAAACCTGGTCATAAAATTTACATTCACATCTATATTATGTAACTTAGGGAGTGTTGGAAATGGCCTCCTCCAATTCTGAGGAATGTTTGACACTCAGTAAACAAATTACTGTAAAATGTTGGAAGTTATTTAAGACGTGCTTATACTATGCACCTGATGACTGCTTGAAGAACATGCTGTGCGTGTGGACCATTTTAACAAATGCCCTCTTTCAAACTTGCCTACAGCTAATAGTCACATGGCATCTGATGGGGTGAACAAGCAGGCCACAACAGGCAACTAATTACCCAATTCCCAAAACGTTATTCAGGGTGGCCACTGAATTATTGGCTGTACAGGTGGTTGCACCATATTGCTGGAAGAACACTTATTCTTCCTCTCCATTATTTAATTCCAAAAAATGGTGTAAGAATTTGTACAATGTACTCCACCCAATTTCCTGTGTCCAGAAAGGAAAATGAGTCATTCTTGTCACACCAGTGGCACAGCATGCCCCTACTTTAATCTCATATAATAACAACCATGTATTAGTCTGGATTATCTGCTGACCAGTATGTTATTTTGTTTAAGTAAAACAATGCCTTGTGTAAGATGGCACTGGGTGAACCTCATCACTACATATTGCTTCACAGAACAAGTTACAAAACCACTTCTTCTGAAAGAACGTGTCATGTTGACTGTCACTTCGTTAACGAGAAACCTCTTTTTCAAAATCTGCCCATTCACCACATAATGTAACATTGATTCTGAAGGCACAGAAACACCAACACACTGTCTTCTAAATTAGGTACAACACTTCACATTTCTTTCTCCTTATACAGGTTTCCACAGCACAAATCCCAGTGCTAACGTGTATGCCACAGTATTTACATAAAACGCAATCCATGGTTGTTTCACACAGCATAGCAAAGTGGACTATATGAAAAAAAGATTCCCTGCACACACAAATTTGGTTCTGACTTCTGAGAGAACACAGGACGAATCTATTATTAACATTCCAGAAATTTATCATTTAATCTGCAAATAACCGAACGCAGCCAATACCCTCATTGAACTCAGAAAGCAGAAAGGGATGTGTATGGGGCAGACACTCTGAGAACTTCACCAAAGAATCGTCAGGGGAAATGTTCTGAAACAAATGCAACGTTCCAACAAGATAATGAGATACGTAATAGAACACAGAGACTTATCATCACTCTACATAACTAGCAATTAGTAAGAACAGGGCCTAAAATGCAACCTTTACAGCCTACAACTGGCCCAACCCAGAGACAGTAAAATGCAGCCTCACAACTTAATTCCCATGCCATCAGTGCAAGCCTTAGATTCACACGTAGTTCTGTAACGTTTCCTGCACATGTATTGTAGCAGTCTTTTCGGATGTGTTCACCACAGAAACTTGTCAACAATCACAGGTCACCTTCGCCGCTGTTAAGTCCAAGTGTCTCAATTCCAGCAGAACCAAACAGATTTTCATCAAATTTGAAACCAGGGAGTTTAAAAACTTCCATATTCAAATTTCTGCTAATATCATATAACACTGGACACATGAGGCTATACATGAATACCCAGGTGTACCTCTGAATGCATCTTCGTAAGCGCCAACTACAGAAACAGTTTTGAACAGAAGCTGCAAAGAAAAGTAAAGCAATGTTATGCTCTACAAACCTCTTCCATAAGCTCCAATCAGGGTGTCCAAGGTAATTAAATAAATGTAAATGAGACGAGTGCATCAGAATGGTAATGATGTGCTTAAACAAAACTTAAGGATGTGTAACTTGTACTGTATTAAGTGATTTGTTTATAGTGACATACAAATACTGAATTCTGGTGGTGGTGATATTAAACGTCACTGCAGCAGTGAAATTATGCTATCTCAAATGTACGTATGGAGGTAAGAAATGGTCTGATGTAACAAGGACAGCAGGAAAACAGTCTGGGCAGTTACTTCTCTGTCTGAATTTGCCTTAACAAACAACATGCCCAAATAATGAGTCATGAGAGCAGCAAAAGAACAAAGAGTTATTTCACCAGCATGATTCCACATCTTGCAGGCAGTTCTACCCTTATACACATTTAAACAGAATCCTAGGTCAGAAGTATGAGTAAGGTCTATGTGATCTGCCCTGCTACTTCAGTGAAGTTTTCAGTATGAATCAATGTTACAACACACTTACATTTCGTTTCATTTAATTTCTAAATCTCACTTGAAATTCCACTGTAACAAACAACAGTTGATGCTATTACACTTTTTGTTCCTTGAAACTGTAATCACTACACTACATCAGGTTTAAAATGGCTTCTACAAAATATACAACATATACTGTAAAATTATTTATCCTGTTAAATGGGGAGAGGATCTGGACATGACTGGCACAGGTATGATGACAAGACACTCACGAGGCACAGTACAGTTCAGCCGACAGGTACCATTTCAAAGTAATCCACTGCATATCCTGAGGACAGAGGCAGTGCACTCCCCTCTGTAATGTTGGTACCTATCTGCCATCATCCCAGAAGACTGTTGCTGTCAGGAAGCCACACTGCTACAGAAAATGCAATGTAAGAAGAGCCTTAAAATGGAATTTGAAATTTCCACAGCACTGAAGATACATGCTACAGTCTTCTAAGTTACATCATCATGGAGACTGGTAGAAGGGCACCACTGTTAGACATAGGGGGGGGGTAGTCCAAGATAGAGACCCCTAAACGACATATGGGAGCCGGATTGTTCCTCCAAAACACTGGTACCCACCTACCCCACTACTTGCTCCATGTCATGACATAAAACACTTTAGTATGAACTACCAACAATTGTCCCACCATTTTGTGTAACATGGCCAATGGCACTCACCCTCATGCACAAGTAACAAGATGGAGCTCACACATTATTCTGGCACATCTTTCTACACTAAAAACCAGGAAAGGGGAGAAAAAATGATAAAAATTTTCATAACAATCTACCTTTACCAGCTGTGCTGGATGTGAATATCTGTGGTCCTTCAGACCCAAACGAAATTTTGTGAAAACTCACAATTTTCAAAACCCACCAAATCATTCTGCCCACCAGTACTGTGGCAACATGGGCTTTCCTCATTCAGTGACAATAAACAGGTGTCCTTGCATAATGGTGAGTGTTTACATAGAAACAGCTTGCCCAGATACAAATGCCACAATGAGGGGGACATGTACATCGTCTTGTAAGATGTTGATGCTGCAAGCTTTGAGGTACACGCAGCGCAAAGCAATTTTGGTGAACATTAACGTCTTATGGTATGTGATGCTGTGTTACTAGGCAAATAGTTCCCCACATTTTGAAGGACTGTAGTGCTTTCATCTTCACAGTCAGGAAGTCCAAGAGAACTATTTCATCGTGAGGATGAAGCCACTATGAACCCTTCAATGTCACAAGCTACTCCCCCAATGACAGATCACCTCCCAGAAGATAAGAATCTTCACGTAAATGCTACTTTAAGATGTCTTTATCACATATGCACATCATGAAGGCAGATAGGTGTGTGGGGAAGGTAGGCAGCAGTTTACAGTATGATCACAGGCTGGCAGTCAGTCGGAATTTTAAAGGCACCAGTAGCAGGCAGTACATTTGAGGGTAGGAACCCTGCAGAAGCAGTTTGGTGTGACCTTGATCCAGTGTAAGAGTGAAGAAACAAAAAGGCAGTCATTACATATGTATTGCAATAAATAGCAGACATTCATAAATTGATGCTTGCAGCGTGTACAGCATATGCCAAAACCTACTTCACAGCTCCAAGGAAGTACTGTGAAAATAAAGAAAGATATAGGGACATGAAATGTCAGACTTATCCATGGGTGTTCAACATGGACCACATTAAGTACCCTGCCGATGACCCAACAGTCTAAATCACCCCATATTCACCACAGTATGTCTCAGCAACACCCTCTGCTGCCTCTGCTATATAGTAAATTACCTGAGGCCACACATACAGGATCAAACAGACAATACCATGGCTCCAGAACATGATGACACACCACCACATTTCCATACAGTGGTCTGTGTTTATCATCACTATATTGACTGCTGGTACCAACACAGAAGTATCAGCACTATACTGACTGCTGGTACCAACACAGAAGTATCAGCACTATACTGACTGCTGGCATGGCACAAAGAGTGAGTTACAAATTTCATATCAATTTCCAGTATCAAATGGGACACACTGCCTTTTCTTCCTCAAATCTTACACTAACAAAAGGTTTAGAATTATCCTTACAACAAGCAACTGTTAAACTGACATCCATTTTGTTTGGCTCTCACCCAGCGACATTTGGACTTCTGACATACATTTGCACCAAACTTTTAGCACAAAGCAACCACATAATAATAGAAAGTAAACAAAAACATGTATGTACACAACTGTGTATACGTAACAATTATTGTAATTCACAATAGTATTATTATTATTACTACTACTACTACTACTACTACTACTACTACTACTATAGTGTGAAGAGAATTATGTGGAATTAAAGTCAACAAAACATGTAACACACACAGTTAGAATAAATTAACAGCTTTTGTACAAAGTAACTTGTGAAAAATTCATAAAACTAATTACAAACAAATGAGCGAACGGCATGAACTTGGACTAATGTTTGAAATTAATGTGCATTAATTTTAAGTTCTAAGTACTGTGATACAATGAATAAATCAGTTCACATTACAGATATTCCACTTTGAACAAATTCTTGACAAACAAACAAATACATACAGAGTTCTTATTAGTTTATTTAATTATGTTCTGTCACCTACACAGGTGATGTGGCATGATACCAGAATAAACTACTGGCAAGGAACCAGTTACAGACAATATTAAGACACAATCCCAGCATTTTCCAGGAAGACCTTATCGAAAACATTCAGACTGTAAGTCAGAAAAAAAAGTCAAATAAAACTCTGGGGCAAACATATTTTCATAATGTTTAAAGGGCACTCTTTAATGTAACAGCTTTAAAAGCAATTCAAAATAAATCATCAGCATATAAAAGCGATAAGTTGTTATGAACCACAACACACGAACCAGTGACACACAATCCATGCAGAAGACAAGCAAAATGAAGCTGCTAAATGAAATGCAAATTGACAAAACTGTATTAAAAATGTGTTGTATATTGTACAGAAACAGTTCATGTATGTAGGAAAATTTGACGTTGTTCAGGTGACCATGCATGGTGATAAATTCTTATAATAAAACCAAGTAGATGCACTAATTTCTCAAATTTATTTTTGGAATGAAACTCTACATGTTTCAGACAGTTCCACTGTCCATCATCAGCAGTTTTTCACTGTACCCACAGCAATGGTATATGTCATACAGGTTTGCTTACAGCTCGCAAGCAGGATCAGGACGGAACGTCCTGATCCTGATAGAGGAATTCTCCGAAACATGTAGAGTTTTATTCCAAAAATAAATTTGAGAAATTAGTGCAACTAGTTGGTTTTATTATAAGAAGTATGTAGGGAAATTTGTGATTAAAACATACATTATTAGCATCATACGCAAACAAAACATTATCATCATTTTATGTGCTATCACATACTCACTGGTTACAAGAATACTTGAGTTGTATGCATTTGATGTGTGGTTGACCGTGCATCATAATTCAATGTGGAATAAGAAACCAACTAGATGTCACTTAGTATTATATTTATTTCTCCTTTATAAGTCGCTCAACATGTTTCGGGTCACCTTGTTCTGTGTCCATTGGGAAGTACGTAGCACGTTTTGCTATGTACTCCCCAATGGACACACAACCAGCCAACCGGATCTGACAGCCTACACAGCCACGGCACTACACCACACGCGGCAAAAATACCACTAAATCATCAGCTCCTGAAGATGGGCACAAGGTGACCCGAAACATGTTGAGCAACTTATAAAGGAGAAATAAATATAATACTAAGTGACATCTAGTTGTATGCAGCTGTATGCAGTTGTATGCAGTTCCTAAGTTCAGTCATGTCACTGCTTAACAGAAATTTCAATATGTGTTTTTCATACACAATACAAAAACTTCAGTGAAATGTAAATGATACTTGATTCACAATGTCTAAATACAAAACATTATACACTAGCCTATATGAAGCATCACAATATCTTCTCATATATCAGCCTTGTCCAGAGAGTATGGACACATCTGTGTTCTGCAGATGTTGCAGTGGGAAGCCACAATACATGACACGTTCTCATGGCACCAATGCATCTGTGTCACTGTTTTATGCTTCCTGGATTTGTGAGTTCAGATTTCCCTGTCTTATTATGATGCTTGTGTGGACACAAAAGTGAGCAGAATTCCACATTTAAATATTTTATGAACACAGTTCAAATTATGAACAGATGGCCACACTGCCATGCTGATTTGAAAGAACATTGTGCATTGGAGGAAGACATTCGGCTCCAACTTATGAGTAACTGCAGCAAGCACAGCCGTTGAGAAGGTATGAGACACTAACATACTTACACAACTCCAACCCACTCATTGAAACAGCAACGTTCACTATCACGTTCACAAGAGCCATATAATTTTAGGGGCAATTGCCAAATAACTTAAATGCCAAGTATGGCTAAAGAAAATGGTTATATAACTTAAAAACTGAGGTACTGTTGAAAATCAGTGTTAAATAATACTACAACACCACCTCATTACACAAAAGGATTGTATTATACCTTTCTTCAAACTTTTTACAGTGTTTTCCAAATCTTATTGTAGCACTGTGCATCTTCGTAGAATCATTTCAATTTATTAACCAACGAATGCACATATAACTTCACATAAAACACTTTTAAAACACTTTAAAACACTCCAACATGTTCCGATCCTGTAAGATCATCATCAGGGAGCTATGTTCCTTGCTAAAGTTATATTACAGTATTCAAAATTCAATTCATATTTGCAAACGAGGTGTTGTGGCAGCATATCATGTTGTGTTGTGGAGCAGTGGCTAGTTGTGCAACGCACACCTAGCCACTGCTCCACAACACATTCCCACACAACATGATATGCTGCCACTACAGCTCGTTTGCAAATACGAATAGAATTGTGAATATAACTTTAGCAAGGAACAAAACTCCCTGATGATGATCTGACAAGATCGAAACATGTCGGAGTGTTTTAAAGTGTTTTAAAAGTGCTTTATGTGAAATTATATGTGCATTCGTTGGTTAATAAATTGAAGTGACAGGCTGCAACACGTGGGACACAACAGAGAAAGGTTCAATACAGTCCTCATGGTGTTTTATTATTTACTAGTGCACACCTGTGTATGGTAAAGAATGCCCCAGGTCCTTAGAGAACATAAAAATTTTGTTTAAATACATCTGTCTTCAATTAAAAGAAAATATCACTTGGGGGGGAGCAGGGTTTGTTGTTTTCAAAATCAAATATTCTTCCACAAAACCAGTTCCACATTTAAGTATGAAAATGTATGAATATCATCATAAAACGTTGAATGTTATAACTGAATGCATTAATTCTCACGCACTTGAATTCACAGCATGTAACAGATGCTGTTGAACTGGCAACGTCTTTCTACAAATTGAACAGGTACACTGCCACAGCAGTCATCACAATCTGCTGCAAAACGTTTACCCTTTTGCTACAGAGGACATCACTGCCCCATACTCCACTGTGCTGTCAAGACTACAGCCATGTGTCTTATGGCTGCACACAATCTATAAGGCAAAATGTTCACTACAGCTTGCAGGTAACAGCACTCATCAGTGCTTCCACGAATTCAAAACAGAGTGCAAAGGACATGTTTCAATCATCTGGCCTGTGACATCAAACATAAATATAATCACAGTGGCAATGAATGCAATACATTTGCAAAGGCATTCTGACTTGGCTCTCAATGCAGTGGCAGATCACATACCACAGCCACAGATCAGTGTTATGGCTGAATACATCAGTGAATGTATTCTGATTTATCTGTCTCTGTGGCATCACAGGAAGTGGAAGAACATCATGTAAGTAGTAGAAGGACAGACGCACACACAAACCAACCAGCTGGATCCTGCAGAAGACGTCTGTGGAGAGCAGTCATGTCCATTACAATGTTCTTGTTCTTCTGATGGTATACACTGTGGGCTGGTAATTCACTGACCATATCCATCCTTACACTCTCTAAAAGTCCGACGTTTTGTCAACGTTTATGCCGCATGGCAACCTGACACAAAGTTTGGAACTATATACAAAAAACTGCCACACAATCCACCCATGGTACCTTTGGTCACACTACAGTCCACAGAACACAAATGCACACAGCACTTTTTCAGGCACTGTAGTCTGATGTCTCTTTAGCACGCCTGCAAAAAAAACACACGGTCAGAACATACAGCAAAACATTATGTGAAAAATGACAAGTCTTATTACAGCTCATTCCTACATGATTCAAACATTTATTTCACATAACACAAACACTTACTGCTAGATGGACAATAACTTCACTACCTACCCACCCACCTACCCACCTACCTACCTACCCACCTACCCACCCACCCACATACCTACAAATCCATGCAGAAAAGTCCTTCTTTTGGAAATATCTGCACCTACTCAAGAAATTCCTCACACTGTATGAAACTCAATGGTACATCACCACCTCGTCACAACATTTTACTGAATCATTAATTACATCATTCCTTTTTGATCCCTATGCAACATGCTCTTGAACACAGTGTGACAGCCTGAGCGACATGCCCCAATTACACCTGCTGTGAGGTGACTACTACAACATGATGATTATCAAGGAACACCAGCTTTAGTCAGGAAGTATTCCTGCAACAAATTAAAACATATTTGTCAATTTTCTTGTTTTTTGGTTAAAGAAAGTGGAGGAGGTGGGGAAAAAGTATCTGAATTTCTCTCTCCCCCCCAGTTCATGACAAACCATTTGGTTTGGAAGAAGGCCGTACAGGTAAAGCGTTGACACATCTAAACTGCATGCTGTCACTGGACAACATGACGCAATCCTGAATCATTATCCACATCTCAACCTTACAACCTATTCACACAAGATCCACTGTAATGTCACCCTCCTTCACCCCATTCAATCTTCCAAGTGGCCATTTTCAGTTATCATGCCTGGTGACACAAACACACACATAGTGAGCATTCCTTAGGTTATCAGGTCTTCTGTGATGTTACGCTGTGTCACAGGGCAAACAACTCCCAACATGCGGGACTGCAGTGCAAGACTGCTCGACCCTAAAGATAAAGGTACTGCACTCTTTTATATGAATGCAATCACCCAGCAACACAGTGCAAAACACCACAGGACCTGAATCATCAGCAGCACTGCTGTAACAACCTGACATCTTGCACACTCATTCACCTTAACAGTGCTGAAGGCTGTCTCATAGCCCCCTTTTGACTGCATCTGGTTCTGTATCGCTCGCAGATGTGAGTTGCCCAAGTCCACATCACCTGAGCCAATGTGACCTGTGTGCTGGAAGTTTGTTGGTGAACCGATCATGGACCGGTCGATCCGCCTGCCTTGCTGCCGGACACGTTTCCTCTGCACACAGACATCCAAATGCATATAGTGTGAGATCACGTGTTCACAATAATACTGTGTAGTCCGACAGGCAGGTGCTAACGTTATGAACAGACCTGCTGCTTCTGTCTTGCTGATAAATACAATATTAGAAATGAGAAGGTTAGTAATGGAAAGATGTTAACATTATTACAGCTTTACCATTACCTGTGCATTTGTAGGGCCTCTCTACTGGCAGTACACAATAGTACATTATACCATCAACACTTCTGCAAACAGTACACAATGCAACAATTCTACAAACAGCACACAATGGTACCTCATACCAGCTACACTTCTACAAACACCACACAATGGTACCTCATACCAGCTACACTTCTACAAACACCACACAATGGTACCTCATAACAGCAACACTTCTACAAACACCACACAATGGTACCTCATAGCAGCAACACTTCTACAAACAGCACACAATGGTACCTCATACAAGCAACACTTCTACAAACAGCACACAATGGTACCTCATACCAGCTACACTTTTACAAACACCACACCATGGTACCTCATACCAGCAACACTTCTACAAACAGTACACAATGGTACCTCATACCAGCTACACTTCTACAAACAGCACACAGTGGTACCTCATACCAGCTACACTTCTACAAACAGCACAAAATGGTACCTCATACCAGCAACACTTCTACAAATAGCACAAATTGGTACCTCATACCAGCAACGCCTCTACAAACAGCACACAATGGTACCTCATACCAGCAACACTTCTACAAACAGCACATAGTGGTACCTCATACCAGCAACACTTCTACAAACAGCACATAGTGGTACCTCATACCAGCAACACTTCTACAAACAGCACACAATGGTACCTCGTACCAGCAACATTTCAACTTGCAGTATGCAGCGGTCAGTCACATCAGTACCAGTACTGTACTGACAGCACTGTACTGGTAGCTTAACTGGACAGAACTGTTTGTTGCAGTGCTTATTTACATTATGAGTACTGTGACAGTGACAACAGAAGAAAGGCACAGCAGGCATTTTAGCTAATAAATAGATACATAAATCTCTTATAAAAACACGTCAAAAATAAGGAAAACTTTTATTATATCAATCTCTCTGAAACTTACTTGAACAAAAAATTTGCTTTGGGGTTTATAAATATTCATTTTCATTCAAAAACCTACAAATCACCAACTTTATTGACAGGCATGACAAAACGAATACAACAAAGAAGCACTGAGATGACTAACAAGACAACAAAACAGAATTTTGAGGTGAACACAGGTATAAAATTGCCAAATACACACAAGGGGAATGGCACTAGCAACAACACCAACATGAAAAAGGAGACAGTAGTAAATGTGGTAGCAAACTGGAAACAATAGTCTGTGAAGTACAGTTTGTCATGGTTGTCAACAGCACAAAATGAAGCCTGTATAACATGGTGGCTTACCCGCTGTGCTGCCGGCTGGTTAACACAGCACGAGAACCACTGTACCCACATCTCCCCCGCCATGTTGCCAGATTGATAGCCAGACATTAGGATCTTCCTCCTGAAATAAACAACAAACAATAAGCATACAACATATCTTGCAACAACCAACTCAGGTTAGGCAGCCTGGCTGCTTTGGCAAACTTGATACTGCAGACACATCTTGTAGCGGATGATCTGCACAGAGGCATAATTTAGACAGAGGTCTTCTGAATTACAACACTGTGTCCCTTTTGTAGGTGGCAGTTGGCATTTTGCAGGAATGTGCTGCCTCAACCTTCATGCGAAAAGGCACTAGGCTTTAACAAACATGTCAGTGCCAACCACAAGAACATAAAGTGTCAAAACAGAGACAAACAACAGTCTTATTACTCACCACATCCAAAATCTGAAACGTCACAAATGGATGCCATAATGCAATTATTATCTGAAGCACCAAAAACTGAGGCAGGCAAACTGACTGCCAAGTGACATGCACAGTGATCAGTGACACTCTGCCTGACTGGGTTGCTGATTGTGGATAGTACATACAGGACGTGTGGGACTTTAGATAAATAATCAGATCTGTAGCAAGATAAAATCAAACTGTCATGATAAACAGCACCAACACGCAGCACAATAATACCGAGCACTACTACCGATGAATACACAACAGTCTGCATTACAGCAAACCACAAATCCCACCACAACACATAATTCTTATCCACCATCTCTCTCTGTACCACCTTCCAAGACATTTCATGAAAATATTAACCCTTTAAAGCACAGTGGTAACTATACGTACCACCCGCTTTAACACCAAGATGTTGTGCACTGTATGCCCACAAGGCATATTTGTGTTCTGCACAATTCTCACAATAAACAGTCACTATTCATTAAGACAGCATCAGCCACTGGTTGGTCTCCAATTATGCCACATAACGGTACAGCAATTTACCACCACCTAACGTTACTGTTCATTTCCAAGATGAACAAAATACAAGTACAAAACATCAGTGGAATGTGGCGATTGCAGGCCTCTCACCACAGAGGCCCAGGTTCAGTCCCAGTTGGCATATGTGGGACAGGCATCAAATGACTGCCAGACAATTCCTAAACAGGAGATACAGGTCTGCTGGGACATGACACCATGTCGATGGGTAAGCAGGATCGTTGTGGCTTCATTTGCAGGGTCAAGCAGTACTAGCAGTATGGGCCTGGGCCAGGGCCACAGCTTTGTGTCCAGCAATTAGCGACATTCAAGTTCCAGGGTGGCCTGCCGGTAAGGAGAAAGCTGTGGGGCGGTTCGCAAACAGCGGGCCGCGAGCCTCATGCACAATAAACATATCGATATGTCTCAACGCAGTCGCGGCGACGGACACTGGACGACGCGACGCAAACTCGATCCACCGTATCGTGCAGACAGAAGGGTAACGCTGTCCGCGCGCAAGTAGTTAAACCGAACAAAATAAAGGCGTCAGAGCGAGTGGATATACAGCTCCACCCAATCTTAGTCTCGGTTCTAGATGCACGACTCATCTGCTTGACGCTCAGGCCATTTCATCCCTGGGCAAGATCGGCACGCACGAGAACGGGTGCAGGGTGGACTGTGGGGCACAGACTCCGGATAGGCTAGCAATCGAGCCACGGTTCCCCGGTCAGCCAGTCAGGGGCATAGCCACTGTACCGACTGAGTATCCTGTTGTCAGGAATCCCGGAAGTCCATCGCCGTTAACGCAAAAGCTTACCGGAATTAAGGGTCTTAACGGCGGTGCCAGATTTCTGCATTCTTGTGCGACATCACACCGCGCAGTGTGACGGTACTGTATTATGCTACCGGCTGTCCTGTGCGACATCACACCGTGCAGTGTGACGGTACTGTACCATGCACCGGCTGTCCTGTGCGACATCACACCGTGCAGTGTGACAGTACTGTACAATGCTACCGACTGCCCTGTGCGATATCACACCGTGCAGTGTGACGGTACTGTACCACGCTACCGGCTGTCTTGTGCGATATCACACCGTGCAGTGTGACGGTACTGTACCACG
>Ga0123355_10007257_pt1 | contig 16574 bp, 18 predicted proteins | sample TergutEmb28metaG_3_FD_89872 | JGI IMG/M metagenome (GOLD analysis project Ga0123355, IMG submission 89872) | Embiratermes neotenicus P1 segment gut microbial communities from Petit-Saut dam, French Guiana - Emb289 P1 | ecosystem: Host-associated > Arthropoda: Insects > Digestive system > Gut ...
CGAAGCAGTAAGCACCGCCATCAATGTCAACTTTTTCACAGAAATCCGCATAATCTACCTGTCTTTTTTGCAAACCGTCATTTTGTCGGTTTGCACTTTTCTTTTAGGTTTTCCATAATGATTATTTTGATTCTTATGCTTTTTTTAGCTTTAGGCCCAAAATTGGCCCAAAGCTAAATCCTCACCATTCCGTTGAAAAATCCTCATACAAATACACCCACTTATATCCTAAGTTGTACCTTATAGCAAAGAACACCGAAAACGGAAAATGCAATGATCTGGGCATCTCCAATGCACATATATATCTATGCCCGTCAAGCAAAACCGTCGGACGCATCCCCCAACTCACAAAAGTAATTGACTTACCTTCACGCTCTGCATACTTCTCGAGCTCATTCTGAAAATCCACCGGATTCATTATAGGTGCATCCGGCTCAAAAAACGTTTTTGGGCGCTGCGGTAATACCCCTTTAGCTTTGGTGATGAAGTCCAAAGCAATATTCATAAAGCCTGCAGGACCTTCCTCTTCTGCATTGTCTATCGTTTTCAAATAAGTATCGACATCGATCGTATCTAATTCGGTGTCGTTCTTTTGAATATCCACACACAACTCAATGACCTTATCCAGTTCCTTCTTCTGCTTCTGGTAAAAACGCAGATACATCCCCATGCAATCAGCAAAAGTCAGGCTTCCTTCTTGAATACTCTTAATATCTTTGAGACCTACACCAAACTTGCGCAGCAGTTTGATCTCCTTTAAGCGTTTTACATCTTCGTCTGAAAACCCCCTGTAACGATTGTCAGCGTCTCTGGTTGGATTCAGTAAACCTTGCTTTTCGTAAAACCTGATATTCTTACTTGTGATACCTGTAATTTTTTCTACTTCCTTGATTTGCATTTTCTTTTCTCCTTTCTGTATAGGTCACTGTAAGCTAGTTTTAAAAACTCTCACCATAACCTTGTTTTTTCGTTGACTGCATTGTTCAAAAATAACTGTTTTCGGCTGTTTACATCTGCAGTCTAAACTATACACAAAGGGGAAGGTCAAGTCTTTTTTCAAACTTTTTTCAAAATTTCTGCATTTTTTTGATATTTTTTTGTTTTTTGTGCTTTTTCACTTTTAGGTTGTCCGTCATTTTGTCGGACAACCTCTTTTTTCACCCAACAACAGCATCTACACCCGAGCCGCCGCCTTCAAACGTTATAATAACTCTATTTGGCAGACATACTATTGGCGTTATCCCGCCGCTTTTCCAGCCCTGAAGGACACATGTCATGTCAGGGCAGTTTGCTCCCACCATACGGATTTGACCGGAATCGACCTGAACTACATTATACCCGCCGTTGATAATTCCTACATCTTCATCTTCAATAAGAACAATAAGATAAGTTTTAGTTATCGCAGCCAAGTTGACTGTTTCGATAAGCACGCCGTCCTGATAAACAAAGGCATGGCTAGACTGCACCTGCCCGATTTGATGTGCTGCAATAGCCGATATAACTACTATCCCACAAAGAATAATAAGCCAAAACTTGTTCGACTTAAACGCCGCACCCCTACGCCGCTCGGCATCAAATTCCAAATCAGCCATCAACGTCTCAACCTCACATCGCCAAACTCAAGAACATCATCGTTACTCAGAATAAGCACCGCACCAATAAAACCATTAGTATGCACAAACAAAATTGGAGCAAGCTCACTCCCCGCAAGCACAGCGATCGTAGAAAGCCCCTCACCGATCAAAGCCGAATCCGCCAAAACAGTAGCACTTACAACGTCAGACCGAACCGGCATCCCGGTACCGGGATCCAGAATATGATGATAACTAATTCCGTCAACTGCAAGCTGCCGCTCATAAGTACCGGAGCTTATAACAGAAACCCCACTGACCTCAATAGTACCAAAAATCTCTGAAGAACCGATCACCGGCTCCCTGAGACCAATGCGCCACGGTCTGTCATCCTGCCTGGAACCCAAGGCAACAACATCACCGCCAAGATCAATAAGCGCACTCGAAACACCGCGCCCGACAAGAAACTCGACAAGCCTATCCCCGATATAACCCTTCGCTATAGCTCCCAAATCGATCCATGCATCCGGGTCTAATAGCTGAACAGTATCTCCGTCTAAAACCACCTGTTTAAAATCGACTGTTTGAAGCGCCTCATTAAGCTCTTCCTCACCGGGAACTCCCGGTCTGATAGGCCGTCAGCCAAGTCCGGCACTGGCTTCCCTCCGCGAGTCATCACGCGCCAAAGCACTTACGCCACCACCAAACTCCCACAAACGGCTCACTCGCCCTATCGTGATATCAAACATTCCGTCCGAAAGCTCACCAAACTCCAGCCCCGCTTCTATAACCTCAACCGTACGGGAATCAACCAATACCGGCTCACCCCCGGCATGATTTATACGCCATACATCACTGCCCTCAAGAGTAATGCTGAACAAAGCCTCCAGCTCCGAAATCAGCTCAAAAGCCTCATCAAGCAACTTTGCATCATCAGAACCATGAATCGTTATAGTGCAATAAGTATCAAGAAGCAGCCGGGTCTCGCTCATTTGTTTACCCGCCTGCTCAACGGCACATCCGCCAAGTAACATCAAAATAATAAAAGATACCAAAACCGCTATGGAAACACGAGTCATATAATCACGCATCTCCTCTAAAAAATGCATTTCGCAATACAGACATCAACACACTCTCTGCACCCGTAACAAATTAGATTATCTATTACCGCAAGAGAATCTTTGACTGTTATCGTCTTAGCAGGGCACGCCTTTACGCATCGCATGCACCCGATACACCCCTTGGAACACTTGGTCTTCACCACAGCACCTTTTTCTGAGTTATGACACCGAACGGCTACATGGATCGGCTCTCTTTCTATAGAAATGACACCAGTCGGGCAAATCTTTGCACAAACTGCACATCCACTGCACCTGCGTCTGTCTATGCGCGCAAGATTATCTTCAACGCAAATCGCATCACTCGGGCACACACTCACGCAATCCCCGAAACCAATACAACCATAAGTACATGCGCCTTGACCGCCGTAAAGCTGCTTTGCAGCAAAACATGTCTTAAGACCCACATACTCCATCTTATCCTTCATCGACGCCGAATCACCCAGACAATGAACGATCGCAGTCATCCTTGCAAGACCCTCACCACTGATACCAAGAATGTCATTAATATGCTCATAAGCCTCATCACCACCCGGTGGACAGAGGTTACTCGCAGTTTCGCCTTTTGCCAGAGCTACGGCATAGCTTTCACAACCACTGTATCCGCATGCACCGCAGTTGGCACCGGGTAAACAGTTTAGAATTTTCTCCACACGGACATCGACCTTAACAAACATGAGCTTAGACGCAACGGTGATTATCGCTGCACAAAGAAGCCCAATTAATGAAAGTGATAATATAGCTATTGCAATCATACCCATAAATTCCGTCATTCCGGGCTAGCCCCGGAATCCCCCTGATTCTTCGTCATTCCGGGCTCGCCCCGGAATCCCCTTAAAAATAATCCCTACCTAAACAAATTCTCGACTACCCCTTCGAATCCAAAAAACGCAAGTGAAAGGATCGCAGCGGAAATAAGCGTTATCGGCACACCCTTAAAAGCCTCCGGCGGATCTGCAGACGCCGTATGCAATCTTACACCGGTAAAAATCACCATAGCAAGGAAGAAGCCAAGTCCTGCGCCCAGCGCACTCACAACGGCTTCGATATATGTATAACCCTTGTTTACATTCGAAATCGTGACAGCAAGTACTGCGCAGTTCGTCGTCATAAGCGGCAGAAAAACACCCAGCGACGCAAACAGCGCAGGTATATATCTTTTCAAAACCACCTCAACCAACTGCACAAGCGAAGCAATGACCAGGATAAACACCACAGTCTGCATAAACTCAAGCCCATTGGTGTTTAGCAAAAAAACCTGTATAGGCCATGTTACAGATGCCGCCATCAGCATAACAAACATGACCGCAAGCCCCATACCGACCGAGCTCTTAAGATCCTTGGATACACCCAAAAACGGACAAACTCCCAGAAACTGACGCAGCACATAGTTGTTTACGAGAACTGCGCTCATCATAATAACTACTAAAGCTCTAAAATCCATTAAAATCCCTCACATAAACTCCGCTGAGACCTCATGTAATCCCATAAATCCATCACCACAAATGCAAACTAACTCTCCACATTCATCTTCCCGCAAACAGCAGCAGACGGACACCCTGCACAGTCAAGCTCACCCTTCGCTCTTTGCGACTTCGAAACCTTATTGACCACCGCAAGAAGACAAGCAAAAACAATAAACCCACCGGGAGCAAGCGTAAATATCATAATATTATTATCAACGATCCACGGCAGCTCGATCCCAAACCAAGTCCCGCTCCCGAGGATCTCACGAATGGACGCAATCGCAAGAAGCGCCAAAGTGAACCCAACACCCGAACCGATAGCATCCAAAATGGAATCTACCGCATTGTTCCTATTGGCAAACATCTCAGCTCGTGCAAAAATTATGCAATTCACAGCAATAAGCGGCAGGAAAATACCAAGCGACTGGTACAAAGTGTAAGCATAAGCCTCGATAGCCATCTTCGCCAGAACCGTAAAGCTTGCTATTAAGACGATATAGCAGGGGATACGCGTCCTGCCCGGAATGATATTGCGCAAAAGCGAAATGACGATGTTAGAACCCAGAAGAACAAAAGTAGTAGCAAGCCCCATACCGATAGCATTCTCAGCCTGCGTCGACACAGCAAGCGCCGGACACAAACCAAGCACAAGAACAAGAACCGGATTCTCCTTGATTATCCCCCTGGTCAAAATATCTTTCTTACTCAGCTTCACTATCTTCTCCTTTGTGTTGTGCATCTTAGAGACTGCATATTATGTCCTGACAAGCGTAGGCAAGGAAGCCGGAGCGCGCGAGTTATGCGCAAGGATGCGTCATACGAGCGAAAAAGGACAAATATGCTGGCTCTAAGCCTTGATTACCTCAAACGCTTCAAGAATATCCTCTATCGCATGAATATACGCTCTTGTCGAAATCGTAGCACCGGTCACAGTATCGATCCCCTCAAGCTGCCTATCCAGCCCCCTGAACGGACCAAGAAACGACTCCATCTCAAGGATCGTACCAATACCCTTAGTCTCAGTATGCGAAAGCGTAGCGCAAGCAATGACCCTGCCATCATTATCAACACCGCAAATCACAGTAATATCACCACTGAACCCGTTGACGACCGCAATAAAAATGTATCCGACATCATTTGTTGTCCTGTAAACCTCCCTGACAGATGAAGGAATCCCGTCAAAACCATCAAGCTCTATCTCCTCAAACCCTTCAGCCGCAGGAATCTTGTCACTCATCGCCACCTGAGCCCGCTCCGCAGCAGCAGAAATGATAATCGGACTCGTAATTGTCTCCATAACCGCTAGCGCACCTGAAACAACAAGACAAATCAGTGTCAAGACAAGCAAAGGCATCACATACGTTCTCTTCACGCCTTAACACCCCCCAACGGCTTGGTCTCCGTAAACTTATTGATATACGGTGTCAGAATATTCATAAGAAGGATCGCAAAAGAAACACCCTCCGGATAACTACTGTAAACACGTAATATAACGGTCAAAAGCCCCGCACCGATGCCGAAAACCAACCGTCCCAGATTAGTCTGTGGAGTCGTCACATAATCAGTCGCCATAAAGAAAGCACCAATAAATAAACCACCGGCGAACAAATGATAAACCGCATCCTGCCCGATCAGTGCAGAAAACCCAAACACAACAGCAATAAACGCAACCGGAGCATGCCAGGTGATAACTCTACGAATCATCAGATACAAACCTCCGACAAGCAGCGCAAGATTGCTGGTCTCACCCAGGCACCCACCCCGAACACCGATAAACATCTGCCAAATACCCGGCAACGCATCGAAGTTCTCATTTTTCATCAAAGCAAGCGGAGTTGCACCTGCAACGCCATCGATTGGATAAACCCAAAGTGAAGTCCCCACATTCGGTGAATACCAGTTAGTCATAGAAACAGAAAACGCAAGAAACATCACAATACGAGCCGTGATCGCAGGATTTGCGAAATTTTTGCCGAGCCCTCCGAAAAGCTGCTTTACAAGAATGATAGCAACCGCACTGCCAAACACAGCCTGCCAAATTGGAATCGTAACAGGCAGATTAAACGCAAGGAGCACACCCGTGATACACGCAGAATAATCGCCTATGGTGTTTGGTCTCTTCGTGATTTTTGCAAACAACCACTCAAAAAGTACACAGGAAATAACACAAACACAGGTTACAACTGCAGCCCGAGCACCAAAGATAAGAATAGAAGCCACAAACGCCGGAACAAGCGCAATAAGCACATCAAGCATAATGCGGCTGGTCGTAGCCTTATGATGTATGTGAGGCGAAACCGAAACTGTCAGATTACTCATTTCTTCGCCTCCTTGCCGGACTTATCCTGATTTTTTCTGGTCCTATTTGCAACAGCATTAGCAATAGCTCTCTCTTGTGCCACAGCCTTCTGTGCCGCAACCATTTCCGCTGCCACATCCTTCTCAAGTGCTGTCTTTTTCGTTACGATTTTTTTTGCCGCAGCCTTTTCTGCTTCGATTTTTTCCGCAGTAGACTTTTCCGCTTCCTCAGCCTCTTTTGCCTCTAAAGCAGCCGCCTCCGCTTCCGCCAAAGCCCTCTTCGCTTCCTCCGCAGCCGCCGCCGCTTCTTCCGCAGCTTTCTCAGCCGCCGCCGCAGCTTTCTCAGCAAACATTGCCTTTACCGCAGCAGCTCTCTCTGCATCTGCAGCTGCTTTCTCAGTAGCCGCAGCCTTCGCCTCCGCAGCAGACATTACCTTCGCCGCAGCCTTAGCCTCTCGCTGCTGCTCCAACTCCTTCTGCTCCAGCTTTTGCAACCAAAGTCTCTCTTTAGATAGTTGCATCACCTGCACAAGCTGCCTCTTTGCAGGACAAACATACGCACAACTGCCGCACTCAACGCACATGTTCACCTTATAATGCTTCAGAGAATCAAGGTTTGATAACATATATGCCGATTCGATATTGGGAGGCATCAAACTCATCGGGCACACAGAAAGACACCGCCCGCATTTAATACAAGCCGTTTCCTTCGGTGTGATCATTGCCGACTCCGGATAAGCAAGAACGCAGTTAGTTGTCTTAACGACCGGCACATCCAAACTCGGCTGAGCGATTCCCATCATCGGACCGCCTACGATGATTTTTTTAGGATCATCACCAATAAAACCGCCGCAGAAATCAAAAAGCTCCCGGATCGGAGTGCCGATCGGCGCAAGAACATTTGAAGGATTTCTAACAGACGGACCATCAACAGTAACCGTCTTATACAAAAGCGGAAGACCATTTTCAATATATCTCGCAAAAACAGTTATAGTCGTAATATTTGTCACAACGACACCAACCTTGGAAAGACGCGCACCCTCCGGCACGATCCTCCCGGTGATATTATACACGAGGACTTTTCTCTCACCCTGCGGATATAGGGTCGGCAGGACACTTACTTCAACATCCGGCTCATCGGCAAAAGTCTCCTGCATGACCCGGATAGCCTCCTGCTTATTATCCTCAATACAAATGATGATCTTTTCTTTTGGTCTCATGTATTCCAAAAGCAACATAACACCATCATAAACAGACTTCGCATAAGAAACCATCGTATGCGTATCCGCAGTCACATATGGCTCGCACTCGGCGCCGTTTATCAGGATGTAATCGAGCTCGTCGAGATTGACCATCGAAAGCTTTGGAGCCGCAGGATAACCTGCACCACCAAGACCGACCGCCCCCGAATCCCTGACAGCATCAAAAAACTCATCCCTGTTTGTCACCCTCGGAGGAACAAGATCAGTATAAACCCTTTGTAAACCGTCAGAAGCGATCGTAATAGACATCGCCTTTTGCCCCGTGACCAGATCTCGCTCATTGATACTCATGACACAACCCGAGATACTCGCATGAACAGGCGAAGAAACAGGACCCCCAACCTCACCGATGAGCTGCCCGAGCTTCACATCCTCACCCGCCTTAACAACGGGGATAGCAGGCTTGCCCGAATGCATCTTCATAGGAATATGTACCTCGGAAGGAACCGGAAGGATCCTCAATTTACTAAGTTCAGTGTTCTTATTATGAGGCGGCGAAACACCCCCGATTTTTCTCATCAACAACGCCTTTCCAGTCAATAATTGATGGCACTAGTATATTAAAATTTTATGAGTTAGTCAATGAGAAATGAGAGCATAAACGAATAAAAGCGGCTATATATATATTCTGGTGAGCGCAGGCACTATCGAAGTGCGTCTTGAAGTCTGTGTAATTGAATTTCCTAAGCGCAGGCATGGATGCCGGAGCGACGTGAGTTATAAACAGGATGTTTATACGAGCGAAGAAATTGCAATTATACAGCTTCATAGAGAAAGCACTAACTCCCAGCCCCACCTTGACTTGTATACACACAACAAGTATAATCAAACAATATTGAAACCGGGGGTGGGTTATGGAAAAAAAAGCCGGTCTGCGATCACTATTACCGCTACCCTACGCACTGATGCTGACTGTCAACATAGCATTCATAACACTGGCATTTATACTTGACGACCCGGCAACGATCTACGACGGATTCATACGAATAATCTCATCGCGCTCAATACTCATCACCGACTACATCGCGATCGGCGGAGTAGGCGCAGCCCTCGTAAACGTAGCAATCGCCGGCTTATCAAGCCTCTGCATGTTGATCTCATCCCGTATTAAACCCAGCGGCGCAATAATCATGGCACTGTGGCTGACCGCAGGATTTGCATTCTTCGGAAAAAACGTCTTCAACATGATACCACTGACCATTGGAGTCTGGCTCTATTCGAAATATAAAAAAGAACCCTTTTCCAACTACACTCTTGCCTCACTTCTGGTCGCAACACTATCCCCTGTAGTCAGTGAAATGAGCTTCTTCGGAGCCATGAGCATGCCGATCGAAATAGCTATCGGAGTCCTGATAGGATTCGTAGTCGGCTTCATCTTCCCCCCGATATCCTCCCACATGGTCAGAGCACACAGCGGCTATGACCTATACAGCATGGGCTTCGCCGGAGGACTCATAGCAACGATCATCGCAACGACTATGCAAAGCATGGGACATGAAGTCATACCCGCCAGACACCTGAGCGAAGGACATAATCTACCTCTATCGATAATGCTCTACTCATTCTCAGTAATGATGATAATATGCGGACTCTTCGCAAACGACGAAGACAGCATCGCAGCAAAAATCAAAGAAAGCATCAAAGAATTCAAAAAATTCCACAAACACTCCGGAAGACTGATAACAGACTTCTTCTTTCTGTATAAATACAGCATATACATAAACATGGGACTACTCTGCGCATTTGCAACAACAGTCGTACTGCTGCTCGGAGCCCAACTGAGCGGAATAGTACTTGCAGGCATATTCACAATGGTAGGCTTTGCAAGCTTCGGCAAACATATGCTTAATATATTCCCCGTAATGATAGGATCGACACTATCCGCCTACCTCAACATATGGGAAATGACGACCCCGTCAAACGTCGCAGCGATCCTGTTCTCCACAGCACTTGCACCGATCGCCGGACAATTCGGCTGGATATGGGGCATAGTCGCAGGCTTCCTGCACGTAAGTGTCGCAATGTTCGTCGGCGAAATGAACGGCGGACTCAATCTTTATAATAACGGCTTCGCAGCAGGAATCGTCGCAATGTTCCTGGTACCCGTTATTACAGTATCTGAAAGGATGCGAAAAGGACATGAAGAATAATCTGGAAATAGTGCTTAAAATCACAAGTGACCTGATGACATATTGCCATCACCACGGCGCAACCGATTACAACACAAAAATATCCGAATGCGAACACTCGATAACATATGTGATCGAGGCGACGCCCGTAGAACTCTCCGAAGAACAATTTGAAGACCTTGTAAAAAGACTCAAAGCCCCCCGACAACGAGACGTCGAACATGAATATTGGGAACTAATAGGAGAATCAGAAGACTACTCCGAACTGATGCTCGTCGGAATGTCATGCGACGAAGCCGAAATAACCTACAAAGACAGAATCCTCTCATTCACCCTCCTCCGCCATCATTAATGTATTTAGTTCAGCACGACTGGAAATAAAAATAAGGAAAAATAAATGAAAAAAATAACAATGACAACGCCGCTCGTAGAAATGGACGGCGACGAAATGACCCGTGTGCTCTGGCAACTAATAAAAGACAAGCTAATAGAACCATACATTGAACTAAAAACCGAATACTACGACCTCGGACTGCAGCACCGCAACAAAACAAAAGACCAAGTCACCATCGACTCGGCAAACGCAACGAAAAAGTACGGCGTCGCAGTCAAATGCGCAACGATAACACCAAACCGCCAGCGCATGGAAGAATACCCCGAACTCACCGAAATGTGGAAATCCCCAAACGCAACCATCCGCTCGATTCTTGACGGAACCGTATTCAGAGCACCAATCGTCATCGACTGCATAAAACCCACGGTCAGAACATGGGAAAAACCCATCACAATAGCTCGCCACGCCTACGGCGACGTATACAAAGCCGCAGAACTTATAACAGACGAACCCGGCGAATGCATCATGACATTCAAAGGCAAAAGCGGAAAAACACAAAGTGTACCGGTACACACCGCAGACAGCCCCGCCATCTGGCTCGGACAGCACAACACAGACAAAAGCATCCGAAGCTTTGCACGCTCATGCTACCAGTACGCAATAGACACACGTCAAGACCTCTGGTTCTCCACAAAAGACACAATATCCAAAACCTACGACGGACACTTCAAAGCCGTTTTTGAAGAAGAATTCGAAGACTATAAGAAAAAGTTCGACGAAATAAAAATAGAATACTTCTACACCCTCATCGACGACGCAGTCGCACGAGTCGTCCGCTCAAAAGGCGGCTTCATCTGGGCATGCAAAAACTATGACGGCGACGTCATGAGCGACATGGTCAGCTCGGCCTTCGGCTCACTCGCGATGATGACAAGCGTACTCGTCTCACCGGACGGCAAATACGAATATGAAGCCGCACACGGCACAGTAACAAGACACTATTACCGCTACCTCAAAGGCGACCGCACATCAACAAACCCGATAGCAACGATATTCGCCTGGACAGGAGCACTAAAAAAGCGAGGCGAACTCGACAGCTCACCTCAGCTTATAGAATTTGCGGAAAAACTTGAAAAAGCAAGCCTCGACACACTAAAAGCCGGAATAATGACAACAGACCTCACAGGTCTCACAGAACCCGACTTCAAAGCAAAAGCAGTCAACTCCTGGGAATTCATCGACGCAATAGCAGAAAGATTATAGTACTTACAAAGGCTTGAGGATAATATCTTCAAGCCTTAACAGCTACCTCGATAAAGCCTTATTTATAAGCTTCGTCATCTCAACAATGCTCGCAAACTCCTTTGCAGAACCCCTCTCTACCCAGAGAATACTGCCTTGCCACTCAGCATTATGACGGAACCTGACAACAATCTCAAACGTACAAGTCTTCCCGTCCGGCTTCGGCCGATCCTTAAAAGCAGACTTCTCCTCAGCATGAGCATGCAAGTCAAACTCATGCCTATTGAAACGCTTAACAGCCTCGCTAAACGACCTTGGATGCAGTTGCTTCTCCGGAAAACCCTTAAAATCAAAAGTGGTCTCCATCATCTCGATCATACGAACGATACTGGTAAACGTAAAAGGCTCCTTAAAATAAATACTATCCAACTCGCCGTGAATATCCCCGTCCTTATCAAGGGTGATCTCGGCGATCATTTTTAATGACATAGCAGTTACAGGCACATTATGTGACATATAAACAGCAACTCCCTTCATAGAAAACCGAATAACACCGGAGCAAACATCAGCCTCACTCTGTCTGACTTACATGGTAAATCGAAGTACTCACCAGCTTTGGTAAGTGCTTTTGATCTATTGTGCGTTGGATCCTGTTTATCAGCATTTTGCAATCTTCATAAGCAAGACTGTATAGCAGCAACATATACTGATTTGGACTGCACCGGGAAAAAATATCCCCCTTACGCAAACAACCGGGAATAGCCATACCCAACTGCTTCATGATACCGCCATCTTTGACTTTAGGCTCATGCTCAGTATCAAATCTGACAACAAACGCCATGCGCCCCGAACGCGGCACCGAACGTGACTCGATTTGGAATAAAGTCTTAAAAATACTAGCATCGCAATAGTAAGCACCGGGAAAATCGGAATCATTGACCCACTCCTCTAAAAGCTCGTCAAGCGTCAAATCCCTGCTAACATTCGGATTTTGGATTTGGTTGAACAAAGAACGAAGACTTTCGGAGAAATTCACGCCCAAAACATCGAAAAACATCGTCTCCATTTTTTTGTATACACTTAGAGCCTCTTCGTTTTTACCCTGTGCAATCAAAGCCTTAAGATGATGCTCAATGAGTTTCTCATCAAACGGATCGACACCAAGTGCCCTTGTACATAAATCCTCAGCTTCAGCACTGCGCCCAAACTCATCCAGGATTGCCAAAGCATCATGCACACAGCCCAAATACATATTGCGATACCAGCGAACAAGAGGCATCACCCATAAATCGCCTGTCGAGTTCGGTAAAAAATCACCCTTATACAAAGCCGCTGCTCTTAATAGAATATCGAGCTTTTTCACCATGTCAGAATCCACAGCACCGGCTCTTTTAATAAGATCTTCAAAGTCTTCAATATCGGTCGTGCATTCAATATTATTATTCCAGGAATAGCTGCCGCTCTTCGCAAGGATCAGGTAGTTAGCGCATTCAAGACCACCCTTCTCAAGCGCACCACGCGCACGGTAAATCATGGTACGCAGAACACTTCCGGGATTCCCCTGCATCTCCTCATCACAAAAAACCTCCAGAAGCTCATCTTGCGACACAGCTCTGTATCTGTTTGTAACAAGATATTGCAACAATCGCCATACCTTAGAGGACTTACGCGCTTGCTCGGTAACGCGAGTCTTACCACTTATAATAGAAAACCCACCGAACATCTCGACTCTCAGTTTGACCTTTGCAACAGCTATGCTGATCACCCCTTGTCTACATATACTTCAAAAATTATATCAACAGAAATGTCACATGTCAAGATATATTTTGACATGTGACACATTTGTTGTGATATTGTCTCAGAATAACTAAGCTTCCTTGAACTTATAAACAGTCTTGTGATTATAGACCTCACCTTTACGCAAAATCGGAGCCGGGAACTCCTGAATATTCACCGAATTCGGCCAATACTGAGTCTCCAGACAAAGCCCCGTACGCTTCGAATAAACAGCACCACCCTTGCCGATTTCACCCGTCATCATATTACCGCAATAAAACTGAACACCCGGCTTTGTCGTTAAGCAAGTCATACTCAGCCCTGCACACTCCAAAACAGCAGCCGTTGCAAGCGCACGATGCGGCTCAGTCGACAGCACCCAGTTATGATCATAACCACCGCCAAGCTCCATCTGCGGACAGGACTTCTCAAGACCCGGTCTTATTTGTGTCAACTCCCGAAGGTCAAATGGCGTACCGGAAACATCCAATAACTCACCGGTCGTCACCAATGCATCATCCATTGCAGTGATTTTATCCGATAAAATCTGCAGCTTATGATCCTCGATACCGCCTGCATCATGACTGACAAGATTAAAATAAACATGATTTGTCAGATTGATCGGGCAGTCCTCAGTACAAATCGCTGTATACTCGATTCCCAACTCCCCGTTTTCGAGAGTGTACTTTATTTCAACCGCCATATCACCCGGAAGCCCGGCACATGTACCATCCTTGTCGACTAAAGTCAAAACAAGCGCATCCTGCCTCGCTTCTGCGGACCAAACCTGCTTATCAAACCCTTTAAAACCACTATGAAGACTATGCGGAGGAGTATTGGCATCCATATGATATGTTTTCCCATTCATCTCATAACGAGCATCCCTAACCCTGTTGCTCATCCTGCCGATGATAGCCCCCTGATAGCTCCTATTTGCCTCATATGCGGCAATATCGTCAAAACCAAGAGCAACATCACGAACAGCCCCGGCAACCGGAACAAAAATGCTACGTATCGCCGCCCCGTAAGTAATTATCTCCACTGCAAACTTGCCATCGCGCAAGGTAAATAAATCAACTGCCTTACCATCCTTCGTCTGCCCAAACGCCCTCTTCTCAATAGTCATATTTTGTATGCTCCTTTAATGCATCAAATTTGTCATATATTATATTCTTTCATCTGAGTTGTCAATACTGCACCGCCTCTTAAAAACATAACACAAAAGCAGCAAACTCACGACAAATAAACCTATCGAAATATACTGCGATGTCGAAAACCAGCCGTAGACGCCGCGAACGGCATCACCGCGATAAAACTCTAATACAAAACGTATTACAGAGTAAAACAAACCATATAGGCACAACGCAAGCCCTGTGCCTGCAGCCCTTTTATACGCAAAAACAAGAACCGCAGCAAGAACAAACAAGCAAGCAGCTTCAATCAGTTGGACAGGAACAAGCGGCACACCCGAAGGAGCACCCACAGCAAAAGGTGGAAAAACCACCGCAAGCGGATTTGACGCCTGCGCAGGCACACCATAACAGCAACCACCAAAGAAACACCCTATCCTCCCAAAACCGTGTGCAACAGCAAGTGCAGGAGCAAAAAGATCAGCAATAGGCAATACCGGGATATTAAAGCCTCTGCAATATAGCAGCATAGCAATGGCACCACCGATAAGCCCGCCGTAAAAAACTGCCTCCCCGAAAATATACCGTACCAAAACATCAAAAGGTATCTGACGCAAAATCTCCCAGTTCCTGATAAACTCAGGGATCCTCATTATCGGACGTAGTAAAAACACCCCGATAAGCCCACCGCAAATGCAGATAAGAAAAACAAGCGGAATATCATTATCCTTACGACCCAAAAGAAGTCGCACAACGACCCAAGCAACAGCAGCACCTATGATCATAAAAAGACCATAGGTGCCGATTTGTCTGTCAAAAACCTCAAACAAAACAGGATACATTAAAATCCGTCCAGCATATCAAAAAACTCAGACCAGTCCGAACCGTATTCGGCTGCACCTATCGCTGCAAAACATGCAATACATGCGATGAAAACAAGTAGATTATATGCAATAGCTATTGCAGACAGGATGATACCGGCAGTTGCCATTCCTGTTGGAGCTCCGGCTTCTACACTCTTTTTCCTGCCGATTATACCAAGAATCAAACCAATTACCGCTGTGATGAACCCAAATCCATAAAAAGAAGCAACTGTAAGAGAGGCAATGCCCAATATCAATGCTGCGGTCGATTGTCCTTTACCCGGAATAACAGCCGGCTGCGGATAATACCCCTGCGGCGGTGGCGGGGGTGGTTGATAGCCCTGCGGAGGCGGTGTCGGAGGTGGTTGATAGCCCTGCGGTGGTGGTTGGTAACCCGGGGGCGGTGGAGGAGGATAACCCTGTGGTGGCGGACCACCCTGCGGACCACCCTGCGGTGGAGGTATGTAACCGGGTGGTGGTGGAGGTGGATACCCCTGAGGTGGCGGTGGAGGTTGCGGAATAGGCGGCTGAGCCGGTGAATCTCCGGACGGCGGTGAATAGTTTTGATTCTCTTCCATGTTGATGTCGTTCCTTTCGTTGAAGACAAGGGAGTAGACCCCTGCCTTTTAAATTACGTTTTAATTATATCTCCAGATACGAATCCGCGTACAGCGTGTTATTTCTTATTATATCACATGAGCGTAACGTTTCCATGAGGCGTTGATCGCCCGGATTCACTATCGCCGAAGTCAAACCGCAATACATCGCCATCGCAAGCATTGCACTGTCCATTATCGGGCGCACATGATGAGGCATCATATTCGAAATGTTCGACAGACCCCCACTGGAATTAAGTCCCATATCACTGAGCATCTTGATAAAATCAAGGACCTCCATCTGCTTATCCTGCATACCCTTAACAACAAGAAACAGCGGATCGAACCAAATATCCTCCGGCTCCATGCCATGCTCCATACCACGCTCAAGCATCTCTTGACAGTAACCCATACGCTCATCATTATCAGAAGGGATACCGGCAGCAGAACATAAAGCGATGCAAATTGCACCATTAGCAGCGGCAAGGTCGATGTTCCCGATCCTGTCGCCTGCATCTGCAGAGTTGACTATGGGCTTACCTTTGGAGTTATTATGCACAGCAATACCGGCTTCAATAGCTTTAGTATTGACGGTATCGAGACAAAGCGGAATATTATCGCACTCTCCCTGAATGAGCTTAACAGCCCATTGCATAAGCTCCTCACCATCTCTCTCAGCCGGACCGATATTGACATCGAGATAGACAGCACCCTGAGCGATTTGATCCTTTGCGCGCTTCAAAATTGGCTCCGGATCCCTACTCGCCATCGCCTCCCTGATAGCAGGCG
>Ga0123355_10007258_pt1 | contig 16572 bp, 17 predicted proteins | sample TergutEmb28metaG_3_FD_89872 | JGI IMG/M metagenome (GOLD analysis project Ga0123355, IMG submission 89872) | Embiratermes neotenicus P1 segment gut microbial communities from Petit-Saut dam, French Guiana - Emb289 P1 | ecosystem: Host-associated > Arthropoda: Insects > Digestive system > Gut ...
GATCAGTGTATTGATGTGAGTACAGTAAGACGCTGGGTAAGGTGACGTCTGCAGTGAGGAAATGGTTTGTGGTGATTAGTGTGTTGATGTTAATAGAGTAAGAGGCGGGGTAAGGTAAGGTCTCCAGTGAGAAAATGGTTTGTGGTGATCAGTGTGTTGATGTGACTAGAAGAAGGCGCTGGGTAAGGTGAAGTCTGCAGTGAGGAATTGGTTTGTAGTGATAAGTGTGTTGATGTAACTACAGTAAGGCGCTGGGTAATGTGAAGTCTGCAGTGAGGAAATGGTTTGTGGTGATCAGTGTGTTGATGTGAGTACAGTAAGAGGCTGGGTAAGGTGAAGTCTGCAGTGAGGAAGTGGTTTGTGGTATCCAGTGTGTTGATGTGAGTACAGTAAGAGGCCGGGTAAGGTGAAGTCTGCAGTGAGTAAAAGGTTTGTTTTGATCAGTCTGTTGATGTGAGCACAGAAAGACGTTAGGTAATGTGATGTCTGCTGTGAGGAAAAGGTTTGTGGTGATAAGGGTGTTGATGTGAGTACAGTAAGACGCCGGGTAGGTTGAAGTCTGCGGTGAGGAAATGGTTTGTGGTGATCAGTGTGTTGTAGTGAGTACAGAAAGAAGCTGGGTAAGGCGAAGTCTGCAGTGAGGAAATGGTTTATGGTCATCAGTCTGTTGATGTGACTAGAGTAAGTCGCTGGGTAATGTGAAGTCTGCAGTGAGGAAATGGTTTGTGGTGATCAGTGTGTTGATGTGATTATAGTAAGGCGCTGGGTAATGTGAAGTCTGCAATAAGGGAATGGTTCGAGGTGATAAGTGTGTTGATGTGAATACAGTAAGACGCTGGATAAGGTGAAGTCTGCAGTGAGGAAATGGTTTGTGGTGATAAGTGTGTTGATATGACTACAGTAAGGCGCTGGGTAATGAGAAGTCTGCAGTGAGGAAATGGTTTGGGGTGATCAGTGTGTTTATGTGACTACAGAAAGACCTTGGGTAAGGTAAAGTCTGCAGTGAGGAAAGGGTTGAGGTGACCAGTGTGTTGAAGTGAATAAAGTAAGACCCTGGGTAAGGTGAAGTCTGCAGTGAGGAAATGGTTTGAGGTGACCAGTGTGTTGAAGTGAATAAAGTAAGAGCCTGGGTAAGGTGAAGTCTGCAGTGAGGAAATGGTTCTTGGTGATCAGTGTGTTGATGTGAGTAAAGTAAGACGCTGGGTAAGGTGAAGTCTGCAGTGAGGAAATGGTTTGTGGTGATCAGTGTGTTGATGTGAATACAGTAATACGCTGGGTAAGGTGAAGCCTACAGTGAGGAAATGGTTTGTGGTGATCATTGTGTTGATGTGAATAGAGTAAGGCGCTGGGAAGGGTGAAGTCTGCAGTGAGGAAATGGTTTGTGGTGATCAGTGTGTTGATGTGAGTAAAGTAAGACGCTGGGTAAGGTGAAGTCTGCAGTGAGGAAATGGTTTGTGGTGATAAGTGTGTTGATGTGAATACAGTAATACGCTGGGTAAGGTAAAGCCTACAGTGAGGAAATGGTTTGTGGTGATCAGTGTGTTGATGTGAATAGAGTAAGGCGCTGGGAAGGGTGAAGTCTGCAGTGAGGAAATGATTTGTGGTTATCAGTGTCTTGATGTTAATAGAGGAAGACGCTGGGTAAGGTGAAGTCTGCAGTGAGGAAATGGTTTGTGGTGATCAGTGTGTTGATGTGACTAAAGGAAGGCGCTGGGTAAGTTGAAGTCTGCAGTGAGGAAATGGTTTGTGGTGATCAGTGTGTTGATGTGAGTACAGTAAGACGCTAGGAAAGGTGAAACCTGCAGTGAGGAAATGGTTTGTGGTGATCAGTTTGTTGATGGAAAACAGTAAGACGCTGGGTAAGGTGAAGTCTGCAGTGAGGAAATGGTTGTGATGATCAGTGTGTTGATATGAATAGAATAAGGCGCTGGGTAAGGTGATGTTTGCAGTGAGGAAATGATTTGTGCTGAAAGTGTGTTGATGTTAATACAGTAAGACGCTGGGTAATGTGAAGTCTGCAGTGAGGAAATGTTTTGAGTTGATAAGTGTGTTGATGTGAATAGAGTAAGACGCTGCATAAGGTGAAGTCTGCAGTGAGGAAATAGTTTGTGGTGATCGGTGTGTTGATGTGAGTACAATAAGACGTTGGGTAAGGTGAAGTCTGCAGTGAGGAAATGGTTTGTGGTGATCAGTGTGTTGATGTGACTACAGTAAAACGCTTGGTAAGGTGAAATCTGCAGTGAGGAAATGGTTTAAAAATCAAAGCACCATTTTTTTAAAACTCTATACGTCGAATTAAAACATATCTTCCTTCTACTGTCATGTTAACGATCTCACCACATTTTCCACTTTAGCGGGTTAAGGGTTTAAAGTTGGATTTCAAATTCTAGTGCAGCGTTGGCGGAAGCGTATTGAAGTGCTTGGTGATTTTATAGAAAAATAATTATGCAGCTTTGAAATTAAATATTGTAGGTTTATTTTTTTATTTTAATTAAAATATCTTTTCCCTTTCATTTTCTATTTAAGTGGAGGCAAAACTTTTCAGCCCATTCCAGTGTATATTATGGTGCGTGCAAACATCAAGCAGCCTAAAACAAGAGAGCAGTGATTGAAATAAAATAATTTAAAACGACAAATTTGAAATATATAGTTTATAGAAACATTGAACTGCATAAAATCAAGAAGGAAATCGTCAAAGAATCTAGGACAGTGTTGCACAAACTGCAGGTAATGTTAACGGTGTTTCATAATAGTAACAACAAGCTTAAAGAAAAATTTGGAAATTGTACCAGGAAAACTTTCGATAGATTCACTACAAAAGACAGCTATACTTGGAACATCACACATAATACGGAATGTACTGCAGTGTGAAGCTTGAAACCTGAGCGGTGGGGATCACCGCTGTTTCAAGAGAAGTACCAGGAAGAAAAGACCTGTGACAAGAGACATCCATATCGTATAATAATAATAATAATAATAATAATAATAATAATATGCCGATGACTACGAAACCTAACAATCTGTTATGGCGGTACGTCTAAACACTTGGTCTAGAAACACCCATTTTTAATCTCAAGCAGTTTGCAGATTATTCTGAGCTAGATTTTTCGTAGTTTCCTTTAAACATTTCGGTACAAGGATGTGAAGTTGTACTGAAAAAGGACACGGCGTTATCCTCTCTGATTCTGACCGGCTCCATTTAAAATTTTGCACTTTTGCCCAACGCTACGAAAACTGCGTTTTTCTGACATGAAACATTCGATGAGGAAGAGTATGGCGCAATGGTGTTACCGTTCTGACAGCAAGAACTGCAGAGTTCGGAGGCTCATTATTGCACTCATAAACGTCCGCCACCTGTCTCTATCCTGGGCCAGCCCAATCCAGTCCATATACCCACATTCCACTTCCTGGAGTTCCATTCTAATATTATACACTCATCTACGCCTAGGTCTCTCCAATGGTCTCCTTCCCTCCGGTTTCCCCACCAAGACCCTATACATCCCCCTCTCCTCACCCATACGCGCCACATATCCAGCCCATCTCGTTCTTCTCGATTTTATCACCCGCACAATATTGGGTGAGGAGTACAGATCATTTAGCTCCTCGCTATGCAGTCTCCTCCATTCCCCCGTTACCTCGTCCCTCCTAGTTTCAAATATTCTCCTCAACACCATGTTCTCAAACACCCTCAGCTTCCTTTCCTCCCGCAGTGTCAACGACCAAGTTTCACACCCATACTCTAGGACCTGAAATAAAATATGTTAGCAGACTTTCTTGGGAGTTCTATATCGTTCATATTTCCCTTCGGTTACTCTTCTTTTTATTTCCACATTAACACCTAGTCAAGAGACTAACAAATTATTTTAGTCTGTCCAAAGTTGCTAAGTCGACTTGCTGCAGGCGTCGCCCAGCGGTTCAGCCTAACCAGTTTGTGTGCTTAAGCTTATCAGGCCAGTGTTGAAGGTAGTAACAGCACTAAGAGCGAGAGTTATTATACCAGGCACTATTGGCAGTTGTATGGTTGTGTTAAACTATTTCAAAGAGTGTCATCCCCGTTATGTTTGTTGGAACCTAAGATAATAATTTTGTAAGGATATAGCAGTCATAACACAAACATATTATCAGGAGTATGTAACTTATCTGACGATCCGGGATCCACCCCGGCGGAGACGAAATTTTTCGTCCGTCCAGACCGGTCCTGGTGCTCAACCAGCCTCCTGTAAAATGGGTATGAGGTCTTTCCTGAGGGTAAAGTGCGGCAGGGGCGTGGTGCTGACCACTCACCTCCTTCTAGTGTCGCAGTCACGGAAGAGTAGAGCTATACCTGTACCAACCCTCTGGGCCACACGGGGCGCTTAACGGGAACACTTTACCTTATATAACATATCAACTACATGTTTCGGCCAATGCTGTTGTGGTCATCATCAGGTCGATACAATTTATATGAGAAGCTATGTCGAAATGATATAACACAGAACAATTATTAGTATTATTGTAGGTAAGTGGAATTGCGTAAACGAGATCTCGTCTCCTTACTTACTCACTCCATGGTGCAGAGTCCTTCTTGAGAAACTAACTGGTTTGCAGCTAGTCAAGAAATTCCCCACATTTCACAGAACACGAAGGTATATTACCGCACTCAAAAACGTCCGCCACCTGTCTCTATCCTGGCCAATCCAATCCATTCCGTATACCCACATCCCATCTCCTGGAGATCCATCCTTATATTATCCACCCATCTAAGCCTATGTCTCCCCAGTGGTCTCCTTCCCTCCGGTTTCCCCACCAAGACCCCATACACCCCCTCTCCTCACCCATACGTGCCACATGCACAGCCAATCTCATTCTTCTCGATGTTATCACCCGCACAGTATTGGGTGAGGAGTACAAATCATTTAGCTCCTCGTTATGCAATCTCCTCCATTCTCCCGTACCTCGTCCCGCCTAGTTCTAAATATTCTCCTCAACACCATGTTCTCAAACACCCTCAGCTTCCTTTCCTCCCGCAATATCATCGACCAAGTTTCACACCCATACAAACAACAATCAAAATTATAGTTCTGTATATTTTGATCTTTAAATTTTTCTATAGCAACCTGGAAGACAAAAGATTCTACACCGAATTATAACAAGCCCTTCCCGACCTCAATCTGCTCTTAATTTCTCGTCTCCTTACCTACACTAATACTAACAATTTTTCTGTGTTATATGGTATGTATATAGCTTCTTTAATAAGTTGTATCAAATCTGATGGTGGCCGCAGCAGCAATGTCCGGAACATGTAGTTGATAAGTTATATACTCCCGATAATATAGTTGTTTAATGACTGCTATATTGTTATAGAAATATTACCACATGTTACACTGTCTCACGTTCCGAATTTTATGGTCATGATACTAACTCAAATGGTTTTGTTCTTTAAGCCTCCGTTGCAGCTCACTATTGTCGAGCAGTTGGATCCCTTCGATATTTTCGTGATGGAGGAGCCTATCCGCATGCTTCCTAGAGATCCGTCGTATTTCTGCCATAACCATTTCAATTTTGAGATTTCTATGGAAGTAAGCATTTCGGACGTATCAAGGTGCATTGACTTTGTCCCTGAGAACTTTGTTTTGAAATCTCTGTATAAGGGCAACATTGATCGGTTTTGTGCATCCCCATAGCTGTATGCCATAGGCCCACACAGGCTTCAATATCTGTTTGTAAAGCACCAGCTTCTTGTGTGTTACTGCTTGTTTCTTTTCACCTTGTAGTATATTTATTTCTACCGATTTTGTCAGTACTACCAACCTAAATTCTTATAACACAGAATTAATTTCTCCAGGTCTTACTGAATTTATTCATTGATTTACGTTACTTAATGTTTGCTATCCCGAAATTTTTAACACATATATGAATATATAATGTAATCAGTCAAACACAACAAAACATTATTATGTTTATTATTGTATTAGGGCAACATGTTTCGATTCTTATAGAATCATCTTCAGGTCCTTCTCAGATACAGTTCCTTACTTAGCAATGTTTAAAATGCGCTGTGAGATCCCAAACGCTTACATTCTTGATATAACTAAGTAAAAAATTCATGTGTCGTAATGTTCTTATTGTACAATCAGGATACATATTTCTAAAATTTTAACCGTTACATATGAGGGAGGTTACACGTATGTATTTGAGATTTGTTGTTATAGAAATTTGGATATTGTTGTATCTATTGTTGTTAATTACAAAATGTGTATATAAGCTTTATTTATCTCAGTAATTAACCAAATTGATGCACAATATTTTCGTTTTACAATAAGTTTATTTCATGCCTCTGCATGTTTCGAGATCATGTACTCATCATCAGGAGTTCAAAATTGCATTACACATCCTCTGGTATCATCACACTGAAACAAGTGAGTGGTCTAAAATTACTGAAATACAATTCTATAAATATGAGCAAAGAGTAGTAAAATTTATGTGTGAATTTTTCTGGTGATATTACTGTGTATTACTTACTATAAACATGCTATGTCATGTAGAGGTTATGTTTATCCAGTTATTGAACTTATTAGAAAGGTACTATTGTCTGTTTACATTTATGTTTGCTTAGTATATCTAGTCATAAAATCGTATAAATTGCTGATTAGTTGTTGTGTCTATAAGGTTAAGTTTGTCCGGTTGTTAGAATTGTTAAAAATACGATGTCTATTTACATTACCTATCTAAAAAAGTTGTGTTTATCTAGTTATTAAGATTGTGCGGTGTATATTTAGTTTACATTAATTGTTGAATCTATAGAAAATGCAACTTGACTGTTGTTAAAACTTTCTTACCCTTTAGGTGGCCGTCTCGTGCACAGATAAAAAAGTGTGTATAAGCATTAGAAAGCTAAAAACATTAAAACTAAAAAAACATTAAATATTTGTACATGCATTCTGTACACTGTTATATCAAGAATATAAGTTTTGGGATCCCACAGCACATTTTAAGCATTGCTAATTAAGGATCTGTATTTTAGAAGGGTCTGAAGATTATTCTATAAAAATCGAAACATGTTGCCCTAATACAATAATAAACATAAAAAATGTGTTGTGTTTGACTGGTACATTATATATTCATATTATTGATTTCCCTTTTTCATACCTAAAGTTTTCTTAAGAATTACGTCATCTTTTGAAGTTAAATGTTGCTAGATTATTATTTCATTTGCCAATGAAGCCTTTCTGATACATCCGTCAGTTACTTGATACAGCGACAGAGAATTAAGATTATTCAGGAGGAAAAAGTCGTTATTTTTGGAGGTGATATTATAGAGCATGGTGAGAAGAAAGTTCATATGATCTTGTGTCTAAATCTGAATGGTTAACGAGATAGATAAGTTTGAATCCCCGAACCCAACTCTGTGACATTTATCTGTGGGTCTGGATAAAGGGCGACGTTTGTAAAAGAAGATTGTATACAGGGGAAGAATTGCTCCCTTGAGTTTGGATGCTGCTGGTCGTATTAAAGAAGTGAAGACAAACTCAGACGAACAAAACGCGATCTTCGCAAAAGAGTTGCACAGCGCTTTTATGTTGACGGTCGGATTTTTGAAAACTTAATTTGAAATTCCCTAATTTTGCCGTTCCAGTGTAAAAAATTTGTTGTTTAAACGTTAGATTAAAATTAAAATTAAATTAAATATGTGTAATTTTTCTTTCATTAACATTTGCGTAGGTTATTCGGAAAGTAAGTACCGTCTTTGCATATCTCTCGCGCATCCTCAAGTCTGTCACTTCGCGCATGTGCAGTGACTTCCTCTATCAATTCAGAAGCCACAGACGCCATTTCGTGAAATTTGTATTAGGTTTATGTTTGTTCTTGTGCGTTAAACATGTTTAAGACAATTGAAGGGACCGCCGACTGTGAAATACGGCCTGTATTTCGTTTTTGAATGCTAAGAATGTGCTACCAAGTGAGATTCATCACCAGATCTGTCAAGTGTAGGGTGACAATGGGATGAGTGATGGCATGGTTAGGAAATGGGTTCGGATGTTCAATGAAGGACGAGAGAACGTGCACGATGAGGCGCGAAGTGTGCGTCCATCTTTAGCGAATGGTGATTTGGTGCGGAAGGTCAACGAAAGAGTGCGTGATGACAAACATTTCACAATTTCTGATCTGTCACCACACTTTCCTCAGATTTCAAGGACTCTACTCTATGACATTGTCGGTAGTGGCTAACATCGCAGGCGGCCGCATTCTATGAGTAGGGTACACAAAAATGTATGTCCCGCTATGATAAGTGCCTCAATAATGGCGGCAAATATGTGAAAAAATAGTTTGAAGAATGTAGAATCTGATAACAATAAAATTTTATATGAAACCTTACTCGATTTTATTATAGCGAAACGGTACTTACTTTGTGAATAAGCCTCGTAAATGATTGTTTTGTGTTCTTAGATTGAAAATGGCTCTACTCAAAAAATTATTCAAAAATTGAAAAAATCAAGTGAATTTTCTTTCTCACAATAACCAAAACCATCTGTCGCGACCTGGTTCGGGAACATAGAGGGTTGAACAAGTATGTTCATATAAATTGCAGGATAAAACAAGGATCTGTTTATTTTTCGTAAATAACTAATTAACCATTGAAAACACTGAATACACTTCTGAGGTGTGTCATCCCCGTTGTGTGTGAAAGACTAATAGTGAGTTAAATTCATTCAGAAAACACAACTATAATTGTATGCTAGTTGATTGTATTTTTAGCAAGTAAATAACTACATGTTTCGGCCTATAGCGGCCATCTTCAAGTTATTAAAATTTTGCTCAAAGAGTGTCTCATATGTACATATATGACACTCTTTGAGCAAAATTTTAATAATCTGATAGCCTCTATATGCCGAAACGTGTAGTTATTTACTTGCTAATAAATACCACCATCTAGCATACAATTATATTTGTGTTTTCTGACAGAATTTACCTCACTATTAGTCACTAAATACACTGTTAATTGGAACTCAATCTGTATGTATGACCCTTTGTGGAATTTGAAGTCTTGTCGTATAACGCTTTCTATTTGTGGCGTCACTTCTAATGTTCACAATATGTATCACGCCCCTTGTTTATAATAACATTGTTCTTCAGAATTAATTCTTCCCTTTTTTTTAAACAATTGTTACGTTTGCCCTATGCAAATAAATCCGTAATTATTGAAAGCACCAACCACACAGTGAGTATATTTAAATTGACAACTGTTGAAACTTGTGTGAACCAACACATGCATGACTGTAAGAGAAGCTGTTCGTCGTGAACCAACAACACTACCCCATTTGGGTAAAACAGGGCTAGAGTCCTTTGTTGTAAACACCACGATTAACGACTCGTGCTGCTGGCCTCGATTCCCCTATGGAACTGAAGCGTCGCGGAGTTGCTAGAACTCACGAAAGAACGAGATGCGAACTGGATCAGTCCAGTTATATCCTGACTGGTCACAAGACTTAGCTTAGGACATCAGCTTGGGGTGGGTGAGGATCGTAAACTGCGTAATGGGGTGCAATCATATTACAAGCAATCTGTATAAACCAAGTTACTATAAAATTACAATTTTCATGCAAAAGTTCTGTCCCTGGCGTGAACACGATCTCCTTCCAAAATATTGATCTTTTTTCCAGAATCACCCTGTATATAACTTGTATTAATATTTAGATGACAATTTAAATTCTACGAATGTAGGTGTGGCTCTAAACGTCCTTCCAAGAAACACATAATTCTAACATTTAATGGCTCATGAAAGTGGTGTGGATGACTGTGTCTAAGTACAGCGCGCAAGATTCACACGTTTGTTCTAAATTGTAACCAAATCATTTAACTCTCCACAGCGCCTCATCGTGTCTCCTTCGTTTTGTTTCCATATATCTCCGCTTAAATATCTAATCCCAATATGAGGAAGGCGTGAAATGAGTTAAACACACGATAATGGTTTCGTTTCAGAGAATTAAATTTTATTCTGTGCCCCTTATGTTTATATAATTCTCAGTTATCATAAAAACTAAAAAATAATTCTCACGAAGATCATAATCCAACTACCACATGTAGGTTTCATAAACAATTTTATTTATATTTAAGAAATGATCGTTTGTCGTTTTATTTCTACTAAAATTCCCATTTTTCGAATAACCTGCTGTAAAATCATATGTTCTGCAGAATTTCATAATAGAGTCAAACCCGGTTATAATGAAACCGGTTTATACGACACTCCGTCTATAACGTCAGATATTCTCTTGTACCAATTAATTCCTCACTGTTAGCCATAACATTATAATCCTCAGTTAAAACTACATACGTTTACAACGACACACAATATCCCTTTCATGACGTTCTGAACGAGTTCGACTGTAATAGCAGAGATTTAGGTAGTATGTAAGTTTATGACCACGATGGGTTAGTACTGAGTTCACAGTGCACTCGTACTGAACAAAGCAAGTTTATGTCACTTTTAATGATATTATATGCGGTATGTATTTGCAGAATTACAGAGAACTGTATTGAATTTTATGAATGAAGGGTGACATTTCGTAGTTATTAATGAAAAAAACTATATATATACTCCGTCTGACAAAACTATATTATATATTATTGTTATACTACTATTTGATACTAGTTTCGGGTTGAATGTACTATCATGGGGCAATATTTACAAATATAATTATAGTAATCACATCATAGAATTTCAGGACAATTTGCTGCAGAAAACACACCTAAATTCTGGTAATAATTATAGAGACTATTAATGAATGAAAATAGGTTTCCATAAAATTGATAGTTTTGTATTATATGCACCGGCATTTTTAAGTTTTTTTTTACATTGGCCCCATGATAGTCCACTGATCACGAACCTACGCGTAGTAGCCAACAGCAGTATAAAAACAGTATATAATATGTAGTTGTGTCAGAAGGAGTATATACACGGTTTGTTTTACTAATGTACTTTAAACACAACGGGATATCCTGCAAAAAGATTAATTCATTATTATTATTATTATTATTATTATTACTAACTGCAATTAATTTGTCAATCGGTGGCAGTAGTCCTTACACTAGTACAGAAACAACAACTAAGAATAAATATACATAAATATATAAACAATAAAAAAAAACAGTAAATACAAGTACACACATTACCAAACACCCACATATAACAAAATCTACACATACACATACACACACCCATACATTCCGAAAACCTCAGATAAACACAACCACACATTACAAAACCCGCGCATACATACAAACATTCACACATTACTAAAACCACAGATAAACACACCCACATATAAAAAAGCGGGCACATACAAAGACACACACATTACAAAACCCAAACATACACACGCCAAACCATTATGAAACCCACAAATAAACACATCCACACATTACGAAACCCAGATTTACACATAACCACACATCGAAAAACACATATTAACACATACCCACACAAACACACAACCACGCGTTACAAAACCCACACATACACACACCCATACATTACGAAACTCATATAAACACACACATTACAAAACCCACATACACACATCCACACATTAATAAACCCATACATAAACACACCCACACTTTACAAAATCCATATATATACACACATCCACACATTACAAAATCCATACATACACACAACCACACATTGCAAAACCCAAACTTACACACAACCAAACATTACAAAACCCATACATAAACAAACCCACACATTACAAAACCCACACATACACATATCCACACATTTGGAAACTCATACTTACACATAATCAAACATTGCAAAATTCCCACATACGCACAAACACACATTATAAAATACATACACAAAACACACCCACAAATACACACAACCACATATCACAAAAAACACACACTAAAATACACCCACACATAAACAAACTAACCCATTACAAAACTCACACATACACACACCCACACATTACGAAATCCACATAAACACACCCACACATTACGAAACCCACATACACACAACCACACATTACAAGTCCCATACATACACAAAACCACACATTACAAAACCCACACATACACACATCAACACATTACAAAACCCATATATACACACAACCACACATTGCAAAACCCACACATAAACACACCCATACATTACAAAACCCATACATACATACACCCACACATTAAAAACCCACACATACACACATCCACACATTACAAAACACATACTTACAAACAACCACACATTGCAAAACCCACACATACACACACCCACACATTACAAAACCTATACATAAACACACCCACACATTACAAAACCCACACATACACACATCTACACATTACAAAACCCATACCTAAACACAAGCACACATTGCAAAATTCCCACATACACACAATCGCACATAATAAAATCCATACATAAACACACCCACACATTACAAAACCCACACCTACACACACCCACAAATTACAAAATCCATACATACGCACAGCCAAACAGTACAACACCCACACATACACACACATTACGAATCCCACAAATACACATAACAACACATTACAAAACCCTTACATAAACACACCCACACATTACAAAACCCACACATACACACCTACACAATTCAAAACCCATACATACATACACCCACACATTACAAAACCCATACATGCACACGCCCAAACTTTATGAAACGCACACATAAACACACTCACACGTTACGAAAGCCACACATACACACACCGACACAACACAAAACACACACATTCACACACCCACACAATACGAAACCCACATAAACACACCCACATATTACGAAACCCACATACACATAACCACACATTACAAAACCCATACATAAACATACCCACACATTACAAAACCCATACATAAACACATCCACACATTACAAAACCCATACATACACACTACTACACATTGCAAAACCCACACATACACAAACCCACACATTACAAAACCCATACATAAACACACCCACACATTACAAATCCCACGCATACACACATCCACACATTACAAAACCCATATATACACACAACCACACATTGCAAAATTCCCACATACACACAACCACACAATATAAAATCCATACATAAGCACACCCACACATTAAAACACCACACCCACACATTACAAAATCCATACATACGCACACCCAAACAGTACAAAACCAACACATACACACACATTACAAATCCCACACATACACATACCTACACATTACAAAACCCATACATACATACACACACTTTCATTACGAAACCCACACATGCACACATCCACACATTACAAAACCCACACATACACACCCACCCAGTAAAATACCCATACATAAACACACCCATATATTACAAAACCCACACCTACACACACCCACATATTACAAAATCCATACCTACGCACACCCAAACAGTACAAAACCCACACTTACACACACATTACGAAATCCCACACATACACACACACACTCACACATTACAAAACCCACACTTACATACACCAAACACATTACAAAACCCACACATACACACAACCACACAGTACAAAAGTCATACATAAACACACCCACACATTACAAAACCCTCACATACACACACTCACACAGTACAAACCCCACACCCACACATCACAAAACCCTTTCGTCCCACCATTGTCACGTGACCTCGCTGACTTAAGTCACGGATCATTACAGCAGTGAAGAATAGAAATGCACCCATTTTGACGCGTGTGGCAAGAACTTGAATATCGTGTTGTTGTGTGCCGTGTCACCCGTGGTGCACACATCGAATATCTGTAATTGGCAAAAAAACGTTTTCAATTTTCCTGTGGTTTTGAACAATTCCAATAAGGTTTTCTTGTTATAAATATTTGTAATCACGGAGAACATTATGAAATTATGAAAGGCCCTTATATTCCTGAACTCTCGTAGTAGCATGTCACAGAAATAGCTTTATCTAAAGGGGATATCCTTGATTCTTTCGCTAATGTTGTGTATCTTCGAGATCAAATTGCAATCCGCCTTTCTATTGCTCGCTAATATCGTGTTTCTTCGAGATCAATTTGCAATTGCTGTAGAAACATCTGGTCAAGCGACCAATTCAGTTGCACTTACTGACACAGTGGTATGACCTTCTGTTTGAATACTAACCCTTGCGGCGCTGAATTTGACCTGAATTTTGTTAAAGTTTCATTCCGATTTCCACAGTAACAACATATAGTTACATTACAAATGTACGTCTGTGTTTTCATTGTGGGGGAAAAATTTGACTTTGTTCTAAGAGTCTTACGAAAAACATAAATATATTTGGTAGGCCTAACAGAATTTCTCTACGTAGAAAATGGTACTGCATAGATTAGCCAATTAGCTTTGAATATTTGTTATATTGATATATATTTTAACTCCATTTGTGTTGACATCCGTTGGCAGTAGTACAGTACACATTTACACAAAAAATTACACAGAATAACCCAATAAAACAAAATACCCAGAACGGAAAATACATAACAGTAAGAATGCATAAACATAACAATAAAATTACATAATTTACAAAATTAAACAGAAGCATACAAAATATACAACCATTTATACAATGATAGAAAATGGAACCAAAAGGATATGAAAGAATATGATGAACGAGGGTTCCATATAAGCAGCAAATTTCACTTGATCAATATATCTTCTAATAATGGTAGACACCATGTTACTAAGATGTTCGCTCCACTTCACTACACTTCACCCAACTTCATTTCACTCAACTTCACTACATTTGTCGAAACTTCACTTCCTGTCATTTAAACTTCACCCAGCTACACTTCGCTACACTTCACTACACTTCGCTACACTTCGCTACACTTCACTACAATTCGCTACATTTCACTACACTTTACTACACTTCGCTACACTTCACTACACTTCGTTACACTTCACTACACTTCGCTACAATTCGCTATACTTCACTACACTTCGCTACACTTCGCTACACTTCACTACACTTCGCTACACTTCACTACACTTCGCTACACTTCACTACACTTCGCTACTCTTCACTGCTCTTCTCCACACTTCACTACACTTCACTACACTTGGCTACACTTCGCTACACTTCACTACACTTCGCTACTCTTCACTGCTCTTCGCTACACTTCACTACACTTCGCTACACTTCACTACACTTCACTACATTTCACTAAACTTTACTACACTTCGCTACACTTCACTACACTTCACTGTCCTCTCATTTCGCTTAACCCCATTTAAATTTCCTACCGCTCCATTTCACACCACATCACCACACTTCACCTCACTTCATTTCACTGCACTTTTAGACGATTTTCGCCACACTTCAATTCCTTTCATTTCACCACGTTTTTGAATTGTTTGTTTCTAAAAATTTAGGTTTACAAGGGAAAGTCCCTAACGTTTCTACAGTTAGTTGGTTCCAGTTTTAATGGTCCTATTTACAAAGGAGTGAGTTTGATGCGGGAAAATTTGAGGAACAGAATATTATTCTGAAGATCACAGCATGTACAAGCATTGTGTTTTCTTACCATCTCTATAATGGGCTTCTGTGTCAGGCAACAATAACACGAAAAATCAACTTACTAATTATTAAAAGAAAGGTGAGAAAGGCAGAGAGGCAGCAGGCAATCCAAAGAAAGTCCCCACGTTCTGGGACAACCAAATTCCAGCCCCCCCTCCCCCCACCACTGAACATGGAGAAAGATTTTCTTTCACGAAGGTAAGAAATTAGAGTCACATAGTTAAGAAAATTTTAGGCTTCATAAGACACGTGTTCTTCCTAATCTCCACAGACAGTGACATGACGTCCCTAATAGTTTTCGTGTGTAATTTCCTACAGTAAAGTTTCAAAGGCATACTCAAACATGTTTCGTTGTCTGGAAGTGAAAGAACGTTATTGTCCTTCTTCGTCCTTGGAAAGGGAGCCAATTACTGAATTATGTTGATTTCATTTGAGGACCTACTTCATATCAACTGCCTTTCCCTAAGTTAAGGCATAAGAATGATGTGTGTTAGGAAGGGGTAGGTACGTCATAACACAACTGTCTTTTTCAAAACAGTCATTAAGCCCCAGCCCCCCCCCCTCCCCACATTCAACATGAACAGACAATTTGTGCTTCAGTCTGCAACACGGATACCACTCCAACCCAACCACACCGAAAATCTAACACACATCGAAACAAGGTATGTGCAATCTCAAATTCACAATAACACAGTATATTAACAAATCATTACCAATCAACCCATAAAACATACTACACACATTAGAACACAATAATCACAAAGCAGAAAATACCATAACAGTCAGTATCAACAGAAATAAGCTTACTAACTACAACAAAGCGACTCTGCACGTCACATCAAACACACACCACTACACACCATAATTTGCGCTAATGCTAAATCCTCCGTCTTTACAGAACAATACGGCCAATGTGGTAATACAACAGAATAGTCGCAAGCTCCTGATGATGGATATATTAATGTCCGAAACATGTTGAGCACATAAGAAGTGAAATAAAATAGCAAGTGACATCAA
>Ga0123355_10007259_pt1 | contig 16570 bp, 12 predicted proteins | sample TergutEmb28metaG_3_FD_89872 | JGI IMG/M metagenome (GOLD analysis project Ga0123355, IMG submission 89872) | Embiratermes neotenicus P1 segment gut microbial communities from Petit-Saut dam, French Guiana - Emb289 P1 | ecosystem: Host-associated > Arthropoda: Insects > Digestive system > Gut ...
AAGGGAAAAAAAAAATGTAAAAGAAGAAAAAAAAAAAGGAAAGAAAAAGAAAAGAAAAAAAAAAGAAAGAAAAGTGGAGGAAGGAAAGGGAAAAAAAAAAAAAAAAAAGGGGGGGGGGGGGGGGGGGGGGGCGACCTGGCTATGCAGATATAGGTCTAGATGGGAGGATAATATTAAAGCCAGTCTTAAGAATTAGTTTGGGAAGGTGTGGTCAGGATAAATCTGGCTCAAGATAGAGATAAGTGGCAGATTTTGTGAGCGTGGTAATGAACGTTGGTGTTAAGAAAATAAAAGAATAATTTAGAAAGCATTTGCTTGTTAAGACAAGCTCTAATACATGGACTTCGCCTTTCATTAATTTGCTGTTTACATAAAAGCAGATAATTAGGTAGGCTGGTCCAATTAATGAGGGTACGGTGGTTGATGTGCATAGCAATTATTATAGCAAGATTTCGGGCACGTTGCTGCACGTTGGTTGGGAAAAATGATGGTAAATATCTATGGGTTGATCTAAGCGTAGATGGATGCAAGGTAAGTTTGTGTATGTACTTAATTAAGCATGATGACTAAAGATGCACAGGGGAGTGGGAGTAAAGCTCCATGAATATTTAAGCTCAGCACTAGATGACCGTTATCGGCTTCTCGCTTTTTGGCTTTACGGTCGGGGAATGTGATGCCGTTGCCCAATGCGTATGAAACATGTGGGGCCCACCGAGGAGTTTTTTAAAGACATTTTTGCTTTTCGCGTGTTAGAAAGTGATTTCATATCGTGGAAGTTACAGACACTTAACATGCGTACGAAACCTGCTGGGTATTGCCAATATCGATCAACTAATGGAAATGTATAATTAGTGAAATGGGTACGACTATTGCTCTAACGGCTACTGCACGGACTCTGTGTATACTAAGTGTTTGTGCATTGCACCTTCCTTCATTTATTTGTAAGATTTCCGGTGCTTGGGCCTAATCAGTGAAATCTTACATTTACGTTTTGCACATTAACCGAATGGTATAACAAATATATACGGTTAAGTGTTAACAATTATTGTAGTGTATGGAAACTATGTTATGATGACGATATTTCGCTAAACTTTTATAACGCTTAATGTATGTTATTTCAGGCGGTTGTGAGAATTTCGTGGACTATTCCATACAAACTTCAGTGTAAAGGCTGATAACAGTTGGTGTGCTAATTCGCTATGAAACAGTTACTGCGGCACGTACTGTACCATAGAAATTACATCCGATGTCTCTGTTTTTGTCCTAATCTAGACCCCAGTCTTTGCTTTGAATTCTTCGTTGATATTATTTTTAGTATTTCAAATTTTCTTATTATAATGCTGTAATGCAGATCAAAAAAGATTAGTGTTGCTGTTTGATTAATTATTCTTAGAACTTATTCACAGTGTATACATATAATTTAAGTAAATTATAGTTTATAGCGACTGTGTTTGTCCTATATTTTAAAGCTTCGCAGGAAATATGTTGTCATGAGTTATTGATTTGTATGTGTGTGTGTCTGTACTCAGCTGCTCTATTTTCCATGGCGTTAAACAAACTATACCTCAATATGAAAAGCTGTCTTACACTTAACTACATTTAGTGACATTTCTCATATACAAACTTTATCACTGAATTGCCATTTCCGTTACTGATAATAGGGTTCGACCCAGAGTTTATTGTTTGCACACAGTTTTTTTTATCGTGTCTGATAACCATCGGTTGCTAATTATTTTGGGTTCAGTTCATTTGTCGTAAGAACGCACCTCACACCTCTGATCGTCCCCACTCCGAGTGGAAGGACAGCGAAATGTGACAAACGATGTTTGTCAGATAAAATAAGTTTCCCGTATTACTGAAAAATCTGTGCCTAGGTATGCCTGTTTTTAGCTACCTTTTTGTTGGAAATTTAAAAATTTAAATTCAGTGGTTACTCTGTGGAAAACACGACTTAAAATTACAAACTATGTAATTTTTTCCGCACAATACTTTACGGTCTGGATGGTTTTGAATATCTGAAGCCTTTGAAACTTCTGTGAAGCATGGAACCTATTTGAATTATAAAATAGCTTTACTTTGAAGACCTTCTGAGATATTGGTCACAAAAATACATTAACCTCAAACGTATAAAAATTATTTGAATATTAATGCAGGGCAATATTTGAACACCCGAGTTATGGAGCAAGAGAGGAATCAAGGTCACTTAATGAAAGGCAGAGCTTGAGTGAGCTGAGAATGATCTTCACAACGACAGCGTGACCTCATCTCGTTTCGACGGATTGAGACAGGAGAGATCGAACCGTCAGATAGCATGCTTTATAGACGAATTTAAGCCTTCACAGAGTTAACCACGGATGATCTGAACAGTGGAGTATGTAGAGGTTAGGTTCACTTAAACTGTGTCAGAATTGACTTCTTCCTCCCGTTTCGTATTAGAGATTACGTCTGATGTTCATCTTTATCCAAAACAACAAATAAACTTAACTTGATTGTCCAAGCCCGTTTGGAGCCAACTTTGTACAAAATGTTAGAAATGTGATTAGAACATGAATGAACCTTCTAAAATTTGCTGCAACTGATATTAATGTTTGGGAATTTATTCGCTGCTAATTAAAATATGTATATTTTTAATATATATGTATTAATTTTTACCACCCTGAATACAGAGACTTTTTAACGTTTTACCTAAAAGACTGCCGTATTTCTTAGAAGGCATGCAGCCATCGGAACATCCCGTGGCAGCACGGGGAGAAGATAAAAAGGAAGTCATTACGTTATGTTTTAGTAGTCTTTGTGCACCATAAAATGTATTGCGATACGGAGTAAAAACGTAATGCTATTTATGGTTTCAGGGTTTATAGGAATTAAATTGGGGTGAAATGGAAAGCCTTACATTTCCAAATTCTGTATAATTCGGTCATAATTTTATGATTAAGAAACGGAGAGAAAAGCTGTACCAAATGAAATCGCAGGCCGCAAAAAAACACTGTGAGGCGACGTTTGCGTTAAAGTCCACGCGAATTGGCTGATCTTCATGAAACTCATTGCAAGAAGATGAATTCTGACATCTTTCTTTGAACTATCTTTCAATATCAATATCAATATTTTAAATTTCAATCAGCAATATTTGTTGTCAGTATTCGGTGAAGCGAAATGACTTTACCGTAAATAACACAAATGACAAGAGTGGCTTCAATAAGGAAGTCTTAGTAAATCTGGCAACAAGGTAGCAGAATTCAGAATTTTGAAACGATGAAAGCATATTGGGCAACTAAAATGAATTTAGAAACTCTTTCTATTCTCTGAACAGATTCTTTCTTGTTTTAGTGTGTTGTGTATCATTAATGAGCATTTTAATCTGCACTTCAAAATACTTAGTTTTATTTCTTGAATGTAGAAGGGTTTCGACTCAAGCAATTTTTATTTTGGTAATCCTTTCAGACGAACAAATTTAAAACTTTTCTCTGGCTAGATTTTCGCCATTCTTCCAGTTTGTTGAATTGTAGGTCTCCATTCATCCGGGATATTGTACCGAGTCGCTGGATGATTTGTGCTCGACGTTTCGAGATCACTGCTTTGTTTAGAAATGTCGGGCACCAAGCAAGCAGCCAGTCGGTACAATATCCCGGATGAATGGAAACCGCAAAAGTTCCACTGCAAAAACCTAAACATTCTCTTCACTGTAATTTATCTATATCCCGAAATGTATATGTTAGTGTCGTACTGAAATATAAATTGCAGTAAAATATTTTGTTCCGTAAAAGATAAATATTTTTAAAAGTTATTTGCTAAGATGAGAGGCTAACGGGAATTCAAGATGGCTCTTGCTACAGGAAGTGATTTTATACATTCCACTTGTAATTTAATGAACTTGCAACTTCACTCCAACACTTTTTCACTTGAAAAAGCAGAGTATGTGATTGTTGTGATATAAATCCTGCAATGGCACACAACCCCCTGAAGTTACGATCTCTTCAAAATAACCTCCATATGACGGCCAGTTAATTACGATACACTAAGGCGTAGCGTTGGAGACTATGAAGGCTTTTAATAGTAAATTCTCCGGTTAATTCAACTTATTTGAGAATTAACACGGTACGAATACACGTGAAAGCATCACGTCTCTACTAGCGAAATTCTACTACATCGCATGAAACAAGAAATTGGAAGTAATTTGAATACAGTTTAGCAACTGGAGATGAAAAACTGCATGAAACAGTAGGAGAATAATAAAATAAAAGTGTTGAAAAAATTAGAATGTACCTACAAAATGAATGAATGACTGAAAAATTGATAAAAGCATTAGATTTGACGATAAAGAGGCAGAAGAGATATACGGAGGAGTAAAATGCAAATAAATCCGATGAAAGAGAACATAAAGAAATTTAAGGCGAGATCCGATATTCTCACAGCGGTGTTGTTGAGAATTCAATTTTTCTGGACTGTTATACTGTGTTGAAGGGCCAGTGGTCAGTGATGTTCGAAGAAACGTATTGCTTTCAGGTTCAAGGGCTAAACAAGAGAATTCCTGCTATGACTGTTTGACCCTCAAAGATAAAGCGCTACGGTTGTTCGAAACGTCTGATCCCACTCATCAAAGGACACAGCGTCAAACCGAGGATGTTGAAGACTTGTTTATCTGAGGCACACTTTTTTATGCCCTTTTTTTTTTTTGCTTGTGTCAGCACTCAAAACTGGTGTACTGAAATTATATTTATGCTCCACAGTTTTAGGCGGTAGTTAGGAAGCGATCGCCACACACTGTGCACTCCAGTAGCATGTAAAATCTACAAGTTGTCTCAAGCAGACGATAACAAATGCATATATAAAATTTAAAACCAACTTGTTGCACAACACTTTTATATTTTAAGTAATGCTCCGATATATTTCCGTGTTAATTGTCGGCCATGAATATGTGTATTCATTCATAGCGTGAACACAAAACACCGGACATCTGATTCCGGAAGAAAGAGTGAAAAACAGATTTTTGAATGTAACAATTATATTAACAACAAAATAAATTTATACTGTATTTTAATTATATTATTGATTTTAAGAATTGTAACTTGTTATCATCATTACAATAATTTTAATCGTGTGTGGAATCTGTTACATGTAAATTGAAACATAGCCGATCTCAGTGGCCGCGCGGTTTAAGGCGTGGGTCTATGGCCGCTCGCTTGCTGGGATTATGGGTTCGAATCCCGCCGGGGCATGGATATTTGTCTGTGTTGAGTGTTGTGTGTTGTCAAGTAGAGGTCTCTGCGATGGACTGATCACTCGTCCAAGGAAGTCCTACAGACTGTGATGCTTCGTTGTGTGTGATCAAGAAACCTCAAGAATGAGGAGGCCATGGTCCGCGTTGGGCCGCAGGGCCACGGGGTGGGAGTTGAAACATAAGCTGCATATACCAAAGAAAGCTCCCTGAAGATGACAACAGTTAAGGCCGAAACATGTCGGAACATTAATTAACAAATAAAAGTGTTGTGCAAAACGTTTGTGTCAAATTTTACATATGCAATATAGTTTCACTCAAAATGTACAGCATCAGAAAGTAACAAACGCAGTTCAACCTCCCCCTCTCCTCCCTCTACCCCAACCCAAAAAGCAGCCGACCTATTTCCTTAGTCGACTGGTCAATGCATTATGCATGCAGTGCAGGTCTTGTAGGACGAACCAGTGATACATGGCATGTCGAAGAATTGTACTGTGTCCGTCTTCAGGGGAAATAGATTCATTCTTCGGGAACTCTTTACTGCTTTGTATGAAAATAACACGTTCTTCGAAACGTCGGAAACCACTCGCCCAAGGACGCAGTGTCACGTCCCAAACAGGAGTTCTCAATTACACCTCTGCGAAAACCTCACAACTCGCGCCAGTTGCTTATCTGCTGCTGTTTAAAATCCTGTCCCATTTGAGGACTTCGAAAATTGTTTGCTCCGAAGTCTAGTAGTGTTTGAAAGTTTTTATATGTAAAATATTGGCTTCCTTTTTCTCTTTAGACGGAAAACCAAGAAGATTAATTTTTCATGTCCTAAAATACGTAGCTTGACTTTCCGTTCCACAGAAGACCGAAAGTGAAAGGAATTCAGTAGAAGTAAGTGTTCCTTTTAAAAAGAGAAGCCATAGGGCTCGCTGAAGTCTCCATAGCAACCATGAAATATGTGGCTGGTATTTGTATCGGGTTGGTGTTTAGTTCATGTGCAAATCTGACTATCAGCGCTGACAGTATCGGTTTTCTGTTATAGATTCATGCATTAACAGGCACCTTAATAACGCAGTCAAAAATCTAAAGCTCACAATGACGTACCTTCATTTAGAAAAAAAGCGCTCTTTGAACTGGAGTAAAACTACAGTGCTTTTCTTTAGTGCTTGTAGCGAGTACCTGAAATATCGTTAGATGCCCCTGTGGATGCAAGATATCTGTGTGAAAAACATGCTGTGCTTGGCGATGCGACAACAGAAGGGGCCTGTACACTTTATTTTATCGTTACGTCCTAAGATGCTAAACTGGGTATGACATTAACTCCTTTTCAACCGATACTTTAATGTGACCTGTAAGAGAAACTCAGAGCCGCGTTTGTTTAGTGCCTTAGTACACGATATCTGAATGATTTCGAGTCTCACATTTGTCACTCTGGAAGAAACACAAAAAATTTCACTGCAAGTAGTTACAAATTCCTTTTCACTTTGAGCCAAAATTACTTATTTACAAAAAAAGTACGGTTTTACACACACACACGCACACGAATGTAGGGTAACACACGCGTTATATCTTGTCCATATCGCCACCGTCAATCACATTTCCTAAATTTGGATATTATGAGATGAAAACAATATTGAAAAATTTAGATTTTAATTGTAATAAACTGTCGTTTGTTAACTGAAATAATTCTATGTGTGGCAATTCAAGACATCACTGCACAGTGGCGCCGTGCAGGTGGTACAGTAGGATTTCAAAGCAGAAAATCCAGCCAGTATATTTGTCCTTAATCTCGATATAGTTTTATTAAAGCAGACAATACTTCATGCTAGAACTCTATAATCTCAATTCTAATTGCTTTAAGGTTATAAAAACTCATTATTGCACCTGCAGGGAAGTATAAATATTGGCTACAGGGTTATGTAACATGCATCTGGTAGTTCGTCAGTTACTACTTAATTCTCATCCCCTCCAATTCAATTCTTTAAACTTCAAAAATAACTTTAAGTGGGAGTGGGAGTTTCAGTGAAAAAACTGGCAGTGCGACAGAATGTTCTGCAATAAGCTATCACTGGGCCAATGCTCGTTGCTTATTGGACTGTTAATCTGGGGAAAGTACAGCAGAATGGCTAGGGACAGCACTTCCGAGAAAAGTCTGGTACCACCCCGCTAATACTAGCAATACAAAAGATAAGGAAACAACTTAAGCATGATAAACAAGAATCTATATAGTGACCGCAGAATTCCAAGAAAAGATGGGCTTTCCTGGACCAGTATGGGTCATTCCATCCCGTCACAGACACCTCCACAGAGACGGGCACGGACACAGACACAGTGGCTTTGAGGGCAACTGCTCGCTCTTTGCGCCCACAGGACTGATGGCATGTTTGCTTCTACATTTCATAGTGTACCACCTGTCGAAGCATTAAGATTTCACAGAGTGGATAAATCACTGAAAAATGCAGACCGATAAGAGCTGAAGTGTTACAGGTGAAGCGACACCATCAGTTCACGCTTGCCCCGAAAATGGGAGAAAAAGAACTTCTCGAATCGTTGGTAACAAACTACCAACTTAGACTGGGTACTGCTGAATTTGTAACGGCGGTCAAAGGCTGTGCAATTTATTAGTCGCTGTGAGGAGATGGGTTTGGTATAAATGATGAGAAAATGGAGTATATTGTCAAGCCTGGTGAAGAGAATGCAGGACAAAATGACAGCATAAAAATAGGCAATAAATCATTTGAAGGGATAGAACAGTTCAGGTATTTTGGAAGAGCCCCAACAAATCAACATTCCACTCATGGGGAAAATAAGAACAGATTGAAGTCAGGGAATGTTTGTTGCCTTTCGGTGCAGAATTTGTTGCTTTCCAGATTTATATCAAAAAATATAAAGATCAAGATATACAGAATTATAATTTTATCTCTTGTATATGAACGTGAAATTTGGTCGCTCACATTGAGGGAGGGAGAGTAGGGTGCTGAGGAAGATTTTTGGGTCTAAGAGCGTCGAGGTGACGGGGAAGTGGAGAATACTACATAAAGAGGAGCTTTATGATCTGTATTCCTCACCAAATATTATTCGGTGATCAAATAAAGAAAAATAAGAAGGGCGAGGCATGTAGCACGCATGGGGAGAGGAACGTTGCATACCTCGATTTAGCGGGAAAACCGAGGGCAAGATGCCACGTGGAAGGCATAGGAATAGGCTGTAGGATGAAGTTAAAGTTAATCTTCAAGAAATAGGATGAGCGGAATGGATTGGATTGATCTCGCTCAAAATAGGTACAGGATTTTATAAAGTGGGGGAATTTTTAACTAGGAGAGGAACCGCTAGCTTGTCCTCAGGGACTCTGCTGCTTGGAATTAGTTAATAAACGGTCGTGTAAGCAGCGCTATGAACAGAATACTGAAAATTTTCTGCGGAAAAACGCTCAGTTCACTTGGAGGTTATGTTTACTTTACTCTTCTTCTGAATGTCGAAGTTTCGTCTAGCAGGCATGTAATTAACATTTGTAAGTGGAAAATTTGACAAGAATGGGTCTCCAACACACTTGGGAGGAGAAACCGTTGTCACAGTGTTAAACGGTCACATCATCTAACCAGAACAATATGCGGAAATTATATGGAATTATAGTGAGAGAATAATATTAAAATATCGTTTCATAGAGAAAATAGTTTATGATGACCAGAATTTAGTGTTGAGGTCTTGTCAGTTGTTTATGGTGGCGATCAGAAAGCTGGGAGCTCACAGACATCCCCGCGATTTTTATAGAACCTAAATATCTGTTGGAATTTGTTGCAATATTGTTTTAGGTGCTTAAGATCTTGTTTATAACTACATCCTAGATAGCTGCTCAATTACGGATATAACAGGCAAAATACTTTAAGTTATAGTTTTGAAATGACAGCCGTAAAAAGTGTCTCAGAATTCAATAATCCACCCTGAATCTGGAGACACCAGATTCCTCTGAAAGGGGGATATCTGTTTGACAAACATACGGCCTCGCATCCAGCTGGTCTTTCGCTCTTAAGGAAAAAACCTTGCAACCCTTGGTGATGTCATAGCCGCCGCTCGCGTGCAGCATTTCAGCAAAGCCATGCTTCGACAGAGTTCGAACGTTTTACAAAACAAGAATTTCCTACGTACTCAAGTGGTTTTCCTTAGAGCAGTATGTATAAAATGACCAGATTCGATTACGGCAGACTGCTATATTCCATACAGGAAAGACCGATAGATCAACAGTCAGGGACACGTGGCAAATAACTCTTGCACTGAACTTTATTCGCTTCGGACAAAAGACGTCAGTAACCTAGAAGTTATTACTTCAATTGTACGCAACCCCCACAAAAAAGAACATGTTTGTTGTTACTGAAAATATTAGCAATTCATCCATGCCAATGAATTATAAACACTTCTTCTTACCTTATTTCGAGCACAAATTTTTGCATCTGCCCCCGTTGTCGACATCTCGATATCGTATTATTTGGGGCCGTTTCACTGAAGAAACAGTCCAAAAGAGACTGCTACCTGTTCTAAAATGTGAATTCTACACAGAAAACAGTTCGTTTCGTTTGTTGCTGGCTGACATGAACGTCTATTAAGAACACTAACTGGAAGGTTTGCACTTGGTATCGCGACGTGCCTGCCACAATGCGTCACGACAGCTTCAGACTATTTTCGCAAACAGCATAAATTAACCCTCCGCACATCAAGATAATGAGATTTAAGATCAGTGACCCGAACACACCTTGTGGCAGGTAAACACCCGTTCAGTGGCTTAGACACCTTTGTGACGTCACTCACCCATTCTCACAACAGCTGCAGTTCTTGCACACATAAACAGTGCAGAAAACATGCCATCCCCTTGTCTTCTATTCGGCTATAAATAACCCAGCAGCTCCTCAAGGGTGTACGTTGAGGGCTTGGGGAGGGGAGAGCGGGCAACCAATCGATGTAATGTTAGGCAGCCAGCCCTGCTTAGGGAGGAACATGGAGCATTACTCTCCTGCCATGCATAGAGAACATCTGTGGATCTGATCTGATTGGATAAAGTAGTGGCCCTGTTTAACCTCACTAAACATGAAGACTGTCTTTGACCGGGTTGTGCAGCTGTAAAGTCTGGTAAACAGATTATAACAGCTCGGAGACAATTGTCTTCATCGGCAGAGTAGAGAGTCGGCCTGAAGGATAACGGAAAAGTTCGAGTGACTACCAGATAAGACGGCGGCAGAAGCTAGACCCCAGCATTCTACAACCGAATGATAACACCCTCGCTCGGTAAAGGCGAGATCTCGGATATGCTCTGTCCAGTCAGAGGCCTTTAGTACTTCTGCGCCACGTGGGTCACACGCGAACCGCGTTTGTTACCGTTCCTGTCAGCACAGTATCACGTGCCTGCATCAGATACCTTGCATGAAGGATGGAACCTGTTTTTGGTTCCTTTATGAAACACTGATATATTAACTGTTTCAGAATAACATTGTAGGTATTAGTACAAGGTAAATCAGTCCCGTTACAGGCCTGAGGTGCCCAGAGGATTCCAAGAAGTTAAGGTTCCCAGATTACGTGAGTGTCCCAGGATGGTGGTAAGGCACCGGCCGCTTTTACCCTCAGGAAATACTCCTGGTACTCATTTCTGTTAGAGGCTGAGTCGACCCCAGGGCCATAGTGCGAACGGAAGAATTAGGTCAATAAAAGATTCCAATGACACCGCCTGGAGTTTTTTTTTACTTGTTCTTGTTTTATTCATATATGACTAGTGTACAGTAGCACATAGTTTCAGTATATATAATATCAGCGATTATGACTAAGATACGATGCTGACAATGGGAATAAGAGATCGTATTTATGATATTCCAGTACTACAGATGACTACAGTACCTTCCTCCGGATCCATTATTGTCTGAGTCCCGTTTACATCGAGATAGTCAACATCTGCATCAGCTAAGGAATGGTACAATATTCTATGTCTTTACTCCTAAACACAAATGATGACCCACCATTCACATAACATCCCCATGCTGTGATCGGATTATTTGTCCACAGTATCCCACACAACTACTAAGCAGAAAATCTCCTATAACCGGAGACAATATTTATAACATCGGACACCAATCCCGGTTCACTGGGTATGCACTTAAGCACTGTATGCCACTTCCAAATGAGAGATACACTGATGTGTGATTAATATTTTATGCCTAGTTGAGAGTACACCAAAGGCGTGATGTCTAATTACATTCCCGAAGATTATATGGAAAAACAAACCATTCATTGTTCTATGGCATGTCCAAGACACAAAGGTAGTTTGCCACAAAAAGTCTCCGTTTCACTGTTTGGTACAATTTGTATTTATTTGCCTGTATGAATGCAATGAAGTCACGCAGCGCTAGTTCCTGTTTTGGTCGTGTTCTGAAAAGTACTATGTTAGCCAGTGTCCACATGAAAGCATGTTGTCGCGTAGGAGGCCTCAGTGCACATTGTGGTCGTAAGAGCTATTCGTTCGGTATTCGAGCTGGGAATATCCTGAGAATGAGGGTAAGTTTCTGTGTTGTCCATTGCCAGATCTGTGGTCCTTCCCCACATTCGATTAGGCGGTGTTTTAGCGTGTCGTGCATGCCACAATTGCTACAGTTATCAGTAGGTGATATTCGTATCTTGTAGTGACTGACGTTGGTGGTAAGGATATCATGTGTTACCTTATACCAAGCAGCTTTCGTCCCTGCAGGTATAGGAGTGCTGTGAATGTTCTTCCACACAGTGTTCCAGTCTGTATTTTGGTGATGCGCATATCTTGTGTACCTGTTTCACATCTACTTATGTGGTACAAAGTATTGTATAATCTTCTTTTGTATGCACGCTTGGATTCCATAAGCCCTTGTTCATCCACATAAGCCGAATCCATCGCAAAACGCCGCAGATATTCTAAATTTTCGGGAATGACATCCCGAAATGGTGGGTTGGCTCCTTCCACATTTAGGCCCCATGTCCGTATCCAGGCCGATATTATTGTTCCCTGCATCATCACTTGTTGTCGCATTCGATATAAGAGCAATACATGACTTTTTGCAGAGAGATTCTTTAAGTCTCAGCCTCCTTCTTCCTTTGGCCGATATAGTGTTGACAGAGGCACACGAAATATGTCGCCCTTCCACACAAACCAAGAGATCGTCGTATTCAGTTGACGCACACATACACCAGGGGGGGAGAGTAAATTTGGGACACATACCATGTACGCGCCATGAGGTATTCATGGACAAATGGTATTCTCTTGTCCAAAGTCAGCAATCGACAGTAAGATTCTTGAGCCCGTGCTCGTATTTTCGCGGATGTCTTCGTCCAACTAGCAAGGGCAGATTCCCCAACAGTATTCTTTATCTGGAAGCCCAAGATTGTTGCAGTGTCATGGTATGGAATGTTCATAATTTCAATAGATTTGTCCGAAGTCCCAAAGGCTATTGCCCGTGACTTGTGGATGTTCACTCTTGCCCCGATGCAGCTTAAAAACAGTGTATCGCCTCCTGTAGCTTTGGTATGTCAGTAGGAGTTGTCACAAATATTGTAACATCGTCAGAATATGCTACAACCGAGGTCCTTGCATGATGCCGCCCAATACGTAGACCGTGGAGAGAATTTTCCAGGGTACAGAGGAGTGCGTTTAAGCAAATTGCACACAAATCATGCTTAAAGAACACCCCTGACGGATGGAGCTCTTGATTGGAAAGAGACAGGATCTGTAACCATTTATTTGTACCGACGATGTCGAGTTGTTTTAGATATTCCATATGCGTTTCCTAATACGTTAACTGAAGCCGTACTTACACAGTACCTCGGACAGGTATTCGTGGGAAAGTTTATCAAATGCACCTTGGAAGTCAATCGTTAAGACGCACAGTGGTGATCTCATAACCTCCGCATAGGCAACTGTGTCTCTTATAGTGGCAATGGCTTCAAATACTGAATTGCACATTAGGCTGCAATGTTGGCTGCTCCGAAGGGGGTTCTGCATCCATGTTCGGAGGCGGTTAGCTATGATTCTGATCAGTAGCTTGAAGTCAGTATTAAGAATAGTTAGGGGCCTCTAGTGTTCAAAGTGTGTGGCATGTGGTTGCTTCAGTATACAGATAATTATCCCAAATTTCTGATAGTCCGAAATGAGTTCGTCAGTGTACATTTCATTTACTATTTGCAGGAGGTCTTCTTTGGTCATCTCCCATGTTTTCGTCAGGAATTCCAGGCATATGCCGTCATATCCAGGGGTCTTGTGGGGGTTCCCTGTTTTTTGCATGATAAATTTCTTCCAGCGTGAGAGGCTCCTCCAAGGCTAAGTTCGCTGCATCAGGAACCGTCGACAGGTTGCAATCCATTAGACGCTTCATGCACTCGCCACTCCTATTTACTTTCGAAGTGTCCCGCAAAGACACGCAGTATGTCTAGTGAAGACATCTGAGGGGAATCATTCTTGTCATGATTCATGTGGATCGTTCTCTGTACTTGCCGTTTCCTCTCCTTTATTAGGTGATGTAGGGATGGATCTTCTTCTCCAAAACTGTCCTGTACTCCATTGTCCACCCACATTGATCGGTAGTGTGTACTGTTCAATCGTATGATCTTCGCCTTTAAGCTCTTTAATGCAAGTGCTTTGTCACCACTGTCTTTTTCATCCTGCAGGACATCATACAACGCACTGTAGTAGAAGTGTTCCATACTCTCATGTTCTCTGCAGCGTTCCACGCCGGCACGGCTGAAAAGGAGGCAGATCCTTCGCTTCATGAGTATACACCACCACATCACGCGGGACGGGTATTAATGTGCATTTTTCCTCCGCGTTTCCCAGTGTTGTCTAAAAGTTTGTAGAAAATGTTGGTCATCCAGGTAGGTCGGATTCATCCGCCAGTAAACTTTACCCCGTGTCGTGCAAGGGCAGAAAGTGAAACTCGTAACAAGACGGCCATGTTGTCTGTGAACGCAGAAGCTATCGACTCCACTCCCTGTTTTGACTTCAACATTTGTCGCGATAAGTATATCCTGTCTAGTCGCGACGCTCCCTGCGCCGTATAATGCGTGTATATTATTCGCCCCTGGTTCACGTCCCACACGTCCACCATTTCCAAACCTGTTACTAGTCTTGTGAGTGCTCGGCTGATATTAAATGCACCCGTACAGGCCGAGGGCGTAAGAACACAAAGTCTCCTGCCAGAACCATGTTGTCGCTAGAATGCATGCGCAGACGTGTAACATCGCCATTGTAGAATTCCTCTCTTTCGCGCCTCTTTTCAGAACAGGACGGGGCATAAATGTTTATTATCCTGATTCCATTGAAGTGTGCTGATATTCCTCGTCCCGTTGGTAAGCGCTGTATGTTAGTAAGTAAATAGCTATCCTTTGCAAGTATAGCGGTCCCACGACCTTGTGTCCCCATATTGATGTACGGCGTATTTCTTCTAATCATAGTTATCTTAGTATTTGTGACTTCCTGTAACAAGGTTAGGTTTATGTCATGTTTATATAGAAATTCCTGAAGCATTTTGAATGTTGTTGGTGCTGATATTCCATTAATATTTATTGTTGCAATTTTATATGTGTAATCTAATTTCTCTAGGGAGTAGTAGCAGCGGTGTACTGTGTGGTGAGTGGGGAATTTTCTTCTATTGAGTTTTGTGTCTATTTCTGCTTCGTGATCTGTCCCTCGGAGTGGAAATATCCCTGCCCATTTTGAGTTTCTTCAGACGTTTCGGATTCAATTGAGGGGGTGGAAGTGATGGGTCTCCGTTTGTCACAAGGGAGTCCTTCATCATTCGGTGTTTGGAGGCATGTTGGATGTTGTGAATATAGTCCCGTTTTTTTTGGTCTCCGGGTGTTGATAGGTCGGAGTCCCTCCCTTGGCTTATGTCAGGAGTCATTTCTTCAAATTCATCCCCAGTCTCCATTCCATCGTTGTCTTTCCGAGTGTCCTCTCTTCCACTTTCCATTGATTCCTGCGGTTGGGCACGTTCCCCATCCTCTATTTGGGTGATAATGCCGGGCAGAGTTTCTTTTGTTGAAGTCGGTGTCAAGTCACACTGGTTATGCGTGCCAACTACTCCGTCTGGAGGGGGATGTCCTTTGCAGGAGGTTCTATGACAGGTTCATCAGACATGTGTGTTATGTCACGTCCTCTTCTTGTTGTTTTCTTGATGTGCCACGTTTCACCGCATGCGCCCACGATTCTGCCCTATTTGACGTGTAGGAGGGGGTTGATTACCTCCGATAGGGACATTCAACAGAGTGATGACCTTGCTTGTTACAGTTATAACAAGTAGGTGGTTGTCCTTCACAGGTAGTGAGCAGTCTATGACCTGCTATAAACATATGAGAAAGCACGTGTTTTTTAAGATTTAATTCCACAATTTTGACTCCATTCGATACCTTCTATCTATATTGAATAGGCCATTGTTCTTCCTGGATGTCTTTACATCGCCATATTTTGACATTGCGTCACGCAAGACAGGTTCCTTTACCTCTGGAGTTAAGCCCGCCACTCTGACTTTTCTCACACCCATGCCAGCCAATTCTACCTCCACTATGGATATCTCACCATTGTCATGTTTGTATTCCTGATGTCCCTGTATGTTCTGAAGTATCGACTGCATTCTCTCTGCCGAGGCGAATGTTATATATTCTCTCCTGCGTGGACCATCTATCTGTATCATTCGGATATCGTCTTCTTGCAGACGCAGTTGTAAGTATATCCATTCATGTATATTGAAGGCGGTTATCCTCGGGTTTCTCATGTCAAAAATACAGACTATCGTGTTCTTTCGTCCTCCCATTTCCATGTGATGCTGTCGAAAGTATGTAATTCACCCACTTGCACTCAGCGAGGTTGTAAACAGAACGTATACACAAAAAGCAAAAAAAAAAACATTCCTCGCGTACAGCACGTTCACCACAACTCGACCGCACTCTACCACTGCTATCAGCAGACTGAATCGAACCAGCGACCTTCCGATTTGTAGCACAGCACTTTAACCACTGTGCTACCGCTGTCCCCTGGTATTACTGTGCATTATCTAATATATGATGTAATGTTGCCACCTCACGAGAATATATTTTACCTTGGACGCAGGTTTGCAAGGAGAAGTCAGGCCCTTAGTTGTTTATGACCATTCATCGATGTATTTCGGTGTTTATGAGCAGCTACATTATATTTAAGTGAAGGACACATTGTGTGGAAGTGCAGTTCTGTCTTGGTTATGCGAGATAATACGTGGTCTGTTAGAAAAGTATCCGACCGTTGGCCGGGAAAAAGAAACTGGCTTACTTGGAGCGTTGGACACCTAATCACCCTCAAAGTAGTTCCCTTGGGACTCCACACACTTCTCCCAG
>Ga0123355_10007261_pt1 | contig 16569 bp, 5 predicted proteins | sample TergutEmb28metaG_3_FD_89872 | JGI IMG/M metagenome (GOLD analysis project Ga0123355, IMG submission 89872) | Embiratermes neotenicus P1 segment gut microbial communities from Petit-Saut dam, French Guiana - Emb289 P1 | ecosystem: Host-associated > Arthropoda: Insects > Digestive system > Gut ...
AACTCCTCTTTCGGGATGTCTAATAGTGTCTTCGTCGAATTTCGTTTGATGTCCTCCGTTGCCTCTAATTCTTAAGCCTTGGGAATAGGAAAAATCACACGGTGCGAGATCTGGTGAATATGGCTGCTGCTGCAACTGAGCGGTGCCGTATTTGGCCAAAAACTGCTGCACAAGATGTGAAGTGTTTTGCGGCCGCATTGTCGTGGTGCAGGATCCAGTCGCCATCCCGCCATTTTCCCGGTCGGTTTCGGCGAACTGATTCACGCAAACGTCGCAAGACCTCCACGTAGAATTCCTTGTTACTTGTTTGGCCGTCGGGAGGGTACTCGTTGTGTACGATACCCTCAGAATCAAAGAACGGTCGTCCCGAGCGGGGGTCGCTTTTGAAACAAAACTTGATGCAAATGCGTTGTTCGGTACTTTCACACATCGTAAAAATCGCTATGACATAAACGCACGTGTTACTTCCGCGACCTACTACAGGAAATTGAGGAAAGGCAGCCACTTGCAACTTGTGTCATGAGTTGCTAAGACATGTACGAATGTGTCAAGACTGGTTTCAAACACATCCCACCCAGTGAACAACCACTACAATTCCAATCCGGATAATATTTGAACAAACCCCGTGTGTATATATATATATATACACATATGAATATGTTGGTGTGTGTAATTAAATAATCTACAGAATGCACGGTGCAATGATACAAATAAAAAAACACTTCATAAAATTTTATGTTTTGAAAATACGAAGTTAAATTCATAATTTTGTCATGACACCACGCTTTTGGCACAAGGGGCATGGACACTTCCCGTAATCAGCACATAAGGAAGTACTTTTATGATGGCGTGTCTTTATATTGTCGCAACATGTGGGTAAAGTTTGCTCAGAATGACTGAAGTAGCTGTAAACGTTAAATGGCCCAGTACTGTGCTGAGAGGAGTTACCATAAGTTGTTGATAGAAGGGCTGGGGTCTGGTAGCTGCAGGTTCAATTTATGATGAATCCCGTTCCTCAGTTCCTACCAAGGACGCAATGCATATCATATTCGCCAGAATTTTATTCATAACTCAGGAAGACCAGATTGAAGGAAGAGAAAAGTTTCCTTTCGGTGACTTCAGCAAATTAACAATTATTTTTTAAATAGAAGCAGCACAATATAGGGTATTATTTAAGTGTTATTCACAATGAAGTGTTTTTCTGATATATAATTAACTTAATCTATTCTAGAGTCAATGACATGTGTGATATTAATATACAGACATTTTAAGCACCTTGGTTACTGTATGTACATCCTCACTTACTATAATACGTAGAATTATGCACTTTACCCGCAGAGAAGAGAAAAGGTTTTATGCTTTTCCCAGACTGAACTGCGATTATTTTGCTAAACAGGATTAAAAATTCCTTTGAAATGGAGACACACTGGATTTTTAAATTCTATTTAGACTAATTTAGTTTCAAATGGTTACTTAACTATCAAAATAAAAACCCCATAAGTTACCATGGGTGTTGCTAATATACTGCATCACTTCACATTTCACCTTCATATTCCTTCAGTGCTCCAGAAAAAATAAATGTTTATTTCCGTGTAGAAAAAAGTTTTACATTATTTCACTTACCAATTCCTAGTAAAGTACCGTAAAAGAATCCAGCCACAGCCTTGATTATTTTATATTCATTTTGTTGTGAGTAAATAATGGGACAAAGAAGAGGACAAACGCAACTCTTAAGTTTGTCACGAACTGAAAACAATATGGGGAGAAAATATTAGACATAAGATAATAAAATTTTAGCAGTTGCACGAAGACCCCAGTGGCTTCGAATATTCCACAGGAACGTGAACGCAAAATCTGAGAAGCAGAGCACGAAGAAAGGAGGTAAATTGGGCCGAGTTTGGATTTTCTTTACAAGTTCAATGCATTTGACACTCTGAGGACCGTGCATCGTGATATATTCTTATAATAAAACCATCGAGAAACACTAATTTCTCTAATTTATTTTTGGAATAGGACTCTACATGTTTCGGAGAGTATCTCTGTCCATCATCACGAGTATAGCACAGTACACACAGCAAGAGGTATATGTCATACAGGTTATGCTGACTGCCTGCTAGCAAGCAGTCAGCATAACCTGTATGACATATACCTCTTGCTGTGTGTACAGTGCTATACTCGTGATGATGGACAGAGATACTGTCCGAAACATGTAGAGTCCTATTCCAAAAATAAAGTAGAGAAATTAGTGTTTCTCGTTGGTTTTATTATAAGAAGTTCAATGTAGTTTATTTCCGCGCAGTCTATTCTTCTATATAGATATTATGCTTCCTTATCTTCTTAGAAATTCCAAAATGTTTACACGTCATTATGTTGTAAATATTTCCTATTTTCTCCATTTGAAGTACAGTGATCCATTTTCACACACAAGAAAACACACTGCCGTGATGTTGTAAAACTTTTTTGAAATCCCGTTACCCTCCAGCTGCCTTCTATCTAAAGGCCCGCTGAGATATCTCCTGTCAAATTCTAGCACGGTTTGTAACAAAACTATTTATTTGCAAAATGATTTGGTAATAATAACAATAATAATAACAACAATAATAACATAAAATCTCCACGTCTGCAGTTCTATATGTGTGTATAAGCTTATATATATATATATATATATACATATATATATAGCAGTTTTGGAAGGACACAATGAATTTGGGTCAAGAAGGAATTCCGCGTGTCATAAAATATTTTAGCTTGCCAGTTTGAGGTCACGTGCCATAAGACTTCGAACAGTACAGATATTCGAATTATGCCAGGTAATTCATATTGGGGGCACAATGATTTTTACTATCAGGGTCATGCCTCTACAAACCAAATCAAAGCAACATTAAATCAAGTGCATTTTTGAGTCTCGAGAACTTTCCTGTGGATGTGACTGCTAATACTGAGTTTTCACATCACACGTTCACTTATGTTTATTTGCTAAATTCGATCCTTTACCTTATACTGTTTATTCTTTGTATAAAGTTGTATTCTAATCTAAATTATCCTGTAAAATTGAACACTTATGCTACAATGTCTCTTCCTCTAATCTTTGTATTGTGTTTATACTCGGTTTTCCCATTTACATTTTGTTTTATAGCAGTTTGGCTAAACTTTTCAATTCCATAATCTTGGTTCATGTACTTATTTTTTTAGTTTTAAATTTACATGTAACTGTTTATGCTTCAAGGCTTTTCTCTCCATTTTTTATTTCATTACTGTATGCATTTTATTGTTTTCTTCTTTACCTACTTCATTGCAAACCAGGTCATATTTTCGTTTTCGTAGGAAGGCTTTCTTTATGTCATGTCACATTTAATATTCTTGTCACACTTTCTAGGTCTGCTAGGTATTTCCGTTTTGCCATTCCTCGTTTTTTAGGAAATACGTGAATCTTTTTAATGCTTTTTAAAATTGGCGAAAGAAACATATTCGTATCACACGTGCCAGAAAATACCTTATTAGTCTGATGAACTTATAATAAAGCTCTCTGTTGCCAGATAATTGCAAACTATATATTTTAGTCTGAATTCATCAACATAAAAGGAAAGACAGATTCATCGCATTATATCGACCCTTCAAACAAACCAAACAATCCTCGACCTACAGCGGATTTTTATGAAACTTCATTCCAACATCATACTACTGGATCATCCAACGTTTTACGTTTCATTTTTGATAACACAGTCATCACGGAGGAGTTATGACTTAATTTGCACAAAAGTAGAACAATAATGTATCACAAATAAGAGAGTATATACACTTACATTTCTTTTACTTACCAAAGCTGCGTTGCTGCCCTACTCTTTCAGAACTCATTCTAGCCCCTCTATCTTCGTTTATTGTGAAATTTAAGTTTGAAGTAATACACTACAACACTACTAAAGATCAACAATCATTTCTGTAAGACAAAGCTCAATGAATTCTGCAGATTTAAGTCTTTAACTGAGCAGTTTCCTGGTCAATAATAGTCATTTTCTAAAACAGACGTTTCAGTATCTGTTACATTGTTACCAACAGCTCAACTTCCACTCAAATCAACCACACGAATGACTCCATTGTCTTTGCAGTTTCGATGTGCTGGCCAGTGTTTATATTAATTTGTTTTAAAAGGTCTGTGGAACACAGTAACGAGATTTTGCGAATATGGTGTTATAAAATTTGAAAAGTTTTTTACCATTTGAGTGATTATTGTCGAAAGAGGGTGGTTTTATGAAGTGAAGAGCTTTACGGTAAATTTTATTTTAGTTCCTGTTAGTTGTTTACTTTATAAGGACCTCAAATTGTATTTTGTTTGTTGTCTCGTTAGCGTCTTTGGCGAAATATTGATAAATACGCGATGTAACAATTGTGTATCCTTCTGTACCTTATCAGCTTTTTAGCAATAGACTTATACAGCGTTTTTAGATCTATTTTCTGCTGTACGGATGTGAAGACAAAGTTACTGATCTACTGTCTGTGCGTGCTAGAGATGAACATCGTTTCTCACATTGATGAAATTTTGTGGCGAAAGCATTACATTTCAATTAAACAGTCAGGGTGATTGTTTGAAGTCCATATGTTTTCTCTGTTTGTGGTCTAAAGAATAATTCAGGTTTTTAGGGTTTAGTTACCTCTTATGTTGAAAGTATTCAAATGTGAATGCCCATCCTGATAATGGCGACTACATTAATTACACACCTAACCTTTGGTATGACATCAGTATACAACTGGTATACATTTCTAGAACAGAGAGACATAAAATTAATCGGGTACAAATGAAATGTTTTATATAAAATTCAATCAAAATCTAACGAAGGACAGAAAGTTATACCGGTATGTAAAGTTAGTCTCTACGTAACCAGAAGGAAAGAGTAACACTACCGCTTGCGGTCTACACGTGACTTCTTTGTGAAGCCCAGCTTACAAAGGAAAAGATAATATTAGCTTTAAAGTTTTTGTATAAATGCAAGTACGAGTATTTAAAGTCCTTCTGATCGTAAAATTATCACAATATGCAAATTGCAAAGTTTTAAAAGGAAAACTTATCAAGTCATACAACAGGAATTGGTCTTCGCAACATTGATAACACGATGGAGTTTTTTTTTTGCACTGGAATTTTCAAACCCGCGTTGACACAGTTTACATTTGTGCTCAGTTTTATCGCATGCTGTAATTAATCACACTTGGTACGAATTCAGTTTTTAATTAATTACAGAGTGGGTCCCAATGTGGTCTTGATTTTAGTTAAAACGTAACATTAATTGAAAACTGTAAATTAAAACAAAATCAGTTTCCTAGATTGGAGCCTCCTGAGAGGTTAGGGCGTGCCCTTGGTAACCATTTACAAGTAGAAACGGCGCAGTATTCAACAAGAGAGGCGTTGTCCATATAACTCAACATTATGGCGCGTTCGCGTAATGTTTATACCCTTCGTCTACCCTAAAAACCCCATACCATTTCGTTCGGCGAGAGTGCTGTTTAGGCAATTTAATGTCACCGCCAATAATTAAACGTACTTAGGTATCCAAGTAAGGTGCCAGACGGTTTTGCCGATTTTAACCAAACTTGGATTTTGTCTACAAATTTTCATAAACGCCCCATTACCAAATTTCAAGGAAATCCGTCCAGTGGGAATCGCGTTAATACACATGGACTGAAGGACAAACATGACGATGGTAATAGGCTCTTTTCAGGACTACGTGAAAGCACCTCAAAGACAAATTTTCGCTAATACAGGTATGTGAACGCCAGATGTGACTCAACGAATTTGTTCCGCTAGATGTTTAGGTATATAAAAACATTAGAGCATAAGGACGAAAGACATCAATAAATAAAAAATTGACTAATACACGTCAGTACAACAAATATTTATTGAAGTATATAGGCTACATGTTTCGACCTGCTAACAGGTCATCATCAGGCCTCTACAAGAATAAGTCTCAGGTGCAGTTTATATCTAAACAGCACCTCAGACATTCTGCTAGAGGCCTGATGATGACCTGTTAACAGGTCGAAACATGTAGCCTATATACTCCAAAATTATTTGTTGTGCTGACGTGTATTAGTCAATTTGTTATTTAGTTCGTTAGAGTACTTCGTGATGCCCTCTTAAAAAAGAAGACATTGCTAAAACCAACCTAAGTGTGACTGAGTTACATAAAGGGCCACACTGGTGACGGGAAATTGCATGTTGATCCTTAAGAAAGGTAGTCTATGCTTTAAAAATAATCTTGTGTTTTGGCTCTCTTATCGAATTACAGTCCCATTGCAAGCAATTAATTGAAAGCATATTAACTTTATTAGAAAGACATTTAATAACGCGTGGACACGCAACAGATAACATGTGCACGCGCACGTGTGTGTTGTTACCCATATTACTATCCCGCATGAAGTATGTGCACCATTATGCCAAAATGTTAATGAAGCAGGCAGTAGGTTTCACTGTTACCACATGGCTGCATTAGCGTGGCGTAGTAAATAGGTAATGAGATTAACATTTCCAGGGGAATACGGACTTAACCTCATTTTGAAAACAGATTCATATTTTCTTTAGCCGTGACCTCTCACGGCAAGGGTTCGGCTTTCAGTACCAGGGCAAACAATAAGGGGTTTTCTGAGATGCAATATGGCGCTGGGACAGACTTTTTCTGAGTATTGTATTTCTATCCCGTCAGTTCTAATTTTACCAATGTTTCATATATATATATATATATATATATATACACATATTCATGTTTATGAAACAATATTATCTGATGGCAAACACTGTTATATATACGTACTTTTTTTCCCAAGAAAACAGGTGGAAATATCAGACCTTTTCTGGTAGTTGTTTGTATCTTATTTAGCAACCCTCTTGGTATTTAGATTACAAAGCGTCAGTGGTAGGTGAATTAATATTAATGTGGATCACGTGTTAAAATAACGTGCTTAAGTGCAGCTATCGCTCGCCGACAGCTTGTGATATATTTTTAAATAATATCGCGATGGGAAAATTTGCATTTGGTGAGAAGAAGGTATAACTGACATTCGGAAGTTTTGGGAACTGCAGCCGCGTTTATTGAACACGAAGATCTCAGATGCGTGCTTTTCTAACTAAACACAGACACTGTACGTTATAAAGTGTTTGTAAGTAAATTATACTGAAAATATAATTTCCTTTTGTCCTTTCGTAGTCGTGGGTCTGGATAGCTCAGTCGGTATAGCGACTCGCTACGGTCTGGACGGTTGGGAGATCGAATCCCGGTGGGGAGCGGAATTTTCTGCAGGCGTCTAGTTAGTGAACACAAAATGTGTGTTTTAATTTCTCTACAGTTTTTGTCCGAAACATTTCTAATTCTAAGAAAAAATGAGCGAGATATGATCAAAAATGTAAATTGGTCTTCATATAAAGTACCCGTTATTCTTGTTCAATTTTAATGAAAGTTGAATTTTCTCGACTGGTTTTCGAAAAATTCTTAAATATAAAATTTCATGAAAATCCTTCCAGTGGGAGCCGAATTTTTCCATGCAGACGGACGGACAAACGGACAGACATGGCGAAGCTAATAGTCGCTTTTTTGCAACTTTGCCAACGCGCCTAAAAACGCTACCAGGAAAGGCAGTGTAAGGGTAAACTGCAAGATACAAAACTGGTGTTAGAAAAAACTACCAACAAATGTGATTTTCAGGGTGTGCAAGTTTCCTGTTATTTCCGTGCATACACAATAACTCATGGGAATACACAAACTCAAATCGGTAACAGAGGAATAGTGGTTTGATTCGTGACAGAGGTAAGGGATTTTTTCTCTTCCACAAATCTTTCAGACTGTTTCTCTTGTCCACCAAGTCTCCTAATCGGAGGATACCGTGAGGTATCTCTCTGTGGTTAAATTGGCCGGGTCGTGAATCTGACCACTGAGTTCCATTTAGAACTCAGGTTAAGGATGGTTGGGGACGTAAATCCACGCCCCGGTTATGCTTTTATGGCGTGTCCTTACTTTCCACAAAAACATTTAACGCAGGTACTAACACTGGATAGAAGGGAAAAATTACAGGTGCTAAAAATATAAACGACATCTGGCTCTTGCTCCCTATGTTTATCTGCAGGTTAGGATCTGAATGATGTGCCAGAAGTTAGAGATCAGATAATCATGCATTAATTTAATTAAAGTGGGTCGACTCTCCTTCAATTTACAAGGAAATTTCTTTACGTTGAGATACCAGAAACCGGTCCCAGTGGCCGCGCGGTTTAAGGCATAGGTCTGCGGCCGCTCGCCTGCTAACATTGTGGGTTCGAATAAAACCGGGAGCATGGATGTTTGTCTGTTGTGGGTGTTGTGTGTTGTCAGGTAGAAGTCTCTGCGACGAGCTAATCACTCGTCCAGAGGAGTCCTACCGAATGTGATCCGTCGTTGTGCGCGATCTAGAAACCATGTGAATGAAGAGGCCCTGGCCTACTGGGGGCTGTTGGGCCGAAAGAAAGCAAAAGAGGTACCAGAAATGAAATTATTTACTTTGGAAAGAAGGTTTTCCAATAAATCTCACAAAGTCTAATTTCCTATCGCATATTTCGGGAGTTATGACTCATGTGCTGCCCATGTCCACATCCATGCAAGTTCAATGGCCAGAAGTAATATTGATTCCTTTAATACGATACAGCTGAAAATGCAAGTATGTGCTCGTGTCAAACCAACGGAATGCAAGACAGAATTTGAAGGCAGAGGTAGCTAGTAAACTCTTCAAATATTTGGCCAGTTTTACGCATTTGTGAAAGACACTAACAAACCAAAATTACAAACGTGGATAATACAAGACCAGATCAAATTCGGGAAATGCTTATTTAATTTCGGTTCAGTGCGTTTTTCTCTCCCTTTATTGTGTTAAGCAGCCAGATCAGGATAAACAGAAGTAACATGTTGCCAGTTGTTTCATAGGGGTGTGAAAAACTGTCACATTCAGGGAACAACATAGGATGAGGGTGTTCGGGAAGAGGGTGCTGAGGAAGATATTTGCAACTAAGAGGAAGGAGGTAATACCAAAGTGAGAGTAGTTACACGATGAGAAGTTGCGTGATCTGCATTTCTTGCCAAATATCATACGGGTAATCAAATCAAAAGGAAAGAGATGGGCTGGTTTTTTGCACCTCTGGGGAGACAAGGAAAATACAAGGTTTTGGCGAAGACACTTGAAGAATGGAAATTACTTGGAAGAATAGACGTAATGGGATGATAATATTAAAATGGCTCCTAAACAACAAAAGAATGAGTGGGTGTTGAACGGATTGATCTGGTTCAGGGTAGGAAAAAGTTGTGGGTTGTGGTTCTGGTTCCATAAAATGTGGAGAATTTTTTGAGTAGATGGGAAACTGTTAACTTCTGGAACAGAGTTTTGCTCCATGTACTTAAACCCAAGTAATTTATAGATCCAGTACCTACCTCATTGGAAAAACGCTCATTTAATATTAAGTCTTATGGTGCATGCAATAACCACTGAACTTTAAATGGCTGTCATTCGGAAAGGTAATAAACGTACTCACAATTCAGTCATCAATGTCTGATTTGAATCATTCTTCCCCAACGTATTAAGGAAACTTAGACGTCTTCAAAGTATGTCATTTTTGTTTAACAACTTTATGCCGCATTTTACGACAAGAAAGCTTTCAACAGTAACTAGAAAAATTGTCTTTTTCTGAAAGCCGTGGAAGACTTGACTGCGAATTTTGTTATTTTGTCTCTCTGAGGGAGCAAATCGAAAAGCCTTGTAAAGGCGAGATTTGAGGTTACTGCCGAAAATTCTGGTCTTTCGAGATATTAGGTCTTGTATTCTGGTAAACAAGGTTAGTAGTTACAGACGTTTCTGAAACAGTAGTGTCTTTGAAAGGTCAGAAACTGTTTAGGAGCTGATTTGGCCTCCTATCTCAGACATGTGTCTGTCTCCGAATGTTAAGAATGTGCATACAAAGTATGTAAAAGGAACAAAACCTCACGCTGGCATTACCTACGTAATGCCAGCGTGAGGTTTCTAAAACAGTAGTGTGTTTGAAATGTCAGAAACTGTTTAGGAACCGATTTGGCCTCCTATCTCAGACCTCTTTCTGTCTCCGAATGTTAAGAATGTGCATACAAAGTACGTAAAAAGAACAAAACCTCACGTTGGAATTACCTACGCAATGCCAGCGTGACGTTTCTAAAACAGTAGTGTCTTTGAAAGGTCAGAAACTGTTTAGGAACCGATTTGGCCTCCTATCTCAGACATGTTTCTGTCTCCGAATGTTAAGAATGTACATACAAAGTACGTAAAAAGAACAAAACCTCACGCTGGCATTACGTAGGTAATGTCAGCGTGAGGTTTTGTTCTTTTTACGTACCTTGTATGCACATTCTTAACATTCGGAGACGGAAACATGTCTGAGATAGGAGGCCAAATCGGTTCCTAAACAGTTTCTGACCTTTCAAAGACACTACTCTTTTAGAAACGTCTGTAACTACTAATCTTGTTTACCAGAATAAAAGACCTAATATCTCGAAAGACCAGAATTTTATTGGAAAACCTTTCGTAAAGGGACCAGTCAGAACATCAACAAACATAATGAATGATAACATTAATATTTATGTTAGAACATTATCCTGTGAAGATGTGTGGCCGATGGAACTGACTAAAGGCCGTGTCTCATAACAGTTTTTAGCAGGTAGTCTGAAAGTTAGAATTCTTTTAAAAAAAAGTAAAATTTTAATAACATTCCATTAGGTCTACATTAATCAAGTTATGAAAAAAAATCTGCGCCGTTGTGACGGTTAATAGCCTAGTAAAGGCTGGCATTACCTACGTAATTTGTTCTTTTTACGTATTTTGTATGCACATTCTTAACATTCGGAGACAGAAACAGGTCTGAGATATGAGGCCATATCGCTTTCTAAACAGTTTCTGACCTTTCAAAGACACTACTGTTTTAGAAATGTCTGTAACTACTAATCCTGTTTACCAGAATACAAGACCTAATATCTCGAAAGACCAGAATCTTCGGCAGTAACCTCAAATCTCGCCTTTTCAAGGCTATTAACGGTCACAACGACGCAGATTTTTTTTTTCATAACTTGATTAGTGTAGACCTAGTGGTGGAATTTGATTAAAATTTGACTTTTTTACAAGGGTTCTAACTTTCAGACCACCTGCTAAAACCTATTATGAGACACGGCCTTTAGTCAGTTCCATTGGCCACACATCTTCACAGAATAATGTTCTAACATAAATATTAATGTTATCATTCATTATGTTTGTTGATTTTCTGACTGGTCCCTTTACGAAAGGTTTTCCAATAAAATTCTCTATGTATGTTTTGTCTCCCCCTCCTATGCAGCATCTGAAACACCAGTGCAAAATTTTGATCCCGAAAACTGAAGTCAATAAACTGGGGACAATTAGGCACAGGTGGGAAGATAATATTAAAATATTATTTATTGTGGCTCAGCAGCCCTACTTGGGCACAGGCCGTGTCATTGTTGAAGTTTTGATACAGACACACCACACTCGGTAAGGCTCCTCTGGAAGGGGGTTCGGCCCATCGCAAAGACCTCTACCTGACAACACTGAACATTCACAAGAGACAGACATCCTTGCCCTCTGCGGGATTCGAATCCACAATCCCAGCAATGTAGTGGCCGCAGACCTACGCCTTAGACCGCGCCGCTGCCGGCATCGGCAATGTTAAAATATAAAAAGGTAAAGGTTACAGGCCCGGTGTGGCCCAGAGGGTGGGTAGAAGTCTAGCTCTACTCTTCCATGACCGCGGCACTAGAAGGGGGTGAGTGGTCAGCAGCACGCCCCGGCCGCGCTTTACCCCGGGAAAGACCCGCTACCCATTTTACAGGAGGCTGGGTGGGCCCCAGAGCCGGACTGGACGGGCGGAAAATCTCGTTCCGACCGGGATTAGATCCCGGACCGTCCAGCCCGTATTCAGTCGCTATACCGACTGAGCTAACCGGCCCACAATATTAAAATATGCTTAAATAAATTTTGCGGATCAACATATGAAAATGGTTATTGGAGAATAATACAGAATCAAAAAATTATTATAAATTTAAATCTCTAGATATTTTAACAATAATTAAAGTATGTAGACCGGAATGGCTTGGGATTATTGTAAGAAGTGAGGTTACATGAAGGGTACAGAAGTTACTGGAAGGCAAACCAGGAGGGGAGAGGAAAACGAGGTGACCTAGACTAAGGTGGATGGATAATGTTGAACGCGACCCGAATAATGTGGGTTTAAAAGGTTGGAAGACCGGGGTTTTGACAGAACAGAATGGGCATCGTTCATGGGGAAAGCCACAGCCAAACTCAAAGTATCATAGTGTTAATGAAGAAGGAGAAGGTCTTAAAGAAATAAGTATTGAATTTGGCTATATATGGGGTCAGCGGTGTCGATGAAAAAGACCAGCGATGAGTTGTTGTGAACATGGTAGTACGAAAGGCAGGGAATTGTCGAACGGTAGTACGGCTGCCAGGTTATCTGGACTCTTCCTGCCCCGTGGCGTTACACTAATGTTTGTGTCTCATTTACTTCTTCACATAACGAGCGTTGACCTATATGCTAATGTGATTACGTACAGTCGGAACACGTTCCTGACCCAGATACAGACACAGAGCAATCGATGCAGAGTATTGCTCTCCCATTCCAGCAAAGCGTTTAATTGCTACAAAATTTTACACTTCTTGAGACTGTGTGTACTTTCATCTTTATAGATTCTTATTTTATTAACCAATAATTGCACAATATTTGATGTTAACACTTTTCTTCTCTTTTTTTATGTTCATGGGACCGTGCATCGTAATTCTGTGTCAATAAATATCCAACAAGATGCAACTATACACAGTTTATTTTTTTTTGTAAACTGCTCTACATGTTTCGGGTGTTTTCTCCACCCATCATCAGGAGCACAAACAACTGTATTCACAGAATCTGTTACTAAGCAACCGCTGTTGTTACCTTTCGCTATCGTGGAGGAGTTGAGACGAGACTCCTGAATGTTTTATGTTGTCGGGTAGAGGTCTTTGCGACGGGCCGATTCCCCTTGCAAAGGAGTCTTACCGAGTGTGGTGTGTCTGTATCAAAACCTCAACAATGACACGGCCTGTGCCCAAGTAGGGCTGCTGAGCCACAATAAATAATATTTTAATATTATCTTCCCACCTGTGCCTAAATGTCCCCAGTTTATTGACTTCAGTTTTCGAGATCAAAATTTTGCACTGGTGTTTCAGATGCTGCATAGGAGGGGGAGGCAGAGCATACATAGAGAATTTTATTGTAAAACCTTTCGTAAAGGGACCAGTCAGAAAATCAACAAACAGAACGAATGAGACGAGAGTCTCAACTCTTCGACGATAGCGACAGGTAACAACAACGGTTGACTAGTACCAGATGCTGTAGATACAGTTATTTGTGCTCCAGATGATGGATGGAGAAACCACCCGAAACGTGTAAACCATTTTACAGAAAAAATAAACTGTTTATAGTTGCATCTTTTTGGATATTTATTGATACTTTTCTTCTCCTTATTACACTCTTACATGTTGCGATGCGTCATCATCATCATCATCATCATCATCATCAGGGAGTCTGTTTCTATACCAAAGTTACTAACTAACGCGATATTTAAGAGTGTAATAAGGAGGTGAAGAGTGTTTACACCAAATATCGTGCATTTGTTGGTTAATATAAGAAGAATTTTACACTTCTGTTGCAAAGTCAAGTTCCTCGTTCGCTTCAGGCAACTTGTGGGATAATCTTATAAAATATCACTTTACTTTGGATTCTTTATCCTTGAAGATGGGTCCGACAGGTTGTTCCGAAACGTCGATAAGTACTTACCACTACTCGCTGCGCAATAACCCAGAAGAACGCAGGACTCAGACCACTTTATTGTTCCTCTCACACGCTTCCTCTTTATTTTTCAAGTTGTTTCATTTTGCGATTTTTACAGTCATTCCACTTTTGACAGCTTACGAAAATGTAGTCGGGAATTATGAGAGGAAGGGGAAACTTTGGTGATTAACGTGTATTAGGGAGGATAACATTAATGAAGACTCTTAAAGAAATACGGTGTGATCGTTCGAGACTGCACTCAACTGGCTCATGGTAGGTAGAGGCGGGTTCTTGTGAATACTGTAATGGACCTTTGGACGTAGTACGAAATGGAAACATTTTTGACCAGCCAAGTGACTGTCAGCTTGTCAAGCAGGAATATACTGTGTGGAGTTAGCTTGAGTAACATTGTGAAATGAACCAAGAAAGAGACGGTAGCATATCCTTTCTCATTCACATTACTGTGTCATCTCAAATACTTCCGCGCCGCCGTACTGATGACTGTGGTGGTTGGGTCTATTACGTCACACGGGGAGACGCGTTGCGATGCTGACAGTAGCGCGTCGTCTGCCGTCGCGATGAGACCTGTCCTGCTTCCAGTGTAACGCAGCTAGTTGCTGTCCAACGGTAAGTAGACGCTAATGGTTTTGTAAAGACGCCCCCTGGGGCTGCTGTTGACCGTGATTGCTGATATTTGTTTGGCGGATCGCATGTTTAAAAGTAGGATGCATAGAGTTTCGAGGGCGCAATGAAATTTTCCAAATTAACAAAGGAAATTTTGAAAATGGAAAGTGTAGTTGAGTCTATTAGTACTCTTCTGCCTGTAGCAGACGTCTTTCAGTTTCTGACAGTAGGGGTACATGTACAACCTTCAGCTGTGTCCGTCTTATTCAGTGCTAGACCCTGATTTAATTTTAACTGATTTTTAGAAAATTTATTAATCAGTTCTGTGTATTTTGTGCAGAATTTACGTATATGGTTGGAAATATGCATGTGATTAGTGCAGATATACTAATTTATGATCCACGGCAATATTCGGTTAATAATAATACGGGATTTTATTAAAAATTACCAACAGCAGAAGGCCTGTATCCGCCCAGTCACTTTTATTAATAACGTCTTTTAAACTGACAAAACTTCGCCATCTTAAAGGCTGCTTAATTAAGTGAAATCTTTCAAAATTTTACAACGTAACATAATTGTTATTATATACGTAAAGTTTCAAACACGCCACTAAGAGCTTCCAAAGTTTCTTCCTACCCTTGCTTGGCACATATTCTGTTTTCAAGTTGTTTAGTGCGTGAGACGGTAAAATCGTTTTTGTGCTATTTAGGTCGGACTCCGCAATTGGAGCTTCAGCGATAGTTATTGAAATTTTTTGTGTCTGTTACATTGCTGTGTCATGCTTGTTGTTTTTATGGCACTGTGTTGCCATGCCATTTAAGTGTATATATTATTTCTACAACCGGCTATGAGACAGTCGAATGGGGCCGCTCGAAATTCTGTTTAATAGAAGATATAATGGGGGAAATTAAATTCAGGACACTACGTCTGAACTACATGTCACACTAATGCAACACTTATTACGTAATTTGGTAAAAATTCAGATTTTTGATAGGCTATGTTATGATATTAACTGCAGTTGGTTTTCCACCTAGTGGTAGTGGTCGGTAAAATTGTACACAAAGAGAAAATAAACAACTGTATGCAAGGGGTGAATCAATACATGAAACAATACAAAAAAGAAGCACGAAACAGAGAGCGAAACATACAAAATAAGAAAACAAACAAAACGAATAATTAAAAAACACAAAACAATTAATTACAACACAAGAAAAATCAAAACACATAAACCACATGGCAAAGAGACAAAGAGACTAAAACAATACATACTGTACAGTAACCCACATACAAACTACATGACTATAAATCCATGATAATGCACTTTCCACCAAAGATCTTCACTTCACTTCCCTCCCAATTTTTCACTTCCCTACACTTTTAGACGTGTCATCAACACGTTTCAAATCCCTGTACTGCATTTCACTTCAATTTTTACTGCGAAAAGACGCAGTCGTCAATAAAATCAAGATAGACAAATTCAAGTTACAAGGAAAGAATTGTAATTATTGTCCACGCGTGGGTTACTGCTTAGACAATTTTGAACTTTGTACTACTTGAAGTGTGGAAGAATACAGGAGTTTATTTTGTGCGATTTAGAATAGGATGGAGATATAAGAGTAGAGTTATTACAGACGTCTTTAGATACAATGTTATATGGAAAGAAATATTATGAACTGATAAGTATTTGACCTTAAGATTAATCGTGGCTTAGAATAAAATGAGATGCCGAATAAAATGCCAATATATCGAAATTGAGAAATTTGCTCTGTCTGACAGGTACTCGTATATTTTGTGAGTAATGTGTGTTCAGAGCCTTCAAGTAAATCAGGAAACCATTCCTTGTGAAGGTGTATATCAGTCAGCGAGCCTAACTATACGAGTATTCCACCATTTACGGAACCCAATCGTTGCTTACCGTCTTCAGAACAGACTGCCTTGGGACACTAGTCTGACTCAAAATCATCATGCGCGCGCGCGCGCGCACACACACACACACACACAAGTATATTACTTACTCCATACTCCATGGAGCAGAGTCCTTCTTGAGAAGCTAACCGGTTTTAAGCTAGTCAGGAAATTCCCCA
>Ga0123355_10007262_pt1 | contig 16569 bp, 12 predicted proteins | sample TergutEmb28metaG_3_FD_89872 | JGI IMG/M metagenome (GOLD analysis project Ga0123355, IMG submission 89872) | Embiratermes neotenicus P1 segment gut microbial communities from Petit-Saut dam, French Guiana - Emb289 P1 | ecosystem: Host-associated > Arthropoda: Insects > Digestive system > Gut ...
ATGTATGTATGTATGTATGTATGTATGTATGTATGTATGTATGTATGTATGTATGTATGTATGTATGTATGTATGTATGTATGTATGTATGTATGTATGTATGTATGTATGTGTATGTATGTACGTACTATGTATGTATGTATGTATGTATGTATGTATGTATGTATGTATGTATGTATGTGTGTGTGTGTGTATGTATGCATGTGTGTATGTATGTATGTATGTATGTATGTGTGTGTGTGTATGTATGCGTGTATTATGTATGTATGTATGTATGTATGTGTGTGTGTGTGCGCGTATGTATGTGTGTTTATGTATGTATGTATGCATATATGTATGTGTGTTTATGTGTGTATATACGTATTATTTATTTATTTATTGCATGCTCCATTACTTGGAGTAATACTACATGCCTTACTGTGGTATTTACAAATACAGTGCTTAGAAATATCTACATTGATTATTTCATACTATGAAATTAGCTTAATCTACTATGGTATGATGGATTTAACACTTCGTTAAGTTTGTCAAAAGAGATCTCGTTAGTGAATTTAGCAAATATTTTAAAATGTTTCCTTATTAATCTATTTTTACTTGTTGGCCAAATGTCCGTCTTTAATAGTGATGATTTTAAACTGTCTCTTTCCTTATTTAGCAGCCCATACTCATATAACAAGTGATGTATTGTTTGGTCCTTCGTGCCACAAGGACATGTTGGTTTATCAATTATTTTAAATCGGTGCAAGTATGACCTTATATTACCATGCCCTGTAACCATGGATGTAAAATTATGGGTTATGTTTATTCTCGTATTTAACTTATCAGCAACTACCGGGAAGTATTCTTTAGTGATTTTCCCCTTTGTTGTTTGGTCCCATTCCTTTTGCCACTTCCCAACACTTATCTCACTTAGTCCACTTATCACTACACTTTTTGGAACTTTCTTGTAGCATTCTTTGATGTCCGCGTTCGTCGCTGCCTCCTTTGTGAGTGTGTCGGCTAGCTCGTTTCCCTGGATCCCGAAGTGCGCCTTGACCCAACAGAACTGAATTTTCCAGTGTCTTTTTCCAATCTCCGTCAGTTTCCTTCTTATTTCTTCAATGAGAAATGTGTGGATATTGTTATTTTTAAGGGAGTCCAGTGTCATTAGGCTGTCTGTGTATATGATGGCCGTCTTTTCTCTATTTGTAGGTTTTCTGTATACTCTAGCGCTCTTACTATCGCCAGGTGCTCGCCTTGATTGTTGGTGCATCTTTTGTTTAGCCTGTATTTTAGACTTTTTATGTGGTTACCTGATCTGAATATGGCTACGCCCGCGCCTACCCCCTGTTCTGACTTGCTTCCGTCAGTAAATATTTGAATTGTACTTGTCACCTCATTATTTTCTGCTAGTCAGGTTATCGTTTCTGCGGGGTGATGCCAATATTTAACTTCCATGTCACGATCAACCAATGCTTCCTCTTTTGTGCTACCTTTGGTTAGTTGGTAAAATTGAGATTCCTCGTCTATTTTAATGGCGATGGGGGTCAATCCTGTCAGTATGCAGAGGGCTTCGTTCGACACCGTATGGTATGCTTTTGCGATTCTAATATTTATAAGCCTTTGTACTCTTTCTAGCTTTAATTTGTATCTTACTTTATCTATGGTCTTTTTCCACACTGGTGCTCCGTATGTATGTATGTTTGTATGTACGTATATGTCCAATAATATAAGAAAGGCATGCTGTATAAGCCTACATTCCAAGGTGGTTCTCAAAGGCTTTGGCATCACTCCAGATGGCCTTGATACGAGTCCAGGGGCGCTCTTAAGTACAGAGATAAAAAAATATGTGTTCAGCAGCATCCAAAGAACCTGGCGATGAAGACAGAGGTAATCTCTGAAACGCCGAATTTTTAAGCCATATTGAAGCAGTTAATTATTTAAGAAGAGCGCATTGGTTTAGTCGGCTTGGAAACCAACTTTTACGGCAAGTTTCGACCAGAACTCATAAAGTCTAAAATTTCGGGTACATAACACATAATCCGAATCAGTACTGAACTAGAAGCTTACGGTAGTCAGGGGTGTGACGTCGTGTAATTTGGTATGTAGCTACCAACGTTTCGGGGTAACTTGTTGCCTCCAACTTCAAGGTAGAAGGGCGACCTCCGTGAGAACCACAGATATCGCAGCAGCTATCAATACAGTGACGCCATTAACTGTAATGGTACACTCATTTGTGTACTTCGGTTCAAATTAATAATTTCATTATACGTTTCACTTGTAAAGTAATTTAATACGTCAGTGTATTGGTACTTGACACTCTCTGTCTGCAATAATATTCTGAATTTTCCACTCTCTTTATCTACTGCATGTATCTCTGATGTATACATAACTGATTCAGATATTGTCCGTGCATGTGCTCACGATATTATTCCTTTTTATATTATTATTACTATTATTATAATCATCATCATCATCTCCTTTATGCAGTATGCAGGGTATTTATACTTACATTCCTGAGACAAACTATGTCCCTAGGGAATACAGTGTTGCAGCTATTCTGTTGTTACTATTCATTGTGCTTATATCGTTAGTTTCAGTGTTGAATCTATTGTATTTTTACCTTAGTACTTTCCGAAGTATGTGTGCAGTGCCCAATATGGCTCTTTTCTGTAGTTCTTTGACTTCACGATTTCCTGGTATGTTGCTCATGTATTTTCTGAATGACTTTGAAGTAGTCCCAGTCGCCCCTATTATTACTGGTATCACCTTTGTTTTTACATTTCACATGCGCTGTATTTCTATTGTAACGTCTTAATGTTTTAGAATCTTATCGGTTTCTTTTTTAATCACATTTCTGTCTCCTGAGTTTGCAAAGTCTATTTACATACATGTTCCCTTTTCATTATCAAGGATTATAATGTCTGGTTTGTTGTTGGGGATAGTTCTGTCAGTTTGTACTTTATTATTATTATTGTTGACAATTTAGTCTGTATAGTGTCTAGATTAAGTGTTGGGCGGCCTGGAAATCGTCATTGGATTGCGAAAAGAGGAAAGGGTTTTATCTTTTTAAGATTATTGACTTCCTGGACTTTGTCCAACGTCTGGTGTTTTAAGACGAGTAAAAGTAATAAACAATAAATAGTAAATAAAACACTATGTTTCAGCGACAAGATCTGCCCCACTGTACCCTGACTAGTTCTGGGATCCAGTCTGTCGTCTATACAATGGGCATGGAGGCACTTTACCGCGAAGCTAAACTACTGGGGCGTGAAACTGAACACTCACTTCCGTTTGGTGTCGGGATTAAGAATGCGTGGAGACATACCATTACTTCCTCGCTACACCTTTATAACATGGTGCTTAATTAGACACAGGAACAACATAGGCCTACTGTGTCAATTCATTCGCCCTGGCTTTGTGTTCGGAGCTCTCGAAGACAGTTCAAATTTACACGGCGTTACTTTTATCAGACCCAGAAACTTGCAGGACTTTCTACAGCAATTAAGTGCAGGACTTGCGAAAACTCCCGATCTTTACCTGGATATCCTTGAAATAAAATGCACGGAAATATTATGAATCTGTGTTCTGTTCGCAGACGAATAATGACCTCTTGTTGCATTAAAAGTTGCCAACAACATATTAGTGCCTTGCATTCTGAAACCGAAAATGGTTAGCAAACAACCAGACCTGAGGCTGAGTAGTGAGGAACACTGTATTAAGGGGTTTTATATAATGGACCAACATTTGATGAACAATTCCCAGGTGCCAAGTCGCCTTGACGACTAAGTTTTGAAGGTGGGTGCCTAATTATTTGTGGATCATCAACATGGAGCTTGCTTCATGTCATCCTTCTGGGGCCTTAATTTTTTGTGGTGGCTTGTAGGTTTCCGAAAATTTTGTGTACCCATGTACTAAAAGGAATTAAAACTGTATTCGGAAATTTGACTCTTCAGAGTGACTTACTCGAAACACTAAATTTTAAAAACTAAATATAAGTTTAATAACGAAATACACACCAGCATCATAGACTGAACATTTTATTTCCTGATGGCTTCACGTTTCTCTGTGCGATAAGGTGAAACAAAGCAGAGCACCACTGCAGATTATCACATCAGGTACGCTTCATTACATCCTTTCTGTTGGGAAGCGTAGAAAAGTCTGTTATTTGCTTAACGGTATGTACAGGCTCTCGAAAGATCTGATAAAATGTATTGACATCTCCTCACTTTGGGAACAGGTAACAGCCACTCGAGTCGTGAAGGTAAGGGAGTGGAAAATTGATATGTTCGCTGCATACTGACAAAAGAGTACATCCACGTAATTACATACTTTCTATTGCATGTAGATTTCAAATAGCGCGCACATGATTGCTGTGTCTTCAGGTGTCAGACTGGCTTTAGCAGTTACACGGTTACAGTAGGGTTTGTGGAATCGTGGTTAAGTCTAGGCTTCTTTGTCGAGATTGTGTTTTTTACTGAGGTGCACGAGGTCAAATGAAAGTACCTATAGTCAAGATATAGAGCAAGTTATATTTGAGGTTCTGACGACAGTGCCTATCAAAGATATTCGTCTGTCGTGATGACGGAGGCAGCAGGTTTCACAGCAACGTCGGTGCACTTCTACCGGACTAAACAGAATCATAATCTAGAAGGCAGAAATCTTCACTAATGAACAGATTTACTCCATGATGTCGAAATGTTGTCGAAAATATAGTAATCGCCCAGTTAAAAAAGAACTTTGCTAGTTATGTCTAATATATTAAAAAAAAACCCCCACCATGCTATTCTGCAGCCCACATTTTCAAAATATGTGAACATGAATACCTAACTCCACAGTGTGTCTAAATTACATGAGTAGAAATAATCAAACGAGTAATCGAAACTTCTTGTATAAAGTGGCGGTATCTCGTTGAATATTGTAATAAATTTGTGTGTGTTATAATGCTAAAACTCTCAAAATCCTCTATCTGTGCTCTTTGCTTAGGGCCAGATACCAACTGTCACATCTGCAGGAATTTTATAATGTCACAGAGGACTATATCGTAATCTAGTGCAGAATTGTAGTGACTTTTGATAACAAGAACGAAGAAATTGTACATATTTTTTCAAATAATTTTCATTTAAATGTGAACTTTCTATGAGATCTCCCATCGAAATCATTGCCCCAAAATACTTCACACCCCGGCCATAATAGAGTTCAAGAGATATTCCTTATTTTGCCAGCGATGGGCATACGTAGCTTATATAAAAGGGATATATATTGTGATGCAAAATATTAAAGAAGTGTTTTACGATTATGTTTCACATGTTAATACACCATGTATGCTTAATATATAGAAAATGTTCCTTTTTCGAGTAACCACACAGTTAAATTTTATCCCTATACACACCTTGAGGCTATATGTGGGAACAGAGGTACGGCTGCTATCTGCGTGAACCTCAGCACTAGATGTTTGCATGTCCTGTGTGCTACCGAAAATTGAACGTATAATAAGAAACTTTCACCTCTGTCAATTAGTGAAATTAAACTAATTATAATGAGAAGGTTTATTTCATTATTAAGCCCAGACAAGAAGGACAGAATTGTCACTTATTTCCAAATCTCGCCCTAAAAAATGCATTCCTTTACGCCGAAACTACCTTGAATTGTGACTCAGCTGATTTGGTTTGCGGTGATGTCAGATTTATGAAGGAGTGTTCGGCCTTGGTTGTGGATAAATTTCACCTCTGCATAATAACCCGGACAGAGGTGACAAACTGTACAATCCTGTATTTGATACTCTTGTGAATATGTATTTGTCAGCAACCAAGAAATGAACTCCTCCTCCTTCTCTTCTTCTTCTCTTCCTCCTACTGCTCCTCCTCATCCTCCAGCATTACCGCCGTTAACCTTTGCCCTTGCCTTTCATCATGACATTTGCCCTTTCTTTTCTCTCTAAACCTCTCACTTTCCGTGGTTTTACAACCATGTTCCTCAAGTCCATTTGGAAATCATCCATCCGCCGTAATCTAGGAATTTATTTTTTTCCCCCCTCCTGGCTTGTCTTCCAGTAACTTCTGTCCTCTCCTTTCATCATTAATTCTTACATGCCCAAGCCATTTCTATTTACGTACTTCAATTTCGATTGCAATATCTGCAGATTTAAGTTTTTCGTAAACTTCTTGATTCATTTTTATTCTCCAGTAACTATTTTAATATGCTGGCCCATATATTTTTCGCAAGATTGAAGAAATAACCCAGAAAAGCTAAATTCCAATGGACTTGAACTCACCAACTTTCCAGTAAATATAATCTTTCAAAATGCACAAGGTGTGAACCAAGTAAGTACCTAAAGCGTAGGTTTTGATTTAAAATATTTCAGTTATATCCGTGGCATAAGTGTTCCCTCCGCGACGTCCATTCCACTGTGAAATGCTGGCGCAAGACTTACGCCTACTTGTATGAGACAGCCTGTCTCCGCGTATGACTAGCATGCCTTTGCGGTAGCCCACCGTACCACAATTTGACAAATATAAGGCAAATTTGACGTTCACAGGGCCGTACATCGTAACATATTTCTATAGTAAAACCAACTAGATGCACCAATGTATCAAATTTATTTTATTTTGGGAAAACTCTACATGTTTCGGACGGTCTTTCCGTCCATCATCAGGAGTTCACGACTGTACATACAGCAACAGGCGTATGTCAAACATACACTGCTACTATTTATTTTAGTTGGACCATATTTACAATCATACACTGCTACTGCTTGCTAGCAAGCAGTAGCAGTGTATGTGCAGTCATGAACTCCTGATGATGGATGGAAAGACCGTCCGGAACATGTAGAGTTACTCCAAATAAAATAAATTTGAGACAATGGTGCATCTGGTTGGTTTTACTATAGAAATATAGAAATAAGACAAATGTTACTTATACTGTATAACTATCGGGTGTATGTCCCGCGAATATGGATGGTGATGCAGTATTTTCATGGCCAGTTTCGTAGTGTTATGTCTTTAATTGCAAGCAGCAGACAAGGCGCTTGCCTATCACTGTACCTCTAAAAACTGACATCATGGGTTCGAATCGCTCTTGAAGCACGGATGCATGGGCGCCGGCAGCGAGGTGCAGTTTGGTGCACTGGCACCACTTTGGGATTTTTAAATAATTTACTTTTTCATATCTAATAATTTATTAAATCGAACAATACAATTTCTACAAAAACACAACTGAAGTGCATGAAGTTCCTACAGTTTTGGTCTAAGGATGACTCACATGGTTATAACCTTTAAATAAAAATGACAGTCATTTCAGCTTCCCCGCAATTGTTCGTTCACAAATCTGGTCGCCTTACATAATAGGCAATGTACATCACTTTGCGAACATTCTTGCCGGCGCCGATGTACAGACGTATTTTCTTATTCTCTTTCTCTCTTTGTGTTATGCTGTGCAGGCAGGGAGAGACTTAACGAAGGGCCGAAACCCCTACGATGAATTCTACCAGACGAATGCAAACAAGACTCAGAAATTTGGAAGCGGATATTTCCGGCGTCAATGGGCTGTAGCTCCATACAACGCAAAGGTAAAATTAACCCTTTAACAGGCCATGAAGGGCCAGAGGGGGAATAGAGGTGCGCTACTCTTTCTTTAACATCGGCGCTAGGTGGGGATGGGTTGTCAACGCCACCACCTGACAGCTTTACTCCCGGGAGGGAAACCCAGTACACATTTTACACGAGGCTAGGTGGGCCCCAGGGCCTCTCTGGGCGGGTGCGGGAAATCTCGCCCCCCACTAGGATTCGATTCCCGAACCGTCCAGCCCGTACCAAGTAACGTAGCTCCATACAGATAGGTAATCGATAGACGTCTCCTGTCGTAACTTTCAACACTTGTGTCAAGAATCCAGCAGTAATGCAGTTAAATGTTTCGGTTAATTTCACGCAGCTGAACTGTTGTGGGTTTAAAGTAGCCAGATCGAAGTTCTCTATCCACTACTTTTTCTGATGAACAAGAACTGATAACAGGTTGTTCAACTTTTGGACTAGGGGAAAATAAATGTCAGTACAAAAAGAGAAACCGGATAGGCGCGTGCAATTGGTCTGCAAGATAAACAAATCTTAAAATTTGCCATCTTCATTTGATATATTTAACAAACGTCGGTGGTCTTCTGTCCCTGCTTCTCATCTCCAGCCACGACTATGCAATTACGACCCGACCCCAAGCCATTTGATTCCTTATGACCCTTTCAGTTTAATATGTAAAGCGATTAATAATATGGAGAAAGCGAGGTGAATCGGAAGAGACCGGCAAGGAAACACAGTAGAAATCAGGATATAGAGAAGTTTAATTTACTGAATTCGAGTGAGCGTTGTGTATGATGATGATGATGATGACGTTGTTTTTGTTGTTACTGACGGTGATAACTAACTATGCAATTTATAATTTTGGACGCTACTCGTAATGCTTATTAAGTGCACAAGATTTTTGCGCCTTTGAAACGTCTGAACGTTCGATCATCACAAACGTACATTTCCGAAGTATGATATTCGAGTAACGATATCTATTGCTCTTCACCAGGCTTCTTATTACAATACGCCTTTGATGTTAACGAAATTTCTTATTTATTAATGCTCTTATGAATATATATTGCCGTTGGCCATGTTGGCATTATTTAGCGCCGTTGATACGTTGATTGGTTGGCTGATGTCACCGGCTCACATATGTAGCGACTGAGTTTAGAATAGTTTACGGTTAATCAGTAGATATAAACTGGAGAATGACGTATTAAAGTGGAGAAGGGGTGTATCGTTCATCATTTAAAGCTGGAAGAAAATGTTTTGTGTAAAGATTTGCGCCTTGTTACAAGATCGTCTTCTGTCTTAGTACATTAGGATGGATAGGCATTTCAAAGGCGCGAAAATAAAATGTCTGTTTGGTACGTGTACATTGAAACAACGTAACCATAACTACACTGCACCCAGCACTGCGTCCTTGCTGTACTGTTTTACGAGTTTCAAACTTGTTTCTCAAATTTCTTCTTGTTTATGGAGTTTTGGGCAGTTATTTCCGCCCTTTGGTTGCATTCTGTCATGCCCAGGCACTTAAAATCGGGCCCACATTCCACTGCATGTCAAATTCCGGCATTAAATATGAGAGAAGTCGCTGCACGTTTGGTAACTCTCCAATCACTATCCCTGTCCCTCATTCGCACGTTGAAGGTAGACATCTCAATCAGAGCGCAACCAATCGAAACCAATTTCACAGCCTCTTTGCCACTTCAACAGTGTCTCCATGAAACCTTAACCTTCCATTTGTACCTCATCGCAGGGCATCTCATTTTATTATTTATGACTTATTTTAGACGCCGTCGTCCCTTGCAGTTTATAAAAAACCACTACGTTTTGGAAAATTGAGTGTGCATTTTATGAAATAAGATCATGGAATTAGATTATCTGTGTCTAGGGATGGAAACACAACCAATTTTCCGAAAAGAAGTGGTTTCAGTAAACTGGGACGAAGGACAAAGAGCAGCTCTGGTGTGAAATATGATGTCACATCATTGGCAAGAACTTGAAACTTATCTCAGTTCAGTGCCTGCTGAATGAATAAGAATCATGCACGAATTTGTTTGTGTCAGTTTTCAGATGGTTATTTATCATCTGTGACATCTCTGTTCTTATACTTTAACACGCTACATGTTCACTGCTGGGCCTATGGAGAAATTCTGATATTGTAACGTCAGTTTATTATACATCGTGGGCGTAAATATGGGGTTTTCGCCGTAATGGAATAACTTAAATGGAGAATGAGAACGTAGTTCTGATGTTTGTATTTGGAACTAAAGTGGAGAAGTAAGACGGAGATGTGAAATGTATCCTAACTGGAAGCTTCAAAATTATGTTCTTTGATTATTATGAGGGTAATAATATCAAGGAGGATGGGGTAGGCTAGATGATACAAGTAGTATGCATGGAGGAGATGAAAAGTGAATGGTTAGTTTGAGTAGGAAAGCCGGAGGGGAAGAAATATCTTCGGTGACCCAGACATAGTTGTGGAGGATAATATTAAAATATATCTTATGTACGTAGGGTGTAAGGGTGTTGGCTGGATGTATCTCGCTCAGGACAGGGTCCAGTGACTGCTTATTGTGAAAACGATAAGACACTTTCGGTTTCCGTAAAGGTGCGGAGTTTCTTGACCATTTGAGTGACCACACTTGTCGAGAAGGACTCTGCCAACGTGAACTAAATTTCCCTCACGTCAGTTTCACTTTGCGTGTGTAATTCCTTTTCATTTAACATGACACTGCAATTAACAGCGGCTTCACACAAACCGCACTGGTCAGTCAGTCAGTCAGTCAAATGTGCCAGCTCTCGGACGATTCCATTCTCAGTATCGCAGTAAGCTAGACCAGTGTTACCCTTATTCGAACCGTGTTCCGAGGAACCCTGGGTTCCCTGGGCGACTTTCAGGAGTTCCGCATGCACCTCCCTTTGTAAATTAAATTGTTTAATACCACTCACCATTTTAAATGGAATTCTTTATTTTTCTTCCAGTCTTTTTTCATAAACAGCTCTGCGTTTATTTTTAGTGTAACTCTCCAACAATAATGTTTTCTTTATAAATGTGCGTAAGTATTATAAAGCTTTATGTTTAGAAAAAAATTATTTCTTTTTTTTTTTTTCTCCCGAAAAGAACTTTTACTTCACAGCGGTTCCGCGAAAGTACAGATCTAGTGAAAAGGGTTCCACAGATATTAGGAGTTGGAAGACCGGTGCGTGAGACGGATTCGTGACAAGTGACGGAGCTGCACTTGTTCGTAAGTTAAAGGGACTGTCGAATGTCGAAAACATAGTTCCGTTGACTGACCACATGCTATCCTGAATGATTTTTTCGCGATATTTTTCAGTACCGCCAAACAAATGCTCCAATTAGTCACAACCGCATCCTTCTACCTACTTTCCAGTTCCCATTCACCGGTCAGCCTACCATTGACGCTAAAAATAATCTGAGATTGTGAGAGCGTTATAAAACGAACCACGCACAGCATTTCCAGACTAAGTTTTCCACATCACGAAGCTCTCAGCATAAGTTTATCAGGATATATTTACCAGGCCCTAGCTTTCCATTGATAATTAACCTGCCGATAAAATTTGTTAATCACCAACCATATTGGTGTCACTTTTCGCTCTATCGTGCATGTGCTTACGTATGCGCCAAGCCCTTGCGTTTGAGCCCACGTGATTCACCCATTCATTCAGCCATCGCCTACGTAAATTTGTGTCGTGCAATGGAGAGAGCCGGATGTTCTGTAAAGTGGGTCCTGTGGTTGTGAAGACAACGTGCTGGGCAGCGTGCAGCAGAGAGGCGAATGAAAAGATTCAAGTCTTCTGGGATGTTAGGCCATGTCGACTGGTCAAGCAGTCCAAAATCGATTATTACCCTTACCCACGTTGTATGCCTCCCGAATGTGCATTACCGCTTTCACAACAGCCAGCCAGCCGTTGGACATTATCCTGAGCCAGATTAATCCAGTCCACCCCTTCACACCCTATTTACTTACACATTGTCAGTTTTAAAATTATCCTCCTATGTATGTCTGGATCACCGAGGAGATTTCTTCCTTTTGGGCTTTCCCACTTAAAATGTGTATTCATTTCTCTTATCTCTTATGCATGCTACGTGTCTCGTCTAACCTGTTTTATCCACTGTGATTGGATTGCCGTAATACTACTAATTGGGTAGCTTAAATTTTGAACATTAAAATTTTGAAATATTTACCATCCTCTTATTATACTCCTCTCTCTTAGTTTCAAACGTAATCATCAGCATTTTGATCTATCTCAGCCTAACTTCCCTTAGGATGAGGAACCAAGATTTACACGACCCTTAGAAACATCCGCGAATATTTACCAGTCTACGCGGCATAATATTCCAGAAGACTTAGTTGTTCAGGAAAAAAAGGAAGAAAAATGGGACGTACATTAATTTTTTTTCTGAAGCCAAGTTTAAAAATGTAGTTACTACATCGAAGAAAGCACTGTATCACCATTACGGGGATCAACCGTTGAGAATCGTGTGAAGCTTAAACACAAGGTGTGCCCAAAATGCGGGTATTTTTAATGTTAAAGCCACTGGCACATGTCATGTCTTTAAGGAAATAATAACATTCGATGACAAATGTACGCAAGGAAAGATTTTCGTTACTAACATCGATAAAATAAAATCTGTTTCACCCGGTACCACACGGAGTTGTCGAATCAAGTGTATGTTAGGAAGGTTTTCGTAACTGACGTGTATGTATATAATGAAATCTGGTTCACCCGGTACTACACGGCGTTGTGGAGTCAAGTGTATGTTAGGAAAGCGCCGTTACTCGACAGGCCTGGAGCGTTTAACATTATCTGGGTGCGGAATGTTGCGACCCACTGCAGCAGCGTAGGACGGGTTTCTCCAGAATTGATATTCAGGTTGAATTTTTGTTGTACCGGAACAAAATCTCTGTTGACTTGCAATCACTGCAAGCCATTAAAATATTAGAGATCATATCCAGTGTCAACAAACATACTTCCAAAAACCGTTTGTTTGACCCCGCATAAGCTAAAAATGTGTATAATATATAGGTTCAATCCGTACCTCACAGAGAACAATATTTCCATTAACACCCTGTTGGTATGTGCTGTTTAGGGAATTTATGGCTATTTATTGTACGAATCTTATGGAACACATAAGTGCATGGTGTGGGAAAAATGCAGGGTTTCTAATGTTGGACCTGTTTGTCCGTCTACACACTAACAACTGGTATTTAAAAGGGTTAAAGACTTTTTTGTTAGTTTACACACATGTGTTTATGTGAGTGAGTGTGTTTGTTTATATTCGTGTGTGTGGCCCATGTATCCGCTAAAGCACTTTCCTTCTCCTAAGTTTTTTTTTTTTTTAAATAAATCCAACTGAAACAATGAATTCGGTTGTTTGTAATGACAGTTTCATGAATATGGATTAAGTTTTCTTTCCCACATTATGTATTGGCAGCTTATAGTGATCGCTGTGTGAATTAAACGGTTGCCAAAGGACAAAATAGCAAAACATGAATTGAATTTTGCACGACAGAACCGTTGATTATATCCTAGCAACCACAAGACATCGCAGAAGCTGAGGGCAATGTACGGGAAGACTTCGTAAGGCACACAACCTTTCAAAACCAGTTGCTTTCGGAATCTGGTTTTATCTGTCGCACTTTCTGTGACATTTTCATTTCGTTGCGTTTTTCGGTCTGACCAGTTAACACATGCAAGGCAAGTATAATATAGACCATTCAAGTGTCTGTTAACAGAGATCCAAATTTGACGACGTTCAAGGAGAAACCGCTTTGGAGATCTAGTTGTAGATGGATGATAATATTTTAGTTGTTCTAAAAGAAGTACAATATTCGGGTATGAATTATCTTTATCGTTGCACCGTGCATTTCGTAGAGTCATTTAATTAGCACACCAACTAATGCACATACATAAAATTTTTACATTCAAACATTTAAAATCGCTCCAACATGTTTCGATCCTAAGATCATCTTCAGGGAGCTACACTGTTCCTTGCTAAAGTCACATTTTAAAAACACCCACTTGCTAATTTCTTTATATTAACTTGGTGCTGTGGCATCATGTGACATGCTGCCACAGCACCAAGTTAATATAAAGAAATTAACCAGTGGGTGTTTTTAAAATGTGACTTTAGCAAGGAACAGTGTAGTTCCCTGAAGATGATCTTAGGATCGAAACATGTTGGAGCGATTTTAAATGTTTTAATGTAAAAAATTTATCTATGTGCATTAGTTGGTGTGCTAATTAAATCAATAAACGGGTATGAATTGTTGCATTTTTTCACAATAATGTTCACCGAGGCTTTATTTGATTTTAAATACGAACTGTTCGCTTTCGTAAAAGCATGGGAATTTCTTTCTAGTTGAGCGATCATCAGCTTTAGAAAAAAAACTGCTCCTTACGCTTATGTTGTGAGTGTTCAAAAAATTACCTTTCGAGTTCTCTGCTGGCAATTTTGCTTTCTTCTGTGTCATTTAAAACGATTTCCTCAGTCACTCCAAGGAAGCAGCACTTGGAGCCAAATAAGAACAATTAAACACAAAATAGTGTTACTGACCTGCAAAACACGCGTGACTAAATGGTTCACACGTCGAACACTCTTCATCTGTCTTGTTAGGATGTTACGTAACCTTCCACTTTACTTTGCCAAGTGACAGGCCATGAACATGCTATTATGACAGCGTTATTTGTGCCCTTTCAAATTTCAGCAGGTCTATCGCTCTGTTACAACTGAGGGACATCATATTTGTATCTGAGGCCGACATCGTAAGCGTATCGTATGCAACCGTAGTTGTTGCAGGCGGACCTAAGCGTCGGTTTGATTTCCGCAGTGATCCCTCAAGTTTGCCGGCTTCTTTTATTGACGCGTTTAATTAAGCTCAAAACGTTACTGTTACAAATATCGCTCAGTAGAGTCTCTCAGCAACCGACAGATAATCGCTCAAGTGGTCCAGAAATGATCGCCTTATATGGAACCTGAACGTTAGCAATAGCTCGCTACTGGTTTCTGTTCCGAGTCAGATGAATCCATACGCTAACCCTACACCATATTTGTTTGGTAAAATCCATCTAATGCTATCCTACCTTTATCTGGATCTCCTCACTCGTGTAATTCCTTTGGGTTTACCAACTAAATTGTTTTTGAATTTCTAATCTCCCCCTCTTGCCTAAAGGTCCAGCTTATGTTATAGTTCATATTGTGCTCACCCTAATAGTATTTTATGAAAAGTACGAGCCGATTCTGAGAGAGGCATTCAACCGAGTGTTAAGACAGTAAATTTTATGCCGATGTGTAATATAGCTACATGATACCGTACTGAAAATCCATATATTGTGACATACTCTGTGTTTTGGTAGAGTTCACTTCGACTTGCAGACGTATATTTACTGATGTGTTTGGACCGTGCATCATTGTGATAACTGAAGAATAAAAACCAACTAGATGTCACTTATTATTTTATTGTACTTCTTTTAGGCTCAACATGTTTCGGGCATTACTATGCCTATCATCAGGAACTCGCGACTATGATGTTGATTACCACATTGGTCGTTTCGTTCTTGTTTTGCTGTATGTTGGAGGTTAGGTGCGGTTAGGCTGGAGTAGTGATCGGGCTGCAGGCTACAGCCCGAATACTACTCCAGCCTAACCGCACCTAACCTCCAACATACAGCAAAACAAGAACGGAACGACCAATGTGGTAATCAACATCATAGTCGCGAGTTCCTGATGATGGGCATAGTAATGCCCGAAACATGATGAGCCTATAAGAAGTACAATAAAATAATAAGTGACATCTAGTTGGTTTTTTATTCTTCATGTATTTGACTGTTGTTTCTCCAAGTGTCTTAAATTCCAGGTTGGCAGTCGAAGTAGTCCTTATGACCGGATAGGTTAATGTTGTACTTGAAGGTAAATTGTTTGTATTTTGAATGGAGATTTGAATGCTAGATACGGAAGTGCTTTCCTTTTTGGCACATTTGGCCATGTAATTATTGTAGTGTGTCTGACAAAGACGTTGAATGTAGTGCCGTGACCCGAACGGCTGGATGCCGTCAGGAAAACCGATAGACCGTAGGTAATGAATTATTAACTTAGATAAAGAACCGTGTACTTTAAATGTGGTGAGGTTGTAGATATAGGCATTTCATGCGGATACGTGGCAGAGTAGGCCTTCGAAGTATAAGATCACTGACAGTACAATGTAGTAGTACAGTGCCACGACAAGAGGGTTATAGAAACGTAGTTAAAGAAGTAGGGTTGTTGCAAGGAGTCACTTGTGAAAGGACATACGAGCAGCAGTAGAATGTAAAACAGTTGAACAAAGCGGAAACAGATGCACAACAGCTGTTTTTCCCATGGAGCTGACCCAGTCACTGGTCGGTTCGAGGAGTTCAAACCATTAACAAGGTAAGCTGCAGAACATGCTTACACTGTTCAACATTATAAGGTTTTGACGTCTGTGTAACATATAGATATGACCTTCTCTTGGACCTTGTCCATCGTCTAACAGAATTTTTTAAAGCACTAAGTTTCGGAAGCCGGCTCTACTCCTTTCTTCGGGCAATATGCATCTCACCTGTTGGACCCCTTAGATCGTAGTATTTTAGAGTTTTAAAAAGTCTGTTAGGCGATGGACAAGGTCCAAGTGAAGAAGACTGTCTATACTGACACCGTGCTTACGAGTTGTTTGTGCACGATGGAGGTGGTTACAAATAAAAGAGCTAGGCATCCCTCTGTCACCTACGTGAAAGAGCTATAGGGTGTGGTTCTGCAGGACAACTGCTAAAATTGTTACTAATCGTTTTTTATCTCAGTGTCTTAAATTATACTGCATAGGTTACTTGACTTGGGTCATGACGTCGTCGCTGTCATTGTGAATCTGGCAGGAAAATTTTATTTCATGGGCTGTCTCACACACACACACACACACACACACACAGAGACATCACACACACACACAGACATCACACACACACACACAGACATCACACACACACACAGACATCA
>Ga0123355_10007263_pt1 | contig 16567 bp, 17 predicted proteins | sample TergutEmb28metaG_3_FD_89872 | JGI IMG/M metagenome (GOLD analysis project Ga0123355, IMG submission 89872) | Embiratermes neotenicus P1 segment gut microbial communities from Petit-Saut dam, French Guiana - Emb289 P1 | ecosystem: Host-associated > Arthropoda: Insects > Digestive system > Gut ...
CAATGTATGGGTGGATGGTGACAAACTTTAGGTGGAGCATTGCTGCAAAGCGTACAGAGTGCATTCCGTTGCGTTCGTCAGCAATCCACTTCACAAACTCATACATAAGCCCTTCCAGTTCGTCGTGAGACGGGAATTCATAATCTGTTCCGGTAACGATGATGTTTATGTCACGCCATACCCCGGCGTAGGCATCATCGATTGATTTGAAAAACAGATGGTGCAGAGCCTGTATGTCCTTCACTGTGATGCGTCGATCCCCCAACAGATCGAACATGTAATCGTAGGCAAGAGAGTGTCCTACCGCCTCGAGGGTATCGCGGAGCGGTTTGCCACCGACGGTTAGCCCGTCTTCGAGAAGTATTTTTGTCTCCATTTCGGTTAATGAATTGCCTTCTATGGCGTTCGACGTCCAAGTCAGCCCGATGCGATAATATTCTCGAAGCTGCCTAAGGTATTTGCCCTCAAATGGGCGTATACGGTCAATCGCCGCCTTATTTGCGTCCAGCTGCTCGTATATGGTCATGTGATTCACCATCCTTTGCGTTGTTTTTGTTGACTATAATTATTATTTATCTTGCCATAAAAGCAACGTTACATATACTTGAGATAAAAATCGTATAAAGGATGTGCTCGATAATCTTATGAAAAAATACGAATATGAATTTTCTCAGTATCATGGCTGGGATGTGCATGAAAATGGCCTTTACGGTTGCTATTTTGAAGAAGAATATCGAGAAGAAAACGGAAAATATGCCGCGTTCTTCATAGAAGTTGATAACAAGCTGGCAGGATTTTTGATGATTGGCGATGGGATTAGCGGAGATAGAAAAACAGATTATCAGGTAAACGAATTATTTGTTATGCATAAATACCGCCGCTCAGATATTGGAGAGCAAGCGTTATTTAAAATCCTTGACACCTACAAGGGAACATGGCAAGTGAATTTCCATCCGAATAATACGGCGTCCACTCGTTTTTGGGAAAGCATAGCTGATGAATACTCCGGTGGGGCGTATGAGCTTATAGAATCTCACCCGCACGAAGATTATTCATTCTTTGATGATACGCCAGGCGACGTCATATTCTTTAGCAATTAACGTACCGTGCAAATAGCTCGGTCAAATATTTCAACCGTTCTGCCTGCGCGGCAGTTAGCATATTACTCGTATATCTAAAGCCCCACCAGCCCGAAGCGTCTCCCGGGGTATTCATACGGTCTTGTGCGGGCAGGTTCATAATATCTTGCACCGGCACAATCGAAAACGCCGCATTAGAAGACATACATAGTCGTATCAAATCCCAGGCCACATCTTCGCCGGAGATATTCATGTAGCGGCGTAGGTAGTCTTTTTCAATATCTGTGGCCTCGTTGTACCAGCCGCGGGTTGTGTTGTTATCGTGCGTGCCTGTGTAAGCTACAGTTAAACTGCTTTCAAAATTGTGCGGCAGGTGGTTGCTCTCGCCTGTACCGTCAAAAGCAAAGTGCAATACGCGCATACCGGGTAGGTTTTGGCCTAAACGTAGTTTGTCTACTGCCTTTGTTATTTCACCTAAGTCTTCGGCAATAATCGGAAGATTGTTCCCTAGGGCTTTTTTTAGTGCGGTAAACAGCGATTTGCCGGGGCCTTTTACCCACTTGCCGTTTATGGCAGTCTCTTCGCCATATGTACACTCCAATAGGCTTCAAAGCCGCGGAAATGGTCTATGCGTACAATATCTACGAGGCTAAGCACCGCAGCAACACGTTTGCACCACCAAGCGTAATTTGTTTTTTTGTGAACATCCCACGCATATAATGGATTACCCCAAAGCTGTCCGGTTTCGCTAAAATAGTCTGGTGGAACTCCGGCAACGCCTGTGGGCAGGCCGTTTGCATCTAGCTGATACAGCTCTGGATTTGCCCAAACATCCACAGAGTCGTGGGCGACAAAAATAGGAATATCGCCTATTATTTCAATGCCTTTTTTGTTTGCATAAGTTTTAAGCCCGCTCCATTGGCGGAAGAATTCATATTGCAGGAATATACAGAAGTCCATCGCGTCTTTGTGGTCTGCTTTTGCGGCTTTTATGGCGGCTGGCTCGCGTTTTACAAGAGGCTTGCTCCACTTAAACCACTCGTTGCCGTCGTTTTGGTCTTTTAATGCTGTAAATAGAGCGTAATCTTCCAACCAATCTTTTTGTTTAGTGGCAAACTGCTGGATTTTTTTCTTTTGGGCAGCGGTTGCTACTTTTTTATAGTTCTCAAATGCTTTTTTTAAGATTTGCATTTTATAGATTATCACGGGACCAAAATCTATTTTGCGAGGGTCGAAATTTGGTATGCCCGCTAAATCTTCTTCGGTTAGATAACCTTCTTCTTTTAGCAAATCGAAACTTATCATGTAGTGGTTGCCCGCAAATGATGAAAAACTCTGGTACGGCGAGTCGCCATACCCTGTGGGGCCAAGGGGCAGCACCTGCCACAATTTTTGTTTTGCGCTGTACAAAAAGTCAACAAAATCGTATGCACCCTTGCCTAAATCGCCCATACTATAAGCACCTGGGAATGATGTAGGATGCGCCAAAACGCCGCTTTTTCTTTCATTAAACATATATTATGCCTCCTCTGTAACTAAGCACTCCAGCGCGCGGCGGTGAAGTGTTTTGTGAACAGTTATAGTTAAATTTTCTACTTTAAACGCATCCCCAACTTCCGGGATTTTTTTTAGCTCATCTACAATCCAGCCGCTAACGGTGGATGCGTCTTCTTCTGCTTTTTTATCCGGTATATTAAAGAACTCGTAGAAGTCGTCCATAGGGGTGGTGCCTAAAACACGGTAGGTGTTGTTGCTAAGCGGGATTATTTTTTCGACTACTTCATCACTTTCGTCCCAAATTTCGCCCACCAGTTCTTCTAAAATATCTTCCATAGTAACAATGCCTTCGGTACCGCCGTATTCGTCGCTTACTACTGCAATATGAACTTTTTCTTTTTGCAGCAGTTTAAACAAGTCGCTGACGCTGGTTAGCGGCGCCACATAAACAGGTGGCGTCATCAAACTTTCCACCATCAATTCTTCGCCGCCGCTGATAACGTGACCAAAAAAATCTCGCATGTGTAGTATGCCAACAATGTTGTCCATACTCTCCTCATACACGGGCAACCGGGACAAGCCCTTGCCCAAAAACTTCGCAGAAATTTCTTCCGCTGTGGCTGTTAGCGGAACGCCAATAACATCTATACGGGGTGTTAGTATATCTTTTGTTTGCTGGTCGTAAAACTCTAAAGCATTGTTAACCAATATTCTGTCTTCCGAATCGATAGCGCCTGCCTGTTCTGCCTCGTTTACTATTGAAACGAGTTCTTCCTCTGTGATAGCCTTTTCTTCTTCTTGAGCGGAAAAAACCATGTGCAAAAGACGATTCCACAGCTTAAAAAAGTAATTAACAGGTGCCAGCAAAAACACGAGTGCTTTAAGCAGTGGTGCGCAAAATAACGCAACCTTCTCCGGCGATTCTTTCGCCAGCACTTTTGGTGTAACCTCGGCAAAAACCACAATGACAACGGTTAATACAACAGTAGAAATTGTTGCGCCAATATCCCCAAAGCGGCGGACAAAAAGCACCGCACAAATAGATGCCATAGAAAGATTAACAACATTATTGCCAACCAAAAGGGTAGAAAGGAGCTTATTAAAATCCTTCTCAAGCCTTAAAACCAAAGCTGCACGCCTAGACCCCTTTTCTGCCATATTCTTAATCCGAATTTTATTAAGCGAAGAAAACGCCGTTTCGCTGGCAGAAAAAAATATAGATATGACCATAAGCAAAAATAAAACAACAAAGGCAACTATATTGCCGGTATCCATTAAAGGCCTCCAGTCCTAAAAAATCAAAGCATTTAAAACATGCTCAAACCCAGTACCCATGCGGGATAGAGCGGTTCCACCCAAAACGACAAAACTATATTTTACTCTTAACTAACCCACTCCCGAGTAGGAAAAGGTTTTAGCTTCGCACTAAGGCGGTGCGGTGGAAGGGCTTTGGTTCCCCAGCGATTGCCGGGTGAACCGCACAAAATTATTCAGACGTGCGCTTCGCGCCGTTTGGATGATTTTGGGTGGGCACCATGCGGGCAGAGCCCGTGGCACAGCACGGTACTAGCAGGGGGCCAAAGCCCTTCCACCGCACCGCCGGGATAAAGCCAAAGCCTTTCCCTACAAACTAAACTTTCCAAACCCTTCTCCAAGCACCTCACGCACATCTGTCACAATTACAAAAGCCTTTTCGTCCAATTCATGTACAAGCTCTTTCAAATTAACCATTTCCTTAGCAGGTACAACGCACAAAAGCAAAGTCTGCTCCTTGCCGGAATACTTGCCCTTGCAAGCTATTTCTGTAACACCGCGGTTAACATCATTCATTATTCTATCTGCTATTGCATCTGCCTCTTTTGAAATAATAAATGCGCCTTTTGCAAAAGATAGACCATCAATAGCAGCATCGGTTACCTTTGTGGAAATAAACACGGCAATAACCGCATACATGGCAAAAACCGGCCCAAACATCAAAAGCCCAACCAGAATAATTGTAGAGTCTACAACAAACAGTATTTTTGCCATAGAAATATGCTTAAACATCCAGCGGTTTAAAATAGCCGCTATAAGAGTAGAGCCGCCGGTAGTACCTCTTGCCCGTATAATAAAACTAATGCCTATACCCGCGATAACTCCACCAAAAATAGAAGCCGTAACAAGGTCTGAAGGGATTGCAGGCAAAAACCTTAGTACATACAAAGCGATGGTTAACATCAAATATCCGTAAATAGAACGAATGAAAAAATCCCTTGGGATAACTTTAAAACCGATAACAAAAAGCGGGAGGTTAAGCACCAGATTGCTGAGCCAAATTGGTATCGGCACTGCAAAGCCCGCGCTTTCTGTGTAATATAAAATGATAATTGCCAGGCCGGAAATACCGCCGGTTACAAGGTTATGCGGTGCCCAAAAAGCCATAATGCCAATGCCTAACATAAATACGCCAATGGTAAGTAGCAAATAATCTATAAAAACTTTCTTGTTAGGTTTTGTCATTAATTGGGCCTCCGTTTGGGAAGCGGCTTGCCGCTTTCCTTGTTATGAAACAGAATTTTTATCGCAAATCTGAATAAATCTAACTGGCGTTTAAACCTGGAAGGCTGTTTGAATAACCTGTACAACCACTCCAGCCCAATTTTCCTAAAAAATGCGGGCGCAAGCTGAACTTCTCCTGCTATTATGTCCAAAGTACCGCCAACGCACATTGTTACGCGGGCATTGATGTTTTTATTTTTAACTGCCCATAATTCTTGGCGGGGCATACCTAAACATACAAGCAAAATATCCGGTGAAAGGCGGTTTATCTCGGCAATAATTTCTGCATCTTCGTCAAAATAGCCGTGATGCAAACCGACAACTTTTATATTTGGGTATTTATTTTCCATTTCTGCTTTTGCTTTTTCCGCAACGCCCGGTTTGCCGCCTAAGAAATAAACAGTCTTTTCTTGCAGCCGCTCAAACAATTTAAATGTTACATCTACGCCCCGCACACGCTGGGGAATTTTTTTGCGCTTTATTTTTGCCGCCAAATAAATGCCGGCACCATCTGCAAGGCTAAGGTCTGCTGTTGTTAGTGCTTCTTTTAATTCCGGGTTGCGCTTAGCCTGCATTACGCCTTCCGGGTTGGGGGTTACAACTATGTGATTTGTGTCGGTTTGCAAAAAGCTTTCTAAAATGGCGATGGTTTCTATCATCGTCAGAGGGTGAAAGGGAATGCCAAGTATCTCAACTGTGTTCATCAATCAAACCACTCCAAAATAAAATCTGCCAAGTTGCGTCCGTGCAATTCTTCCGCCAAAGCAAAAAAGTCGTCTTTTGTGGCTGTGCGGAAGGAAAATTCTTGGAAATACAAGTGCAACAATTCTTCAAAAATTTCTATGCCCAAACGTTCTTGCAAGGCATTAAACATCGCGGCTGCAAAGCGTGTGTGTGTTGCTATAAATAGCTCTAAGTTAACAATTTCGGCAGCACTATGAGAAAGAGAAAGATCCAGTCTGGTTTGGAGGAAAGCAACTTCGTTAAAAATGTGTTCGGCACGCATTTCTGCTGTTTCAAAAAATAATTCGGTTTGAATAAAGTGCGCGAGCCCTATGTCTAGCCAAGGGTAAGCGGCACGATTTGCCCCTATAACATTCCCTGTCCATTGGCTGCCAATACTGTTTGCAAGGGGCGTAAAATCGCCACGCCCAAGGAAGGAACTGTTAGCAAAAATTATCCCGGAGAATGGGGCGGCACGGGTTAGTATCTCCGATTCCAATATAGTAATTTGCCCAAAGGGGTATCTGCCTACTGCGTTGCCAAAATGCGTTGCAACTTGGTTTGAAAAGTCCAAGATTTCATCTGCACGGTTGGCAATATTTTCGCTTAAATAATAGAGGCTTATTTCTATTCCGCTGTCGGCAGTTATGTTAGCCCTTTCAAATTCGGGGGATAATACTGCAAAGGTAAAATCACGCACCATGTTTGCGGTAAATCGGGTAATGCGCATGTTTGCATCCTCAATAATTTCTTCTGTGCGGTGGCCCGTGCCAATGACGCTGTGTGTAATTGGGGTGGTTATAGAAACATCGTAGTTTGCCGCTTGAGGAGAAAAGGGCAGACCAACCGGAAAATAATCTACAGGCCCTAGTATTGGCAGAAACGAGCCAAACCACATGGCGTAGTCGTTGCCGCCCAATAAATGCGCAAGCGGCGGAACATAGGCACTGTATTGCAGCAGCAACTGAACAGTAACGTTAGGCTCAATAGGCTCCGGCAAAAACAATGTAAGATTGCTGCCGGTTATGTCAAACTCCAACGTTTCGTTGTTAATGGACGCGTATTCTACATTAAAAAAACCCGGAGGCAAATCGGAACGATAAACTCGTCCGGCAAATTCTTCCGGGTAGGGGCGGGGGGTGTGGCTTGGTGCAAAAGTATTCAAATAAACGCCCAGAACAATGGTGTCTCTGGGTTTTGAAGAACGGTTTGTATAAGTTATGCGAGAAATGCCGTATACTGTGCGGTTGAGAGGGTCAATGTCAAGGGAAACGATATAATCGTCATGCGGAGGGATTTCAATTAAATCTATTTCTTCTTCGGTTATATCCTCCAGGATGGTAGCCGCAATTGGTATAGGTTCTTCTATAACATCGGCGGGCTGGATTGGTGGTGTATCAATAGGCGCATTAGAAGAAGTGCCGCATGCGGCAAGTACAAATAAAAACACCAAGACCCAGCAAAGTTTTTTAGTCATGGTACAACGTACCTCTTTCTCACACTTGAATAATTTGAATTATTATAGCATATTAGCGATGACACTAAGCGGGAAACTCGTTATTTACACAATAAGGGTGATTATATGAAAAAAATTATTCTAACTGGCGGCGGAACGGCCGGCCATGTCATTCCAAACCTGGCACTTGTGCCCGCGCTAAAAGAAGCGGGCTACGAAATTTACTACGTAGGCAGCAAAAAAGGTATAGAAAAGGACTTGGTTGAAGCGGCAGGGCTGCCTTACTTTGGCATTTCTTCCGGCAAGTTGCGTCGCTATGTAAGTTTTAAAAATGTCACAGATATGTTTAGGGTAATAAAGGGGCTTGCGGGTGCGATAAGATTATTGCGCAAAATAAAACCGGACGTGGTTTTTTCCAAAGGCGGTTTTGTTGTTGTGCCTGTTATTGCCGCCGCAAAATTGCTTAAAATAAAAAGTATAATCCATGAGTCGGACATGACGCCCGGGCTTGCCAACAAGCTTGCAATGCCTTTTGCAAGCAGAGTTTGCGTTAGTTTCCCGGAAACTATGCGGCATGTGGCAAAAGAAAAAGCGGTGCTTACAGGTACTCCGGTAAGGCCGGAGTTACCGCTTGGTAGCCGCACCAAGGGGCTAAAATTTACAGGCATTAAAGGCAACCGCCCGGTTTTGTTGGTAACGGGCGGCAGCTTGGGTGCAAAAGCGGTTAACACAGCGGTTAGGGATGCATTTCCGGAGATAATAAAGAGCTTTGACATTATACATTTATGCGGCAAAGGCAACCTTTCGGGCATTACCGAAAGAGGTTACAAGGAATTTGAATATGTAAGCGAGAACATGCCGGATATTTTGGCCGCGGCAGATATTGTAGTTTCCCGTGCGGGGGCAAATATTTTGTTTGAGCTGGCGGCATTGAAAAAACCTAACTTGCTTATACCCCTTACAGCAAAACAAAGCCGCGGCGACCAGATTTTGAATGCGGAATCATTTAAAAATCAGGGGCTTTCTATGGTGCTGCCGGAAGAGGAACTTACAATAGAAAGGCTTGTGTCTGATATAAAGGAGCTGTACAAAAGCCGCGAAACATTTATGCAAAATATGAACGCGCTGGATGCTACCAATGGTGTAGAAAATATAATGAGTGTGATAATGCGATGAGTTACAAAAATGTAATGTGATAACTTTAGTTTTAGGTTATAATGTGCTCGGTTGTGTACCTACTTAAAGTAAAAGGAGCGGTACTAATGATTTTACATTCCGCACTTGCATTTATTTTGGTGTTAGTTCTAATGATATTTTTTATGCCCCTTAGCGTAAAACTAGCAAATAAATTTGATTTTACAGATAAACCTACAGAGCGCAAAAAACATAAGGCACCAATGCCCCTTTCCGGTGGCATTGCTATGTTTGCTGCGTTTACTGTAGGTTTTTTAGTGTTTGTTATATACCGCGACCCTACCATGCCGTTTTTGCTTGCGGGTGCGGCACTTATTGTGGGCGTTGGTTTAGTAGATGATTATTCTAAAACAAGGGGCAAAGAGTTCCCCGTTTGGCCAAGGTTGTTGGTGCATTTTGGTGCCGCAAGCCTTGCGTTTTTGGGCGATATAAGATTTACTGGGTTCTTTAACTACTTTACCAGCGAATATATGTATCTACCAATTTGGTTGCAGTTTATATTAACTGTGTTGTGGATAATGGGGCTTGTTACCGTGTTTAATTTTATGGACGGTTTGGACGGGCTTAGTGGGCTTTTAGGATTGGTTGCAGGTGCTACATTTTTTATAGTTGCCTTATATATGGGGCAAATAGAATCTGCAATTTTGTCTGCCATATTTGTAGCGGCGATTGTTGGCTTTTTGCGGTTTAATTTGCCCCCCGCAAAAGTTTATATGGGGGACTCGGGGGCGTATTTAATAGGCTTTGTTCTTGCGGCAATATCCCTGCATGGAGCATTTAAACAAGCTACGGTTGTCTCTCTTTTTATTCCAATGCTTGCGATGGGGGTACCTATTTTTGACGGAGTGCTGGTGGTTGTAAGGCGTTTGCTTGCCCGCAAACCTGCATATGTTGCCGATTCCAGCGATATTACGCATTTGCATTTTAGGCTTCTGAAACGCGGGCTATCGCCAAAACATACAGTGTTGTTAATATTCCTTGTTAGTACATGCCTTAGCCTTACATCTATTATTTTGATGTTGGCGTTCTGACATTAAATGAAACGAACTTATGTAATTTTAGCTGCTATATTTTTAGGCTTTTTTGCGCTTGGGTTGCCGGATGGCGCTTTTGGCGTGGCATGGCCGTACATACGCCAAGAATATAACGTGCCTTTGGAACGGGCAGGTTTTATTTTTGTTGTGCATTCAATTTTTTACGCATTAACCACCAGCTGCTTGGGGGTTATATCCCGCTACATAAAAGAAGAAAAGGTTGGCAGTATTGGGCTGTTTGTTATGGTGCTGGGGCTGCTGGGCTTTGCCTTTGCTTCTTCTTTTTTTGTACATATTTTGTTTGTGGCTTTAATGGGCACCGGTATGGGGCTTGTGGATGGTGGATTTAACGCATTTGTTGCCAAGCATTACAGCGGCAGGGTAATGAACCTTTTGCATTGTTTTTGGGGCGTGGGGGCAATGGTTAGCCCTTTGATTATGACCTATGCTATTGTAGCGGATGGTTTTACATGGCGTATAGGGTATGGTGCTCTTGCGGTTTTGGTTACGGTTATTGCAGTGTTTGCGCGGATGTTGTCGCCGGACGGCGAAGGGGCTGCCTGCCCAAGCTCCGCCAATGGAACTTGCCTTGCGCTAGTACCACCCGCCCACCGGAAGAAAAGCACTTCCGGCGGCTCGTGCGGCAATCGCTCAAGACAAATTCCATTGGCGGAGCTTGGGCAGGCAGCCCCTTCGCCTCCATATACAAGAGGTAGGATTTTTCTTAAAGGTAAGTGGAATGAGTTTATGGCTGTATTGATGTTCTTTTTTTACGGCGGTGCAGAATATGGCATAAGTTTTTGGGTTGTAAGTGTGCTAACGGAATCGCGTGGTATGAGCACAGACGCGGCGGGTATTTACCCGGCGGCTTTTTATGGTGCTATGATGGCAGGGCGGTTGCTTTTTGTTTTTTTTGGCACCACCGTTCGAGACGTTACTGCGGTACGGTTTGGCATAGTTTTGTCTATTGTTGGGCTTGTTTCTTTCCTGTTTACCACAAATATTTTTGGCATATTGCTTATAGGTTTTGGTTTTGGCCCAGTTATCCCTTGCGCTGTATCGGAAGTTACCCGTAGGTTCGAGCCTGCGTCTACTTCCCGTTTGGTGGGATACCAGTTTGCGGCGTTGGGCGGCGGTGTGGCGATACTTGCAACGGGGCTGGGTTGGCTTTTAAGTAATGTTTCTTTGGAAATTTTATTTCCGGCGGTGATTGGGTTAGTGGTTGCAGCCGGGGTATTAAACGAAATATTGGAGAAGCGAATGCTTTACGAGTGATAAATCGTACGAATAATATCCTCTATATCAGCTTCTTCCAAAGACAAATCCCTTACGGAAAATGTTTTGGAAATATCGGCTATAAGTTCGGCGGCGGTGATGGTTTCTTTTTCAAATTCAAACCATACACGTGCGCCTTCTTTTTTTGTAATTTTGGCTTTTGAGTGAGATATGTCGCCGGGTGTGTCGTAAAAATCTACAATGAGTTTGCGTATGGGGGTTATTTTGCTTAGCAAATTATTTAACGAGCCGTCTTCTACAATTTTGCCGTGGTTTATAACTATGATGCGGTTGCACAGCTCTTTAATGTCATCTAAATCGTGCGTGGTTAGAATGATTGTAGTTTCATACGCTTGGTTAATATCTTTGATAAATTTGCGTATGGCAAATTTGCCGTCTATGTCCAGCCCTATTGTAGGTTCGTCCAAAAACAGTACGGGTGGAGAATGCAGAATTGCCGCAACTAAATCGCCCCGCATGCGCTGGCCTAGGGATAACTGCCGGACAGGTGTGTCAGCTAGTTCGTTTATGTTCAAAATATCGTTCATCAGTTTCATGTTTTTGTTGAATAACTCATCCGGGATTCTGTAGATTCTTTTTAGCAGCTCGAAGGTTTCGCCCAAGCGTAAGTCCCAATACAATTGTGTGCGCTGGCCAAATACTACGCCTAAGTTTTGCACTACGCGTTTTCTATCCTTTTTGGGGTCTAAACCTTGGATTAAAACATTACCGGAAGTTGGCTGCAAAATACCTGCCATCATTTTAATCGTGGTGCTTTTGCCTGCGCCGTTGGGGCCAATATAGCCCACCGTTTCGCCTTTGGAGATGTTAAAAGAGATGTTATCTACTGCGCGCACTATTTTCTTCTCACTTTTAAACAGATTTTTAAACGCACCGGACAGGCCGCTATCTTTTTTTACTACCTTATAGTCTTTTACGAGATTTTTCACTTCTATAGTGTTCATAAAAAAGCCCTCCTAATTTCCAGCACTGTCGTAATGCCTAAGCCCGGCATTAAATATAGCGCGCCCTACTAACAAACATACTAGCCCCACCAAAAACGTCCAAAGCGGCATATAGCCTGGGAAGCTAAACCCCGTATCTAAGCCCAAAAAATAGCCAGCGGGATAAAACGCAATAAACCCAAGCGGCAATGCAAAAGTAAGTACCGCTTGTATAATCCGCCCAAAAATAGAAATAGGATACATGTGGGTACGGGTGATTAAATTGTGGATTATCATGTTAATACCGCCTGTGTCTTTTGTCCAAAACCCTATACTTCCGGCTATGGTGAATATGCCGCCGCGTATCATGGTTGCGCCCGCAAGCACCAGCAATAGGCCAATGATATTGATAAAGCTAAACTGGAAACTGGTTGCTATTGCGCCAAAAATGAAAATAATCAAACCCGGCAACATATCTGTTAGGCCAATTAAATTGATGTAGAACATGCAGAATTGGTAATACATATTCATTGGCCGTAGCAACATGCGGTCGAACCCGCCATCTATAACAAGGCCGTCTATAAACCATGTTTGTATGAAAAAAACTACCGTCAAGCCGTGGCTCATTACGCCTAGCCCATACATAAATGCAATATGTCCTATGCCCCAGCCGTTGATAGCGTCGAACTGATTTATAACCACCCACATCATGCCTATGCCGGCGGCAAATTGCAGCGCATTGTTCAATAACCAGCCAAATAAGAAGGCTGGATATTCCATTTGCCCTTGCAAATTAAGTTTCATCATAAAAAGTCCGGTGGAGATGTAATATTTAAGCGTTTTCATACTAACCTCCCTGAACCATGATGTTTTTTAGTGCCTTGGACTTTACAAAATGAAATAGCGCGAAAAAGAATACACACCAAAAGACTTGAATGGCCATCTCTGTTATGGCTTGCTCTAAGGAAGTCCGCCCAATGAAAATACCTATAGGGGTTTGATAGGTATAAACAAAAGGCGTGAACGCTAAAATTCTTTGCACAAAGTCCGGATAAAACCAAATAGGAACTATACTGCCTGAAAGAAATAGAATTATATGATTTTTTGCCCCGCCGATGGGCCCTATATCAATAAGCCAAAAATTAAGCAGCCCAAAAATAGCCGCAATAAACCATAGTATAAAGAAACTGAAAACTGTGCTTATGGCAAACAGTAAAAAATGCAACCCAGATGCAGGTAGGGGGAATACAATGAAAATGGTGGCGAAAATTATTATTGGGATAAAACGTTGGATGATGTTTACTGCAATTTCGCCAAAGTCTTCCGCCAGGAACATACCGAAGAGGCTAACGGGTTTTATATAGTCCTGTGCAACACTGCCGTCCCGTATTTTCCTTTGCATTTTATCCTCTACTGTGTGCACAAAAAAACAACCAAGTATTGTTGACATTACAGTGAAGGTCAACATTTGGTTTAGGTCGACGTCTTGTACTACGTCGCGGTTGGCGTAAACTGCTTGCCAGAAAAATGCGGTTATGGATAGGATGATAAACTGCACAAAAATAGCAGATATTGCTTGAAAGCGATATGCCAGTGATATGAGTATTCGGACTTTTATAAAATAAAGATAGGCACTCAAACTTTTGCCTCCGGTCTGTAGTTTTTTGTTTGTTGAATTATAGTCTATATTAGATTTGTTTAACAGGGTAAAAAATGGATATAACATTTTATATTATACCCTATGAAAAACCCGCACCAGGCGGGATAAATAAAGGGCATGCGAGCAAGCATGCGGGCAAAGCCCGTGCCGAGGCTCGTGCCAAGGCTCGTGCGGTTTTGTCAGAAAAAACAAATTGCCGGGGCGTTTTGTAGCAGAAGTTATGTAGCAGTGCATTATGTCTTCATGCTACAATTGTAATAAGAATGTTGACATAAGGAGGCTTTACATAATGGATAGAAATAACACAAGCAAAAGCGACAGATGGGATTTTGACGATTATGCTTTTACGATAACAGGAATACTTGTTGGGTTTCTTTTGGTTGTGCCGGAGATACTCTATTCCCAATTTGGCATTAGCATATTGGGCGGAAGTTTGGGCTCGGCAGAGATTGCGCTTTTTGAGGGATCGGACGATAGTTATAGTACTGCGGTGTGGAGTATAAATGAGTTGCGTGCGCTATCGCCCATGTTATTTCTGCTGACCACCACCATATGTTTGATTAAAGACGCAGTTGTAGCAAGAAAAAGCGGTGGATATAAAGGCTCTATGTTTACGCACACTTTTGAATCTACATTTGAAGATGCAATTTACATGACCATTACTACAATAATGGTATATGGTGGGGTGCTTTTGGGGCGAATGTATGCCTCGTGGTTAGCAGGACCTATCACATGGATTTTATTTGTTTTTATTTTCCCACTTGTGAGGAAAAAGAGTGACCGCACAGAAGAAGTTAAGACACCATGGCTGTTGCTGATTATATTTTTGGCGGGCGTCATTGCGGAAGCCATAACAGGGGCGTGGATTGCGTTCCCGCTGTCTTGGCTTGTTATTTGTGTAATTAAACTTGTAGATACTATACGCGAGCGTGACAATTCAATTGATACAGTTTTTGATATTTTATATTACGCATTCTCGGTTATTCTTATGGCGGCGGGCATAGGCTTGGGCTTGTGGATTACATCATGGGCTGCATTCCCGGTTGCGATATTTATTTGTTGGATATTAAGTAAAACCAAGAGATTTAAAAGGGCTGAATAATAGACGGTTGAGAATGGTGCACAAATTCATTTCGGAGGGGACTTGACTCTGTCGTTGGGGAAGGGTTTAAACTTTTCTCAAATACTTTTAACGAGGTGCATCATGAGCAACCTAATCAAAATCCGAGACGTATCGTCTAAGTACGATATTTCTGCCCGTACACTGCGCTATTACGAAGACAAGGGGCTGATTACCAGTATCCGAAGCGAAGACTATGCTTACAGGCTGTATGATGACGCCAGCTTGAAAAGGCTGGAGCAGGTACTTATCCTGCGCAAGCTAAACATCAGTGTTAAAGACATAAAACGTATATTTGACGCTACCGGCACAGAGGCCGTGCTTGAAGTGTTGGGGCGAAAAGTTGCGGATATTGATGACGAAGTTGCACTGTTGCATGAATTAAAGGAAATTGTTTTATCTTTTATCGAGCATATTAAAAAATCCGACTTCACCAAGGAATCGGATGTAAAACTTCTCTACGACAAGGCAAAGGAAATAGAAGATAACCTTGCCAATGTTAATTATGACGGCAACCCTGCCAATATAAATCGCTTACTGGAGATAACAGAAAAACTCGATAAAAAAGTGCCTGATGTGATGGTGGTTAGAATCCCCAAATTTAGAGCATTAACAACAGGGCTTGTGGGTTGGGACAAAATTTTTGATATGGGAAGCGATGCGAAAGCAACCCAGCTTGCGGCAAGGAATTTGCTTGCCCCCATCCTTTTTGACGGGCATGATTTCCTGTATGGAAAAGATGATAAAGCCGCATGGGTTTGGCGGATAAAAGATGAAGTAACGGAAGCGGATACGCACCCCTTTGAGATTACCGAATTCCAAGGCGGGTTATATGCTGTTTCGGTAAGTGTAGATGGCGACGGCGAAAGCCACGACAAAGTGCGGAGCAAAACCGCAAAGTGGCTGGAGACTACAAATTTTGTAATGGATGATGACCGAGAAATGATGGGGCATATGATATACACCCATGATAGTAATCCGGATATATTAAAAGGCCTTGGTTATGAACAGCTGATGTTGTACGCTCCGATTAAACTAAAAGAGGATTTTTAACGTATTTGAACATGCAATTGCCCGTCTTCTTGTATTTCTGCATACAGTATATCGCGCTTGTTTTTGATGTTTAAATCATACAAGGCATTGTCCAGCCAATTTTCTGACAGGTTTAACTCTTGCAAATTTTTATATATTACTTTGCCTTCAATTATAATAGCCGTAGGAATATATTTTTTGGTGTATATCTGTTTCTTAAGCACGCTCAAATCCCCGTTAGGTTCTAAAATTGCATAGTCAACGTTTGCAACAGCAAAAACATTATTGGTTCTTAGCATCATGGTTAAATCGTCGATATTCATACGTTCTTTTTTTAGTGCGGGGTACATAATTTGCCCTTTTTTGATAAGGATAATGGGCTGGCCATCCAGCAATTCTCTGGCTTTTAAGCTCTTTAACGCCACAAGTTCAACACAAATTGCAAGTGCCACCCAAAGCGCTACCCCAACCATAGACTGCGCAAATTTAATATCCGAATGCAAGATAATGTCGCCCACCATGCTGCCTATAACTATCCCGGAAATGTAGGTAAACACGTTTAGCTGCCCTAGTTGCTTGTTGCCTATAATCCGCACCAGAATCAACAGTATTGCAAAACCCAAAGAAACACGCAGTAAAATTTCCAACACGATAAAATCACCTCGTAGAATATCGTGCCTTGGGTTGCGAAAAATTATTCGGTTGTTTATCTTTATTCAATTATGCATGTCTGCAATCTCGCTACTACGTGAAGAAAACACGATACCGCCGCTTTTTGTGCACGGAAATCAATTTTCAAACACCCAAACAAATGCTAAACCAGCGGCATGGAAAAACTATACAAGCTGGCGGAGTATTTCAAGGCAGTAGAAACCACAAGCGTGTTTGTTGCATTTGCAGGAGAATTATGCATAAAAAAATCCCCTTTAAAAGGGGATGGGTTTTGAACTGTATTTGAATTATACTTTCCATTCGTTTAGTTGGGCGTCTAGCAGTGCAAGATGTCTTTCTTGTG
>Ga0123355_10007264_pt1 | contig 16566 bp, 10 predicted proteins | sample TergutEmb28metaG_3_FD_89872 | JGI IMG/M metagenome (GOLD analysis project Ga0123355, IMG submission 89872) | Embiratermes neotenicus P1 segment gut microbial communities from Petit-Saut dam, French Guiana - Emb289 P1 | ecosystem: Host-associated > Arthropoda: Insects > Digestive system > Gut ...
GTCTTCGCATACGCAAGGATCTTCTTCGCAAACGTCACATAGGTCTTCGCATACGCAAGGATCTTCTTCGCAAACGTCGCATAGGTCTTCGCATACGCAAGGATCTTCTTCGCAAACGTCACATAGGTCTTCGCATACGCAAGGGTCTTCTTCGCAAACGTCGCACAGGTCTTCGCATACGCAAGGGTCTTCTTCGCAAACATCGCATAGTACAAGACATACGCAAGGGTTTTCTTCGCAAATGTCACATACTACAGGGCATACGCAAGGGTCTTCTTCACAAACATCGCATAGGTTTTCACATACGCAAGGGTCTTGTGTACAATCTGGGCAGAGTTGCACTAGCGTAATGCCAGTGATGTAAAAATATCCCGGATCGCCATAAGGAACTCCAGGGGTTGAACCCCACGGATTATTTCCGCCTTCTCTAACGAATACTACACGGAATTCGTTGTTGTACATGTCGAGTAGTTCTTGCGTTAGTTCAAAATCAGTGTACTCGTAAGTCCAATCATACTCTGTAAAAATTGTTAAAGATGGTACAACTCTTGTATTGCTAGCTGGGAATAAATGGTTGCGGTTGTCATGGTTTGTACCACGATGGCCGGAATAAGCCAAGAATAGCTGTGCACGAGCACGTCTGTAACCAACACCTTCGAAGTAGGTAGTAACATCGTTATTGTTGAGACCAGGACCAGTAGTGTTTTCGTCAAACACAGGATCCATTGTTACTCTACCCCACGCGCTCAAACGATATATACCCGGTTCGGTGATAGTTACAACATCTGCACTTCTAACCCTGTGCCAGCCGTCGTTTAGACGTGCCATGTTTGCCGACGAATTGGCTGGGTTCACATTGTCGTCATTATCCAAGATATGATACACAGGGTGGAATGTATAAATATACCAAGGTTGTTGAACTGCATTTGTTTGTTGGTAAGACATCCAATGGTCAACTCTATACTCAAAACCACCATCGAAAATAAAGTTACCTGTAGCTTGTCCGGCAGCTAGTCCTGCCATTGCCGCAACAAGCGCGCGGTATGCCACAACTACAGCTTCTGGAGAAGATGCACCAGTAATGGCTTGCGCCGCTTCTAGTGCGTCCGTAAATGTGCCATAAGTTGCGTCAGTAAAGTTGCCGCCAACAAGCAGACGTGCGTCAGCAATTGCTTCCTCAAGGAAGTTTTCGATTAGAAAAGCCGCAGTACGTGCTACAAGACCGGCCGTTGCGTTGCTTAGTTCGTATTCGGCGGCATCTATTGCAGCTTGGGTTGAGCCAGCGTTATCATATACACTTATTGCAGTGGATAGTGCCGCCTGCAAAGCATCCCAAGTAGCTGGTGTGTAGAGCATATAGTCTACGCCGTCGATGCGATTTTCAGCTACGTCAATTGCTTCACCTAGAGCGGTTCTGTCGATACTATCGTCGCAGATGCAAGGGTTGAACGTACAATCTGGGCATACTTCCATTAGCGTTATGCCTGTGATATAGAATACGCCTGGGCCGCCGCCTTCTCTTACGAATACAACACGGAATTGGTTTTCGTAAAGGTCTAGCACCGGTTGAGTCAATTCAAACACAGTGGATTGGTAGGTCCATTCGTCGTTCATAGGGAAAAGAGTAACAGATGGAACAACTCTGCCTGTTAGTAGTCCTGTTTCATCGTCAGGCCAAAACATCGGATGTTCCGGATGGAACTGTCCGTCGTTGTTACCATGGTTTGAACCTGTGTGCAGGATAGATGCAAGGAAAAGTTGTGAACGGGTGCGTAGTGGATATTCTTCAGACCCTGGTATAGCATGTCCATGGTCGTCTGGTGTAACACCCGGTGTTCTTCCCCACGCGCTAAGGCGGAAAGTACCTGGTTGCGTGATGGTTACGGTATCGTTACTGCGTACACGTTGATGTCCGTGGTGTAGTCGCGCTGTGTTGTTATAATCGGTAGGGTTTGGATAACCTACAGGATGCACGTAGGTATAGCCTAGCGCACCAGGGGCAGCACTCCAACCGTCATTACTTAGTTCGAAATCGCCATTGATTACGAGGTTGTTTGCCGGGCCAACAGCAGGACGGAGTCCATCAATTGCTGATCTCAAGTCTCTGTAAGCGGCAGCAAGTTCATCTGCTGTGGCACTTAGGTTATAGTATGCCTCTTCAGCGTTTGCAAGAGCGGCATCGAACGCGTTGCGTGAAAGTACACTGTAGCCTGAAACATCCATACCAAGCGCGATGTCTATTAGCGGACGCAGTAGATCTCTAACAACGTCAGGATCTGCAAAAGCCAAATTTCCCATAGCTTCTAGCAAGTCTGCCGTTGCATCATTGATATCTCCCTGCCTTGTAGGCGCGGGGCGTGTCGCACGCATAGTCGTCGCCGCTGTTAGATAATCTTCAAAGTTTTGCCATGTAAGTGGCGAATAGTGTTCTTCTACCAATAGTAAAGCCTCTGCAATTGCCGCGTCAAGAGCTGTCCAGTCGGGAGATCCTGGGTAGTTGGCGCAAACTGTTGTAAATACGTCACCCGGCCAGGATTGCCAAAGTGATACACTTGCCGCACCCAGAGTAATGCCGTCGTTGAAAATGCTGGCTACAGCTGTGTTGCCGTCCATTTCTTCAACGATAAACTCGGCAATCCAAAAATCGCTGTGGCCACCTTCGATAACTATTAAAGGTGAAGGATACGTCCAAGCCCAGCTATAGGGGATTGGCATCATATCTGCCGGTGTTGTAAAGGTCATTTCATACCATGACCACACAGTACTTTGGATGAACAAGTTATGCCTGTCATTATCAAAAGTGCCGCCCCGTCCGGTATCTTCGGCGTTTTCGCTGGCCGAAATATACTGGAACGAAATTTTATTTGTTCCGGTTCTTTCAACCCCTATAGATCTTTGAGGGGCTGTTGGTGCGCCTGCTAACTGATTTTTTGCAAGCACGCGAACTCTGTAGGTTGTATCGGCTTGAAGTGCAATTGCTGTGCGGGCACCGCCGCCTTGGCCTCTGCGCAATGCCTCGTCGCCAAACATCCACTCGTCGCCAACAGGTGCAACAGATGGGTAGTCAGTACAAACTGTAGTAAATACGTCACCTGGCCAAGATTGCCAAAATTGTACGCTTGCCGCACCCGCAATATTACTATTGTTGAAAATGCTGTCTACAACTGTGTTATCGTCCATTTCTTCGACAATAAACTCTGCAATCCAAAAATCGCTGTGGCCACCTTCGATAACTATTAAAGGTGTAGGATACGTCCAGGCCCAGCTATAGGGGATAGGCATCATGTCTGCCGGGGTTGTAAAGGTCATTTCATACCATGCCCATACAGTGCTTTGGATAGAAATGTTATGCCTGTCGTTGTCAAAGTTCCCGCCGCGGCCGGTATCTTCAGCGTTTTCGCTGGCCGAAATATACTGGAACGAAATTTTATTTGTTCCAGTTCTTTCATCCCCTATAGACCGTTGTGGGGAAGCAGGTGCGCCAGCCAATTCATTTTTTGCCAATACACGAACTCTGTAGGTCGTGTCGGCTTCAAGTGCAATTGCTGTGCGGGCACCGCCGCCTTGACCTCTGCGCAATGCGGCATCGCCGTCTTGCCATTCCATGCCGCGCCCGGGCACGCCTATTATGTAGGCATGAGGGTCGCTGCTCGCTGTTACTGTAAGTGCGGCAAAGGGCGCAAGAAGCCCTAGCAGCATTACCAGCGAAACCAGATACGCAAGGAATTTCTTGGCTTGCTTTTCCTTACTGCTCGTCATAGATAACTTTCCTCCTATAAAATATATTGTCCCCAATAACGCACATGCGTTATATAGTCGATTCAATTGAAAAGTCTTTAACGCGTGACAATTTTTCCACAATTCATGCCTAATATCACGTGATATAGGTTTCAAATAATAGCGAACCGCCCGTCGCGCACAAAGGTACGGCTTTATGTGACGAAGAAGTGCTTGAAAACGGCAAGCGTTGAGAGACCGTTTTTAATTGAATTGACTATGAGGCTACTGTGCGTCACAGTATCATACTGTGTACACAATTGCAAGCGGAAAATTGATTGGTTTACGACTTGCGTCATCAATGTATCCGGCAAGGGTTTTTTCGTATTTATAGCCAGCATACGCTGTCTGTCACACCTCCTTCGCTTCGCTGCGTCGGTGCGGTGCGTTCATTTCACTATAAGACTCAAAATACAAAAAGCCACGACCATGCCCAAAGGCTAGGAGTAGCTTTTTTGATAGTTTGAGTGGGGAGCTTTGCTCCCTACATTCAATTTTACCATCCAAGTCCCTTCAAGTACTCACGGCTTATCCTTGCCGTTTCAAGCGGTGGGTGTTCTGGAGACTGGTCAAACTCTACGATAACCCACTTAGCACCTGCATCCTTTGATGCTTGTAAAATGGAAGGCATATCTTGCACACCATGACCAACAGGCTTGAAGCTAAATTCGCTCATATCAGCTTTTTCCGGCTCGCCATCCGCACCAATTAAGTCATACAACGCGCCAGTTGTCTTCTCGCCCATAATAAAATCTTTCAAATGCACAAGTGGAGCGCGACCTTTGTACTTTGAAATGTATTCAGCAGGATTAATTCCTACAACCTTTACCCAGCAAGTGTCGATTTGCGTTTGCAGATATTCTGCGGGTACTTGGTCATACAACATATCAAGGCCATACACGCCATCTACCTTGCGGAACTCGAAATCGTGGTTATGATACAGTAGGGTGATACCACAGTCTCTTGCAATTTTGCCGAGCCGTTCAATCTCTGGCAATATTGCGGCAAAACCCTTACCACCTGGGGCTTTGTCCATATCTAGCCAGGGGATGGCCACATATTCGCAGCCTACTAACTTATAGTCTGCAAAAATCTTTTCCGGGTTTGAAATGATAACATCATACGGAACATGGCTGGAGATGCACGTAAGGCCGGCATCGTCTAGGGCTTTCTTCACAGTAGCTGGGTCTTGGTCTCCAAGTCCAGCAAGTTCTACGCCAGTATAACCTAGAGCCTTCACTTTTGCTAATGTACCTTGCATGTCTGTAGTGTATTCGTCGCGGACGGAGTAGAGTTGTAGTGCAACAGGTAATGACATCTTGATTCCTCCTATTTTATGTTTGATTATAGTGCTTCACTATCCATGGCGGACATTACCCCGCCACTGGCATTACATGAAAAACTTTGTTACTACTCAAAAATCATGCTTACTTTTAGGCAATGCTCCTTACCTTCACTTGCTAGGTGGAACGCTTCTTCCCATTGGCCGAAGGGGATTTCATGTGTAATAATGCTATGCAGCTTCATGATTGGACTGGCAAGCAGGCGCATTGCTTCATCCATATAATTCTCGTCATTGTTTGACCCTATAATGTGCAATTCTTTTAGGTGAACGCGCATTAGATCTATTGGTGTTTTTTCTGGCAGTGCAGTAAAGAGGACAAGGATGCCACGAGAGCGCAAGACTTCTACGCAAACGTCTAGTGCAGCTGGGTCAGAAACACACAGGATTGCGGAGTCTATGCCATAGCCGTCAGTGTATTCCATGATTTTTCCGGCAAGGTCTGGCACGTTATTTACGTTGATGGTGTAGGTAAGTCGGTCATTGATGTGTGCTAGACGAGTATCATAAAAACCGGTGTGTATGATTAGATCTGGGTTGCGCAAAAGAGCACATATCTTGGACATCATAATCCCGAACGGTCCATCGCCAGCAATAAGGACACGGCTGTCTTCATTCACTTGCGCACGGCTTACTGCCTCAAGGCAGACGCAAACGGGTTCCATCAAGCTGGCCACAGCAAATGACATGTTTGGAGGCTTTATGCGAACGCAGTCTGGTCTAGTGATAAAATACTCGGCAAACACGCCAGGACAGTTAAAGCATAGATGCTTCATTTCGTCGCATAAGTGGCTGAGGCCGCGTACGCAGGACGAACATGCGTAGCATGGCATTACAGGGTGGACTGCTACCCCGTCACCTACATTAATGCCCGTAACATCTTCACCAATTGCGGCCACAATGCCCGCCGCTTCGTGTCCCATGACAATTGGCATATGGTCTGCAAAAATTCCGTTCTGCATATCAATTATGTCAGATGTGCAGACCGTGGCCGCCTTTGTTTTAATAAGAATTTCATCCGGACGTGGGGTTGGAATGGGAATTTCGCGTAGACTTGCTTTGTTTGGTGCTTCAAGTAGGATTGCTTTCATGGTTTCCATTGCGTTCCTCCTTTACAGTAACTGCCCAATAAGTGGCATGTCCTCATTTTCGATATCGTCGAAGAAAACAGACTCGCGCACATCCACCTTTGAAAAATTATTAAGTCGCGTGCCGTCAATTTCTACGCCAATACCTGCACCTGTTGGTACGGTAATTTTGCCATTTACAATTTCAAGCGGGCTGGTCAAGATATCGCCTTCTTGCAGCATATAATGCGTATCGTTGCTGAACACAAAGTTGCAGCTCGATGCTATTGCATGCATCCCTGCCGCAGTAGCTACGCCGGTTTCAGCCCATGTTCCCATTGTACACCACATGCCACATGCATCTGCTATTGCGGCAATCTGCTTTGCACGCATTAGGCCTCCCGCTTCAGATACATATACAACAAATACATCACATGCTTCTTTCTTAATGTGCGCTATGGCACGCTCTACAGTGGAACATCCTTCGTCTGCTGCAATAGGAACGCCCACTGCACGGCGTACGGCGTTCATGGCATCAAGGTCAAACTCTGGTACTGGTTGCTCGACATATTGTAGGTCAAATTTCTGCAACGCACGTATCCATTTTATCGCCGTTGGGACGTTCCAGTTCATGTTTGCATCAATTCGTATTTTGAGAGAAGATCCAACCGCAGCGCGTATTGCTTCCAGTGTTTCGATATCGTTGTGTAGGTCGCGACCTACTTTCAGCTTCACTTCTTTATAACCTGCTTGTTGGTAGGCGAGGGCTTTTCTTGCGTTTTCCTCCGGTGTGTCTATGAAGAGGTATCCCGCGTATTCAATTTGTTGCTTACATGTACCACCTAACAGGTTGTAGATTGGAGTGTTAAGGTGCTTGCCTTTAATGTCCAGCAGTGCCATTTCGATACCAGAGATGGCATAGATGCCAATTTGCGTCCAGTTACGTGCAAACTCCTCCATTCGGCGTACGAGTAGCTCTGTTTTGAGTGGGTCGCGCCCAATAAGAAACTGGCGGAACTCGTGTTCAACAATCGCTTCAATTGTGGGAATTGTTGGACCAACGCATTCACCAATGCCTACAATGCCTTCGTCTGTTACAAGCTGCAAAATAAGTGCTGGTGCGGAGTAGCGCGTACCGCCAGACCATTTTACAGGATACGTGAGAGGGATGCGTACGCGCGTGGTTTTTACGTCAATTATTTTCATGCTGTCACCATTTTCTCAATAAGTTGCACATTTTGCTCAATCAGCTGTGTATCTGAATCGTCTGGCAGCTGACGTGGACGAAACCACAGGAATGACTCAACCTCATATCCTCCACGACAAAGCTGGCTTTGGGCAGGCAGATATGAATTGCTTCCGTTTGTGCAAGCAAGCAAAAGCGTATGCGCAAGTGGGCTATATGTGCGCAACCGTATCGATATTTCGGAGCTTACCTCAAACGGGAAAGGTACAAAAACTACTGGCCCAATGCGAATGACAACCTGTCGAGCCTGCCATTCATCTTCGCCAAGGTCACCAGATTCATACATTTGTGCAAGTGTGTTAAGTGATGATGTTTTGAAACCTGACATATACTCGCTGCTGTCAAGTATCGCCTGCACTTTATCTAAAGCGATGGGTGGTTTGTACGGCAGAGTCAAATTGCCATGTGCAATTTCCAGCGGTTCGTCATAAAATGTACGGATTGTTCTGTATGCCCGAACGGCATCGATACCCGCAAGCCCACCAACTTCCATAGCGTGTTGCAAATTGCCAACTGAGTCGCCGTTTGCCATCCTCGGTGCGATATCACCCTGCGCACCGTTTATAAACATAGTCATAGCACCAGATTCCGCCTCTAGGCGGTCTACCATCACGCCTGCCCAGTCGCGAGTGATTTCGGTATTATTGCCTGCGGCTGTAAGATGTGCGCCAACATGCACGATATTGGCAATGGCTTTGTCACCATTTGTGAATGATATAACCGTCATGGTAGAGTCATATGTGTCCCATGGGTTTTGTCCAAGTGAGACAGAGCCATCACGGTGCAGTTGACGTCGGTTGATACCTGTTAAAGACTGTGTTGTACCAACTCCCATTTTAACTGTCTGCATTTGTGCTGCCGCATTTTGTGCCGCTGCAATGCATTTTGGAATAAGAATAGTATCGCAATATTTCCTGTCCATATCGCCGAAATTAGTGAACTGCGGGAAAAACGTACAGCGTGGCGCAGAGTGTGTGTGCGTACAGCTTATGACAATGTTGCTTGCCGGAACACCCGTCACATCACTTGCCTTCTTGCAGATTTCATCTATTAGTTCTTCATGCATGAGGCACACTGTAACACTAATAAGCATAGCGTATGTGTTTTGCGACTTTAGAACCATTGCGATAACTGTAAGGTCGTCGTTTACCTTATCACTTTGTGTGTGATTGTTGTACCCAAATAGGAAACCACCAATTTCTGGGGTGATAATTTCCCGGGCAATGCCAAGCTGGAGTGGCATGTTACACCTCCGCATCAATTTTATTCAATGCTGCGGCAAACTCATCAATATTTGTTTCGGTCATATTTATATTAAACAACAGCCGTACCGTACGTGATAAAATGCTGGAAGATTGTGGACACATGTCCACAGAATATTCGACATTGCCTTTGTATGCAGGGTCTTTCCATGGGTAACCCGCCGGGCTTGCACCGCGTTTTTCCAGTATTGGAGTCCAGTTGGAATATATGTGTAGGTCCCCTCCCTCGTATAGCAGTGCTTCGTAGAGTTTTGTGAGGGGAAGCCCCTCTGCATGAGCAAGCTCAAGTATGCGGTCTACTTTTGTCACATCGTCCATTATCAAGTTTACACAAAAGCCGCAGTCACCATCAGGGTCGTCCAGATATTGAGGTTTGTAGTTGATTGGTACATTAAGTTGCGTAAATAGGCGTTTTTTTAGTGCGCGTGTATGGGCAAGCATTTTATCCATTTTGCTAAGCTGTACGTTCAATACAACGGCGGCAATTTCGTTGCCGCGTATGCCCGAGCGGGAGAACGGTTTGACACTTTTACTGCTTGGATGCCCCTGGCCTACATTGTTTAGCCCGTTATCGGATTGGTATACTCCGCGTTGGAATGCAGCTGGGTTGCTTGTCATAAATACACCGCCCTCGCCGCAGGTTATTACTTTGAAGAAATTTGTACTCCATGCAAATGCATCTGAGTCCACACCGCAGTATTTACCTTTGTAGGTTGCACCAATGGCTTGACAGTTGTCCTCAATAAGGATGAGATTATGCCTTTTGCAAACAGCGCGGATTGCGTCCAGCCTTGCAGGTACGCCAACCATGTTCACGACGATAACGGCCTTTGTATGCTGTGTGATTTTTCTCTCAAGATCTATAGGGCATATGCCAAGAGATTCGTCAATTTCCGCAACCACAGGTACTGCGCCAACGTCTACAACAGCGGCCGGGGTTGCGATGAATGTGTAAGCGGGTACGATAACCTCATCGCCTGGGCCAATTTCAAAACCAGTAAGACAGCATGAAAGCGCACCTGTACCACTTGCAACAAAAAGAGCATGTTCTGCACCTGTTTTATCGCGGATGTTTTGCTCAAGGCGTTCACATTCACCCGGCTTGCCATCACTACGTACACGGAAGAGGTTTTGCGGTTCGCGAAGCAGGGCGGTTACGGCAGCAATTTCCTCCTCGCCAATCACGGACCAGCCCATTGCCCCGGTGGGGATGGGTGTTTTTACTGTTTTTTGACTCATCAGTTCCTCCTGAAGTTGTTTTCGTGCTGCAATAAATATTCCTTTACAGTTAATCCGCCGCCGTAGCCAACCAATTTTCCACTTGCTCCAATTACTCTGTGGCAGGGGATGACTATGCTAATGGGGTTATGGTGGTTTGCGCCGCCAACTGCACGCACCGCGGCGGGGTTGCCAATATGCAAAGCAAGCTCCTTGTAGCTAATTGTCTCGCCATATGGAATGGTCTGTAGAGCTTCCCATACTTTTTGGCGGAATGGAGTACCTGTTGGGTTTATTGGTGTAGTGAAGGTGCGGAGCGTGCCGGCAAAATATGCATCTAGCTCCACAGTAAGATTTTTTAGTACATAGTAGTCATCTGTTATCTCACATATTTCTAAGTCCGGTGTAGTTATTCCACCCACAAAGTACAACCCCGTAATGGCATCGTCATTTGCGCATAACAATATTTCTCCAATTGGTGAGCTATATTTTACCGTGGCCATTTTACAACCCCGCAATGCTAAGTCTATTTATCAACACAGACGGCATACCAATCCCGCCTGCACCGACAGAGCGGAATCGTAAATCATTACCTACTGCTTCGATATTTTTTAACAGGTCATAGAAATTGCCGGCCATTGTAATCTGCTCGACAGGCTTCACAATTTTTCCACCTTCAACATAATAGCCATCTGCAGAAACAGAGAAGTCGCCACTTACTGCATTTACTCCAGAATGTAACCCGGCAACGCCAGTGATAATTACACCTTTGTCAATTCTCTGCACTAGCTCGTCATAACTCATTTCGCCTGGTACAAGATAGAAATTTGTTATGTTTGTACTAATTGCGCCACCAAACCCGTCTTTGCTGGCGTTGCCGGTGGACTTTACACCATCTTTTGCAGCAGCTTTTGTGTTGTATAACAGAGCTTTCAATACACCATTTTCAATAATGGCTTTGTTTTGTGTTGCAACTCCTTCAGAGTCAAACGACATACTGCCAAGGCTCAAGTCGGTAACACCATCGTCACGCAGGGTGACATGCGGCGATGCAATTGCTTCACCAACTCTGCTTTTGTTCAAAAGCGAAAACCCTTTTTGACACTTTTCTGCCATAAATACAGAAGCGAAGATACCAAAAATATCTCGTGCAGTTTTTGGGCTAAGCATTACTGGATACATCCCGCTTGGGATACTGCTTGCGCCAAGGTAGCTGAGTGCCTCATTTACTGCCTTCTGTGCCAAAACTTTATAATCGAAATCTGCAAAATCGCGCCCTGTCCAAAATTCTAGTGCGTTTTTATTATCCCCGTTCTCTTCTACACGTGGTAGCACAACGGCACCCGCCATGTTACTTTTTTGCGAAAGGTTGAGTCCATATGAGTTTGCCATGGCAGTGTGGCTATTGGATGTTGAAATTGTGCAGAAGTCTGCCATTTTGACCCTAGGGTCAAGGTTTAGAGCATATTTTTCCATCTCCATTGCCCAGGCAATTTTTTGTGCGGTGTCCACGTTCTCTAGTGCTGGGTTGTAGCTTGTCACCTCTGGGTAAGAGTCAGAGCCTGGGAACAGCTCCTCAACTTCCTCAGCCTCGATGATACCTGCGTTGGTTGCAGCGTTTTCCAAAATTGATGGAATCAGGTCTGAGTCTAGGTTTTCGGTATATGCATATCCCATTTTGCCGTTAAAAGTGCCGCGGAAGCCTACGCCCTCGGCTGTTGTATCCTTGTATTCTGTAATTTCGCCGCGGAATACGCGAACAGAAAAGCCGTTGCTGGCAGAATAAAACAGTTCGTAGTCCGCAAAGCCTTTTGCCTTAGCTTGGGCAAATAACACATCACGGAATTTCTCAAACGATAATTTGGCCATTATTTTCTACCTCCTACGGTTAATTCTTTAACACGAACCATCGGCTGCCCCACATTTGTTGGTATTGAGCCGCTAAGGCTGCCACACATGCCCTGCTCGTAGTCAAAGTTGTCCGCTACGCGGTCGATATTCATCAAAACATCATTGCCCTTGCCAATAAGGGTTGCCCCACGTACTGGCTCGGCAATTTTACCGCCGCGTATCATATACCCTTCAAGTACAGCAAAGTTGAAGTCGCTGGTTGATGGGTCAACGCTTCCGCCTCCCATAAGTTTAGCATAAAGTCCTTCTTCTACAGATGCAATGATATCTGCAGGTTTATCTTTACCCGGCAAAATATATGTGTTTGTCATACGTGATGTTGGGGCAAAGCGATAGGACTCGCGCCGTCCGCTGCCCGTGGATGGTGTATTCATTTTAAGCCCATTTAGGTGGTCTACAAGGAAAGACTTGAGGATCCCCTTTTCGATAAGGGTTGTACGGCGGGTGGCTTCCCCCTCATCATTAATATTGAGTGTTCCCCACTGGCCAGGCAGAGTACCATCGTCTATTGCAGTAACACATGGTTGAGCCACGGCCTCGCCAAGCTTATCTGCAAAAGTGGATGCACCTTTTGCAACAGATGTTGCTTCCAAGCTATGTGCGCATGCCTCATGGAAAATAACTCCACCAAACCCGTTGTCAATTACAATTGGCATTTTACCGCTTGGGCAGAGGTCTGCCTTGAGCATGGTAACGGCAGTACGTGCTACATCACGGCCTAATGCGGGCATGTCCAATGATTCGACAAACTCAAAGCCACCTTTCGCACCCGGAGCTTTGTAACCTGTTTGCTTCTCGTTGCCTTGGCTAGCTACGGCTCTTACCATCACACGAGTGCGTACACGTGTATCCTCTGCCCAAAGGCCTGCAGAGTTAGCGATTAGTACATTTTGTACGACATGAACATAGTCGCCGGAAGTTTGAGTTACCAGTGGGTCATATGAATATGATGCTTGTGAAGCAGAACGCATAACATCAACAATTGCCTTTTTGCCTATTTTTTCTGTAGGAATAAGCAGGCTATCTGCAAATTTAAGCGGCTCTGTGTTGTTGAGGACGGTTGAAACCGTTGCTCCGTTTTTGATGCTAGCCTTTACTGCCTGTGCGGCATCTTTTGCAAGTTTGATAAGGCTGTCGCGTGTGGTGTTGTTTGTATACGCGTACACGGAGCTTATGCCAAAAATAATACGCAAGCCAAGCCCCGCATCAATACCCCAGTTTGCGTTTTCTACTTGGCCGTTAAGTAAGCTAATGGTGTCGCGGGCTGTGTTTTCAACAAATATTTCTGCAAGGTCACCGCCTGTGGCCATTGCGGCGGTAAGTACATCGTACACAAGTTGTTTGTCTAACATGTGTCTCCTCCTTCTTAATATTACAATTTGTCTGATTGTATCAGACTTCATATTTGTTGGCAAAGCATATGTTGAAATTACGTAATTTTATGATACAATACCCATATGGATGGATTATTTATAGCGTTTTCAAATAGCCTTATTGCGCTGGCGATATGTATGACGGTAGGTTATATCTGCCGTAAAACTAATATGCTTACAGACGCGCACACGCAGGGTATGACAACACTGCTGGTGCGCGTGGCCACACCATGTACAATGTTTATGGCACTAATGCGCCCATTCTCGCGCACGCTCTTGTGGGAGAGCCTTGCCACCATTGTAATTGTCGGTGTTATTTACATACTTGGTGGTTTGCTTGGGCTATTTGTCTCCAAAATAATGAAAGCCTCGCCAGGTGAACGCCAAGCATGGCAGTTTGGTGTTGCGTTTGGCAATGTAGGGTTTATGGGCATACCTGTAGTAACGGCCGTTTTTGGTACAGACGGCCTTATATATGTAGCAATGGCTCTTACCGCGTTTAACTTGCTAACGTTTACTGTTGGCTTGCGAATGTTTGATAATGCGCCGCGTGGCTTTAGTGTCAAGGATCTGATTGCGCGCAACCCTGCTATACCTGCGGTGTTTATTGGGTTTGCATTCTTTTTGACGGAGAGGCGGTTGCCAGAGGCTATTGAAAGCGGTATCGCACTTATTGGCGGGATTACTGCTCCAATGTCGATGATTTTGCTGGGTGTAATACTTGCACGGCAGAGTTTGAAAGATGCGTTTATGGATTTGCGTCTGCTACCGCCAATTGCGGCACGGCTTGTGGTTATCCCGCTGGCAGTGTTGCCTGTGTTGTATTTTATCATCCCAAATCCGTTGATGTTTAGCGTTATTGTGACGCTCATGGCAATGCCGCCTGCCGCACTTACAGCTATATTTGCAGAACAGTTTAATGCGGATGCGTTTTGTGCGGCAAAGTTTGTAGTGGTTGGGACTATTATTTGTGGGGTTACAGTGCCGCTTATTTCATTATTGTTGTAACGAAAACCTATCCATAAAATCAGATTCGGTTAAAATAGGTATGCCCAGTTGGGTGGCCTTTTTATTTTTGCCTGATGTGGATGTGGTGTTGTTGTTGATAAGGTAGGATGTCTTTGCCGAAACGGAACTTGATACACGTCCCCCATTGTTTTCTATAAATTTTTGCAAGGCATTGCGGTTTGCAAACTGAGAAACATCGCCGGTAATTACAAATATAAACCCATCTAGTGGCAAATTGTCAGAAAGGGTAGGGGTTTGTAACCGTAATATAGTCAACATGTATTGATATAACTTCAAATTTCTCTCTTGTATAAAATATTCATGCAGACTATGGGCAATGGCTTCACCAAACCCTTTTATTTCCAGCAAGGTTTCAAGATAATCTTCGCCCGTACATGCATCGGCAATTTTTATTACATCATGCTTGAAAAATGCACATAATAGTTTTGCATTTGCCAGCCCAACATGGCGTATCCCCAGCGCGTATATATAATTTGGCAGAGCAATATCTCGCGCCGCTTCAATTGCAGAAATCATGTTCTCGTAGGATTTTTGTCCAAAACCCTCCATCTGTTTTATCTCATCCTCATATTTGGCAAGACTGAACAGGTCGATATATTCACTCACAAACCCTTGTGTTATGAATTTCTCTAGAGTCTGCTCAGATAGCCCGCCAATGTTCATTGCATCGCGACTTACAAAATGACAGAGTGCTTGTAGCAACTTTGCATCGCATTTATCATTTGTGCAATACAATGTTTCTGGGACTCCTACAATTTCTGCCGTGCTGCCACATACAGGGCAGGTGGTCGGTACATGCTGGAATATGTCGCTATTTTTTTGTGATTTGCTCAAGTTCTCTGCCACTTGGGGAATAATCATATTGGCCTTATACACGCTAATGTGATCGCCAACCTCCAATGCCAAGCCTTTCAAAATACTTACATTATGCAAACTTGCACGGCTCACAATGCTGCCTTCTATTTCAACTGGCTCAAAAATTGCGACGGGGTTTATAAGCCCAGTACGAGATGTGTTCCACTCAATATCAACAAGCGTAGTCTCTGCAAGCTCATCTTGCCACTTAAAAGCCAAGCTATCCCGAGGGAATTTGCTGGTTGACCCAAGCGACTCGCTATATGCGATATCGTCAAATGTAAGCACCAGCCCATCCGATGCTATGGGGAACTTTGCCACCTGCTCCTTAAATGATGCTACTTTTGCCACAATGTTTTCTGCAGTAACAATCTCGTACTTTGCAAGGTCGAACCCTAAACCAGCCAGCCATTCCAACTGGTCGGACTTGCGGGCAAATTGCGGCGTGTTGCCTACCAAGCCAAACGCATAAAACAGAACCCGTCGCTTTGCTGCAATTTCGCTACTCAATTGGCGGACCGCTCCGCTGCATAGGTTGCGCGGGTTTTTGTATAATATTTCATCATTGTTGCCAAGTTCAGCATTTATCGCTTCAAAATCTGCAAATGGAATCACTGCTTCGCCGCGCAAAGAAAATTTCTCCTTGTAAGGCACAACAAGCGGGATGTTGGCAAACACTTTTGCATTATGTGTTACATCCTCACCAATAATGCCGTTGCCACGTGTTATCGCTTGTGTCAACTCACCGCCATCATACCGCAGTACAATAGACAACCCATCCAGCTTCCATGATAAAAGCCCTGTTCGCTCTTGTAAAAAAGCAGCCAGGGCATTAGCATCTTTTGTTTTGTCTAGTGAAAGCATAGGAATGTCGTGCGTAGCTTTGGTTAGGCTGCCCACAACATCATACCCAACTTTGTGTGTTGGGCTGCCAGCAAGTACAATACCAGTTTTTATCTCTAGTTGTGCAAGCTCGTCATACAGCTTGTCATATTCAAAGTCCGACATTATTTCGCGATTTTCTCGGTAATACGCACGGTTTGCGTTGTTTAACAGTACCGTTAGTTCGTGCAATCGTGTCAAATTAATCAGTCCTCAACTACGATATTATCCTCAACATATCGGCAGTAATTTCTTGATGAAATGGGTTTATTGTGCGGTTTACAAGCTCAAGTATAGCGTCACGGTCTGGCATCTCATACCATCCGTGGCGCACAGTACCTGCTGTAGGCAATGTATAAGTGGAAAGCATGTCGCCTTGTAGGCCTGGTACTTGCTCTACAAACCACGCAATCTCAAAAGCGGACAAGTTTGTGATCACATGGTCACGATATACACGTACAAGCTCTGGTACGCGAGTTACTGTGCGCGGTGAAAGTAGTTCATTCATTGCAGCGGAAACAACTTGCTGTTGATGCGCCACACGCTGAAAATCTGTTGCACCGCGATATCCCTCGTTTGCTAGCCTAAACCTTGCAAAATGCAA
>Ga0123355_10007265_pt1 | contig 16565 bp, 12 predicted proteins | sample TergutEmb28metaG_3_FD_89872 | JGI IMG/M metagenome (GOLD analysis project Ga0123355, IMG submission 89872) | Embiratermes neotenicus P1 segment gut microbial communities from Petit-Saut dam, French Guiana - Emb289 P1 | ecosystem: Host-associated > Arthropoda: Insects > Digestive system > Gut ...
CAAATTAGAATCTAGCCAGCATATAGCCATTTACTCTCGCAAGTCCAAATTTACAGGCAAGGGCGAGAGCATAGATAATCAAATTGAACTTTGTAAGCAATACATTCGCACCCATTATCCTGACTGCGCCGAGGATGGCATAATTATCTATGAAGATGAGGGCTTTTCCGGTGGCAATATTGAACGCCCTAATTTTAAGAAGATGATGGCAGATGCTAAAGCTAAAAAATTTTCTGCCATTGTTTGCTATCGCCTTGACCGCATAAGCCGTAACATAGGTGATTTTGCAAAGCTAATTGAAGAATTGGATAATTTGAAGGTTGCTTTTGTTTCTATTAAAGAGCAATTTGATACCTCATCACCAATGGGACGAGCCATGATGTATATTTCATCTGTCTTTTCTCAACTGGAGCGGGAAACCATAGCTGAACGCATTAGGGATAATATGCACGAACTTTCTAAAACAGGGCGTTGGCTTGGCGGTACTTCTCCTACAGGCTATGTGTCGGAAAGTGTTCAAAATGTAACAGTAGATGGCAAGGTGAAGAAAGCCTGCAAATTGAAGTTAATTCCAGAGGAGGCAGAAGTTGTTAAGCTGATTTTCAAAATCTTTTTAGAGATGAATTCCCTATCTAAAACGGAAACCTATTTTTTACAGAATGGGTATAAAACTAAAAATGATAAGGCATTTACTAGGTTCGCCCTTCGTAACATTCTTACTAACCCTGTTTATATGATTGCAGACAAAGATGCTTACCGTTATCTTTCAGAAAATGATGTTGACTTGTTTGCGGAGGAATCGGATTTTGATAGCGAGTATGGTGTTATGGCATACAATCGCACGATTCAAAAAACAGGTAAAGCCCATCAAGTTCGCCCCACTAATGAGTGGATTGTATCTGTTGGAAAGCACACCGGATTGATAAGCGGCGCAGACTGGGTACGGGCGCAAGGATGCTTGAACCAAAACCGTTCAAAATCTTTCCGTAAGCCCCGTAGCCATGTTGCGCTTCTTTCCGGTCTGTTGTTCTGTACCTGTGGGGATTACATGCGTCCTAAACTTAGCAAGAGGGAAGATGCAAAAGGGGAACTGATTTACAGTTACCTTTGCGCCATGAAGGAAAAAAGCCGTTCCCATATATGTAAGATGAATAACGCCAATGGTAATATGTTGGACAGGGCGGTATGTGATGAAATAAAAAAACTTGGCGAAGATAACTCCGAGTTTATTCGCCAACTAAAACTAGGAAAGAAACAACTAGAAGGAAACCGTGAGAAATATAATGATAGTCTGGAACGTCTACAGGCGAATCTTTCTGAGAATGAAAAAGAGATTGCCGGGTTAGTATCTTCTCTTGGCAAGGCTGCCGGAACATCCGCAGAGGGGTATATCGTTAAGCAAATAGATGAACTCCACGGCAAGGGGGAAATAATAAAGAGCCGCATAACCGAACTGGAAAGCCTAACCGCCAGTCATGCCCTATCCGATATTGAGTTTGATATTATCCGTCAGATGCTATCTACCTTCAAAGATACCCTGGACGATATGAGCGTTGAAGAAAAACGTGCCGCCCTTCGTGCCTTTGTAAAAAAGGTAGTTTGGGGCGGCGAGCATATACATGTGTATCTGTTCGGGTCTGATGACAGTAGCGGTCTTGCGTTGCCTCCCATGCCCCCTAATGACGAGGGCTTAAAAAAGGGGAGCCAGCTAGAGCCGCTATGCGGGAATAGCAAACGAAATACTTATGAGCATTAGATCCGGAAAAAAGTATGCCGGTGATGTATATCTACAAGACGTTGTTGGCGTAGATCGTGAAGGCAATGAGGTACGGATAGAGGACAAAATAGCTGACGATAGAGACGGAATAGATGATCAAGTTGCTCTCAAGATGCAAATACGCTGGTTATATGATGTTATACGCCGTGTTTTGCGCGGACGCGAAAAAACAGTAATAGAACTGCGATATGGTCTGTTTAACGGCGACGAAATGACTCAACGAGAAATTGCTGCACAGCTTGGCATTTCTCGCAGCTATGTATCTCGTATAGAAAAAAAAGCTTTAAAGAAAATTGGAAAGGAAATGGAGGCTAACTAAACCATAGTAGTTGATACTGAAATAGGGCTTATAAAAGGGCGTTCATTCTGATACGTTACATATCACAGAATAAACGCCCTTTATATATTCCTAAAACTTAAATAAAGAATCAAATTTGGTTAAAAGTGAAAAATTTCCCCGTACCTTCAACCCTCCTATCATAAATGCTTTTTGGGCTGTATGCTTCCCTTTCAAAACATCATGCCAAGTATTAGAATCCGAAATTATTGTAATTTCCGGATTTTCTGCTATGCCCTCTGTATACTCGCACTCACTGTCAATGATAGTAAGATATCCGTCAAAAGCTTCTGCTCCACTGATTGAAAACTGTATAATCGCTGTTAATCCCGATGACATTTGAGGTTGAAAATAGTGAGGCAAACTTTGCGTAATTTGCTTGATTGTCTTAACCCGCGGTTTAGGCGTTGGCTGTTGATATCCCGGCATTTGTGGTTGTTGAGGAGATAAAGGTTGTTGATACATCGGAGGATACCCGGGTTGGTGACGTGGCTGCGGCTCCTCCGGTTGTACAAATTTTTGAGAAAACAATGCGGTAAGCTCTTTAATATCCTGCTCCTGTCTCTCTGTAAAAGTATCTAAATTAAGATTTGGAATCACAGTTTCTACAGGTTTTTTGTATGAAGTATTACGATTCTGCAATTGATCCGCTGTAGGTCTGATAGGTTCTTGAGACTTATGCTGCATCTGGCTTAAAGGAGACTGAACAGGCTCTTGGGGTGGTTGTTGAAACGGTTGCCGGCTTGCCGAAGGAGCATGTGATGGCGATTGAGAGACGGGAGAAGTATATGACGGTTGCTGACTCACCGGAGGATTATATGATGGTTGCTGGCTCACCGGGGGCGTATATGACGGTGATTGAACCGTGGGAGGAACATATGACGTAACCCTCTGGGTAACGGGTGCTGTAACAGTAGTTTTTATGGGCGAAGATACTGCATCCATAGGCACAATATACTTGCGATTTTGGCGAACCGCACGATAAAAGTCCTCACCGGCCTTTTCAATAATATCTTGGATTGGTGATTCGGCTCCTTCCATTATACTACGGGTATGAATCTCTTGAAGGCCAATACGTCCACTTTCAAATCCTCCTAAAAAGTGAACAGCTCGTGCCATATACTCTAAAGTACTGCGCTCTCCTCCTTCTTTAGATATTGTAGCAAGTAAACAATATTTTTCGTGCAGAGCGTCACGATATTCCGGACATTCTAAAAATTCTAAAAAAGTATGCATTATGGAACCGGGGGAAAAAAGCTGCGTTGTGCAAGCAAAAATTACTCCGGCAGAAGTGCGCAGACGTGCAACAATATCATCTGTCGCTTGTGCTCTCATTCCATCAAAATAAGGAATTTGGCTAAATCCCAAATTAACTTCATCTAATTGCACTCCAAGTTCTGTCAAAGTATTGGTAAGTACTTTAATAACCTTGTTTAGGCCATGGTCATAGTGGGGCAAGCTCCCGTTAACGATTGTTATTTTCATTTGTATCACCTCTAATTTTGCGGCCGAGCTATCGGAAGCTCCGGCAGTTCAGTAGTGTACAACCAATATTCAAAAAATGAATCTAAGTCTCTGCCATGAATATCTCCTGCAAGACTAATGAAATCAGCAGATGAAGCTATTCGGAATGCAAATTGATTGTAGTATTCCCTAAGTAGTTCCCTAAAATTCTCTTCTCCCATTTCACGGTACAATGAGTAAAACATAACCCCGGCTTTGTTGTGCTGAATCCGAAAATAGTCGCCCCAGGTATTGTAATACCGAACTGATGACGCTATTCGGCGGCTGCCTTCGTTACGGATTAAGCGATTTTGCAAGTCTAAATGAACATTTTCAATTAAAGTCCGCAACTCTTGGGTTTGACCCAGTAAACCATCTCGCAGTAAAAAAGTTAAACCTCCACTAAGCCAAGCTTCATTAATAGGATTCCCTCCTATTATACTTGAAAACCATTGACGGCCTATTTCTCCTCGCAAATCTCTTAGGTTTGTGTGGCGCAAATGATTGCTATCTGCAAAAATAATAGCAGAAAAGCCTACACTGTTTTGGAACATATCAGTTTCTACTATGCTTAGATGAGAATATGGGTACCTGCCAACAGTTTCTTCAAAAAATGTCATAGTTTCTACGGCTGTGTTTAAAATATGATTCACAGGGAGATCATTGGTGTAATAGTATAGACTAATCTCTACACCTGATGGCGTTATTTGGCTTGTCCGCCTAAAATTAGGTGAAATTGCAAAAGCAAAATCTCTGGCAGCCATTTGCACGGTAAATCTTGTTATTTTGCGATCGTCCAAAGTACTTTCTATTTTTGAACCTGTGCCCGCTACTGTATAATCCGGCGGGGTAATAATTTCTACAACATAGTTAGCCGCCTCTAGTATAAATGGTGTACCTATGGGATAATAAGGCTCTGTGTGCCAGCCTTGGCTACCAAAAACAGCCTCTACAGGTAAAAAAGCACCTGCCCAAACAGCATGGTCATTAGCTCCTGTGCGATGGGCTATAATAGGTATATAGGCTTCAAACTGTATATTGATTTGTGTAGTTTCTTCCTGTTCCAGGGTATAAGGCAACGTAACAGTCAATACTGTATCCCTTAGGCTAAAAGATAACTCTTCGTTATCATGAAACACATGTAGTATGTTCATATAACCGTAATTTCTTCCATCACGAAAGATTTGCCTGTATACTTCTCTGGAGTATGGTGCTATGGTTGCTTCTTCATTCCAAGCGTTTAGGTTTACGCGAAATACAAGTTCTCTTAAATTTGTATTTGTTCGGTTAGTGTACCTTACTATTCCCATTCCGGTAATCATACGTGTTTCCGGATCAAAATCCAATGTAATTGAGTATTCATTAAAAAGAGGGATATCCGGATCAGACGTCTGGTTATCAACAATAGGAGGTTGAGTAACTTCAAAGGGCATGTCTATAATATAAACCGGTGGGTCAATGATACTTATTGTGCCTTCTTGGTAATTTGCGTTGTTGCAGGCCGATATTACGGCAACTAATGCCAAAAGGAAAATACTTAAAAGACGTTGCACTTCCATTGCCTCCTTCCGCATAAACGATTACAGCATTATATCATATGAAACGTGCAAAGGCATCAATTGGAAGAATTTATGCAAATTTTTATTGAGGGTGTAAATTTTGGATAAGAAAAAAAATAAGCGAATTGTATTAACAGGCGGCGGAACGGCCGGGCATGTAACGCCCAATATCGCACTTTTGCCTGCCTTAAAGAGAAAAGGCTACGATATTCATTATATAGGAAGCTATACCGGTATAGAGCGTGGTCTTATAGGATTGTGTGGGATACCTTACTACAGTATATCAAGTGGTAAATTGCGTCGTTATTTTGATCTAAAAAATGCAACTGACGTTTTTCGTATTGTTAAAGGCTTAGGTGATGCTTTAACGTTGCTGAGGCGTATTAAACCTAACATTGTTTTTTCTAAAGGTGGTTTTGTTGTAGTTCCTGTGGTGGTTGCTGCTAAAATGCTTAATATACCGGTTGTAATACATGAGTCGGACATAACGCCGGGTTTAGCAAATAAGCTGGCTATGCCTTTTGCAAAAGTGGTATGCACAAGTTTTCCTGAAACCCCGGATTATGTTCCCAAAGGAATTGGAGTACTAACAGGTTCACCTATCAGAGCTTCCCTTTTGGAAGGCAATGCTAAAAAGGGACTAAAAATTTGTGGTTTTGAATCTCTAGCCACCAAACCTATACTTATGATTATGGGCGGCAGTCAAGGAGCAGTTGCAATAAATCGAAATGTTTTTGGGGCTTTGCCACGATTATTAGATCAATTTCATATAATACATTTATGTGGTAAAGGAAATGCTAATGTAGCGGCTCAACCCGGATATGCTTCTTTTGAATATGTTCAGGAAGAGTTGCCTCATTTACTTGCAGCGGCAGATATTGTATTGTCTCGTGCAGGCTCCAACACCCTTTTTGAATTGTTGGCTCTTAGCAAACCTAATTTACTTATTCCACTGTCTTTAAGTGCAAGCCGTGGTGATCAGATACTAAACGCTGCCTCATTTGAAAGGCAAGGCTATTCTAAAGTTTTAAAGGAAGATGATTTAACAGAAAACTCTTTACTTGAATCTTTGACAGCATTATATAATGAAAAAGATGAATATATAAAACGCATGAGAATTAATCAGCAAAAAGATGGTGTTAAAAAAGTAATAGCAGAAATAGAACGACATGTTAACCATTAAAAAAAGATATCAAATATGATGGTAAATACGATTGTCCAACCGGTCTCATTTTGTCACCGGTTGGGCGCGTAAGAGTTCCATTATTACCTCTCTTGCCAAAATCATTCCTGCTACAGGTGGAACAAAGGCCACACTACCGGGAACCTGCCTCCGCTTTTCGCAGTGCTTTGCACTTTCAGGTGGGCATATACAATTAAGCTTGCAATTGTTATGATCCTCTTCTACCGGAGTTATGGGCAACTCTTGTGAATATACTACTTTAAGGCGTGGTATATTACGTACTTTTAATTCTTTACGCATAACCTTTGCCAAAGGGCATACAGAGGTTTTGTATATATCAGCTACTTCCAATCGGGTAGGGTCTAATTTGTTTCCTGTACCCATACAGCTAATAATGGGAACGCCCAAATGCTTACAATTTTCTATTAACAGCAGCTTAGCACTTACAGTGTCAACTGCATCTATAACATAGTCATAGGGCGATAAATCAATGTCTGAGGATGTCTCTTTGCCATAAAAGCAGTTGATGGTTGTTATTATAGCTTGTGGGTTAATATCATAAATACGCTGTGACATTGCATCAACTTTGTTTTCTCCAACGGTTTTATGTGTTGCCATTACTTGGCGATTAATATTTGTGAGGCATACAGTATCGTCATCACATAGAACAATGTGCCCTATCCCACTTCTGGCAAGAGCCTCTGCCGCAGATCCTCCAACTCCACCTATGCCAAATACCGCCACTGTTGATTTTGCAAGCTTATCCATGGCATCTTTGCCAAGTAGCATTTCTGTTCTGGAAAATTGATTCAACTTTATTTCTCCTGTTCTTTATGATTATGCCGCATAACGCTTTTTCACATTTGTAGCAAGCCCTACAGCGGAAATGCAAGTCCGTCTACTAACCAATATAATTTATTTATATCTTGGGAATCCATTCGATAGCCTAATCTTATATGCTTAAAATCATTATCAAGCAAGTTTGCGATGCGGTTAAAGTCTGCATTAGCTGTTAAAGAAATAGTTTCATCTACGTGAAAGTTAAATGCACTTTTACGATAACGAACCACCGTGCCATGGTCTACAGTTACAGTTATAGGGTATGGGTACATAGTTAAAGGCATGTTTCCTATCACATAGTTAAAATAGAAAATGTGCTGTCCATCTGATTTTCTGAACCCTGCCAGATATGTTTCGTTAATTACCAAATTATCAGCTTCTACAAATTGAACTGCTGCAACAAAGTCATTTAAAAAAGAAGAAGGTGTGCTGCGATCAATAGCACGGTAACTTACATATTCCAGCACATGAGTTTCATAATAGCGCACTACAGTATTAATATCTCTATAAACCCAAACATTTTCACCACCAATAGATCTTATTGAGGCCGGATTATTGAAAAATGGTGCAACCTGATTTTCAACAAAGTCCAAAAAAAATGCACCGTGAGCATTAGCATAAGGATTAGTTGTATATATGCCATTAAAACTGAACTTTCCTTGCCTAACAAATTTGCCAATGAATGTATAATTGGGCTTTTGAGAATATGAAGGTACGACGCCTATATCTGTGTTGTCAGGCAAATTTACTGAAAATTCATAAGAATAGCCATTTTCACACAAGAAAAATATTTGTGCCAAACCGGGTGAGTCAGGCGAGTCAGTCAAATAATACGGTCTTACAACAACTCTTCTAAAAGCAGCCAGGCCGGGCACATTAAGTACATTGCTCCTTAAACCAAAGCCTTGCAAAAACCACTCTGTTTCCATAGGAAAGGTATATTCAAAAATAAATGCCGGCTCTGACAAAATTGCCTCATAGTTAGCCGGAAATGCAGAAACAAAGGTTCCGCTTTGAAGCAAATGAGATAAAATTATATCACTGTAACGTTTAGCATCCGCTTGGGCAAGATGATTGTATTGGGCACTAAATCTACCATTTCCATGATTTGTTATAATCCTCCACGGAACAACAAGCCTGTCTACCCCTTCCGGTACCGGAGTATGTTGAAGGAAAGGTAAGTAAACGGACAAAAAATTTCGATTTGTGATGTTAACAAACCACAAAAAACCCGTTTGATAGAGTGTTAAAACGGCTAATATTATGATTGCAATGCTTTTTATTCTGCTTAGGGTCATCATTTACTCCAAAAGGATTTATTTTCGCGAAGCAGTTTATTCCAGTAATTTATTAAATCGCAATATCATTAATGTTCCTGAGCCGGGTTCACTGGTTGCAGTTATTCGGCCGCCGTGTGCCTCCATAATCTCTTTGGCAATAGCCAGCCCTAGCCCTGTACCTCCCAATGCCCTTGATCGTGCTTTATCAACTCTATAAAAACGCTCAAAAATACGAGTTAGATCCTCTTTGGCTATTCCCATACCATTATCTTTCATCAGTAGTCTGTAACTGTTTTCTGTTTCTTCAAGGTTCACTTCTATATCTGTTTCTTTTGGACTGTATTTAATAGAATTGGATAAAATATTGATTAATACTTGATTTATACGACTGGGGGATGCTTCTACAAAATATGGTTTGTTAGGCTCTTCAAATAGTATAGTCTGGTTTTTTTCTTGTGCAGCTATTAAGCATTGCTTTACTGCCATTTTGGTAAGCCCTACTAAATCTACTACTTCAAGTTCCATATCTGCCGGATTATCATCCAAGCGCGATAATTCTAACAAATCGGTTACTAAAAGTGACATTCTTTTGGCTTCTGCTTCTATTACCCGCAAAAATTCTTCTGCTGTCTCCGGTTCATCTAATGCACCACCCAACAAAGTTTCGGTATAACTAGATATAGAAGCCAGAGGTGTACGCAGTTCATGGGAAACATTAGCAACAAACTCGCGGCGCATATTATCCAAACGGGCATGTTTTGTTATGTCTTGGAGAACTATAACAAATCCGTCTACTGCACCTTGCTGATGAGTATAGGGCGTACAGCTTGCTGCAATATGACGGTCGCTTGCTGTTATCGTTGATTCAAGTACACCATCAGAGGCAAGAGACATTACTTCTTCTTGGTCAAAGCCTAGTCGCATCAGCATTTCGTTTAATGGTTGTTGGTCTAGGTCATCAAATTGCAGTAATATGCCGGCGGCAGTATTAGCATGGGTTATATTACCCATTGCATCGTAGGCCAAAACCCCGTCTGCCATATTATGAAGTACTGCTTCATGCTTGCTTTTTTCTAAAGCAAGGGTAGATACCATTGCATTTAAGCCTTTAGCCATGTGATTAAAGCTTGCTGACAATTGGCCTATTTCATCTTGGCTGTGGACTTTCAATTCTTTATTTAAATTTCCATGAGACATCTCTTTTGCATGACGGGTTAGTGCTACAATAGGTTCGCTTATGGTACTTGCAAATAAGTACCATAAAATCACTGTAATAATCAAAGCCATTAAAACCATCATAACAAGAGAGCCTGTTAGTTGCGCAAGACGATCATTCATTGGTCGGGCACTTATTCTGGTATAAATGATATAGGATATACCGTCGCGTTCTACGGGCATGGCAAAGGCTATCCATTCTTGTTCTATGTCATTAAAGTCCGGCCCGCGTGTTCCTATTGAAAAGCCGAGTTCTCCGCCTATTGCTGCAATCACGGCTTGATCAGTAAATTGGTGATTGCCAAATTCAAAAGGGGCAATGGGGGTACCTATTCCGCTAAGTATTACTTCTTGAATATAGTGTGCCTCTGTAGGAAGGCGGCGCAATTGTTCAAATTCGTCTACCCATTGGCCCGGAGGAAAGTTTTGTACAATTTGATCATTAACATACCTTGCTCGATCCATCAATTGATTTTTAATAGTTTGTTGTTCAGTATTTCGGACATCTATAAGCATAAAAGAAGCACTGATACTCATTACTATGAGCACCACCGCTGTACAGATTGAAACCATTTTTATTCGGATACTAAGCATTTAAATTTCCTCTGTATCTCTCATGAAATGGTATCCAACTCCTCTTTTTGTAAGTACATATCGAGGTTCATTAGGGTTAACCTCAAGTTTAGTGCGTAAACGGCGAATTGTTACATCTACAGTACGTACATCTCCCAAATATTCATAACCCCAAACATTTTCTAATAGGTTTTCACGAGTAAAAACCTGGTCATTTTGGGTAGCCATGTACTTTACTAATTCAAACTCTCGTCGTGTTAATTCTACCGGCTCGCCATCACGGCGCACTTCATATAAGTCCGGATTTATGGTTAAGTTGCCAAATGTGAGCATTTTTTCACTTTTTCCATTAACGGATTTGCTCTCATCAGTTTCTGATATTCCTTTACGACGCAAATTTGCCTTAACGCGAGCCATCAGCTCTCTAACACCAAAAGGCTTAGTTACATAATCATCAGCACCAAGTTCAAATCCTATTACTTTATCCACTTCTTCCACTCGTGCAGTTAGCATAATAATTGGAACTTGGGATTTTTTTCTGATTCGACTGCATACCTCGTAGCCGTCTAAACCCGGCATCATGATATCCAGCAAAATTAACCCCGGATCTTCTGACAAAGCAAGAGCAAGTCCTGTTTCGCCGTCATAAGCCTTGATAGTTTGATAGCCTTCCTTTTTCAGATTATAAGCTACTATATCTACTATATTTTTTTCATCATCTACGATTAAGATTTTTTCCATGCTTACATCACCTTCTATTTGGATCTGCTACGCGGGTGCCGATCTCTACTATTTGCGTGATCATTGCTCTCACTTCTCGTTCAGATACTATTACTTCCGACTCCGGCCTACCGTTTATTCTTGTGATATGAATCACTAATTCTTGTTCACCGGCCGAACCATAACGTGTTGTTTGCTGAGAACCTCTGTACAAATCAGGATTTACTCGCTCTTCAATTTCTAAGGGAATAGCTTCTCTTCTGGAAATTGACTCTACAGTAACTACAGGCAACAAAGGATGTTCATATTGTATAAATAATTCTGTGCCAACTGATAAAGTCCCATGCTCTGAGACATGAGGATTATATTCCAACAACTCTTCCAGATCAATGCCATAACTATTGGCTATATTTAATAAATTTTGGCCACTTTGTACAATATGACTTCTTAAACCGGGAGTGTTTCTGCTTAACCCGGCAATTGCCTCATTCATGCTTATTAAATCTTCTTCATTTACAAGTGCTGTTCTTATCGAAAAATCTCGTTCATTAAATCCTATTGTGTGATAATGTTCTTTTAGATTTGTTGTAAAACGAGTAAGTAAACGATTTTCAACTTCGCGTGCTTCTTCAACATTACGTAATATTGCCTCTTGAATTCCATTAACATATATAGCAGAAGCCACAATTTGGAAGGATATATGATAATTTACTAAATCATTTACTGCATATTCAAATTCTGTGATATTTTGCTGAGAACTATTGACCGGAGATATTCTAATTTCTTCATTAATCCGAATTTGAGCGTTTATATCATTTTCAATATAGTTTGAAACGGCTATTCTTAAAGTGTCTAAGTCAACATCTTCAGACATAGCGATGTAACTAATACGCTCTTCTCCAACATAAACCGCATAAGCATTGTGGTGAGTAACTGACCACACCAGCCACATTATTATTGATGTGGCCACTATAAAAGCAGTGGCTATACCAATAATACGCCCGCCGCCTTTTTTTATAAAGCGGTATACTTTTGCAACCTGCCGTTTTACAGGGGAGCTTTTTTTTGGCTTTACCCGTTGAGAATAATGCTGTTTTTGTTGACTTTGCCTATCTCTTTGGGGCGGCTGATAAGTGTATGGCCTATTTACTCTTCGAGAATTCTCTAGTATTTCTTGATGCGGCACTGCTTTTACAGTCGTTTTATTTTTGGCATCACGATATTTTTGTACTGAAACCGGCTTTGGTAAAGGCTTTAAGTCAGACATATACCACACCTCCCAGCGGGTATATACGCAAGTACAGTTTTGCTTTTGCACTTGCGTATAAATTTACATTTATGGTAACAGTGTTACAGATTGCGCAGCATTACCGGTAGGCATCATTACAACATATATCCGCATTTGGCTTCTTAAATCTCTAAAATTTAAAGGATTTCCGGTAGCAGTGTTTATTGTATTTCCATCTATCCTAATGGTTTGGCGGCGATTATCGCTACTATGTGATACTACTATAGTATGTCCATGACGCAGAGATTGAACATAGGCTATAAATCCGGTAGTACCTAGTTCGACGGCTGCATCGTCTATTATAGTAAGGTTATAAATTTCTCGGCTTTCCAAGTATAGGCTAATTTCCATGTTTAATCGCAGGTCGTATATATCATATATTTCTGGCGGCAGCACAAATCTCATTGGCATTCCTGTAGCTTGGCGAACTGTGATAGTGTCTAGGTTTTGGGTAATGTGAATTTCTTCCAATGATCCTTCAACCCTGGTACGCCTACCACGAGCGGTAACTGCTACTAGCCGAGTAAACTCCACCCTGGCCGATATTTCATCACCTATACGCAAATCTGTCCATTCCCTTAAAGCACCGTTACGAGTGATGTATGTATCGGCGGCTACCGGGAGTTCATAAATAGTTCCATCATTATCTTCAATCACCAATACAGGAGAAGATCCTACAAAGTGACGTCCTACTAAACTTCCTTGAATATTGCGGTTGCGTTCTTGCAAGCGTACATTGTGGAGAGTAGTACCAAAATAATCGAATGTCACTATCTCATTTTGGCGGATGTCCGTAAAATGTACAGGTATATTGCCGCGATGAATTTGTGTATGAGAAGTAACTGCAAAGGTAGTTTCTTCCGTTACTACTTCACCGGTAAGAAGCCTTACCCGTGAAGTACGGATAACAAGATTGGGGGAACCGGGCTGATTACCAATATCAACTATAACCCCTTCACCCCTATATAAGAAGTTTGCACTGGGGGGAGGTGTAGGAGCGGGGTCAGTAGGAAGGGGTATAGGCAACGGGGTTGGCTGTGGCGTATGAGTAGGTACGGGTATAGGCGATGGAGTTGGCTGTGGCAGAGGGGTAGAGCCTCCCGGTATAGGCGTAGGTATTGGGATAGGTACAGGTGTTGAAACCGGTGTGGGAACGTCAGAACGAGCCAGCAAGCTTATAATCTGCTGAACATCATTAAGTCCTACAGCAACCAACATACCGGGTGCAAGATCAGAAATTTGTAATCGCTCATTGTCAATTACAATAACGGGATTTATGCCAAAATAATAGCTTACCACGCCATCATCGGTATCTATTTCAATAGAATTAGAGTGTACATCGTGAACTAAACCATGAAAAGTACGGTCAAATGGATTGTTAACGGTACTTGGCTCGTTACCGCCTGGAGTTGGCGTAGGGGTTGGTGCAGGTGTAGCGGCAGTTCCGGCACCGGGGCTTCCGGGAGCTATAATACGCAAGGTATAGCACATTTGAGCAAATTCTGCTCTTGTTATATTTCTGCGAGGTGAAAAATATCCATCATAATCGCCTACTACACCCAAATGATGAGCAAAGTGAACGTATCTTCTGTACATAAGGCTTATATTAGCTTCGTCTGCAAAATTGAAAACCGGTGAAAACTCGTTAGCTTGGGCTTGATTACCGGAAAGGCGCATAACAAAAGCACTAGCAGCTTCTTTAGTAAGCGTAGCCGGAGCCTCAACACCATTTGCGTCTCTTCTCATAAAATTTGCTAAATCATCTTGGGTTAATATGCCTAGTTCCAATAAAAAGGCAATTTCTCTGTCAGCAACTCTTCGCCAATTAGGATGAACAACAGCAAGGTTTGCCAAAATTGCACTATGGCGTTCATAAGCACGGTCAAACACGGCTTGATCTGCCGGAGTTATACTTGCAGGAGAGTATCTAAATCCTGCTGCCATAGCTAAGGTGATAGCTGTTTCAAATGAATCCATTACTCGGCTTGGATTAAAGTTGTTGGAAGCATCCCCCACCATATAACTGCCGTTAGCAGGATTAGATACCCAGCTAATAGCCTCTAGTGCAAAATGGTTAGAAGGCACATCTCTAAAAATGTTGGCACTGACTGTGGTTGGAATGATCATAGAGAGGATTACAGACAGTACCAGGGCTTGCCGCAAAATTTTCAAATCAAATCATCCTTTCTGATCTCATGCCGCTTAATACAGGCATGTTTTGGGTTTAGTACAAAACACATCACAGCTAATAAATTGTTGCCGGATATGTTCTTGTGCTTTAAGTGCATCAAATTCTGTAAGAAAATATGCAAACACTGTGGGGCCACTTCCTGACATATTTACGCCCAATGGATTTTGTGTATTAAATGCTGTAATTAGGTCAAAAATCTCCGGATGCATATCAGTAGCTAAAGCTGTAAGGTCATTGCTTAAATTGTCGGCTATTTTGTTAATATTCCCTGAAGCAAACGCTTTTACCATTTCAGGAGATTTTTTTTTCGTTTGCTGTTTTTTCGCCGACGGCAAGTGGAGGCGAAATGTTTTTGGTTGCTGAATGTTTCGGTTGGTTTGTGCATTCCGGTTTTGCTGCACTGTATGCGACCGGCGACTAAAAATTTCTTTAGTGGACACAGGGATAGGCAAATGCGCCAATACAATCCAAATATCCGGATGCGAAGGTAAGGGCGTTAATTTCTCGCCTATACCTTCGGCCAAGGCAGTACCACTTCCGGAAGGCTCAATATTGCTCATCAAACAAAAAGGAACATCAGCCCCCAAGTTTCTTCCCATTTCAAACAATCTTTCTTGAGGAATGTTAAGTTCAAGTAAAGTATTTAAGCCAAGTAATGTAGCAGCACAATTGCTGCTACCACCGGCAAGCCCGGCAGCAACAGGAATATTTTTTTGTAATTCTACAGAAATACCGCATCGTAAGTCATAGGCAGTTAATATGGATTTTGCGGCTTTGTATATTAAGTTACTTTCATCTGTAGGAAGGCCATAACAATCAGTTTTAATTTCAATCTCTAAATTGCCGGAAGATACAGCAGTACTTGTTTTCCTGATTAATAGAGTGTCGTATAAACATATCGACTGCATCACTGAAACAAGGTTATGGTACCCGTCTGGCCTCTTGTTAAGTACATCCAGTGTAAGGTTTATTTTTGCCCATGCTTTCATTGTAATAGTACTCATGAAGTAATTATAGCCACTCATACACGTACTGTCCATACGGAAAAAATAAAAATTCCAAAAAAAACCACATGAATATAAATTTCGATACAGCATGTTACATTTTGTAAAAGCTCAATAAATCCAAAGGTGTTGTAGACATGTTTATACTAATAGCGTATTATATATTCAATCATTTTTAACAAAAACTTGCTTCTGAGGAGGATATGGACAGATCTAATGCTTTATGATGCCTTGTTACTGATGTTGTAATTGGTTTGAAAGGAGATTTTAGGATGAAAAGGATTTTAAAACAAAAAAGCTTCAAATTGGGTGTTTTCGTACTAACTTTACTTATGCTTTTAGCCCCTATGCCTCTCACTACGGTTCAAGCACAGACGCTTACATCTGCAACTGTTCAACGTGTTATAGATGGCGATACATTTGTGCTAACTAATGGGGAGAGGGTTCGATTTATTGGGATAGACGCTCCGGAAATAGGCGAACCCGGCGCAGCAACAGCAACAGAATTTGTAAGATCAAGAGTTGAAGGCAGAACTGTTTGGCTTGAGGCAGATGGAGCAGACAGAGATCAATTTGGCAGGTTAAGACGTTATATTTGGTTGCAACAGCCAACAAATTCAAACGACCATGCCCAAATACGAGCACATATGTTAAATGCACAGTTGCTGCAACAAGGCCATGCTCGACCCATGATTCTTGGTGCTGTTAGGCATGAACAATTATTTAGGCAGTTGCACCAACAAGCAAATACATTTATAGGAAACAGAAACTCGTTAGTTTTTCATAGAGCTACGTGCAGATCTCTTCCGGCTCCTGCAAATCAGTTAGCACTACCTTCCCGTGCAGCTGCTATAAACCAAGGATTTAGAGCATGTGGAGTATGTACGCCTTAAATACAAATATATTTCTATAACACAAGTTCGACGAAGCAAGTTTAAAAATGATTATTAGGGCGTGTTCCCACTATTAAAGCAAGCCAATAAATGCTAAAATAGAGATATGGAGATAACAGAAGAACACTACGAAAAATTGAAACACATATTGCCGGTGCAAAGAGGCAATGTATCAGTGGAAAACGTGAAGTTTATAAATGCC
>Ga0123355_10007266_pt1 | contig 16564 bp, 8 predicted proteins | sample TergutEmb28metaG_3_FD_89872 | JGI IMG/M metagenome (GOLD analysis project Ga0123355, IMG submission 89872) | Embiratermes neotenicus P1 segment gut microbial communities from Petit-Saut dam, French Guiana - Emb289 P1 | ecosystem: Host-associated > Arthropoda: Insects > Digestive system > Gut ...
AAGAAAAAAGAGGGGGGGGGGGGGGGGGGGGGGGGGGGGGGGGGGGGGGGGGGGGGTGGGGGGGTTGGATGGATGGATGGATGGATGGATACATAGATAAATAGATACATAGATACATAGATAGATAGATGAACATTGGGTCAAGCCCTTAGGGTCCTGATGCACCTAGGCATTTTAGATGGGCCCTTTGTGCCCCATAATCTCATATCAACTCAGGAGAGCCTTGTTCTTTACTAAAAGTTCCGGATGGCCCCCAGTCTTAAAATCTTAATCACCTTTAGGTCCAAGAAAGGAACCCAGATATACTATTTCTTTTCTTGCAAGAGTCCCAGCAAACGAACCCCCTCCAGGTTCCCCAGCAGGGCCCCTATGGAGAGAGATACTTGTCTATAGGGAATTTTGCGTATCTCTAAATGACCTAATAAAAATTCCTCTAATAAGAAGGCCCCAAGAAAGAAACCCCCATTCATGTTCCCCAAAAGTGGGTCCCTTATGGAAAGAGATGCCCGTCTCCAGAGCCTTTTCTACATATCCTTCAGGGTCCCCAGCAAGGGAACTCCCCTCCAGGTTCCCCTCACAGAGCTCCCACAGAGAGAGACACTACACATGCAGAGCCCCTTTCACCCTTATCTCAAAGTCCCCAGTAGATGAGCCCACTCCAGGTTTCCCAACTGAGCCCCTGTAAAGAGGGATGCCCATACCCAGAGCCTTCCTTTCATAACCTTCAGGGCCCCTTGCAAAGGAGCCCCCCACCAGGTTCCCCTAACAGAGTTCCCATAGAGAGAGAGAGAGAGAGAGAGATGCCCTGTTTCCAGAGACCCCTTGAAACTATCTCTCAGAGTTCCCGGTTAATGTATCCCAATGGGGTGATGTCCATCCCCTCAGCCCTCCTCCCCACATCCTTCCAAATCCCCAGAAAGGAGCTCCCCTAACAGCTCCCATAGAGAGAGATGCTCCCTTTCCAGAACCCTCCAACTGTCTCTTAAAATACTCAGTCAATGGACTCCACAGGTTCCCCAATGGGCCCCTCTGGCAAGAAGTGCCTGTCTCCAGAGTTTTCTTCTACACCTTTCCTTCAAAGTCCCTGGTAAATGTCCCCCCCCCCTCCATGTTCCCCACCAGGGTCCCTATGGAGAGAGAAGCTTCATCTCCAGAGCCAATGCTTCGTTCATTCATTTATATCTATCGGGGTTCCCAATAAAGAGCCCTCCCACGAAAAACGGGGAAAATATTTAGTCACTGTCCACGGAGCCCCACATGGACGGAAGGCCTACATACAATGGGGTGTAGCCTGATTCCCCAAGGGGATTGTTTAAGACACTGCAATCTCTACCCCAATGCCATGCAGCCCTCAGCACGATACCTTCCACCTTGGCTGGGATAGACCAGAGCCCCGTTAGCCAGCCTATGTCGTAGCAACCCTCATCAGGGTATGCCCTCCACAATTGTTACTGCCTCCCATGTGACCCAGGGTAGAGCAGAGTACAAGTCCACGATACCCCAAAGTACGGACGAGGGGTTGGATTTATGGGAAGCTCTTCACAGTTAACTCAACGGCGTGAGAGTTGCTAACTTCTAGATAGCAGCCTCCTCCAAATCTGGGAAACCTTTGTAACTAAACCAAGGATGTAATTACTTTGTCCTGCACTTGGGGAACCATTTCATTTGCAAGCTTCCTACAGCAGCCATTCTGAGCCTTCAACTTGAGCCCATTTATGGACCCCTGCTTATTTACTATGTACTCAGCTGTGCTGTACAATTTCTGGCATTTTTTGACAGTACAAAAGATCTCACTTGCATCCAAGATACTGAGGAAGGTGCAGGAAGTATAATACCTCTCAAATGTGATAATTCCTGAGTTGAATGGCTGCAAGCATGAGGTGGCAGTTTTGGACAGAAACTCAGCTTAGAAACTCAGATCAGCCAGACGAAAATCCTGTGGATTCCCTGGGGCATTGTCAAGCACAGGGAGGACCTTGAGTGATGGATTCTTGGACCTCAGATTCAAAACAACTTTTAGTGGCATGGACTTCACCAACCTCACAGCACCACTGATAACTGTGTCTGTGTCTCAAACATACAGACAAGAGCATTTCTATCTTTTAGAAGATAGGGTCATGATGACTTGTACAAGAAATTTTCACACTCAGTGTAACACAGGCCTTGACACTTTCCTCTGTATCATCATTTTTCTTGATGAAGTGAATCATTGATTTGTTGTCTCCATAATGGTTACAGCCACAGTAGTGCTCTTTCTCCTGTCCAACATATGCAGCCCTCCAGTTTCTCAAGTCGATGTTGCTGTCCATTAATTATTCTTGTAAGGCTCTTCATTAGCATAATTAGAACACAACAGCACTGATGAGTCTGAAAATTGTAAAGTATGTATGTAGTACATTCTCTGCACATTTTGAGGTTTTTACAGCATGTGGTTGAGAATTTTGTTCACCTGGGATAAGATGCTCTCTCTCTGGTAATCGGGTTCCTGATATTTTTTCTTGGATCTTTAGATCCCTGAACATGAAGACACACTGTGGTCTTTCAAAATGTTGGAAATCAATTGCCCAGTGATGCAGCGGCATAGCCCAGAAGATCAGAAGTCTAAAGAACATTCTGTGTAACGTAATGTCCAGGTAGCTGCTGAGTGAGACAGGTAGGCAGCTGCAGCCTCTTGTGTATTACTTCAAGTGCCTATGCAGGAGTAACTGCTAATGAGCAGTTGATCTTCATTGTGATGCTTGAGGGTTGCCACAGTAATTCTTCTCTAACCAAAACTGCAATTAGTAAACCAACAAATGGGAAGGTTCAGCTGTATGGAGACAGCTTTACCTTCTTGTCTGCCTTACACCATTTATATTTGCTGTGCTGTCATATTTAACAGAATAATGTGGCCTTCTGGCTGGAAACTTTGTTGTGACTCTCTAAGGAAGAGTGTTTTTTGTTTTGTTTCAGTTGGGCATGTGGAGTCATCATGTTTACCCTGTAAGTAAGATGTCAGCCTGTTAACTCCTTACCTGAAATCCAGCGTAACAATATTCAGGTGTCAAGTTTAGTTACAGTCATGTGCCGCATAATGACGTTTCGGTCAGTGACGGACTGAGTATATGACAGTGGTCCCGTCAGATTATAATATGATAATATAGTATTATAATACTTAACATTGTGTTACAGTCGCCTACAGTATTCAGTATAGTAACATGTAGTACAGGTTTGTAGCCTAGGAGCAATAGGCTATACCATATAACCTAGGTGTGTAGTAGGCTGTACTATCTAGGTTTGTGTAAGTACACTCTGTGATGTTCGCACAACAACGAAATCACCTAATGACACATTTCTCAGAACATATCCCCATCATTAAGCGACGCATGACTGTATACTAAGAATGAGATGCTGCAAGTCACCTTGGTCTTCACTCAGCACAGGTCATTGCTTAGCCTCATAAGTGAAATGTGTAAGATAACTGAGGATCCCTGTGTATAACCTCCAAATTTTAGTCACTTTAAGCATGTGAAACACCTGAAACCTGTGTTATAAAAGCAAGTTCTTATGTATATTTCTTCATACAATCTCACTCCATTATTGGATTTTCTTCCTTGTGTAAAAGTTTCTAGTGTGTGTAGAGTTTTGTAAGGCAGTGTTATTAGATTTAATTGTTTGTCCAGTAAAAGTAGGAAGATTTATAGCTATATGTGAATGAAGTCTTTGTTAAAAAAGAAAATGGCTGAAGGATCAAGACCCAGACTTCATTGCTACACATTGTATGTGGAAGAGGGGTATATGGTCATGCAATGGTGTATCACTGTGGAGACCGGGTTTCAAACCTGAGCCAGTCCATGTAGGATTTGTGGTGGATTAAGTGGCACTGGGAGAGTGGTTTCTTCTAATACTAGTGTCTTTTCCCCATCAGTATCACTGCACAATCTCAACATTTGACAGTCATTAAATATAAAACTTAAAAAGAGGGATGTAGGTAAGAATAACATGGCATATAAAGTGGTCATTTGTCCACCCTGAGGACTGTGCTTGCATATGCCGTGATCAGTTGTAAGCAGGATTTGGAGTGTGGGAGCACATTTTTTTAGATGTTGAGATACACATAAGAGTTGTAGGCAAATAAATTTGTTGGATGATATTTTTTTTAATATAATTTTGACATAATCTTTCAAGATTGAATGTCTAGTTGTGAGAATATTTACGTGGTATAACAACACAGATGAGGAAAAATGGAGTGCCTGTCATAGAGGGACATATAAGGGACAGCTGGGATAGCTCAGTCTGTCAGTGACTGGCTGTACAGGCAGGATGGCCAGGGCCCAGTGACTGGCAGTGACAGGGATTTTTATTGTTACCACCACATCCAGACCAGAAGTGGCATCAACCTGGCTCCTGTTCAGTGGGTGCTGGAAACTCTTTCATCAGGGCTAAACAGCTTGAACTCAGAGCTGGCTGTTCACTCCAAACTAGTGTTAAGGTTAAGAATGTGTATGCATTGCATCATGCCTTTATGACATGTTAGTTAAGTACCGGGACAACACGTATATTCCTTCAAGTCTGACTTTGGCAGTGGCTTTATTAGACAAATACTGACAGTATTGTTAGTACATGACATGACATGTATAGATTACTACTGCTCTTCCTCCTGACTACCAGTGCCCTACTAACTGTCTACATATTATCTTGGCACACTACAAGACTCAGCACTAATATGCTTGACTTGTATAGGGAAGTACGAGCTCAGATATTAGTGAGGAACATAGCCTAACCTAAGAACAAACCACATTTAACAATGTAACAAATTTATGTTGCTTTCAGAGTCTTTTTTCTTTTGACTCTTAGCCTGTAGCATGTGTGTTATTCATGTTGTCATAGCACTAAACATCCCAATTTACTTCAGTGAGTCTGTTCTTATTCATGCAGGCTTGTAGGGTGTCCCCCATTCTGGCATCGCAAACAGATGGTGATGCTGCGCAATATCATGGAGGGGAATTACACCTTCACCTCACCAGAATGGGTTGACATCACAGGTAACTGAAATCTTTTAAAAAGAGAACTAAATTTTTTGGTATTTTTTCATATAATTGTTGCAGTTAACAAAATTAGTGTAGATTAGTTTGTGTAAATTAAATTTTAAAATGCAATAATAGTGCACAGTACAGATTCCTTGGTAAGTATAGAAGTGAGAGCTTAAATTCATGCAGAGCCAAGGCACCATTTTATGTTGCCAGAGTTCCACTTCTTTTATGGGTAAATAAACTGTCCACAAACCTCCATATGTAGGGAAAAATTACACCACATATTCACGTAAAATGTTAACAGGTGTCACATACTGTCAAATATAACAGGTTTTTGAAGGTTAGAATTTAAACCATGTCATCATAAGGCATCAGCTTGTTACTTGTAGGGTTAAAGTGCAAGCAGTGTAATTTTAGATGTTATTTGCAGAACCACCAAAAGATCTCATTCGCAAGCTGCTTGTGGTAGACCCAAAGAAGCGGATCACCATTAACGAGGCACTGCAGCATCCATTCTTCCAGATGATGGTGAGGGTTATTACTAGCATTGCAGTGCTCTGTTCTTGTAGCTCTCCAGTTTCATCACGTAGTCTTGATCTGACAGATTTCACAGCTGCTGCTGTGTCCCAGATTGATGAAGGTCTCCTCCAACTCTCTGTTTGTCTTTATAATCTTGTTCACTCTGCACTATGATCTCCAAATTGTACTTGTTAGAACCACTCTGTCTAGCAGGAGACCTGAAGAAAAAATTCATATTGCTGTTTACCCAGAAGAATGGCATGGTTTGATCAGTAGTTACATTGGCTTATAACAGATAGCAGCAAGAATCCTGTAATGCTAGGAACACAGTAAACCTAATTTCTGGGACTGTAGGTGTCATTGACTTTGTTGATATTTAGATTAAGAAATTGTTAATTGTGTACTAAGAGAGGTAACATTTTTGCTAGCCAATGATAGGTATTGTGTCACCCCATTTCACATATGTCTGGCATGTTACGCATAAGCATAAATAGAAACGTATGTACATTTTTTACTTGTTTTTTATTGTCAGTTATTAAAATATCCGTTAAATCATACAAAAAGGATATATGAAACTAAACTGAACCAAATGAAACTGTTTTAATATGCCGTTTTCCAAGAATCATATCAAGATACTAACTGCACTTCAGTGAAATACATGAAAAAATATTATTTGCACACAGCAAAATCAACAATATAAATTTTAGAGGTGGCTTTGTCAGTAATATGTCCAGCATAGTAATTCTTTGTTTACTGTTTAGTGATTTAGAGGAGAGAAACTTGTACGGTAGAGGCATATAAGAGCACACAGCTTCTAAAACCATACACACACACACCAGTCTAACATTTAGTGAAAGTGACACTTTTAGTTTCACATGTTCCCTTAACCATCTTGTCACGATTAACTAATGTAGAGGGTTCAGCAACACTGGCACTTGTGTGGGTTTAGAAAGTAAGAAATTAATTTCTGCTTTCATGATGCAATTTTTTCTGTCCTTACTTGCAGCCCAAACATTAAGAGATGCATTTAGGCACTCAATTTCCATACATAACTCAAAAGACATGGTTTCAAGCAGTTGTTTTGCGAACACATTTTTCACATTTAAGACTTGTCCTGTTATCTGGAGTTTATTTTAGAATTCATGTTACTAGTACCAATAAGTACACATTTCAAGAACCCATAAGAGGACACATGTGCCATTTGGAACTATTTGCTCTTGGCTTGGGAAATATGAATTCTGCACATTCCTAAATTTGTATTGTTTCTTAAATGTGGCTATCTTTGAGAATGGCTTCAAAATATGTCAGAAAGTCAAACATAAATTTGGTTTTTGTGGATGAACTTTTCAATGAATAAGGATGAAGAATCTTAAATGCAGGAAGCCAGAGCAAAGAGACTGCTGTTCTTGGCACAACAAATAACCTTTGCAAGGCAACTGAAAGCCATGAGTACCAACTGATGGCCAGGTTCCTCAGATTCAGGGGACTACAAATAGTTTGAAGCAAATATATTTTGTTTGGCTTAGGTCAACTTAACAACTTAACCATATAACATGCCATGAAGGCTCAGAGGAGGAGCAGAGGTAGAGCTGTACCCATTATTAACCTTGGCAATAGCTGAGGACATGTGGTCAGTGCCAAGCCATTGCTGCTTTACCTCGGGGAGGACCCTAGGTACCCATTGTACAGGAGGCTGGGTGGGCATTGGGGCCACTGTGGACAGGTGAGGAAAATTTTGCCCCCCACCAACATTCAAACCCCATACTGTCCAGCTTGTAGGGAGTCATTATACTAACTACACTGTCCTGGCCCCTGTTCCACTTAGGTAGCATTCAATAAATAATCATAATAAGTGAAATAACTTACAGAGTCATGTTCCAGTAATGGCTTGTTACAAGAGACTGTTGACATCTTGGGGATGTTTAAAGGCTGTTTTCACAACAGTATATGAACAAGAACAAGCAGATCATGTCAGAGGTCTTGATTATAGATTCTTCAGAATGGGAACAGCTCATGTATTTAGCTTTTGAATATGCAGAAAAGAACTTCATCTCACACAGATCCAATAACATCAACAAAGGCTGCAGTGCAGCATTGGGTTCAACACTACTGCAGAAGGAAACATCTGACCCTTCAGGATCTGATGTGCAGTTAGTATGGAATCATCAAGTTTAGTATACCCCAATTCAAATGATTTTTCGACCATTTGAAATTTGTATCTGAAGAAAACAGATTCCCTGCCCACTGAATGTTTAATTCGGATAAAACTGAAGTCTCCTACGCCCCAAACAAAATCCTCAAAGTGATTTCTTCAAAAGGAATATGTATAGTTTACAAAGTGGTTTCGGTGGAAAGGGGCCAGGCTGTCATAGTCATTTGCTGCAAGTGCCTTGTTGTTTTGTTTTTACCACTTGCCATAATTTTTCCTAGGAAGAGAATGAAATCAGAAATATTCAAGGATGTTCATGAAGGCACTGTTCCTATGATATCAGATAATGGGTTTATAAATATGGAACTATTCATCAGCTGGCTTAAATACTTAAACAACTGTGTAAAATCGACTCAAGATGAATCAGTCCTCCTCACTTTTCTCACATTAGACTTGAGGCCGTTACCTTGTTCCGGGAGTGGGATATAACTACTGTCTCTAACTCCACACTCAAGCCATAAGCTGCAGCTGCTATTAGGCCATTTATAACAATATGTGCTGCTGAAAGTGACAAAAGGATGCTCAACCACCCTGGGCTTGCAATTTTACAAAGTGATATTTGCCTGATTTTCCAAAACACTTGTGGAAAGTTTGCCGACATGAAGAAAGCAGAAGAAGTGTTTCAGATTACAGGATTACATTCATTTAACACATGTGTTTTCTGATGTGGATATTTCACATCAGAAGTCAGTAATCAGCTGCAAGGAACCAGAATGAGAACCCAGCTGGTGAAATTGGTAAGTAATTTCAAATGCCTGTGCTCATTGAGAAGAACATAGCAGGGGCAATACATTTGCCAATAGCCTCAAGAATAAATCTCCACTTGAGGATGGTGAAAGAGAAGTGGAAAGAGTAATAATTTCTCCATCCAGCATCTTTCCCTTACTAAAAGCAAAACATCCATAAAGAAGGAAATTCAGCTAGGCAGTCAGAGATAATGACATGTTATTGACTTAAGACTTTACTCTTGAATATAACTAAGAAAAGAAAGCCAAATATTCAGCTAGGCCAAAAAAGAAACAGTATGTTTGGCCTGCTATTGGAGATCCATTGTGTTCAGGAAACAAGATGGAAAATGAAAAAATTTTCTGTCCAGAGTGTGATGAGTGACTTGAGCAGCAAATGAGGAAGACTGGCTACATTGCATTAAATGCCTAAGATGGTGGCCTTACCAATGTTCTTTGATTGAATGAAACATTGCAGTTAACTGCAACATTCTATAAGCATTTGTTCTGGGGGGATACCCTCTGCATTCTAAAGAACAAGAGTACTTAAGAGTGTGCATTGACCATGTTCCCATTTTTCGTAATTTGTCATGACAGGAATATTACTGTGTGATTGTGCCTTTGTAAACATGCAGCCAACAGATCAGCACAACACCTGCAGGACACTTTTTGTTTTCCTACTTCAAATAATGGTTTTTTCAAAGTTCATATGTCAAGTGTGTGCTCTTTTGTGCCTTTACTGCAACCTTCTTTACCGTTTTTAGAGTCTGCAACCATGTTGTGGTTTTGTTTATGTCATCAGAAACGTGCCTATTGATGTAAAAGAGAAACTGTGCTTACATCTTTGTGACATTACAAAATAACCAAGAAAAAAATCAGTCCTTTCTTTCATATTCTACAGTGACAAACTTCGGATGTTTACTTTAAATTGTGCTCAATTCACAGTACCCACTGTCTGTCTCATATGTTCGTGTAACTGGATAAAGCACATACTGGGCTGTACCATTGTGTGGCATGAAATTTGGTGTAGAGTTCATTGCTCTGAATTAGTCATGTCTCCCACAGAAGCTGTCTGTATGGCAAGTTTGTTAGGTATATAGATAACGAAGCTGTTCTGATAACAAGTAATTTTTCTGTCTGGTCAGTGTGTGTGCTGTGATGAGTAACAATAATAGAGCATTGCACTACCAGCTACCTTTTTGTTTTATTTAGTTAAATTGTGTGTAGAATGTTACTGCTTAGTCTGAGCAAGTTTGTATATCAGTTTACTTGTGACAGTGTATCAGCTACAGGAGGTAGTTGCATTGTATCAAATAAAGTATGTGAATGAACAGGGTTATTGAAGGTAGCAGTTATAACACCCTGCATTCACCTCGGTAACTGACCAATACCGTGAGGAGCATCATCAGGATTGTTGGTTCTGACCATACCCACCAGATCTTATTTACCATTATGACTGCCTCCTAAATTTGACCCTGCGTGTCTTGTCTGGGGCACATACTATTCTGATTGACATCTGATTCTTCTCCCAACTCCTTTAACACCTTGCCAACTGGATGGACTTTTAATTAAATACCCCCAGTTCCCGGACATTTTAAACACTCTGAATGTTCAACCCCATAACTTATTCTTACTTACGGTTTGACACTGTAGATTATGCTCCTGAGCCCCAGACTGCAGAAACTGCATTTTGAAATTTCTTAAATCATGATGTGTATCACATTTCATGGCAACAAGCATTGATGTCAAAAAATTATATTGTATGACTAAAAGGCGAGCAAAATCTTCATATCACTAACACTAGGTATGTGTCAGTAAACAAAGCTAGCAACAAAGATGATCCCAGAGGTATTTTTGTTTCCACAATTAAAAATGTTATCTTCGACATTGCATTAAGCACCTTATGAGTGCCTGGTGAATGACAGTACCAGTTATGTTTAATATGAACCGATATTCTGAGATGAAGAGAAATTGATCATCATGTATTGTTACACTTTGTATGCTCATTGTTGCATCTTAAAATTTTTTGTAATTGAAACTCACAAAGGAGAGTTGGGGTGAGTGTCCTTGGCTTACTTGAACATTGATTGATCATCTGTATTCACTGTTAGATGTGATAGGTGCTATATGTGGGAGTATTGTAATTTGTACATGAAATTTTAAACCTAAAAATCCTGTATTAAGTTATCACTTTACATTACCTTCCAAATTACACCCTTATGATATGAAATTAAAACAGGAAGTCATTATGTCAGGCCTGTACTGATTTAAAGAGCAAATTGGAAGAATCTGTGGATTTGGAGGAGTATGAGATTAGATGAACAAGTGAAGAGTGGATGGAGAAATATTTGAACCTACATTTTCAGCTTTATGGATATTTGTTTGTCCATACAAAGAAGTTTTATATTTGAACATTGACATTTCCTGTTCTTATGTATATTTTTTTTATATGAATCTGTTAATAAGTCAAGGGTGTGTCTATAAGTAGCACTTTGTACTGGAGGGAATACAGTCCATTATTTTATCCGATGACTGGTGACATTCTTATTAAATAACCGACATATAAACAAATAAACTGTATTGTACTATATTTTTCATTATTACTTAAAAAAAAAATTACAGTCAGAGTAATGTCTCCTGTTTTTCGTTTCATGGACATGTGGAAATTTCACAGAACTTTGTAGGCTCCATCTTTGTCAGTGGCTTTCTTCCACCTTTAAGACAAGAACATGTATTCCTTCCTGGTAAAAATTGCTGTCCTTTCTCTGTGGCCACATGGGCATGGCGTTCTGCATTGCTGTGTCAGTGGCATAATGGTGTCCTGACAGGGTTTTTGCAGGATGAGGCAGGTGATTAATCAAATGGTGCAAGGTGAATGCTGCAACACTGTCCTTCCAAAATTTATTGTTAGCCTCTGGTGCAACACACTTGTGTGCAGCCTAGTGTTGTCATGGAGGAGAAACACTTCAGACATCTTTCTTGTAAGACACACTCGATGAAGGCATGCATTCAGACTTCTTATTGTTTCAGTATATTTACCACAGTTTGGTGTATTCCCCTAGGCAAGAAGTTTTACAAGAATAACACCTTTCTCCTGCCAGAAAATGGTAACCTTGATTTTTCCTCTTGTGTATGTACGTATATATATGTACATATTTTTTTGGGGGGTTGGTGTGTGGGAATGTCATATGGCACTTCACTTGATTTCTGCTTGGATTTGAGTTAAAAAAAAAAAAAGTGGAACAAAGTTTCATCCCGTGTGACAATTTGCATGAGGAAGCCCTTGCCTCACTTGCATTGTCATATGGTGCCAAAGATGGTTGGCAGTTGCTTTCCATGTCTCTTCGGGTGCATACATCAGTATGCATGGCACCCAGCGATCACAGACCTGGAATAGCAAAACTGTTCAGTAACTGCTGTGTACTGCCTTGCCAATGGATAGGGTGGAGCGTAATTCATCTCTTGTTATGCGACAGTTGTCGCGAATCATGTCATCAGTCTTGCGGTTGTTATTGAGGCATTCACTGCAGTGCAAGGATGACCACTCCAGAGTTTGCCATAAAGTGCTGCTTCTCCTGTTTCATCTTCTTTAATCCTTCCTACCCACTGTCCAACAGTAGACACATCCATAGTAGCTTTATGATACACTTTAAGTAAATATTCATGAATGCAAGTTGGCTGCTACCTCCAGCAACCAAAACTCTATCAAAGCTTGCTGTTGCAACCAAATGTCAATCTCTGCCATTAAAATCAACTGTGGTGCTGCCATCTGTTGAGCGAAACAGTTGCGACTAATAGAATGTGATTGAAAATGTTTAAAGAATTCAGTGATGTTGTGGTTATTCCCATAAAAATAAAAATAAAATGTAAGGAGATAAAAGGTAGTTGGCCTCCCTTTCTGACTACACTTTGTGTGTTGTGTAACTCACTGCCTTAATAATGTATTCTTGGATTTTTTTTAAAGCTCAATAGAAAGTATTATTAACCCTTCAGTGATGCTGGAGTTGAAATTCCAGCTTCTTCTCAGGACAGAATGGTTTTAAATTTAGAGTAGCCTTTCAGTGCATTCATGACTGTACGGTGCGCTGAGGTTGGCAGCACATGAAGAACTAGAGGTCCATACTGTGATCCAAGGCCAGCATTGAAGCATTAGTTGTATTTGTTTCTCAAGCAAAGTTTGTGTTCCCATATGCAGTCTGCTGGGTCTGTCATATCAAAGAAATGAGCTGGTGATTTGACATTTGTTCAGGTTAGTAAGTATTACAAGATGGAAAAGATAGATAACATAATCTGGTTTTTTTATCAGGCACATATAATAAGATGAATCAGGCTCTGTCACTTTGTCCAGTTGTCATTTCATTTGCCATGTTTTTCAGCTGTGGGACCAAGACATAGCCCCACTGAAACGCAGCCTCTCCATCTCCTCCAGGCGACTTAGTCGAATCTCACAAATGGCTCTGGTAATACACAGCTTGTGATTACTAACTTACAGGTTGCAAATAACACTGGGTGGAGCATAACATATTGTTGTGCATGGATAAGGCAGCTTTTGGGATTACATGTGTCATACCGTGTTCAGTAGATGTGCAGTACTTTGTGATATGTGTGTGTCCTATTCCTTGACTGGTTGTTCTTATCCGTCATAGTTAATTGATATAAGGATTGTTACTTAATTTATGTTGTGTGGAGATGTTAACAATCAGCCTAAGGTTGCATCCTTCTGAGTGAGTGGATATCATCACCTTCATTTAATTAATTGTTCACTATAAGTTTCTATACACTCAGCGTCTTTGCTGGGTGCAGAAAGAGCCTTTGTATGTGTAACATCCAAGAGTAAAGAATTTTTTTTTATTTATTATTATTATTAACAAAAGAAGTTCAGTGGATTTGGTGTTTGATTGGGACTTGACATTGATAGACTGCATGTGTGTATGCTGGTGTATGTTGTGTGGGCAGACCTAGAAACATGGACACATGAAGATGTTGTAAGGTAGAAACTGAACTGGGTTGCAGAGGAAGTCCTTGGAAACTGGCTAGTAATGTTCAGTTCTGTCAGTTGCTGGGTAATTTTAGCAAAATGTTAATTATCATCCATTCGTTTCACCGTCCTTCACACACAGCTGCTAATCCTATGTATAGTCTGTAATATCTTTTTGTTTATTTCAGTGAAACCTACATTTCATTTTCATTCAGTGGATGTTGTTATTCACGTCAGAAACTAATCAACATGTTTGCTTTCCAGAACACAAGAGTAACTATAAATGATGGGGTTGGTATTTAAATTTTAGCACATGGTTCATGAAAAATGTATTATTTGAACAGAAAAAGAGATAATCATGAAATGAATCGTTTATTTTGGGGAATGAAACAGTATTATGCAGTATATCTTAAAAATGCAGTAAATTTCCTTGTTACCTACATATATGAAGTGGATTTCTAGTGGTTTTTGCCCCCCCCCAAATCCTTCCCGTTCGTTTTGCATATGTGAACATAGGTCATTTAAAGGTGAAGAGGGCTATTTGAACATTTGCTTTGCCCCTTACTTTGTGTGGTTGTGACAATGTCTGACTCTACAGGGAGAATGTAAGTTGCTGGTACAATGAAATAAAAATTCCATGGGACTGATTTCTTAAAAGGTCTTACAAAACTGTGGGCAAATTAATATCCATTATTTAACTACAGTATTTGTCAGTTTCTATTATAAAATTTAAAAGCATATGACTTTGAAATGTGTAGGATGCAGTCATCTCTGTTGAGTAGCATGCACCAAATGTTTTTGAAGTTACTTTTACTTCTTTGATAATTCTGCACCAGCATCTCTTCATGTTTAAGGCTGGACGTTTTTACAAGGTAACTTACAGGAAGGACTGTTGTCATGGTTTGCAGTGTTATCCTGTTATAAAGTGATGGCTAACCAGATTCTTTACTCTTCAAAATACATTAAGATTTTCCATAAAGCCCCGTATGAGAATCTACATAATTCTTCCAAACAACAACAGGCAAGGGTAGATTCCAAGAAATACAGTGCAAGACCGAATGAGTCTCAGTGGGTAGGTTGCTGCAACTGCAGTGTGTCCGAAATTGATGTTATTTGAGTCTCATGTTTTCACATTCCAGTTCATGCACTATTTTTTGTTTCCATTTTTCCATCAGGCAGATTCTGGCATTTAGAATTTTTTTTTTTTTAATTTACTCCCACTGTTTCTCTTTGGCATTAAAGAAATATTCTTGAGAAGCAAGACTTCTATTCGATACAGATTGAATTTGAGGCATGTTTCACTGTATTTGAAATGTAGGTGATAAAGGAGGGGAATACATTAATACATATGAAAAATACAAAATGTGTATTATTACGTTATACTAATGTAGCATTGTTACTGTTGTTAAGTCAGGGGGATGACAGTGGGCTAGGTACTTGCCTAGATGTTGAAAGCGAGCGAACATATACGGAGTTTTCTTGAGGAAACCTCACATAAATTGGAAAATTAGGTGGATAGGGAGGTAATATAATGTATGGTAGTAGGAAACTGGATGGTGAGGATGTAGGCTGACATGAACTCTTTCTCAATTATGTGTATGGGTAGTGTTTGTAGTAGTGGCTGTCACTTTTCCGTACCACATTTGGTAGTCTGTGTCTGGGTTATAAATTCAAAGTAGACTGTATTACTGATGCTGGTGAAATTGATTTATGCTACTAGGATGGCTGTAGGCTGTTTGATAGACATGGCTTCAATGTGAAGTTGTTAGATATATATGTATTATTAACAAAATACCAAAATATTTTTTATAGATTTTGTTATTATAAGAAATCTGCTTGTTTGTACCATCTTTATAATATCTTGCTTTGCAGTAAAATTATGTCTTAGGTGCAGAATCCAGTGTAGTCCATGTGATGCCTGCAAGTTTGATGTCATAACACCTGTAACACAATCATTCCAGAGTTGGCAAATACCTTCTGTACTAATTGTGTGTTTTGTATGTGTGTGTATGTAATATCTGTGTCCATAGGTCTGTTTATTAGTTCTTGTTGTCTGTGATCTATTAACTTAATCTGGGTTCCACAGGAGATGAAGAGTCGCACTTTCAACGCCCGCAAGATGTTCCAGTATGCAGTTCTCTGTGTACGTGCCATGGTGCGCATCAAAAGGTTGCGCTTCACTCCCGAACCTCTATCGATGGATGTGGCTCAAGTTGATCCATACCGCATCAAGGTGCTCAGAAAGGTGAGTTCTCTATTTATGTTTTATATGAGGCTAATTATGTTAGTTGTTTGATATACATATAGACCTGCTGGGACCTGCAATTCAGAAGGACACTCACAGTGGTGTGTATTATTTTGATTTAATGTGCAGTGATATTTTATGTCCTGTTAAGAACCTGGGTCACCATAAGTGATCCCCATATCTGTCATTTCAGGCATTGCCATGGCAGTATGAATATCAACATGTGATTTCTCATCTGACTGTGTTAATGTATTAGCGTTTGCTATGAAGATGCAAGTTGTCTGGGATGTAAAGCTGTCAGTGGGTGAAGGTTCTTAATGCCTTGCTGTCAGGGTTGAGCAGTTCAAGATGAATAGATGTGTGAAAGAAGTTTATGTTATATGGGCATGCTTGATGCGGATAGCAGGTGGCTATAGAGTGGCAAGCTCATACTAATGATAGTGGGAGGGAACACAGAATATTGGCTAGGAGACTGGGAATGAAGGTGAGATGTAGAATGAAATCACATAAAAAACAGACAAGTATTATTTAAACACTGAGAAATTGAGTACCAGACAAATAAATTGAAAGTGTGGAACCAAATAAATTAAAATAGAGTAATAAGAATAAATACGGCTTCGGTGGTCTAGGGGTAGCGTGCTGGCCTTTAGTACCCAAGTTTGCAGGTTCAAACCTAGCCGAAGCCGTTGGATTTTTAGGGCAAAAAAAATCCTCAGCACGCCCTCCTTCGGAGGGGAAGTAAAGCCGCCGGTTCCATGTCGTAGATTTGCGGCATGTAAAAGATCTCTAAATTTACGTGGAAGTCGGAATTTAGGCAAAATTACTACCGGACATCTTTCTCGCCCACAGTTCCACCTTTCGCTGCTAGGATCTCTC
>Ga0123355_10007267_pt1 | contig 16564 bp, 9 predicted proteins | sample TergutEmb28metaG_3_FD_89872 | JGI IMG/M metagenome (GOLD analysis project Ga0123355, IMG submission 89872) | Embiratermes neotenicus P1 segment gut microbial communities from Petit-Saut dam, French Guiana - Emb289 P1 | ecosystem: Host-associated > Arthropoda: Insects > Digestive system > Gut ...
CCGCTTTTTATAAGCCCCATATTGGTTTATCAATACGAAATCACTCAAGGGCTTATAAAAAGCGGCTACCCCTCGCTTTCATAAGCCAATGCCCCAATGGGCTTTTTTTGAAGTTCGCTATACGTGTAGCGAAATACGGAATTGTCTCCTGACGCACGAATACACAACTATTCCACTCACCCTCTGCTTAGATGGCTACTCTAGTTGTGTATTCGTGCGTCAGGGGATAGTTTTGGCGAAATATAAACAAGGAAGGTGTAGATTATGCAATTATTTCAACTAGCTAAGCATTACACAAGCGGTATGATTTTTCAAAGAGGGCGGGACATTTTAATCGAAGGGGAGGCTATGGCCCCTTGCGAGATTACGGTTAAACTTGGAGAAGACATTGCCTGTAAGGCCACGCAGCCGGGGCATTTTTCCCTTGTGCTGCCCCCACGCAAAGCCGACCGTGGGCTTACATTAACGATTAGCGCCAAGGCCTGTACGGGAGATGAAGTCCAAGCCTTGACACTTACGGATATTTACATCGGCGAAATATGGTTTGCCGGTGGGCAGTCCAATATGCAATGGCCTCTTCATGATACGGATGAGTATCGCCAAAACCCTTATGTAAAAGAAAACAGCGACCTGCGTTTTTATACCGTAGGGCGCAATATCGTCGTCTCCCCCGAAAACCTTAAAGAGGACTACCAATGGGCATACGCAAAAGACCATGGCTGGGTGGGCTGCGACGAGGAAAGCGCAATAAATTTCTCTGCCGTGGCATATCATTTTGCCCAAACATTGTACGATGCAATTAAAGTGCCGATTGGGATAATCAATTGCAATGTGGGAGGTAGTACTGTTTTTTCGTGGATACCCCACGAGGAAATCATGGCAAGCCCGGACATCGCTTATATTTGGGAATGGCATAACAAAGCAGCAGCAGAGATTGACCCTAAAAAAGCCAGCGCGGATTACTATAAATTCTTGGATGAAATAGCAAAGACTCATGATATAAGCAGCAATATCTCTGGCCTGAGCGGAGAGTTACCGACGCATTATTATATTGAGCCGGGTCAGTATCGTTTTCAAAATCCTGAAATTTTATATAAAGCTATGCTTGAAAGGGTTTCGACCTTCCCAGCCAGGGGGATGCTGTGGTATCAAGGGGAATCGGAAGGGGGATACGAGGCAGGCAATCATTATGCCGCAGCTTTGGAAGCCCTTGTGGGCAATATGAAACGCCGCCAGAATAACCCGGATTTTGCATTTAACTATGTACAGCTTGCGCCCTTTGGCGAGCCGGGTTTTGCAAACTGGGCCAGAGTATGCGACCAAATGCGGAGGTTTTTCCTGCATCACCCTGATCATGCCATGGTAACAATAGGGGATGTGGGATGCGCAAAGGACATCCACCCGCCGCAAAAACGGCCCGTTGGGGAGCGGCTGGCATATGCGGCAATGCATCGCACCTATGACTTGCCCCATGAGTTTACCGGGCCTATTGCGGAATCGGCAATGCGCTTAGGGGACGAAGTACGGATTTCGTTTTTACATGCAGCGGGGCTACATCAGAGAAATATGAACCCGGGCCGGTTTGAGCTTATATATGAAGACGGCGCCGTGAAAGAGGCCGCGCCCAAGATACGAGATGGGGCAATATATTTACCCCTGCCCGAAGGCCCAACACCGGAGTTTGTAAGGTATGAATTTGTGACTTGCGCCGAGATTGGGTTGTTTAATCGGTGTGGGTATCCGGTCGGGGTGTTTGAGTTGCGGGTTGTGTAAGGGCAAGCACGTGAAATCATAGTAATAAGCAAGGGATGGATTAAGCATAATGCTATGCACAACCCCCGGCCCTTTGGGCCACCCCCTTCTAAAGAAGAGGGGTAGGGAGGCCCCCTTCTTTAGAAGGGGGTGGCCCAAAGGGCCGGGGGTTGAATACAAATTGTGAGTTGTGATAACCCCAATATTCTGTTTTGGAATTATCCTCTGACGCACGAATACACAACTATCTCACTCACCCTCTGCTTTAGATGACTACTCCAGTTGTGTATTAGGGGATAGTTCCGCTTTGTCTTATGGACGCGTGACTGTAGGCGGCAGAGTAAAAAAGTCTCCAGTGTTGGTGAACTCAATCCTGTGAACAAAAATCGGCTCACAAGAATACATACAATCGTACGAGTCGCAAGCTATGCAGAAAACATCGGCAGATTCTTCTGAAATGTGTATCCGAGCTAGGCCGGTTATTCTTCTATAGTTATATGGGGCAACTGCTTGGTACAAATAGTACGTTCCTGGCGATAGGTTATGGAAAATTGCTTCGCCTGAGTTTGCATTTCGAGAGCCAATGCTAACAATCAATCCCCAATCAGCATCTGATACATTATCGAGTTGTGTACCAATGGCAGCGCCTGCCAAACCGCCAGGTATTGCAATCATCATTGGTGCCACAGGCTCGCCATTAACAGATGCTCTCACTCCTCCGACAACTTGATCATATGAGAACAAAAAGAATACCCCGCCATCAAGCGTTTGAGCAGAGGTATTGGTTGAGGTAATGATAAGCTTATGAGTATAGGGTATTAACTCTATTTCTTGAGGGGGTGCAGGAGATGGAGCAGGAGATAGAGCAGGAGATAGAGCAGGGCCATCGCTTCCGTCTCTATTTACAAAAATAAATACAAGAATCATAGCCATAACAGCGACCATTGCTACACTCGCAAAAATAAAGAGATTATTACCGGTACGCTTAGGCTTTTGTGGTGCATATGGACTTGTATTGGGATATGGCGGCGTTTGCCGCTGCCCGTAAGCGTTTCGCACCGGAGGTGCAGGCGGCCTGGGATAATTTGTGTAACCTGTAGGCATTGGCGCATTTGGCGGGGGAGCATGACGGCCCGTATGTAACGGCACATTACGATTCCCCTGTAAGTTTGTGCCGCATGTGGAACAAAAAATCGTGTTGTCTGGTAAATAGGTGCCGCAGCTTGTGCAATGCATGGTCTTTCCTCCTGTGGTCTTCATTTGTGTTTAAATCGCTATGCAGTTATCGTCTCTGTATACGAGTAACTGTCTACCATGCCTTCAAATCTTGATAATTCGGCATAATAAAACTCCTTTGTATCACACTTCATTTGCAAGACTGCAGGCTACCTGAGTATGATACTACGTATTACTATATCCATCAATGGCCTGTGCTGCAACTTCTAGCTTCTGCCCTCTGCTCTCTGCCTTCTGTCCTCTGTTATATAAACCCCTTCCGATTATGCACCCGCAAAAACATCTTGCGTCCAAGGTCAAACAGCACTACTGTTGATGCCAGGGCCACAACCATTGTCAGTTCGCTAAACCTAAGCCCGGTAGTCCTAAACACTGCGCCGCCGTAGTAGATTAATAGCACCTGCATAACCACAACCGCAAGCATAACAAATATAAATAGCTTATTCCGCTTGAGATGGGCCAGCAAATTTATCCGATTGGTGCGAGCATTGAGGCTGTTAAACACCCCGGCAAATATAAACAGGGCAAAAAAAGCCGTTAGCAAGTATCTTTCATCGTTGCGATATGCGGTGGCGAAAAAGGGCAGCTTTAAGAATAAAAGGCTTAAAAACGTAGTGTAAACTCCAGTGGTGATAATCTGGCTAAACATGTATCGGTTGATTATCGGCTCGGTACGTTTTTTAGGGGCTTCGCGCATATATTCGGGCAGTGGGGCCTCCCCGGCATAGGCTAGGCCTGCCAGGGTGTCCATAATCATATTAATCCACAACATTTGAATTATCGTAACCGGAGAGCTGACCCCAATAAAGGGCCCCAGCACAGAAATCCCCACGGCGCAAAGGTTAATGGTTAGCTGGAAAATTAAAAACTTGCGGATGCTTTTAAAAATCGTGCGACCGTAGAGTATAGCTTTTACAATGGATGCAAAATTATTGTCAAGGATTACAATATCGCTGGCTTCCTTGGCAATTTCTGTGCCGTCCCCCATGGCAAAGCCCACATCGGCTTTTTTTAATGCAGGGGCGTCGTTGATGCCGTCCCCGGTCATCCCCGCAACCAGGCCCACATCCTGGGCCAGCCGCACCAGCCGCCCCTTGTCTGAAGGAAGCGCACGGGCTATCACCCGGATTTGGGGCAGGCGCTTTTTAACCTCGGTGTCGGTGAGTTTGTTTAAAGCCTGGCTGGTGATTACCCGACGGTCTTCCCCGGGGGATAAAAGATTTAAAGAGCGTGCAACGCTAACCGCCGTCTCGCGATTATCTCCCGTTACCATCACAACTTGAACCCCGGCGCTTTGCACTTCGGCAATAGCCTGGCGGGCTTCGCGGCGGATTTCGTCCCGTATACCCAAAAAGCCAACAAGAGTCAAATTGCTTTGGGAAATATCATATCTAATAGTACCCTGGGCCGAGGGTTTTTCTGCCCTCTGCCCTCTGCCCCCTGCTTTCTGTCCTTCGCATAGTGCAAGCAGCCGAACGCCTTCCCGCGCCTTTGTTATAATCATCTGCTTTACTTCCGGGGGGTGGGCAAAGATTGCACGCTCACCTTTTTCATTGTAAGCGTAGCGGCATAAAGGGAGAAGATTTTCCGGCGCACCTTTAATCAAAACCGTGGCTTCGGCATTTTTATATTGGGATACCACCGCCAGCGACATCTTATCCTTAGAGTTAAAGGGCTGAGAATGCTCTTTTTCAAGCATCGGCAACCGGGCCGCGTCTTCCATTATATATTCCAACAGGGCCCGGTCGGTGGAGTTGCCGCCGATTGCCACCGCCCGCAATTTTTTTGAGCTTATCTGCGCAGCATTATTATAGAAGCAATTAAGGGCCACGCGCCGGTATAGGGGCAATTCATCTTTAAGCTCTTCCCCGGAAAGAACCCGCCCCTGAGGGGTGATAAAATTTGTAACCTCCAGCATCCCCTTTGTTAGGGTTCCGGTTTTATCGGTAAATAATATGTTTAAACTGCCGGAAGTCTCTATCCCAACTAGCTTGCGCACAAGCACATTGTCCTTGAGCATCCGCCGCATATTGGCCGAAAGCACCACAGTAATCATCATGGGCAGCCCCTCGGGTACAGCCATTACAATAACGGTGATACCCAAGGTCAAGGCCTGCATAAAATCTCTAAGAAGCTGCCCCCGATTGGCAATATGGGCTGATATTAATGCCATGTCGAAGTGGTTTCTAGCCACAATTGCGTTAAATAAATTAGCCACCACCACGATTACCGCCGCAGCGTACCCAAAACGGCTGATGGTTTTTGCAAGCTGCGTAAGCCGTGCTTTAAGGGGGCTTTCTATAGTTGCTTCTTGTACATCCAACGCCAGCCGCCCATAAAATGTAGCGTCCCCCACATGGGTAACTTCCATTATACCCTCGCCAGAGCAAACAACGCTGCCTCTAAACAATCCGTCGCGGGAAAGAAAATCTGAATGGGCGTTGCCATTATTATATTTCCCGGGTAATTTAAGAGCCTCCCGGGTCTCGCCGTTAAGGGCCGCCTGGTCTACATATACTTCACCGTGAACAAGCAATCCGTCTGCCGGTATGCGCTCTCCGGCTTGGATAAAAACAATATCCCCTACAACTATGTCTGCAATGGGCAGTAGTATAATTTTCGAGTCTCGCCTTACCCGGCATTTGATATTGGCGGCTTCGGCCTGTAGTTTTTCAAAGGCTGACTCGCTGCCATATTCCGAAAGCGTGGAAATTAAAGTTGCCAATAACACCGCCACAGCAATCCCCACAGATTCGTACCAATTGGCATCCCTAAATAAAAGCAATAGATTTACCCCAAGAGCCACCAGCAAAATTCGTATTATAGGGTCCCCAAAGCTGGCAAGATACCGCCTAAAAAAGCCAACCCGCGCCTTTTTTGTAAGGGCGTTGGTGCCGTATTTATGAAGAGAAAAGGCTATATCTTCCGGGGATAGGCCGGTGTGTAAAATGGATTCACTCATGCAACCACTCCTTGTCCTGAAATATATATGCGCCTTTATGGGGGAGTATTACGGCAGGTCTTAATTGCACTAGCACAATTGTTCTTTTATATGTTATCATCTACCAAGTGCTGCGCTTTGCCGCCTGATAGCCCTGCTAAATGCAAAAAAGCCCCATCTTTTGATAGGGCAAAATAAAATATTTTGTCAAAAGTAAAAGATTCAAACAATTTAGAATATTCATTGCCCATCCTTGCCCAATGATATACTTCCAAAAAATTACAAAGGACGTGCGAACTATGACAAGAGGTCATCCAACTCATTTTGCCCGGGGCGGCGAGATATTGCATCTACCCCTTGGGATTGTAAATTCTAACCCATATCAGCCCCGCCGTATCTTCGACAGGGAAAGCCTGGAAGAGTTGGCTTCGTCTATCAAGACATATGGCGTGTTGCAGCCAATCAGTGTGCGGCATATAAACGGTATGGGCTACGAGCTGGTAGCAGGTGAAAGGCGCTTGCGGGCCTGCAAACTGGCGGGTCTTAGTACCATCCCGGCAATTGTTGTAGACATCACAGACCACGACAGCGCCGTGCTGGCAATGATAGAAAACTTGCAGCGGAAAGACCTGCACTTTTTCGAAGAAGCCCAGGGGCTTTCTAATCTAATGACAGATTATGGCTTTACCCAGGAAGCCCTTGCAAACCGTATAGGTAAAAATCAATCTACCATAGCAAACAAGATAAGAATCATGCGACTTTCGCGTGCTGTGCAAAAGCTCATCGTAGAAAACGATTTAAGCGAGCGCCACGCCCGCGCACTGTTAAAACTGGACAACGAGGAATCCCAACTGGAAGTGCTGGGTAAAGTGATAAAACAGGGCCTGACCGTCCGCAAGACTGAAGCCCTAATAGAAGTGATGTTATCCCCCATAAATCAAACGGTAAGCGGACAGGCCCCCTTTAAAGCGTACATACGGGATATCCGTATATTGACCAATTCTATAAAGGAGAATTTGGATATGGTGCGCCAATCGGGGATTGATACTCATTTTGATATGGAGCAAACCGATACGGGATACAATATTATGATTAAGCTAAACTATGCTGCGGGGCAGGTAGTTCGTAGGGCCAGCGGGCAGTAGAGAAGAAGCAGAGGTTAGAGGTAGCGAAACTCAGAAAAGGCCCTTTGGGGCATTGGCTTATTGCCGCCGTAGGCGGCATGTGCCGCGTTGCGGCACATTGAAAGGGCGAGGTAGCCGCTTTTTATAAGCCATGGATATCACTTCGCATTTGTATACCTAAAAATGGCTTATAAAAAGCGGCTACCTCGCCCTTTCATAAGCCAATGCCCCAAAGGGCTTTTTCTGAGTTTCGCTGATAATGTTAGGTAAAACCCGAAACGAATTTTTCATATAGCAAAGGGCTGTCTTGTTAGAAATGCTTGAAGGCAACTGTCATTCCGGGCTTGACCCGGAATCCCCCAACCTTTGTTGAAAGGCTGAGGAGATTCCGGGTCAAGCCCAGAATGACGGTTGGTGCTGGGTATTCTTAATGTGACAGCCCTTTTTGATATCCTGGCTATCTGCTTCACTCAGGTAAACCCGTAATTTAGCGGAAAGTCGTAGCTGATATTCCGGGCTTACCTGAGTGAAGCAGATAGCCAGGTTTGATATTTCTGTTCTACACCCCAACGCGCCGCCTTACAAACTTTATCCCACTAACAATTACATACACAATCAAATTAACCCCCACAACGCAGGCACCAGGCGGTAAATCCTGTCCCATTGAAATTAGCATCCCTATAAAGAAACACACTACACCAATTATCGCCGATGCGATAACTACAGATAGAAATCGCTTAAAAAGCTGCATTGCGCTAAGAGCCGGGAAAATAGTCAAGGCTGCAATCAGCATTGTCCCCATAAGTCTCATGCCCATAACAATGGTAACAGCGGTGAGTATGGCTAACAAGCTTTTGTATATTTCAACCTTTGTGCCGGTGGCTCTGGCAAAGTTTTCGTCATGGGTAATGGCGAAAAGCTGCTTGTAAAAAAACACAAACATCCCCACTACCGCGATGCTTAGCACAATACTAAGGGGTATGTCCCAGGATTGAAGCAAAAACATATCCCCAAACAAAACAGAGCATATATGCAATGTAATCCCCGTTGTAAGCCCTGCGACAATTACACCTATGGCGATACTGCTTGTGGAAACAATAGCAACGGCGCTGTCGCCTCGTGCTTTGCTTTTGTTATTAATCCTAAGCATTATAAACGCTGTCAAAATTATCAAGGGAAAGGAGATTGCCATTGGCGCAAAGTCAACAAATTCTATGATTCCCGCAATGGTTAAAATGGCGAAGCCTACATTGCCCAAAGCGGTTCCAATCATTGCATAGCGCTTTAATACAAGATTAACCCCCAAAAGGGCGGCACAAAGGGAAACCAGCCCTCCCACAATCAAGGCCCTTTGCATAAAGGTAAAATTGAGCATATTAGCAATCAACTCAAAGAATTCCGTCATGTTCTTCCCCCCCGCTTAAAAAATTTTTGCCAATGGGTGTTTGCTTATAATCCTCCGTTGTCCCGAAAAAGGCTTGCCTGCTTTTTAGGTGCAGGATATGGCTGGCATACTCTACCGCAGCCCGCACATCGTGGGAAATCATTATAATAGTAATCCCCATTTCGGAAGAAAGGGACTGAATTGTGCTATATAACTCCCGAGTAACAAGGGGGTCAAGACCTGTGGCTGGCTCGTCCAATAAGAGCGCTTTCTTTGTTGCGCACATGGCCCGGCCCAGCAAAGCCCGCTGCTGCTGCCCCCCGGAAAGCTCAATAAAGCTTTTTTTGCGTAGCGGCAAAATCCCCAGCTTGTCCATAATATTTTGTGCTACCAGCTTATCTGTTTTTGAATAAAAGGGCAGTAACCCGCGGCTGTTGAGCCTGCCGGATATAACCACCTCATAAACACTTGCAGGGAAATTTTTATGTGCAGAGTTTTGCTGAGGCAAATATCCGATTTGGGTGGATTTTAGCCCGTCCCCAAAGATTATCTCCCCTGTTTTTGGGCGCATAAGCCCCAAAAGCCCATTCATAAGCGTTGTTTTGCCGGAACCGTTTTCGCCTACAATGCAAAGATAATCTCCGGCTTTTACCTGGAAATTGATATTATCCAAAACCGTCTTCCCGTCATAGGCAAAGGACGCGCTCTTGCATTCAATCATTGCCATATTTCGACCTCCTCTAGTTATAGGGCTGTCTCGTTAAAAGCACCTAGCACCAGCCGTCATTCCGGGCTTGACCCGGAATCCCCCGAGCCTCCCGACAAAGGTTGTGGGATTCCGGGTCAAGCCCGGAATGACAGTGCTGATGTCTACTGGGCTCTTAACAGCCCCATGAATAAAAAACAGCCCGGTAAGTATAACTGCACTTACCGGGCTGTACAAGGTTGTGAAAAATATTAATTTACTTTGTGCTTTCACCTTTCTTGCTAAGCTTCTTTGCAACAATTACAGCCGCCCCGGTCAAGACCACCACGCCGATAATATTAAGCCATCCAAAGGCCCCGGTTTGCGGGTTGGGCCTTGTGCCTGCTGGTGCGGGGGTGGGTGTGGCGGGGGTATCAATACGGTTCCAGATAGCGTTAAGGGTCATATCGCCGCTTACGGTAAGAGGGAAGGAAACAGGCGTACCGCCAACCTGCCAGCCGCCGAAGGTATAACCTGCACGGGAGGGGGTGTTGGTAAAGCTGTTGATAACAAATCCATCAGCTCCCATACGCAAGCCGTCTTCCCCGGCGGGGAATGTGCCCTGGCCTGGGTTAAAGGTTACGACATGTTGACTTGCATTGGTGTTGCCGTCTACACGGGGTGCAGGGGTTGGGTTGGTTATCCCTGCCACCTGACCGCCGCCGATAACATGTGATACAAAAGCGCTGATTGCTGAATCTGTATGGGTTGTGTTGTTGCCGATGGCCCTTACCTGTATCAGGTGGGTGCCGAGTCCCAGGTTTAGGTTATTTAGGTTAAAGGATAGCCCACCGATTATACCTGCGGTGCTGGGCTGCCCGTTTACATATATCCGGTAGCCGACGGCATTTGGCACCGCGTTCCAGGTTAGGGTGTTGCCGGCGATATTTAGTCCTATTGGGGTGCTAAGCGCCGGTAAGGTAGAGCTTACATATTGGACAAAGGTGCTAATATAAGAGTCTGTATTGCCGCTTCCGTTACCGATTGCGCGTACACCTATTAAATATGTCCCCGAAACAAGGTTGAGATTGGCAATGGGATAGCTGCGCACCTCGGGGCCAACCAGTGGGCCCGCTTGCCCGTTTACATAGATGCGGAAGCCAACCAGGTTTGGATTCGGGTCAAAGTCCCACATAAGGGTTGGGTTGCCCACAATGCGGACATTGCGGGGGGTACCCAAGGGTGGGGTGGCGCTATAAAACCTTCTAGAATCGCTGAGGTTGGACCTTAACGTCCCAACAACGGCTCTAACTTGGATGTCATAGCCTGCCCCGCCGGTAGTAAGCCTGGGGTTATTAATGGTGGAAAGGTCAAAGGATGGCCTTGCCGGGTCAAAGGTAGCCGTTGTGGCAACATTTATGGTTGCCCGTGCCGCGCCGTTTACATATATATAGTAGCGGGTTGCGCCCATGACCGGGTTCCAGCGAAGGATGGAGTTTACTATACTAAGGCCTGTTGGGCGTGTAGAGTCGGCTGTGGCGGGTGGGGTGACAACGAAACTGCGGGCAACGCTTAGGTCAGAGTCGGTAGTGTTTGTCTCGTCACCGATTGCCCTGACTTGTATCATATGAGTGCCAACACCGAGGTTTGGCACCAAATTGTTTAAGTTAAAAGAACTGCCGTTGGCCCTTGGAAGAAGCGCCGTAACAGGTTGCCCACCAACATATATGCGATACCCAACCGCGTTTGGAACAACATGGCTCCAGCTTACCGTGGTGCCCGATATGCTGATATTGATGGGTGCGTCAAGCCGGTTTGGCTGCGCTGCCCAGTGGGCGGTAACGGTCAGGTTGCTGTTTGGCATTACAAGGGTTGTGTGCGGGTTAGTGGAATCCATCACAGCGCTTGCAGGTGCCCACCGTACAAAGTTAAATCCGGGTCTGTTTCCGGCATAAATTGTTACATAGCTGCCGTAGTCACGGGATAAACCGGAAGTAGTTTGCCCTGCGGGTCTAACGTTATTTGTTATTGCAGGGGTGTTTTCGATATATAGGCGGTTGCTGGTGCGTGTCCAGTTGGCGGTAATGGTGACGGGTACATCCGGCATATCAAAGGCGGTGACATGTGCCGCGCCTGCCGGTGCAGATAATGTCGGGTTTAAAAGCGCCACAAAAGCAGGGGAAATTGTCCAGCCGGTAAAAGTATAACCGGGCCTTGGGGCAGTAAATACATGAACACGTGACCCAATTTCATGAATATGAGAATCAGGTAGCGCGCCCTGGGCAACCGCCGGTTCTTGAGACGTAATATGCGGTGAATTGTTTATGGAAACGCTTTGTGTGCCTGTGGGTACTGGGTTCCAGATTGCGGTAAGGATAACATCATCAGATGGCATCTTGAATGTTTGAACGGAGTTGTGCCGAACTGATTGAGGAATTAAACTTGACGGCTCAACTTCCCACCGGACAAAGTAGAAATTGCGCACAGAACCGGCATCAACCGTTACATGCTCATGACCTTCGGCAAAACTGAGTCCAGAGGTAGTTTGTCTGTCAATATGCGCAGGGTTGGGAAGATTGGCGCCATTTATATTTCCTACCTTGTTGTAAATTCTTACCTGGTGAACGGGGACATTGTTGGGTGCCCAATTGGCCCAGATGATGATACTTGAGTCGGGCATAGTAAATGTAGTTTCGGTAGCCCCATTAGGCGTTGTAAATACAACCGGGGGATGAGATGTAAACGAAACAAGGTTATATCCCGTTCTTGAGCCATGGGTGATTGTGACAGTGCTGCCTGCGGGGTGATTAACATTTGTAAAATTACTTTGTTTTGTCACTACCGGTAACGGTGGTGTGTTTAATAGGGTTATCGTATGCTCGGCGGGTATCCAATATGCGATAAGGTTTATCGCTTGCCCCGGCATACCAAAGGTTTGAGCTGCGCTGGTAGCATCGAAACTTAAACCTGTAATAGGGCCGCCCACTATATACCAATGGCTAAATACATGCCCGGGCCTCGTTCCGGCATTGATGGGCACTTGCGCATTTTGTACATGCCTCAACCCGGAGGTTGTTTGCCCGCCGAGGTTGGGGTTTGGAAGCGGGAGGGTTGCACTGCTTCCAACTTCGCGGTTGTTGATATTTACCGCGAAAGTTTCGGCATCTTGTCTTGTCCAGTTTGCGGTTATGATTACCGGGAAATCTGGCATGGTAAACTGACCAGAAGCATTAATGTCTACAAACGGCACAGATGTCCAACCTGCCCAGTCATATCCTTCTCTGTCGCCGCGTACAAGAGTTACTGTTGTATCACGTGTTACACCGTCTGTTCTTGCAGTTAGCGGGGTCATACTTTGGTGGTTGATTGCTTCTGCCCAATCCCAATGTGGGGAGTTTAACAGCGTTACAGTGTGGTGCCCAGGGGCAATAGGACTCCATACGGCTTCAACCCTTATGGGGGTCGTACCAGGTGGCATTATAAATGTGGTGCTGTTGCTGGTGGCTAATGCAAAACCAACGTTTTCACTGCCAGCCCTAACTTGCCATTGTACAAAAGTATACCCTACCCTGGTTCCGGCAAGAAGTGGTATAGATGAGCCAACTGGATGTTGTTGTGGCGCACCACCAAGTGCCGCTCCTTCATATGGGTATATTATTACATCACGTGTTGGTATACCTTCGGGCACCCAAATGACTTGCGCAACCACATTGTGATTGGGCATTACAAATTGCCCTGGGTTGCCATTATTTCTGATATCCACACCTGGGATATTCCATCCGCCAAATGTAAACCCGGCAGGAGGAGGACCCGGATGGATGGTTACTGTGCTGCCAACCGGATGCTCCGGCCCACCATCTACAGTAGCGTTAGGCCATGGTTGGGGTACATTTAAGTGAGTTATGCTTACATTGTGGCGGCTTGGTGCCCAGTTAGCGGTTATTGTAACGTTGTTATCCGGCATAATAAAAGATGCAGATGAACCAGATGAATTTAGCTGTGTTCCAGAAGGCGAAATCGTCCAATTAACGAAATCATATCCTGGTCGTGTTCCAGCTTGAAGCTCCACGCGCTCATCTGGATAGAATCTTTGTCCATCAGGTGTATTGCCTTGAGGCCTTGGTTGTACATTAACATCTGGATTGTGGTTTATTGTTACGAGATACGTAACCGGGGCTGGTATAACGTGCCATACGGCTCTAACATTGACTTGATGTGATGGCATAATAAAACTAGCGGTATGATCACCTGTAATGCCTACTGCGAAGGCAGGCGTAGGGCTTCCGAAATCCCAGTGGCTAAACTGTAATCCGCGTTTAAAACCAGCTACTATTGTTACAGTTGTACCCACTGCATGATCTGGCCCATGCCCAATTACACCGCCATCAGTGCTTTGGGATAATTGGAATGCAGGCCTTGATCCTGTATATGGGCTTGGCGGGGTTCCAACAATATAATTGCTTATGTTTACCGCGTTGCGTGGTGAAGGCGTGGGCGTTGGCCCTGGAGGAATAGGCGTTGGGATAACAGGAGGAAGGAATACTGCAACCACGTGTAGTATGTTATCACTTCCAAAATGCGCTGGGTATCCAATAGTGTTTATTTCGAGAGTATGACGAAATGTATCCCCTGTGCCGCTTGTGCCGGGTGATGCATTTTCTACAAGCAATGCATTTGTACCGTTTATCTCCCAGTGACTAAAAGTATGACCTGCCGCAGGGCGGGCACTAAAATTTAGCCGGTTTCCAATATCAACAGGAAACAATGTATCTTCTGCAAAGGTATAAGTATTGCCATTTGGCATAACCGTATATGTGGCCTGTGTTATTGTACCAACTCCTCGAGTTGTTACCCTTGCTGTGAGGTTACTGCTTGCCCTAACCGGCACCCCACCAAAAACTCCTAACATAATACAAAGCGATAAAACCACCGCCATGCATTTTCTTATTGCTCTCATTATAAAAATCTCCCTTCATTAATGTACATAATATTTAAGCCATACGGCCTAATAAACTTTCCCCAAACCATCAAAACAAACCTAAATCGCCTTCGTCTCTATCATCAAACCGTAATACGGCTGGATAAGACAAAAGCATTAAGTATCTAGGGGGTGGGGAGAGCGTTTGACCTTGAGTCAAATCCGCTCTCTCCATAAAATCACCCCCGCAACGCAAAATAAAGGTATTCCTATTAAATATGTACTTCGCATAGTGCGAAAAAAACCGCTAAAATATTTTAATAAATCCTATAATCCGCGCACACAGAGGATACCACTTGCGACAGGATTTTGCAATAGGGGGTTTGGGCTTAATTAAATTGTAAGATGATGTTTGCGGCGTGTAATGCAGTGATTATCGGCATCCTGGAGGTTTTATAACAAATTAATTTGACTAAACCCTACATTATATGTAACGTATCCCCATCCCAAAGAAAGGAAGTGCCCCATGAACCAACAAGTAGAATCCATGTTAAATCTTTTTACCCAAAACCATCAAAACATCCGTACCGAGTTTGTTTGGCAAGAGCCAACGGCAAAGCGTCTTGCGGCTTTGGCTTATGCCTTAGCCGGGGAAAGCCTGGACTTCGAGCGTATTAAAAGCTGCCACCAGATGATTAAATCGGAGGTAGGGGCTTTTTCCAATTTTAGGGGGATGCTGTCGGTGTATGTGGCGGCGGCTCTTTCTCTTACCCCTGACCCGCAGCAGCTTTTGGAGGATACCTTGCGGGTATACGATTTACTTAAAGAGCAAAGATTCTGGGGCAGCGATTATTTAGTGGTGACAGCTTACGAGATTGCGGTAAACGCCAAGCGGTTTGACCATGAACATATTGCAGCCCGCACAAGGGGCTTTTATGACGAAATGAAATCCAATCATCGCTTTTTAGTAGGAAGCGATGATTATATCTTTGCGGCAATGCTGGCCCTGACCGATTTGGATATCCATGACGGGGCCAATAAAATCAAGGCGATTCATATCCGGCTTAAAGAGGAATTCAGCCGTTTTACCAGCAGGAACAGCTTGCTGACTTTGGCGCAAATGCTGGCCCTGGGCGGCAGTACAGAGGAAGGCGCTTACAATATAGGCAAGCTAAACCGGGCATTGCGTAACAGGAAGATTAAACTGGATAAAACATACACCATGCCGTCCTTGGGGGTGTTGAGTTTGCTTAACCTAGACCCCTGCAAATTGGCTGACGAGCTTATAGCGGTTACGGATTTCTTGCGTAAGCAAAAGGGTTTTGGGGCGTTATCCGTTTCGCCCCAGGAGTTACAGTTATACGCCGTATCGCTGATGACTCATGCCCATGTTGGGGAAGAGCAGGCGGGGATTACCAAGGCAGGGGTAACAACGAGCATTACCAATTTGCTTATTGCGCAGCAGGTGGCGATTATTTCTTCTATGGCGGCTATGTCGGCAGCTGCGAACTGTTAAAAACGGCTAGTCCCGGAAAAAGCCTATAGGAGTATTGGCTTATGAAAGCGAGGGGTAGGCGATTTTTATAAGCCCTTGAAACGCTTCGTATTTAAAAGCACATTAGGGCTTATAAAAATCGCCTGCCCCTCGCTTTCAATGTGCCGCATAGCGGCACATGCCGCCTACGGCGGCAATAAGCCAATACTCCTATAGGCTTTTTCCGGGACTAGCCATAACTAACCCGTAACATCTTCACCCCACGCCAATATAATAACTATAGTACATTCTGCGTAAAGGTGATGATATGGGAACAGGCTATCTAAAAGTCCAACTTCACGTTGGCGATTACTCTGTACATGGCGACCCTACAACGGTACTAATCAAGAGAAATGGCGAGATTTTATTCACACTAGAAACAGACGAAAACGGTCTGACCCCACAAGTTACCCTAGAATGCCCCGACTTAGAAGGGGAATACGGCTTAGAGCAAAAAGCCTATTTTACAACCGTTGATGTATCGGTGCCCAAGGCCCATGGCTACATGGGGGTTAATGTCTACGGCGTACAAATTTTTGATGGGATTACCTCAATTTTAAACGTACACCTTGAGCCTGTCGTTTCTGGAGAACCGGATGAAGAGGACATTATAGTCCCGCCGGAACATGGCGTAGACGAAGACCGGGACACCGCTAACCTCGATAATTACCCTCCATACGAAGGCCCCCTGGATGTAACCAAGCTGGACCCCATCAGCCCCAGAGGCGATGTAATCCAGGTTTTTAACCCAAAGCCCATAGACCCGGACGAGTATATTCAAACCTTCCGGCCTTCGGATGCCCCGGTTTTGGCTGATGTCCCCTTTGCCAACGAAGTTGTTATCCCGGATTTTATTACAGTGCATCTGGGCTCGCCCAATGCCAATGCGCGAAATGTACGGGTACGCTTTAGAGATTATATAGTCAACGTTGCTTGTTCGGAGATATATCCTTTCTGGCACCCGGTGGCTATTGAAGCCAATGTCTATGC
>Ga0123355_10007268_pt1 | contig 16563 bp, 11 predicted proteins | sample TergutEmb28metaG_3_FD_89872 | JGI IMG/M metagenome (GOLD analysis project Ga0123355, IMG submission 89872) | Embiratermes neotenicus P1 segment gut microbial communities from Petit-Saut dam, French Guiana - Emb289 P1 | ecosystem: Host-associated > Arthropoda: Insects > Digestive system > Gut ...
CCGTGGGGAACCGTTGCGCTAACCACGTGACACCCCTCTATCCGCAAAAGTTGGCACTAACTTCGCCTACCGGCGGCGGCCGCTCTGTCGGTATGGTTCGCTCGCGGACTAAAAGCCACGGAGAGTTAGAGCTGAAATATCCGGGTAGTCACTCAAGTGGTTCAGGAATTTTCTGTACTGTATGGAACTTGAGTTGTCATTACTATCTTCACAACATTATTTACCGAAACATAACCTGAATCAGATAAATGTAGCTACAACATCACATTCTCTTTCATTTCCACTTTAGTATTATACCCCTATCGACACTTAGCTGTCCCAGGTTCTTTCCTAACAGACTCGTATAAAAATCCATTTAAGAAAACTGAAAAACATTTGAAATATTTTTATTCAAAACTAGAAGTCTCTGTGTGTTCTGTATTTATGAATAAATGAAGTGGAATCCCCCACAAGTAGGCCAACTAAAAATCCCGGTTTCAGAACCAAGATCCACTTGATATGTGATATATTAACTCTTTGAAGTACACTCATAGACATACGTACCGCCAGCCTTAACAAAATGAAACTGCATTTTTCCTTCACAATATATTTATGTATTTTCTGTGATTCGTACAGTAGACAGCCACTAGGTTCCTATACAGGACTTACTGGTTGCCTATTTTGAAGAAGACGCTATGTGACTAGTGCGAGGTAAGAAAATAATTTATGTACTATTTAGAGGAAGTTCTGGTTTTAAGGTGAAATTAATTTAATGCAATATATCCCGTTGCGCACAGCTCAATCACGTCTTCTCAATAAAAGTAATGAATTTTCAAAATTCCGTGCGATAAAAGAATTCAAATTTTCTTCGTTAGGTTTCATCGATGTTTTTAACCCTGATAGTGTATTTTTGACATTACAATTTTTATTGTAATATTATTGTAATGTGCGATCCAACAGGAAAAGAAAATACAACAGATTTACTCGAATTGACATGTGACTGCTTTATTCTTGCTGTATATCTCGTACAAGGCCTGTTGATGGATTAATCAATTAATCCAAAACAAATACTTTGTACCTCTGAATGCAATACATGTTGTTTTTGACTGATAGCTTTGCTTTTTTCGCGACTAAGTGTACAATCTTACGTTTAAACAATTTATCGAGGAACTGAATAAAATTAGTCTCTCTGAGAGTTCCAATCTGTAAAATAATTAATTAATGGTAGATAATAAATTTAAACTGCGTATTGAAAATTGATTCAGTTCCAGTAACGCTTAGTTCATCTGCTTTTTTTATGGCAAATTGTACCCTATCTCAGCCCCAGTATCTGCTTCTCCTGCCTCTCCAATCGCTCCAGCGTATTCGGGAAATTGGATTTCTTCAGTTTTTTTTTTTCGAAGTAAGCACTTTTTTCTCATGAAAAGAATATTTCCTATATAAATGGGTGAACTACCGTGGGTATTTTCAGCACAATCTTAGGCAGAATACAACTTTTATAATAAAATACCATTTCTTAAAAGCGATACACACGCGCGCACACACGCACGCGCGCACGAACACACACACACACACACACACACATATATATATCATACATCACTCAGCAATCAAAATAAATTTTGTCCAATGCAGAAACTTCCACGAAGCTCTGATTAAATGCGGTTGTGTGTTTAGGTTTTCGTTTACTTGTACGTCATGTAATGACCCTGTCAATATGTCAGACTATGGGGCTGTACAACGTCGAATTACTGCCCAAATGGAATTGTAGAGCATGTGGATAGACGCGGTCCTATCTTAATGTAAGACGGTAACAGGTGTACAGAACAGCACAATGAGATTTTCTACATTTTGTACACTTCATCAGATCTTAAAGCATTAATAAAACGATATGATGGAGCCTGTGACAAGCACGAAAGAAATCAGAAATGTTTAACAAAATTTTCGTTCATAAACTTGAGGGTTGTTTGACCGTGCATCTTCCTCGTGAAATAAAGTGAAATGCTAACTTGATGCAACTAGGTAATTTTATTGACGTATTCTTAGCTCGACATGTTTCGGGTACATAAGCCCATCATCAGGAGCATTAGATGCTGAGTTGCAGCATATGATTTTCTGTACAGAGTTTTGGGTGGGTGGTTGTCTTGAGAGCCGCTGCGTAGATCGTGTTTACGGTGCAGACGGCACCATCCGCACCGTAAACACGACCTACGCAGCTGCTATCAAGACCACCACCCATCCAAAAACTCGGTGCAGAAAACTATATGCTACAACTCAACATCTAATGCTCCTGATGATGGGCGTATGTACCCGAAACATGTCGAGCTAAGAATACGTCAATAAAATTACCTAGTTGCATCAAGTTGGCATTTCACTTTATTTCATTATTAAATTCTGAAGGGAAGAAAGGATTCGTCTTAAGGAAGTAGAAAGTGGTGTGTGGTCTGGGTTCAGCCGTGGAGAATATAGTTTTCTGGGTTGTGATACCATGAAGTCTTGCAGACAGTAACTGACGTTTCGGAAGAATAAGTTGCTCCGTTCCTCAGGACACAAAATACTATCGTGAAAATAGAGACGTCAGGTTTCTCCCAAACGCCGGCAAATATGTACCAGGTTACGGGCATCACATTTTAAATGACAGTCTTTTTGATAGTGGCTGCCTTGAGAAGTTCAAATCTCACACAATCATTGAACTAAATTAACAACGGTCCGGTGGCAAGCTGCATTAAACAGGCTAAGGGTGCGTACTCACCAACGTAGTCGAGTCTAGTCGAGTCGAGACCAATCAGACTCACAAAACGCAGCACAGTCCGTGTGCTTTACTATAATGGCCTCGCGCGGAAATGCGTACACACCAGTAGAGGGGAGCAGAGTCAAGTCCAATCAGACCCACATAGACGCAACGGAGACTGTCTTTCTTATAACAGCCACGCGTGAGGTGTACACACCAGTAAGGCAGAGTCGAGTCAAGGCCCACAAGTCTTGCCAAGTCGTTAAGTCCTGATGCCGCGTGTATCATTATTGTCACCCAGACCACAGTTATCGGAAGGAAGTCCTGCTTCTTTGCGTTCGGATATGAATTTGTAAATGCTAATTCCTTTAGTTAGCCCGTCCCAGTGGTCGCGAGGTCTCTGTACGACTGCAGCCGCTCGCCTACTGAGGTTTGCGTTCGAACCCCGCCGGAGACATGGATGTTTGACTGTAGTGCGTGTTTTGTGTGTTGTCAGGTAGGGGTCTCTGCAACGAGCCAATCAATCATCCAGAGGATTCCTACCGACTGTGGTGCGTCGTTGTGTGTGATCTATAAACCTCGTGAATGAGGAGGTCCTGACCCACTGGGGGCTGTTGCGCCAAATAAAAAACTCCTTTAGTCAAGGACTACCAGGAAATCTACAATGTCCTCATTGTGACCTTTGAAACAGATATTACGTAGCCAGGTCAAGGTACAAGTGGCTAAATATTCCGAATTCTAATCTCTTCGTATTCATCTGGTGTAAGCAGATGAGGTTAAAAATTTCCCATCGTTGTAGAATTCTTTACTTGTGCACTGTTTAAAGATTACTAAAAAATCTGTTGGATAAACCTTTACTTTAAACAACCCTCCGTAAAAACTATATTGAAGTAATCCTTCAATAACAACTAAAGTTCCGTTGTTTCTAGGCTTCAGAATTCTGAGTTCTATATAGTCCAACTTACTGGATCGCGCGGACTTGCCAAGGATTCTACTTGGTCGGTGTGCAGCCCTTCCTCTGACACTAGAATTTCATCCTATACAGCATACTGGTTGGTGTGAACACCAGTGATGCTGCAGTTTCCTACGATTCCTCTGACAAATGAGGAGGCTAGTCACTGTTGTGGTTTTCCTCAGAACAGCTTAGGGACAAATAGCAAATATTCTTGCTTTCAAACGTCTGGCTTTAATATAGCCAGTATCGTTTCTGTATGTAGAATTTTGTCCAGTAAGGACAAAAATCTTTAGAAGGAAGGGCTTGTCTATGAATAAAATTATGTCTTTCAAAGAACACCAAGAAGTTTTCTGAGAATGAAGTCTTGAATTCTATGTGACGGCCTGACCTACAGCGCGCTCCACTATTGCTTGCACCCACGCAGTTTGTTCAACCATAAAATATTTGCTTTCATACAGATATCGATAAGACGAAGAAGACCTCATCTTCACCCGTACTTCTAATTTTTTACAGTACAGTACATACTAATTTATTTCATCCTCATTCATAAGCCTGATATGCATTATTCAATGGGAGACTCTGGTACAATCCATCACCCTTCTATTTGAATGGCAAATGGCATGGTCCTAGACAAGAAAAGAAATGTAGGTTTTAAAATGTGTTTTTGTGCTTTACCAGGCTCACGTCTTGTTCTTTCATCTGTTCTTTGTAGAAAAACGTCTATAGATAGGTTAGCCAAGACTGCCTCACTTGTTTAAGTATATAGTATTGGTTTACCTTGTTTCGTAGTTTAGAGAAACAACTCTTGCTGACAAAAACCGTACTGAGGCCATCCTTCTTCGGCAATAGGAAACTTGTTAAACCGAAGTTCTGTTAACCCTCAACTCACTTTCTTGACTTGGGGTCAATTACATAAGCACCAACAGCACATTTTTCATCTGTATCTCTTCCATTAACTACAACTCAACAAAACCATTTCCCTTTTTAAACGTTAGAAATTTCAGACAAAGGGTAAATATACTATATTGAATTTCACACAAACGGTAGTAGAAATAGTAGTTGTACTAGTAGTAGTAGTAGTAGTAGTAGTAGTAGTAGTAGTAGTAGTAGTTGTTATAGTAGTAACAATAGTGATTTTAGTGGCAGTAGTAATAGTAGAAGTAGTGATAGCAGTAGTAGTAGTAGTGTGGTGGTGGTGGTAGTAGTAGTAGTAGTAGTAGTAGTAGTAGTAGTAATAGTAGTAGTAGTAGTAGTAGTAGTAGTAGTAGTAATAGTAGTAGTAGTAGTATTAGCAGCAGCAAAAATCGAGTGGTTCCACTGTGGACCCTAAAGATACGTAAATAATAATACAGTAGAACTCCACTTATCCGGACCCTGGTTATCCGGATCGCCAATTATCCGGATCGACTTGGCCCTTCGGGTGAATTTGTTGAGAATTCTACGAAACTACCTTGCATTGGAATTAACGGTTATAGTATCAAGTACAGTAGAGTGTAATGGCTTTTAGAACTTCAAATCAGGCGTGATCGAAGGGTTGAGAAAGAGGTACATACTGTAAATACTAATAACCCAACTTCAATCTGCCAGTGTGGTCTATATGCAAAGAAAAATCTAATTATCCGATTTTATGCATATCCGGATGGCTCGCCGTCCCAATTAGTCCGCATAAGTGGAGTTCTGCTGTATTTCATTTGTATATCCTCGCTGTTGCCAAGTCTTGTGTTAGCCACTAGGCTTATCAGTCTCTTCATCCTCGTACTGTCTAGGTCCTTGGGTTTCAAACACTTACGACTCACGGTTCTGCACCTTGTGCCTGCCAGTGTCGGGCAGGTGGCATGCAAAATACACACAATCTTCTTTTGCGTCAACAAAGTGTCGGCAGTTCTGCCGGGTTTAAACATACGTGCCGTAGGACTGTGTGACCTGTTAGCAGTCCCACAGCCGCCTTCATCTTAGGTCTACTCATTGCCAGGAGCTCTCTTTCTCGACTTGGCAGAGGTTCGCTCATAAGCGTCTTGGACTGGCGGCGACCATTGCAGGTCTGCCATCTGCTCATGTTGCACCGTCCCAAATAACCCCTGCCCATCTCTTTGCCGTAGTAAAGAGAATGCCGCCGGTTTGTTCAACACGCAATTTTTTTGTCCCTTTTTGGCCAATTCCATGATAAAGTGGGTCACCGTCATCACGGCATGGCACGCCCTCAGAGTGCGGATGGAGGAACGGCCTCCAATATAGAGGGTAGCTGCAAATATATTGAGTAAGCAGTCGCAGACAGCCGACAAGGTGTGGTCTTCCAGCTTGGAGGTTGGGCGAGGTGCTGACAAATCCTTACCCTAAAAACTGGCATCGTTGCGAAAAGGATACATACCCCTTGGGCAAGAATTTTTCCGTGATACGATCTAAACAATGGAAAAGGGACGTGAGATTTGGTAATGGAAAGTGAGGAGCCGTTAGAGGTTAAAGTCACTTACAACAGTAGCCAGAGACTTAGCAAGGTATAAATTTGATTTAACGGGTGCACAGGAGGTTAGGTGAGACAAAGAGGGCCATGCAAGAGCAGGGGATTGTAATTTTTCTATGGAAAAGGAAAATAAAATCATCAATTGGGAACAGGATTATGTTGTACACCACATAATAGTTTAGAGAGTAGAGTTTCTTAATGATAGGATGTCATATATAGTTATGAGAAGTCTCTGGTCTAATATCATTGCTTTGAATATGCACGCACCAAGTTGAGGAGAAAAGTGGTGATTCGAAAGACAATTTTTATGAGGAATTAGAGAATGTTTTCGGCCATTTTCCTAAGAACCATATGAAAATTCTGTTAAGAGACTTTAATGCTAAAGTGTGGAGAGAGATTGTTCTCAAACCGATAATTGGGAATGAGAGTCTACATCAAGTTAGTAATGATAATGGTATTAGAATAGTAAATTTTACGACACCAAAAAATTTAGTTTTTAAGAGCACGTTGCTCCCGCGTCGAAACATTCATACTCGTAAATACACCTGAACCTCTCCTGATGGGAAGATTCACAGCTAGATTGATCACATATTGATAGATAAGAGATAGCATTCGAGTATACTCGATGTACTCCATCAGGGGAGCTGACTGTGTTACTGATCAGTATGAGGTGATTGAAATAGTAGGCAATATTGGCAATAATTAAACAAGCAGCAAAGAAGTTTGGACGTGGAAAGATTTAATTTCAGGAAGCTAAGTGATCTGGAAGTAGGAAAACAGAACTTAAATAAGAGCGAGAAAATAAATAGAGCTTCAGAAAACATTAAAGAGAACATCAAAACCTCAGCTAAACAGTCTAGGTCCGTATGAATTGAAGCAACATAAACCACGCTTTGATGAAGAATGTTCACAATTTTTAGATCAAAGAAAGCAGGCTAAAATTCAGTGGTTATAGGCTGCAAACCAAAACAATGTAGGTAACCTAAGCAATGTAGTACGCAAAGCTAATAGACATCTGAAGAACACAAAGAAGGAATATCTGAAAACTAAAATTGGTGAACTTGAAACTAACAGTAAGATAAAAAAAAATATCAGAGACTTGAGTAGGGGCATCAGTGACTTTAAGAAAAGATCCCAGTTTAGAACTAGTATTTAAGCGTGATATGATTACACACCCCCACAGGGTTTTGGCTAGGTGGAAGTATCATTTATCTCAGCTGTTGAATGTACATGGGGGTTAATAATATTAGGCAGATGGACATTTATACATCAGAGCCACTAGTGCCTGAATCGAGTGTCTTTCAAGTTGAACTAGCTGCTGAAAATGTAAAAAGAAAGAAATCATCGGGTGTTGATCAAATCCTTGTAGCACTGATTAAAGCAGGGAGTAGGAAGATTTGCACTGAGATACATAATTTTATTAATTCTGTTTGGAATTAAGAGGAATTGCCGGAGGAGTGGAAGGAGTTGATCGTTGTACCTATTTATAAGAAGGACGATAAAACAGATTGTAGTAATTACAGAGACGAATTTTTTTGTCAAGTGAGTCCAAATTTTATCCAACATCCTGCTGTCAAAGTTAACTGCATATGCAGAGAAAATTACTGGGGATCATCAGTGCGGATTTCGAAGCAACAAGTCAACTACTTATCATATATTCTGCATTTGTCAAATACTTGAGAAAAATAGGAATAAATGAACCAGTGCATCATATAGACTTTAATAAAGGGTATGATTCAATTAGAAGGGAGGTCTTGTAGAATATTCTCATTGAGTTTGGTATACCCATGAAACTGTAAGGTTAATATAAACGTGCTGAATAAAACCTATATCAGAGTTCCGGTTGGCCGACATTTGTATAACATATTTCCTATTAAGAATTGTTTGAAACAAGGAGATGCTTTATCACCATTGCTTTTCAACATTGTTTTAGATTACGCCATTAGGAGGGTTCAGGTAAACCAGGATAGCTTGAAATTAAATGGTACACATCAGCTTTTGGTTTACACTGATGATTTTAATATTTTAGAGGGAAGCGTACATAAAACGCAGTTATTTAATAGGTGCTAGTAAGGAGACTGGACTACAAGCAATTGCTGATAAAAATAAGTACATGGTCATGTCTCGAGATCAGAATGCAAGAAGAAGTCTCGGTATAAAAACTGACAATAGTTCATTTGAAAAAGTGAAAAATTCAAATATAAATAAAAAATAACCTCAAAGTATCAAAATTTTATTCAGGAAGATATTAAGACCAGAATGAAGTCAAGGAATGCTTGTTATCATTCGGTGCAGAATCTTTTTGTCTTCCAATTTCCTACAAAAAAATACAAATATTTAGGTATAGAGAACTGTAATTTTATCTTTTGTTTTGTATGGGTGTGAACTTTGGTCACTCACATTGAGGGAGAGATGTAAGCTGTTTGAACATAAGGTACTGAGGAGAATGTTTGGGCCTAAGAGGGACGAGGTAACAGGGGAATGGAGAAAACTACATAACGAGGAGCTTTATGATCTCTACTCCTCACCGAATATTATTTGAGTGATCAAATCGAGAAGAATGAGATGAGGAGCGTGTAGCACGTATGGGGGAGATGTGTATGCAGGGTTTTGGTGGGGAAACCTGACGGAAAGAGCCAACTTGGAAGACCCAGGCTTAGCTGAGAGAATACTATTAAGACGAATCTTTAGAAAGTTGGATGGGGGATGTATGGACTGAATTGATCTAGTTCAGGTTAGGGACAGGTGGCGGGTACTTGTGGATGCGGTAATGAACATTCGGGTTCCATAAAATGTAGGGAATTTCTGGACTAGCTGAGAACCGGTTAACGTCTCAAGAAGGACTCTGCTCCACGGAGTAAATAAGTAAATAATTAAGTAAGTTCTTTGGCCAATTTATCCGCTTTTCATTCGCGGCATCTCCTGATGCCCGGGTCACTCAAACAGTAAATTTCTGCAGTAATTCCATTAACTGCACGTAAGTCACACGACACGCCAGTGAAGGCGCTGAAGTTCCTATAAAAGAAGTCGAAATCGGAAATCGGTGGTCAATATCAACGAATTTCCCATACCAGATAACAGCTTGACACATCATTACAAGTTATTGTTTGCTGTTCTTTACAGATATCTGAGTTTTGTCGCTTTCTGTTGCGTTAAAACCGCAATCCAAAAGACAAATTGTTCTCTAATTAAGGCAAATGACACACAATTATCGGAATTTCTGTCATAATGGCTGATGTGAACCGGTAAACCCAACGATTTTGTGAAATAATTTGAGGTGTGAAATTTTAAGAAATTTCATTTCGCAATAATGTACCATTAGTGTAACACGTTGTTACTTGAAATAAAGTGAAATGCAAACTTGATGCAACAATATAATTTATTGAAGTTTCTTTGGCTCGACTTGTTTCGGGCGCACACACCAATCATCAGGAGCACTAGATGTTAAGTTGCAGCATACGGTTTTCTGCACCCACTTTGTAGATGGGTGCAGAAAACCGTACGCTGCAACTTAACATCTAGTGCTCCTGATGATTGGTGTATGCGCCCGAAACATGTCGAGCCAAAGAAACTTCAATAAATTACATTGTAGCATCAAGTTGGCATTTAACTTTATTTCATGATGAAGATGCACGGTCAAACAACCCTCAAACTTTTTTTTCTTGACAGCGGTTTTACTTAAATAAAATAACTCACATTCTAGAGTACTTTTCCATCATCACTCTACTTTTAACAAAACTCACAGGGTTATGTTACATTCGTTCAGTTTATTTCGTAGTTTTAGTTGTTTATCACCTGAGAACGGAAGCAGTTAGCTTCCGAAAGGTCCTGTGTAAAGTTGGAAACGTCATGGTGAATGTGAGTGACTTTGGTGACACTCTAAATAGCCTACAAATAACGGAATATAACTTGTGTGCCTTTGGTAATACAAGGAAGCAGATTAAATCCTTCTCGTAAACACAGAAGAAAATATTAAAAACAAAGAGATTGCCTACCACGGCTGAGATATTTGTGAGACCTTCTACGATCCCCTCCAGGCTGCTCGTCACCACCTTCGAAGTCGCGCCCCACAGTTTCACAATCACTGAATTAACATGTTGCATAATGCTTGATTTCGGACTTCCGCTGTGGGGTAAATGGGATCTTCGCTCTTCTGACACTTTACAGAGCGTAGACTGTTAACAGGCGACGTTTCGGCACAACGTATCAGTCCAACCTTTAGGGATTAAGGAGTTAAAGAAAACTGCTTGAGCAATGAATGTGGGACCACAGGTTGTCCCGAAACGTCCGTTATTGAATTCTAATCTACGCGCGTTAAGTCCTAGAAGAGCGAAGATCTCATGTTACTAAACGTCACACAGGACAGCATAAAAAGAATGTGTAGTAAAGGTAGGAGAAAAGAGAAATATATATAAAATTTTAGTAGAAATTCTGAAGGTAAGATATTGTGTAGAGAAGATAAGGTGTGACGGTATGTACTGGATTCCTCTGAAGCTTACGGTCTTCTGAGACACGTCACCGTGTAATTTGCTAGTCAGGCGCCGACGTTTAGGACTAATCATGCAGCCTCCCTCTTCGGCATAGGATATGGGTGCAGCATGATTTCTCCAAAATATTGTTACTCACACCCCACACTCTCCGCTGTCATGTGCTACAATGCCACACCTTTCCATTCACAGTCATGAGAATTACTTCTTATTCATATTGATTAAACTGGCTCAGGAGTGGGGATTACGTTACCAGCTAAGCGATTGTTAGTTTCTCTACAAACATCAGGTTCCTGTGGTAACTCATATTTCGCCGTTGCTTTTCGACGCCGTCAGACTTAGGTATTTAGCACAGCATATTAACAACCTGTATTTAACAAAATTCGTTGAGCCTTGGTAGCTAATGCCTCTCGCCCATTTGCGTTTTGCAGAAGTCAGCACATGCATCACATCATTTATTACTAACGGTAACTTTTTAATGCAGGGGGCGTAATCTGCTTTAATTCCCCCTTGCAAGCACTCTCTCTTAGGTTCAATTGTCTCTTTTGTGTTCCAGATAAAATATGACCACGCCATAGTCAGCCAAGCCCTCAAGAATAATAATGCAGCCTTCGTTTGACGGTTTGAGTTTGTAGAAGTCAAAATAACAAAGCTCGCTTTAAGCGCAAGCTCTTTGTTTTGCTGACGTGTTACAAACAGTATAAGTTCCAAATTAAATTTCCCTCGGAAAAGTTTGAACTGACTGTAGCGACACGATTTTTTTTTTTTTACAGTTTCCTTAATCTCATTTCGGCTAAAACAGTACTTTTCAAAAGTCTCTGTCATCAGATGCCGGCGTGGAACCTAGACTGTTGGATCCACCCTTGTACCTGCTGGTGGAATCGGAACCATCTTACAAAACATGGTGAATTTGACCCGAAGTGAGACGAAGTAAAATTGACAAAGTATGGGTCAGCGTATATTCGTTTAGTTTATGTTGGTGTTCATGCTACTGACGGGCAGTGGATGTCCTGATATTAATGTCTGGCTATATCCTGTCAGCTCTGCTTTAGCGTATCATATTTTTGGTCTGCATCCTTTGATCTCGGCTTACAGACTTCACACTTTTCAGCTGTATCCTGTGCGTTCGGCTTGCAAACCTGTTGGCTTTTGACTGTACCCTGTGACCTTTTGTAATAGAAATCACATGCTCTGGCTGTATCCTGTGACCTCGAATTACAAACATAAGATTTTTCAAAACTTTTAATAAACAAATAGAGTGAAACCCGTTCATAACTAAATCGGTTTATACTGCACCTCGTTTATAACGTCAGATATACTGTGAAACCAATTAATTCCTCTCTATTAACCATAACATTATACTCTTCAGTTAGAACAACGCTCGTTCATAGAGAGACAAATTATCAATTCCTTTCACGGCGCTATTGCCGAGTTCGAATATATTTCAGTTTTTACGCTGGGACGTTCTATTTTTAGCCGTTCTGTGCTGGCCTCGGTACACTGTACAGACCTTTAACTCCTCACTTGCTGCCGGCTTTGGATTTATGGTTGTTTCCCTGATAAAAGTATTTTACAATGCGGAAGCGGTGCTTCTCCTTTAAGCAGGAATTGAATATATGTATTATTTTTATAAATTTTATGGTTCAGATGGTCAAAACCCATTTCTTCGCCATCTCCCACGCAAAATGTCATTTTTAACAAAGTACAGTAGGATTTCGATAGATCGAGATCAACAGGACCGTATTGCCTCGAATTAACGAAAAGCTTAGACAACAGGGATTAAGAAAATTTGGAATATTTGATTACGTATAAAGTATGATATACGTTGCATTAGTGACCACTATGTATATAATTTTGTATTTGGATTATTAGGTTGTCATTGTACACAACAGTAAGACAGTAGAACAATAAACTGGAGATCTATTGTGAAGGAATCAGAATATTCCCTCTCATATCAGACGCAAAAATTCATAAACAAGACAGCTAAAAAGACGTACAGCAAAGCCTGAAATACACAGAGGCACTTCAACTGAATTCTCTACCGAAAGTACAAACGATCTTGACTGCGACGCCTCAGTGCGGACGAAACGAAGCGTTGAGCAATTCGTATTTCCTAGCGTTCTCATCAGCATTTTGCTCCACACGCCATCATACATGTTACACACACGCGCGCGTAATGTGCATAACAAAAGCAATTCCTTGCGTTATGAAAATGAAAAAAAAATCTACCTCTCTTTCTTGCTTTTTCTCGTGATAAGGTAAGGTGCTTTAAGTTTTCTCAACATGATGCCGTGTTCCATTAAGCATCCTTTGTATTGGTTTTCTATACAACCTGTTTCAATTAAACGAATGCTCTTCTCGGGTAATGCACTTCTCAGTTCATAGGGAAGCGAGGCTTATAATAGATTAGCTCGTGTGTGTGTGTGTGTGTGTGTGTGCGCGCGCGCGCGCGCGCGTGAGAGAGAGAGAGAGAGAGAGAGAGAGAGAGAACCACATAAAGTGTATAGAGGATGCTTCAGAAGCAAAGGTCAGTACTTTGGGATGTAATTGGATAATTCATTGTGAGGAAAAGAATTCACATGAACATATGTCTAATTCTGAATGGTTACCCAGACAGAGTTTGTTTATTGTATTAATATCGTCAATACATAATATACGAAGACCAGATGCATTAGTACAACTGGGTTATATCTGGCGACAGGTTTCGGCCGTTAACCGGCCACCCTCAGGCCAACAAGGAATAGTATTGCACCTTAATAATAGTATTGCATTGATAAGGTAACAACACAATAATATTGTACCTTAACAATGGTATTGTATTGTTAAGGTAAAAATATAATAGTATTGTACCTTAACATTGTATTGTTAAGGTAACAATATAATAGTATTGTACCTTAGCAATGTTATTCCTTGTTGGCCTGAGGATGGCCGGTTAACGGCCGAAATATGTCGCCAGATGTAACCCAGTTGTACTAATACATCTGGTCTTTGTATATGTTGTGTAGTGACGGCACTAATACAATAAATAATTGACGATACACAATGGGATGGCCCCCTTCAAACAGACAGAGCTCTTTGAATCTCCACGCTTAACTTTTTAGATTTTTCTTTGTGGGTTTGGAAGAAGAACAAAGTTTAAAGGGGTCCCCTCTTAGCTTTTTGGGTCAGTGACTGGGTTCACAATTATGAGACATGCAGTGTCCAGTGCGGTACAGACTTATTACTTAGTGGTACAAATTATGACACTGTATAGCAGTGCAAGCTAGTAAGGGCATTTCGGTAGATTGCAGACTACGACCTCCGTTCTGCTAGTGCTAGTGCGATGTGCTTTGAACTCAATTGTGCTTGATTTTATAGACGCTACGCCTAATTTTATATGACCAAGATAGCCTTGAGGCAGGTCCCAGTGGCCGGGCCGTCTAAGGCATAGATCTGCGGCCTCTCGCTTGCTGAGATTATGGGTTCGAATCCCACCGAGGGCATGGAAGTCTGTGTGTTGCGAGTGTTGTGTGTTGTCAGGTGGAGGTCTCTGTGACGAGCTGATCACTCGTCCAGAGGAGTCCTACCGACTGCGGTGTGTCGTTGTGTGATCTAGAAACCTCGTGAATGAGGAGACCCTGACCCACTGGGGCCTGTCACGCCAAAAGAAAAGCGATAGATTTGAGATGATCATTGAGATAAGCGCTCATCTGGGATGGTACACAGTTTAGATTGGTAATTACCGAAGTTTCGGTACAACATGTTTGTCCCTTCTGGAAAGGTCCGGCATTCTTGGACTGCTTGACATCCCAGAAGATCTAAGAAGTTATTTACACCGCTACGGAAGTCTGAAAACACTCAAGTTAATCATTTTTTTCACCTCATACGAATTTCGTAGCCTTGTATGTCACACCACCGAAGGTTCATTCCCTCTTCACAATAGCCCGCCGCTGAGCAGTTTTTTTATTACACTGAAATATACATTAGCCGATCCCAGTGGTCACGCGGTCTAAGGCGTGGGTTTGCAGCCGCACGCTTGCAGGGATTGCTGCATCGAATCCCACCGGGGGCATGAAAGTCTGTCTGTTGTGAGTGTTGTGTGTTGTCAGGTAGAGGTTTCTGCGACGAGCTGATCACTCTTCCAGAGGAGTCCTACCGAGTGTGTGTGTGTGTGTGTGTGTGGTCGTGTAGCTTCGAGGATGAGGAGACTCTGGCCCATTAGGGGCTTTGGCGGGATGGGGCGGAGTGTGAATATATATATATATATATATGTGTGTGTGTGTGTGTGTGTGTGTATATAAATTAAATTTCCTTGTACGCTTCTACGTGAGAGAAATGCGTATACAGCCTGTCCATTCTATGCGTGCTACATGTTTCCCTAACGCTGTTTGCATATTATAATCTGTAATATTGTGGGGTCACGCTGGGTGCCCACCGCACTGTGTAGCAGGTTTAGGCCCACACGAGTTTCCACAACCGCGATTACATGATGTATCGCTTGAACATCGTAATGAGACACAAGTGCTCACTGGAAATCGATTTCAATTATCAGAACGTCATATCAAATATCACATTGAATTATATTGCGTATAATGCGCAGTAATCAGCATATCCTGTGACAAATCATACAAAGACATTTACAGTGCTTTTAATTGAAACTGCGCCTTTCTTATTTCAATCAAACGAGTGCATTTTGCTCTTACGTCACAGGGCAATTCAAGCAAATTATTTTATAAACAGCTTCACCTAACACTTTTAATAGAATTTTTGTTAAAATCGTGATCCCTCCATTAATTGATTTAGCAATGAATAAAGCATAATTCGGGCATTTAATACAGCAGCAAAACGCTGAACGAGGGGTAAACAAAATGTTTAGATTCTGGAAAAAAGAGGGCTAAACATATTAGGGGCTTATGCTACCGTAAGAAAAAAAAAGTGTGTTATTGAAAAAGAATAAGCGGTGTTGTGAAAAGAACAAGATAAATTATGTTCAGATAAAACTGTATGAAAAAACGCATTGGCTGTTTACAGACTTGAAGAAAGCCTATGATTCAATTAGGAAGGACTTCTTACATAATATTCCCATTGACTTAGGTATACCTATGAAAAATACGTTGAAATGAAACCTAGCCTATCCGGATAGTTGTGCGGTCTAAGGCGTAGGTCTGCAGCCCTTTGATTTGCTGACATCGCAGGTTCGAATACCGCAGAGGGCATGGATGTTCGTCTCTAATGTAAGTTGTGTGTCGTGCAGGTAGCGACCTCTGCGACGAGCTGATCACTCGTCCAGAGAAGTCCTACCGAGTGTGTGTGATCTAGAAACCTCAACAATGAGGCGCCCTAGACCCGAGTTGGGCTGTCGGGTCACAGGGAAATACAATTTACGGTATAATGTTGGTAAGTAAACATTTGCCTGGCATGTTTTTTATTGAGAAATTTGCTTTAGAATATACAATTAAGAGGGTTCAGAGAAACAAGGGAGGCTGGAAATTGAATGGTGCATATCAGCTTCTGGTTCGCGCTGCTGGTGTTAATACTTTCGGCGTGAGCGTACATACTAAATCAGAAATACAAAATTTTCCTTCTTTGTTAGTTACGAGATTGGTCTGGAAGGAACTGCGAAGAAAATTAAATACACCTTAATATCTCACGAAGAGAATGCAGGAAAATATCACGACATGAAGACAGGTAACACATTTTTCTAATTTCAAACATTTGGGAACAATCCTAACAAAAGAATATCGCATTTACGTAGAAACTAAGGGCAGAATGAACTCAAGAAACTTGCTCTCATTCGGCGCGGAATACTTTTCTTTTTGCATTTCTTTATTAAAAAATACGTATATTAAAATATTCATTCATTAGTATTCAGCCTTGAAGGCCGGGCTTGGCAGGAACCAGAGCCCAGTCATGTGACCGGTATGGCTCTGGCACACTGCATCCTGGGCAAGTTCTTGGGGGTAGTTTGCCA
>Ga0123355_10007269_pt1 | contig 16563 bp, 12 predicted proteins | sample TergutEmb28metaG_3_FD_89872 | JGI IMG/M metagenome (GOLD analysis project Ga0123355, IMG submission 89872) | Embiratermes neotenicus P1 segment gut microbial communities from Petit-Saut dam, French Guiana - Emb289 P1 | ecosystem: Host-associated > Arthropoda: Insects > Digestive system > Gut ...
ATTTTGTGCTAGGCTAGGAGCAAAAAGCCGCACGTACCCAGAGGTACGTAAGGGTTTTTGCGACAACGCATAGCGCAATATTTACCGAAAAGGCGGTGCAATGGAATTATCGAACACACCCTTGTTACAAAGCAGTATTCGGAAGTATTCATACATACCTTCTTCCTAACCAGGTAATCTGGTCAAAGACCTTACAGCAAACATGGCCAATAGGCCATGAGGTCAATGCCAATATGCTCGCTCAGTTCTGCTAAAATAGCAGGGTCTCCGGCATCCCAATGGTACGGGAAAAGGATAAACAGCAACAAAAGTGTATAGTCGGAATCCGGGATATCTTGTAGGAGATAAATATACACGGCGTCAAGCTGCCCTTGCAATTTCATATTCAAACCAAAAGCGGCCGTTTTGGTGTCGGCACTTGCTCTTACCGCAAAATCGGAACTTATTACAAAGCCATTCCTTTGCATACGCTGTATATCCCGTCTTACCTCCGTATCCAGGATGGCGTGTATATCGGTACTTGGCAACAAATTGTATACCATGCCAATTCCTCCGGCATTCCAGGTCACCCGGTCAGGCCCATCGCGATATGACCCATGCGGCTCGCCGCCAATTACGACAGGAACACTAAAACGCTCTCTTCTAAATATTCCGCCGCGTGTGCTTTCCAGTATGTGTTCCGTCAAAAATTCTCTGTTCGTCAGGTCGCTGTTTACCAGGTTTAGGCCGGCAATGTCATATACCGGTGCCGCTCGGATTTCATCCCATTTCTCCAACGTCAAGACATCGTCCGAAAGATTGAATGATATTTCCATAAAGGATATGGCAAGCTGCATTAGCATAAAACAAAAGCTTTCTGTATCATTTGTAAGCAAGGTTGTGTGCGCAATAAAGCCATTATCCCAGCTTGCCAACAACATGCCCAGGTATAAATATTCGTTTGGCGGGGGAATTGTGCCAACCAAGGCAGCATCTGTCAAAACGCTAAATATCCCCGCACCATTGATAAGCGACAGCCGGGTATAATCGATTCTGTCCTCCACAGAGCGCGGAAGCAACCCTCCCGCGAATGTCGAATGCCATATGTAAAGCTCTTCCGCAGTAAGTCCCGACCCTCTCATGGTGTTGCCGATGGTAACAGTGCCAAGCGATATCCCGTCCGGGGGTATAATTCTGAAATCGTATGTATGCTCTATGCCGGGTAAAGGAGTCCCCGCACGGCGGACTACTTCCCAACTGTCCGGTAGGAGGATGCTGACTTGGATGGTTCCGAGTTCGATAATTGAAGGTTCTGTGGTGGGCGTGGTCTCGTAGGTGTGTGGTTCTGGTTCTGTGGTGGGTGTGGTCTCGTAGGTGTGTGGTTTTGGTTCTGTGGAAGGTGTAGTTTCATAAGTGTATGTTTCTGGTTCTGTGGACACCACTCCCTCTTCGTCGGTACAGCTTACGAGTGCTACAGCAAGCAAAAGCAACGCTAGCATTATTGCGGTGTGTTTTTTCATGGACATCTTCCTTATTTAATTGGATTTATGTGTTTTTGGAAGAGGGGTATGTCGCAAAGACATTAGACAGCCCCGTAACAGTCATTGATGGTTAGGAGAAAACCAATTACTTTATTATTGTGTTGAATTGCAACCAAAAATCTTTTATTTTAGTAAATCTCATACCCTTTTTTCTTTGGTCTTCATCTGTGTATTCAATGGCTTTAAATGCTTTCCCATTCACTATTTCATTGGCATAGTATTTCTTTAATGTAGCAATATTTTGAATGCCATTGCTACCTGAAATAGTTATAGTTATTCGGAATCTACTATCAAATGTATTAGTAGTCACATTATGCTTATTAGCTTTTTGCGCTTCCTGCAATATATCCAATATATCACTATTATCAAAATGAATTGAAAAATCATGCTTGCCTAAATAATCAATTATATAATCTAGCTTAATAGCAACTTTTCCGGCAATTACATTCCCTACACTATGTTGAGTAATACTCACTCTTATTTCAGGATTAATGATTGGCGAACTGTTAATATTTATTAGTCGAAAGACAAAACGATTTTGATTCTTATCATATATTATCTTATCTGAAAAAATAATAGGCTGTATGGGATAAAATATTTTTACAGCAATTATTGACATCATACTGGCAAAATATAGAGCGATAAGCGTAGAATGAATTATTACAAGAATTTTTCCTCCGGCTGTAACAGGAGCCAAATCTCCAAATCCAATAGTAAATGACGTTATAAAACTAAAATACAAATAGTCCAAATAGCTACAACTTTCTAAAATGTTAAAAATATAATATAAAAATGAAAAACAAATATTTACAGCAATATAAATACCAAGCAAAAATAAAATCACTTTTATAGATGAATGGCTTCTTATATAATTAACCCAAACGAATGATACTTTATTAGGCTGGTTCATAATATCAACTCCCTTGCTATGTGGTGAATATAATAATATCAGAACTTAGATAATGAAAACACTGTTTGTTATTTTTCATTCCTCAATAAAACCACCATTATAGCCATTATCTGCATCATAATTATACCAAATCCGACAAAATAAATCCACCCGTAGTTTCATAAGTACGTGTCGGAAAGAGGATAGCTAATTGGCTATTTTGTCAAACTGCTATGCTCAGAAAATCAGTTGATAAGTGTAAGTATGATAAAGATTTTTTAAAAAAAACCTTCACACCTACAACACAAAAAAGCCCCCTTAACAACACTTTCGTGCTATCAAGGGGGCAGCCATTACAAAACAAAAATACACCAGCAACAAGCTGCTCCCGGCCTAAACATTCCGGTAAACTCACCTGAGCATCAAAACATCATTCTTAGATTGACTCTACAAACACCCCGCCTACCTCCGTTTATCAAAACGAATACTTGCAGAATTATTGATAAAACCAACCACAGTTTATTTCCTTCTTCGGGTTTATTGCATTTTACCACCCGCATACATGCTGTACAAATTAGGAAATCCCATATACACGGATGCTGCGTACGGGTTACCCCGCACTGGTGGACAAACAGCGGCCAAATTCATAAAAACCACAAGCTCAACCACCATTGCCGCGCGCGATGTTATCTTGCAACAGTGTTATCACCATAATATAAACTTGACATATCTATCCGATAAGCTACTAAACAGCTATCAATGTAAGCACATGCGTTCCAGAGCCGGATTGCCGTAGTGACGGAGCTACCGTTTATCGTTAGAGCCGGGTAAGAGCAGTGGTTACAAGAGAGGTATCTCGCAACTTGTAAGCATTATATATTAAGTTGTCGGACAAAACCATATGACATAGTCCTAGGATTTTGTCAATTTTAACGCGTACAAACCTTTGAAGGCAATTCTCCAAAGCCTTTATCATTCAAATTTAAAACTTTGCTCACATAACCTACTTCCGATTAAGCACCCAAACCGACAACGCAAGCCCTCCTATGCACCATGCGATAACCTTTGCCACCGAAAACATGCTAACCTCAAATACAGACCCTGCCAATGCGGCACGCATTATTTCCGCCATGCTTTCTATGGGGAGTACGCGGTGTACCATTTGCAGCCAATTGGGCAACCTATCCGCGGGAAAGTTTATGGGCGAGAACATTAGAGCCATAAAAGCCAAAACTTGCGAAATTGTCATTGCAGGCCCGGCAGGCAGCGCGAAGGAATAGCCATATCCCACTACAATGCAGGTAAGTACCACCAGCAAGTACGCGGGCAACGCCCAAATGGAAACGTCAAAACCCGGGCCAAACATAAAATGCGTCACTACCATGGCAATAATAATGCCAGGTATAGTGGCCAGCGTCCAAATAGTGGCATCCGCCAGAATAATTGCGACGCGGTTTACGGGCAGCGTGCGCAGGAATTCTGTATAACCTGCGGATTTTGCACTTACGTTTTGGGTTGGCAGAAGTACGAGGCCTGTCATGATGCAGACGATAGTGGGGGCGGCTGTCGCTAAGAAGAGGGTGGTATACCCGTCCGGGTCGCCGTGGATGTAGGTGAAGCCGATGGCAACCCCCAGCGAAATGATTGCCATTATCATGGTTACGAAAACGGATATAAAGCCGGCTTGGCGAAAAAATTGCAGTTTTAAAACATGTTTGTAGCTTGCTGAAATGCTCATTATATTTGCTCCTTTTGGTTTTTCAACTAGGGTATTACCCTGCTCTGCCGGTCAGATTTACATATACATCCTCCAGTGTCGACTCCGATAGGCTGTAGTCGAAAATTGTGCCGCGTTCCACTTGCGTTCTTGCCCAGTCTATGCCTTCGTGCAATTGCTCTTTTGTGATGGCAAAGGCTTTTTTCTCGTTTAACGCGAAGGGTGCTTTTGCCCATGCAGGTAGCCTAGCATCAAACGCACTTGTAGGCGAAAACTCCAGCCGCAAGTCGCGTTCGCCCGCGCCGCGGATTTCTCCTACCGTGCCTTCGCGGATAATTTTGCCGTGATGCATTATTACCACACGGTCTACCACGTTTTCCGCCTCGTTTACGTTGTGGGTTACAAGCATTACGCCACGGCCCTGGTTGGTCAGCTTTTTTATCTCGCTCCACAGATACCTTCTGCGCACGGGGTCTACGTCGTTGGTTGGTTCGTCCAAAATTATCACTTGCTTGGCCGCGATAACCGCCATGCAAAACGCCATAAGCCGCTTTACTCCGCCGGAAAGGGTAATGCTTTCCTTATGGGCCCATTCCATTATGTCCAACGCCTCGAACAGGCGCGTTGCCTCGGCTTTTACCTCCGATGGCTTGCCTCCGCGCATTTGTCCCATTATCATGACAGCGTTCATTGGCGAAAGTTCGCCCAGCGCAAGTTGGGACTGCGGCTGTACCGCACACAGGTACCGTCCAATGCTGGGGTTGGCTGTAACCGACTGCCCAAGAACAGAGATATCTCCATTTGTAGGTGTTACAAGCCCTATGATTTGGTTAACCAGCGTGGTTTTGCCCGCGCCGTTGTGGCCTAAGAGGCCTATTATTTCCCCTTGGTTAACATTTAGGGAAATATTGTCGTTAGCGACTGTCTTTCCCTTGCGGGAGGAATAGATTTTTGTAAGATTGTCAATTTTTATCATTGTTTTTGACATGCCTTCGGCACAAAGGGCTTTGTGAAATTTATTTTTCATAATTACCTTTCCTCGTCTCGTTTTTGCAGTTTTTTGAACCACTCGATGTTGAATTTTATCAGCTCCATGCCGTAGTGCAGTGTGGCGGTTGAGTAAAATGCCAGGTCGTCAAATTTCCCGATAACATCAGAGAAATATTCCGGCTCCGCTTGCCACATTTCAAACAGCTGCTTCTTTTGCTGTTCAAAATCGGCATGGTTTTCCCGCGTGGCCTCTATCGTTGCCTGCAGTTCTTCCAGAAATGGCAGATCCATTTCAAGTTGTGCAATGGTTTCGCCAAGCACACGTACGCGTTCTTCTTTAGGCAGCATTCCCATGAAAAAAATCTTGCCGAATTCCATGTTCTTGGCTTCCGAAACATCCGCCGGGGTTTTTAGCCATTCGAAAAGTGCCGCGCGGCCTTTGGCTGTTATGGCGTACTGCTTTTTGTTGACGCTTTTTTCTACAAATTCCGAAAATACTACCATTTCGTCTGCCAGCAGTTTTTTTATGGCGGCTTGTATCGCGCCCAGGCTGTCGCTGCACACGTCTTTAAAATTTTGCCGGATGATAGCGCGGATTTCGTAAACCGTTAGTTTTTTTTGCATTAGTAGACCTAGGATTAGTTTGTTCATTTTGTGTCCTCCTTAGTTATTTAGCAATTTGATTTTGCGTTGCCCGAAAGCTAATCCGAAATGTGCGATATCAAGCGCAGTGAGCGTACCTGCGCGGAAAATATTCCTCACGTTTCAAGCAGCTTTTCGTTATGCACCTAATAGTAATATATCGAAAAGGTTTTGTCAATAGCCAATAATTTACTGGTTTAACATAAACTAAAAACCCCCTGAAAGCCGACAATTACGGCATTTCAGGGGGTTTCATTTTACATCAACCCACTACGCACAACCTGCACATCCTTAACCAGTCCGCTAACCATGCGCTCTACTTGGTCATGCTTGAACATATGCTCGTACGTGATGGCATTGTTTATTGCAAAAAATGGGTCTGTGGGGTGGTCATATAAGAAGGGACTCATGTTTTTTACGGTCTCTTCTTTTGTTGCAATGCTGCCGGTTGCCATTTCCTCGCTAAAGAAATACGTAACTTCCTCGTTATAAAACAGCGGCAGGCATGTTACGTACAGCCCATATTTTACGTACTGCATGGGGACTGTGGTAAATGTCGTGGCATCGTCTATGCGGTAGTGCAGCAGATAATCCTTGCCGGGGGTGCCGCGATATATAAATGGCTGGTATTTTTCTATAAACGGGACGCGAGCAAAGCGGCTTTCTTTGAAAACAGGGAAAAGTATTCCCTCGTTTTCCAGCACGTCTATTGCATGGGCGATAATTTCTTCGGACTTGAATGTAGTGATATTGTGGCGCAGGTAGCAGCTTGCCAGCCCCCAGGTCAGAATTACGTCGCGGGTTTCTTCCCAGCGGAATTCCAGTATCTCCAATGTATCGTACTCTGGGCGGGCGGCGTTGGTAAATATCTCGTATTTTGCGTACTCTATAAATTCTTCCACTATTTCTGCCGCGCTGTCAGTTGAATACACGCGCACAAATGCCCACTGGGATTCTTCGTCCCATTGAGCCATCCATAGCGCGGTTTCCAAAATGCGGATATCTATGCGCATGTCGTTTTCCACTACTTTGGCCAAGGCAGTCCATTCGCTGTAACCGGCTTGGTAATGCTTGAGTACCAGCTCCATTATGGCCTCTGTGTAGTACCCGCCCAGCAATAAGCTGTATGCCGCTCCGGAAAGCGGTGTGTGGTCTACTTGCTTGGTAAGCAGTGCGCATACGCTCTCGAACAGTACATCCTTTGCTATATATGGATGTTTTCTTGCCAAAAGCCTGACCGCGCGTTCCGCCTCGTTTGTTTGCATGTACACACGCAACATTTGACCTGTGAAATCATTGTCCAGTGCGTCTTCGTCTATTTCGCCATAGCAAGCTAACGCTTCTTCAAAGCTAAACGCATTATAATGGATGCGCCCAAGTGCCAACAAAATACGCATCCTATACGCGTTGGCAATGGATTTTTCCACCAGCATTTCCTCGAAAACGGAAATGGCCGCATCTGGCGGGCTGTCTTGCGCAAGATAATAGTCGGTCAAATACGTAAGCAAAAAAAAGCGTCTGTCGCCCTTGTTGAAAAAATATTGGTACAGTTTAGGGTCGGCACCGGGTATCATACGCCTTACGGTTAACTTTTCGTCTAAAATAGCGCGCTTGCCCACGCCAAGGCAAGTGTACGACAGGTCTGGGCTGCTTGCTTCCACTGTTACGCTTTCGCCCGTCATATCATATTCAGACATACCGCGCCGCTGGGGTTCGGTAATGTATACATGTCGCACAGAAGAATTTTCTGCTGTGGTAAGTTCGAACATAGTAAGCTCGTTACGCAAGATTTCTTCCACGTTTGCAACGCTGTCGTCCGATATATCAAGCTCTTTGCATTTGCTCCAATAGTAGTAATACAAGCTGTTTACTTCCCGTCCCGCTACTCCTGTCTGTATGCAGGTTTCCGCCAGCTTCATCATGTCCTTTTGCCGCTCGGGCAGCAGCTTTTCAAGTTCTGGGGTAGTTAGTATCAAGTGATATACATATACCGCAAGACCTGTGTCACCCGCTTGCAGGTTGGCTGTCTCTAAAAATTTTGCCAATGCGTAATGGTTTATACCGGGTGCCTTGTTTTTATATGCCGCTTGCACCAGCGCGTGAAACAGACCGCCTACGGTTATTTGCTTGCTCTCTGCCTCTTTATAATATTGGTACGCACGGTCGGAAAAATCGCTCTTGGATATGCGATGCGCGCATATCTGCTGCAAAAGCGGCGGGTAACTGCTAACGGCATACAACCTTTCTCCCGCTTCGGGGTTAGTGGCCGCGGCGTTAAGTAATGCTGTTTGATGACGCTCGGCAAGAGCGTTAGTATCCACTCCGCGTTCCGCGGCATATATCAGCACAGCCAAAATAGTGCCGCCTTCGGGTGAATTTGGGGTCAAGTTGTAGTATCTGTAAAGGCCTTCATATAAGAAAATATTGCTCGAGCCTTTGCGGAATGCTTCACGCAAATGGTTATATGCCTCGCTGTATTCGTCGGAAGCTAAGTGCAGCAGCCCTTGCATAATGGAAAATTCTACGGACTCGTTATTTGACTTGAAATGGTCTGTTAGCGCGCGCCAGTGTTTTTTTGCGGAGCGAGTGCGATTTTGGCGAATCTCCAAATAGGCATACAAAAAACACAGGACGGCGTATTGCATAGGCGCGCTGCCTCGCAGGAATGCTTTGTATTCCATTGCCTTGTCCAGCATTTCGTTGGCGTTATCGTAATGTCCCGCTTCTATTGCTATAAAAATTGTGAGGCAGTACATCTCCAAGTGGGACGGGTTGCGCCTGTGTGCCGTAAGAGTGGTATGGTTGGCGCGCTGCATATATATACGGGCATCGGAATCCAGTTTGGAAAACCGCGCCGCCTGCCAGAATCGCAAAGCCAGGGCGGTTGCTGTTTTTATGTCGGTTTTGTTACGCGCCTCGAGATGGGTTGTTTGGGTTTTCAAATTCATTCTACCACTCCACGATTAATTTTTCGTTGGAATTTGTTACTACCATTCCCCAATTATTAGGGGTATCAATTTCTTACGCACCTGCCCGGGGGCGGCGGCTTTTATTTCTATGTCCGTTTTCATATACGGCATTTTACGGAACAGCATTTGCGCACTCAAAAACGCCGACAGCTTTATATCAAATGGAATTTCTCCATACGCACCCACAACATACGAGCGGGCAGAAAATCGCACATAGCTCTCCGGGCAGAATACTTCTATTTTCATATCCTTGCCTGTGTTGTTTGTCACTTGTATTACGCCCTTGTCTTCGTAACGGTAGGACGCGCGGTTTAACGCAAGCGCAACGGGCTGTGTACGGCGGTAAACTATTTCCACTGTGTTTTCTTCTGTGTGCTCCGCGCCAATGGTCACAATCTCACGGGCGTACACGCCGGAAATTTTTAGCGGGTCTATGCTGAAATTTACCATTGCGGTAAGCTGTTCGTCAAAATCGCTTTGTACCAGCCGGCTTGCGTAGCAGTTTAGCCATTTGGAATCGCCTGCGGTGATTATTGGAGCGTCCACATAGCCGCCGTCGGACTTTTTTATTGCGATACTGCCGTAAAGCATCTCGGTATTGCCGGGTTTTTGTGTAAACGCCATAGCTGTTTTGGCTATGGACAGCTTTGTCTTGCCCTTTAGCCCCGACAGGATAAAAAAGTTATCCATCGCGCGTTCTCTGTTAGAGTCCTTGTGCAGCGACTCGTATACTTCCATGTATTGATAGCCTATGGCAAGCAGCAGCATGTAAAACTCGCTGTCTACAAACAGCCGACGCGCTTGTGCTGGATGTACTTGCGCATAGTCGTAAAAATCCTGCAAATTGGCAATGGTTACGCCTTCGTTTGTGGTAATGGACATTTTTGCAAGTTTTGCGGACAAAGGCAGTTGCGCCTCGCCGCCGTTTGACAGGATGTACACAACGGACTCCATGCTCTGCCCGGTGGAAAGTCCCGCGGCGGCCGCATTGAAGGTGTAGTTTATTGTTTGGCGATTGCCTTCCCACGAATCGGGAGTAAAAACAAGCCCCGCACTGCGCGAAAGAACGCGCCCCGTCAGTGTACCGCCACCTGTGTTTTTTATATCAAAACTGCCCTCATGCTTGTCCTTTGTTTCTATCGCAAGAGAGCTTATGCTTGTTGTAATGGAGGGAAGTACATAGTCGAAGCGGTCTGTCATGGAGTCACCTTCTTTCGTTTACCGTTATTGCGATTTACTTCGCCCTATCCAACAAATTCATAATTTTGTCAACATTTGTTTTAAGCGCGTCGTTTACTGTTTGGGCAGAGCTTTGCGCGTGTAGGTTTATAAACGCCCCAAGCCCTTCTCCCAGGGATTGTGTCAGGTTTTTCAGCGATTCTTCATATGCGTGGATGCTGCTTTCCAGCACGTGCTGGTTGCGTTCGATATATTTTGCCTGCTGGGTTAATGCTTCCTGCCCCGCGGCGGCATTGTTTAACGCGTCTTTTACCGCGTCTATTGCGTCCACCAGCGTCATAAGCTGGTTCGACAACGCGTTGCTGTGACCTTGCATATGAGTTGCCAGTAGCTCGGAAGAGGATTGCAGCTTTCCGCCCGCGTGAGACATTTTCTCGGCAGAGTTGTTCATGCTTTCTTGTATATTGGTGGCTTCTTTTAATGCTTTTTCCCAGTTGTCTAAGGTTGTCTGTAAAGTGGCGTTCATGTTAAGCATTTTTGCATCCACTGCCGCCGCAATTGTCGGGCCTACGGACAGTGTGGTTTCTTTCATGCTGTCGGATACCTGCCCTATGGAAGACGCCATAACGTTGGCGATGTTTTCTACGGCGGCATTATACGCGGTGGTTTGTTTTTTCATAACATCGGTTAAATCATTTTTCAAACGAAGTATAACGCCGCTGGTGTCGGTTACAAAAAACCGCCCTATCTCCCGCTCCAGATACAAAATAGTTTCGTCTACAATTTCGGCCTTTGCCGCGCGGGCATCGAAAAACGCGGCACAAAGGCGCGTTAGCACAAAGGCAATTACCGCCAGCGACCCATACATGAACGCATTACCCGAGAAGGCAAGAGCAAGTACCAGCCCCACCCACAGCAGTCCCGTTTCTATCCCCTCTATAAATGGCAATATAGACTCGTACCGCCAGCCAATGAAGCTCATTTTTGCAACGGCGCGTTCTACAATGGGACGCGTCGGCACAGCTGTAGCGGCACGTTCCGCCGTGCGGATATATTCTGCCGCCGCTTTGCGAAGAAGTTTGTTTTTCAGACCTGCGACTTCGCCTTTCTCCTTAATTTCCTTGCGCGCGCATGTCATTAGCGACAACAACGCACCGCGAAAATGCAAATGCGCCGATACCCGCAAGAACAAGGCAATTGCAATAATAGCCAAATAAACCACCATTATAATAATATGATTATCCTGCCGGTTTAGAGCTGTGTATATTTGTTCGAAAAACGTTTGTATGGTCATGGTTGGATTCCTTTTTGGGATTTGTCACTATTATACACGTATATCAGGGTTTGGTAAATTAAAAAACCGCGTGCTTGCGGTAATTTATTTTTAGTGGTTAAATTTCAGTAGAGAGTATCGCTTCAAGTTGCGCTATGGTTATGATGTTTGTTATAATTGCAAGCGAAGTATGGTACACTCGCTAACGCAAGATATAAAGGAGAAAATAGTATGGCATATGTAACATCTCGCGAATTGCTGCTGGATGCCCAAAAGAAAAACTATGCTGTTGGTGCTTTCAACATCGAAAATATGGAAATGGCTATGGCTGCTGTGGCCGCGGCTGAAGATATAAACATGCCGTTAATCCTACAGACGACACCTTCTACGGTGCGCTACGGTGGACTGCGTCTTTTCCATGGTATAGTTTCGTCATTAGCGGCAGATGCCAGCGTGCCTGTTGTGCTGCATCTCGACCACGGCGATAGCCTCCAATTGGCTGAAGATGCACTTCATACAGGCTATACTTCTGTTATGATTGACGGCTCGCAGCATTCTTTCGAAGAAAACATATCTATGACCAAACGGGTGGTCAACTCGGCTATACTACTGAATATTCCCGTTGAGGCGGAGCTGGGCAAGGTCGGCGGCAAAGAAGATGATTTGGAAGTTGAGGCAAGCATCTACACTGACCCACAAGAAGCCCAAGAATTTGTATCCCGCACAGGTGTATCTTCTCTTGCGGTAGCAATCGGCACCGCCCACGGCATATATAAAGATGCTCCCGTTCTGGACGTAGAGCGATTGAGTGCGATTCGCCACGCTGTTGATGTCCCTCTTGTATTACATGGCGCATCCGGCCTGTCTGATGAGAGCATACGCGACTGCGTACGTCGCGGTATATGCAAGGTAAATTTTGCGACTGAGCTACGTATTGCATATAGCAACGGAGTAAAAGCGATGTTGGCTGAACAGCCGGATACATATGACCCAAAATCCTATGGCAAGGCTGGTATGACGCAAGTTAAGGAGTTTGTTCGTAGCAAGTTGCTGTTACTACGCGGATGATTGCAGAAAACAAATAAAATGGCACTTGCAATTCCGTTAACTTGACGGAAAGCAAGTGCCGTTATTTATTTAGGACTATCTCAAATCCTATATCCATGTATGTGATTAATACCCGACATAACAGCACCAAGTATCGTTTCGGTATGATTAAGTTCGGAAAGTATGACATCCGGAACAAATGGAACGTGATTGCTCAAAGTTTCTTTCCATTGGTTAATAAATAGCTTACCTAAGTTAGCACCTAATCCTCCGGCTATAATAATAGCTTCAGGATTAAGAATGGCGGACATATTAACAAGTGCCATACCAAAATCCAGAGCTATTTCATCAATGATTTTTTTCGCGTTTGTACTTCCTCCGTTTTTATACATTTCAATTAGTTTAATAATTTCCTCGTCGAAATTGCCGGAATCCAAATATTTATTAATTTTACCCCTGGAAAGTGCTTCTTCAAGATACCCAACCTCTTCGTATTTGTTTCCGATATATGCCGGGTCGTTTATCATAAAGCCAATTTCGCCCGCAGCACCATTCGCGCCTTTATACAGCTTTCCATCAACTATGTGGGCAGAGCCAAGCCCCACACCGTAAGCTATATATATTATATTTTTGTAATTTGCACCTGAGCCTTTCCATTGTTCGCCAATTACCCCAAGGTTAACACAGTTTTCTAACAATACATCGGCTTCAAAAGCATCTTGCAGTGTTTCAATCATATCCTTTTCCAAATATTTTTCCGCAAAAGGCGCGAGAAAGCTGCGTCCGTCTTTAATAATGCCTGGGATTCCTATTACAATACATAAAATATCGTCCTTAGTTTTGCCTGCTTTTTCTAATATATCGTTTATCTGATTATGAATAAGCCGTATACTTTGCTTGCCGTCGCCGGAAAAATCGGAACTGTTAATAATTTCCGCACCAGCGATTATATTGCCACGCAAATCCGCAAGCATCATCCGTATCCGGAACCGGCCTAAATCGACACCTATGATATATCCCCGTTCTGCATTGAACGCAAGTAGTGTGGGTTTCCGTCCGATTGAGTTGTCTCCGGTGCCAACTTCCATAATATAGTTTGCCTCAAGCAGCCTTTTGGCATTGGAAGAAACAGCCGGAAAACTCATATTCAAATGCCTTGACAAGTCTGCACGAGACATGCTTCCGTTAAAACGCAACGCGTCAAGTATTAATTCTTGGTTAAACTCCGCAATTGTTTCAGGGGATTTATTTTTTTTCATGTTGACCTCCTTTAAGATATTTCCGAAGAATGAACAGGCTCATCAAAAGGCTAACAACCCCACAAGCCAGCACAACTAAAAACAATGGCATAAAGCCAATGCGTTCAAGAGCGGGTGCAATCAACAGCAGTACAGCAGAGGAAACAGCCAATGAGATAGTCGTCAGCACCCCAACATATAATGGCAGCTTTCCGGACGGGGTTACTTCGCCCATCATCAACGTTGCGGCTATACCATAACTTGTAAACCCCAAATTTGCAAGTACCCACGCGACGTACAGCAGAATAAGCGAATTAGTTGTGAGTGCCAACAAACCTGCGGATATAATCAAAGCGGAAGTGATAATCAATATCGAAAACGGCCCGCGGCGGTCCACAATAAATCCAAAAACTACAAAGCTAATAGCATTTGATATGACGGCCAAAGCCGAAAGTGCCGCAATATGGAACTCGGTTGCCGAAAAACTCCGTATTGCGTAAACGGTATAGAACGGAAGCAGGGAATTTGCCACGACCAAGCAGGTACATGTCAAAACAAAAATACGGAACCGTATATCCCCAAATAACGAAGAACGAAAGCCTTTAATGTACTGCATAACCTTCATTGGCACCCGGGGTTCTACATCCTCGTGTTCCCGCATTAGCAAAAACAGTGCAGCATTTATTAGCAAAAACAGAACCCCAACGAGAAAAATCAACGTAAAATTAAACGGGAAAGCTATGCGGCTAAGGACTATTGGTATCAATGCCGCCATCACAACCCCCAGCCCCGAGCCTATTGCGAACCCGATACCACGTATTGCACCACGTTTTTCCGGCGGTAGAAGTTTAAGCAAAAGGGATGTATAAAACACATTGTACGAACCGACAAAAATATTAAACACACCCCAAAATGCGAGAAACATCCATATCAGCACGGCAGGGTTTGCCGCCAAAAGTGGAATGCACAATATAAATACAAGAAAAATAAGCCTTTGTGTTAGCAATAATAGGCCGAATGTCTTTTGCATCACATGAGTACGCGAGGCAATGGAGCCAAACAGCGGCTGCGTTATAAAAATACAAACCATGGCCATTGAAGCGGCCATGGCTATTTGAAATGTCGAAGCACCAAGTTGTTCCAAAAAATAAGGTATAACCGTCGTTATAGAAATAAGCGTTATCGCCGGCATAAAAACTATACCGTCGATAAAAAACAAACGAAGATTGTGTTTTATGTTTCTCTCGCTTCCATACACGGGTGGTGGTGTCTCCTCACATAATTGTTATCACTTTTCAAGCTGCACTAGTGCTTAAAATAACCCAAGTAATCCTCATTTTTCTTAAGCATTTCATGAGTCATTTCCTTAATCTCCGCCATAGAAAGCACACTGGCGGTAAGCGGGTCAAACAAATTAGCTTGGAATACCTTCCATGGATCTCTTTCGATAACCGCATTCACTGCCATTTCTTCAATCCGGGCAGACAAATCCACCAAAATAGCAAGATTATCAGGCATTGCCCCAACATGCAAAGGTTGCAGCCTGCCTACAGACGCAAGAACAGGAGTTTCTACACACGCATTTGGCGACAGGTTACTAACAATACCGTTATTCAACTGGTTTCCATTGAACACAAAAGGCGTACCATCGCCGAACAGGGCGTTAAAAATATTCGACGCATATTCTCCGCCACGTTGCAAATCAACTTCAGGGTTATCCAGATACTCGTTAAAACGAGATTCCCATGTCGCCTCTGCATCAATATACTCCTTGAGTATATAGGCATGTTCGCCCGGGTTCCAGTTCGTGCCTGTCATGCAGTATTTTTCAATCAAATCTTGGCGTTTTCTAAACCAAGGAAGATATTCCGAGTTATGCCCCGAGGACTCTGTGGGATAGTAGCCCAATTGTAAATACATCTCGTTACGGACAGGTTCGGCTTTTGCTACAGCCGGGTCGTTTAAGATTTTCTCCTTGATAAGTGGATAAGCATCTTTGCCATTCCATTTATAATCTAAATAGAATGCCGTGTGGTTGATGCCTGCGCACTTGTAAGTCACCTCTTCGGGTTTCGCGCCAATCCATTCCGCAAGCATACTGGCAGTGTCCTGTACGCTGTGGCACAGCCCTGTTATGTTAACCTTACTTTCACGTTGCAGATAGCTGCACAGCATAGCCATGGGGTTGGTGTAATTAAGCACAACGGCGTTTGGACATAGAACTTCCACATCTCGGATAATATCCAGCATCACAGGTGCGGTACGTAAAAAACGCATTACGCCCGATGGACCACGAGTATCTCCAACACAAATATCGACTCCGTATTTCTTTGGTATTTCGATATCATGCCGCCAAACATCCACACCACCTTGTAAAATGGTGATAAGTACACCATCGGCACCATCCAGTGCTTTCTTGCGGTCAGTCGTTGCGTGTACTACGGCGGAATAGTTGCCCGCCTTGATTAATTTATTTACAGCTTTAGCCGCATACTCCAGCCGACCTTCATGGATATCCATTAGGCATATTTCGCAATCCTTGAACGAATCAAAACTTAAAATATCCCGCACCAGCCCGACTGTAAATCCCAGTGAACCTGCGCCTATAAATGCAAATTTTTTCTTCATATTTGCTTCCCTTTCGTTTTAAAGATTATACACCGTAACGCCCTGCACAACACGGTTTACCAAGCCTGATGGCGATGGGTTATCCGTAGGCACACCAAGCGCGAGGGAGGTAAACATAGACAATAACTGCATAAACACCAGCCCTTGTATACCAACGCATATATCCTCCGCAAACCCGTATCCGGTCGTGATATATCCAACAGATAAATCCGCGTTTACCACATTATCCGCATTACACAACGCCACCACTTTATTGCCGTTTCTCTCTTGATAAAGCTGGTTTAATAAATCAATGTCATATTGCGCGGTAAAAGGGACATTTGAAACAAAATGCACTGTTAGGGTTTTGGGATTAATTACGGTTTTTGGGCCATGACGAAACTCGGGGGAATTGTTATGTCCGGCAACTACCGCACCGTTAGTAAGTTCCATCATTTTTAACGCGCCCTCATGGACCAACGGGTTAAGCGG